>OGYN01002053.1_pt1 | contig 15422 bp, 13 predicted proteins | sample 1576551 | NCBI WGS metagenome assembly OGYN01 (sample SAMEA3541589, study PRJEB24748) | human gut metagenome | biome: human gut; feature: human-associated habitat; material: faeces | place: China | collected 2012 | reverse complement strand
CACGGATCATCGAAGATGCAAACATCCGGCTGGTTAGAAATGCCACATTTTTTGATCCGAATTTCCACCTGCATTTCCATCTGAAATCCCGCGGTGTGATCTTCTAATAATATTACTTAGCGCGTATTCTTTTTATAAATCGGTTGACTTCCGAGAAGACAGATGATAATATAGTATTCTTATAAGATTACTATGAAAAAGATCTGGAGATAGGGGATAAAGGGAGGAACTGATATGAAGATTTCCACGAAAGGACGCTATGGGATCCGTGCGCTGATTGATCTGGCGGTGAATTCCACCAATGGTCATGTGTCGCTGGTAAATATTGCAAACAGGAATCAGATTTCTGTGCACTATCTGGAGCATGTGTTTTCCAGCTTAAAGCGCGGTGGTATTGTAAAGAGCGTCAAAGGCGCGCAGGGCGGCTACGTCCTTGCGGATAAGCCGGAAAATATTACGGTTGCACAGATGATCCTCGCGCTGGAGGGCAGCTACAGTATCGAGCCGGAATCGGTGAACGAGGATGCACTCTGCGAGACGGTGTCAAAGGTGATGGACACGCTGTTGTGGGATCGCGTGAACGAGGAGACGAAGCGGATCTTAGAGAGCATTACGCTGGCGGATCTGGTGAATGAATTTGTGCGTGAGTACGAGACCGAGCAGAATATGTATTATATCTAATCGGAAGGAAAGTACACATTTCTTTTATAAGTGATAAGTAATATTATAGGAAGTATGTCCTGCGATTTCGGGTGGAACTGCATGTGGAACATTCGTTGAAAAAAATGTGTGTATTTCTTCCAGCCGGATGGGCTGCATCTGATTCCGTGTCTCTTCCACGTTTGAACACTCCCGGAGTGTGTCCGACAAACCGCAGACAATGAGCGGACTTTCTGGTGTCCCTAATGGCACCTCTTCACAGACAATATAAAACCGCGCGAACCGAAACTCGTTGGCATCTGCTATTGAAAACATGGCAGATGCCAATTCAGACATCGGCTTCGCGCGGTTATGTTTTGTTCAGTGGTGCCAATAAGGGACACGCACAAAAGTCCTAAAATTGTCTGCGACTTGCGGACACCCTCCGTGGAGTGCTCCAAACTTGGAAAGACACGGATCATCACAGATGCAGTCACCGGCTGGTTAGAAATGCCGCATTTTTTGAACAGAATGTTTCATAGGCATTCCACCAGAAATCTGCATGTAATGCTTCCTATCATATTACTTATTGCAAAAGGTCCGATACTTATATGTTATTCTACGCTTCGACCGTGCGCTCTCCCGACTTGATCTCGTCCAGGATTTCCGCTACGGCTTCGCGCTCATCAAAATGATATTTTACACCCTTGATCTCCTGATAATCCTCATGCCCCTTGCCGAGCAGCACGATCATATCCCCCGGCTTTGCATGCGTCATGCAGTAGGCAATCGCCTCCTTGCGGTCGTCAATCTCGATGTATTTTCCGTTGCTTTTTGCCAGACCGACCTTGATGTCGGCATTGATGTCGCGGATTTCTTCATCGCGCGGATTATCGCAGGTCAGAACGCACAGATCTGCAAGTTCTCCGGTCACCTCGCCCATATCGTAGCGTCTTAACTTGGAGCGGTTGCCGCCGCCTCCATAGACACAAATCAGGCGCTTCGGATGGTACTCTAAGAGTGTCGTCAGAACGCTTCTCGTGCTCACCTCATTGTGCGCATAATCGATAATCATCGAATAATCCTTCGAAACCGGAAGGATCTCCACACGCCCTTTGACCTGAACCTTCTCAAGTCCGTCGAGCACTGCCCGGTCCGGAATACCGGCAAGGTTGCACACCAGCATCGTCACCATCGCATTGTACACAGAAAACCTGCCCGGAATATGCACTTTTACCTTGCAGCCCATGCAGCCGCTCACGGTAAAATGCATGCCGAGTCTGCCGCCCTCGTTGATATAACCGATGTCCGACGCAAACAGATCCACCACCTGGTCTTTCACATCATTTCCCTCTGCGGAAAATGTGCGCACCTGACAGGTGTGTCCCTTTAAAATCTCCTCCCAGTGAGGATCATCCGCATTGACGATGCCGACACGGCACTGCCGGAACAGAAGACTCTTGCAGTACAGATACTCCTCGAACGACTCATGTTCCGCCGGTCCGATGTGATCCGGGGAAAGGTTGGTAAATACGCCGTAATCAAACAAGATGCCCGCCGTGCGGTCCAGTTTCAATCCCTGCGAGGACACCTCCATAACCACATACTCGCATCCGGCTTCCACCATAGCTGCAAACATCCGGTGAAGTTCATAGGACTCCGGCGTCGTATTTTTCGACGGGATGTGCTCATCACCGATCATCGCGCCGATCGTTCCGATCAGTCCGACCTTCTTCCCCGCCATCTCAAGCACACTCTTGATCATGTAGGTCGTCGTCGTTTTTCCCTTTGTACCTGTAATGCCGATCGTGACCAGCTTACGGTCCGGATGTCCGAACAACGCCGCCGACATGTAGGCAAGCGCACGTCTGGCTGATTCCACCTGAATGACCGTGACTTGATCCGGAATCTGCTGCGCCTCATCGGCGCGCTCGACAACGATCGCCGACGCCCCCTTTTTCACCGCATCCGGGATGTATTTATGTCCGTCCGTCACAGCTCCCACCATGCAGACAAACACCGTTCCTTCTGTAATCTTCCGAGAATCATAGATGACATCCCGCACATCGACATCCATGCTTCCCGAGAGACACTCGTATTTGAATTCACTGCAAAGTTCCCTTAACTTCATTTTATCTCCATTCCTGCGCCACAATCGCGCATCTTATGCACTGCTGCTTATCTGCGCCTCTTATCCGATGATGTGTGACGCGTCGATTTCCGACTCGAATACCGTGTGGGAAGGTCCCGTCATGAACAGATGATTCGTCTTCTCATCCCACTCGATGAAAAGCGGTCCGCCGATCTGCTCGACCGTCACTTTCCGGTCTGTCCGTCCGGTGAGGACGCCTGCCACAACCGCCGTCGCACAGCCTGTCCCGCATCCGATCGTCTCGCCGGTTCCTCTCTCCCACTCGCGGATCTTGATGTAATCCTTCCGCACAAATTCCACGAATGTCACGTTCGTCTTATTCGGGAAAATGGATGTCATATGTTCAATCGTCTTTCCATAGCCTTCCACATCCAGATCTGCCACAGAATCCACATACATGGCGCAGTGCGGATTCCCCCAGGATACCGCCGTGATGTGGAATGTCCGGTCAAGCACCTGCACCGGCTGCTCCACGAACTCGGGCAGCTCCGTGACTACCGGAATCACTGCGGTGGACAGTCTCGGCTCACCGATGTCCGCACGGATATTCGATACCAGCCCGTCGGTCACGGTGAGGGTCAGATGCTGCATTCCGCCAAGTGTCTCGATCACAAGATCTGTCTTGTCCGTCAACCTGTGATCGTATACATATTTTCCGACGCTGCGCAGAGCGTTGCCGCACATTTCCCCCTCCGTGCCATCCGGGTTGAACATCCGCATACGGAAGTCCCCTTTCTCGGACGGACAGATCAATACCATTCCGTCCGAACCGATTGCAAAATGACGGTCACTGACAAACCGCGCCAACTCCGGCAGATTCTTTAATTCCTGATGAATCGCATCAATATACACATAGTCATTGCCAAATGCCTGCATCTTTGTAAATCGCATCTTTTCACCAATCTCCTTTATCAGCCGTTCATTGCGCGATCCAGATCGGCAATGATATCCTCTACGTTCTCAATTCCCACTGACATGCGAAGGAAGCAGTCGGTGATACCGAGCTTCTCCTTGATGTCTGCCGGCGTGTCCTCATGTGTCTGTGTCGTCGGATATGTGATGAGAGTCTCCGTTCCGCCGAGACTCTCCGCGAACATAATCATGTCTACGCCCTTTAAGATCTTCTTCACTGTCTCAAAGCTATCCACGGTGAAGGAAATCATACCGCCGAATCCCGTGGTCTGCTTTCTCGTCACCTCATAATCCTTGTGATCCGCAAAGCCGACATAGTAGACTTTTTTCACCTTCGGCTGTGTGCGGAGCCACTCGGCAACCTTCATCGCATTTTCATTGTGACGATCCATGCGGACTGCCAGCGTCTTGATTCCGCGCAGCACCAGCCAGCTGTCCAGCGGCGCGAGCTGACTTCCGTGGGACTTCATATGAATATGGATCTGATCGGCGATCTCCTCGTTGTCTTTTATTACCACAATGCCAGAGATGGTGTCGTTGTGTCCTCCCAGATATTTTGTGGAGCTGTGTGTGACAATATCCGCGCCAAGCGTGAGCGGCTTCTGGAAATACGGGGTCAGAAACGTGTTATCCACCACCGTGAGTGCATTCACGCTCTTTGCGATCTCAGAGACTGCGTGGATGTCCGCCACCTTCATCATCGGGTTCGTCGGTGTCTCAATGAAAAACATCTTCGTGTTCGGCCGGATCGCCGCCTTCACCTCATCCAGATCCGACATGTCTACATAGGTATGCTCAATACCGTATTTTCCAAAAACGTCCCCAATAATGCGGAAGGTTCCGCCGTAAATATCATCCGATAAAATGACGTGCTCGCCCGGATTCAACAGGGAAAAGACAGCCATGTTTGCCGCCTGTCCGCTGGAAAATGCGAATCCCTTGATTCCGCCCTCAAGAATTGCCATCGTGCGCTCTAATTCCTGTCTGGTCGGATTCTCGAGACGGCTGTATGCAAAGCCGGTCGACTCGCCAAGCTCCGGATGGCGGAATGTCGCCGCCTGGAAGATCGGCATGCTGACTGCTCCGGTGAGCGGTTCCGTTCCCAGTGCGCCGTGCACGGCCTTGGACTCGAAATGCAGATTTTCCTTTGTATCAAAATCGGTATAATTACTGAAATTTTTCATATTATTTTCCTCCATCTGTTTGGACATGCGTTTCCTCATATACAACTATTATACAAAACACTTTTTATAATATATAGTCTCAAAGTGCTTTTTATATTGCAAAAAGTGCTTTTTTATAATACAGTAATAGAAAAAGGAGGACGCACGCGATGCCGGAATACAAAAAGGTCGGATACTTAACCACCAGCTTTAAGATGTTTCATTTAAAAGATACTTCCCGCCGGGAATTTCACTACCACTATCACGATTTTCACAAGATCCTTATTCTTCTCGGCGGCGACGTGACCTACTGTATTGAGGGGCGCACCTACCAGCTTGCCCCGGGCGATATTGTCCTGGTCAATGCCGGGGAAGTACACAAACCCGAGATCCTCTCGAACCTTCCCTACGAGCGCATCATTTTATATGTCTCCCCGGATTTTCTTACGCAGTACGCCGGAGAAGACTGCGATCTCTCCTTCTGCTTTAAGCAGGCATACCGCGAGCAGGCACACATCCTCCGTCTGCAGGATTCCAAGGGCGGCAGGCTCGGCGCCTCCATCCGCGCGCTGGACGCCTCCTTAAACGACGACGACTATGCGGCGGCACTGCACCACCGGCTTTTATTCCTGGAATTTATGATTCAGCTCAACCGCGCCGCCCTGCACCACCACATTGAATTCGTGGGAGACTCCGCTTCCAACGAGAAGATTCTCTCGATTCTCACCTATCTAAACGCTCATCTGACCGAGGATCTCTCGATCGATGACCTGGCCTCCCGCTTTTACTTAAGCCGCTCCTACCTGATGCACACGTTCAAGGCGCAGACCGGCTACACCATCGGCGGCTATCTGCTCACCAAGCGGCTGTTTCTCGCCAAAGAGCTGATCGCCGCCGGCACGCCGATCACGGAAGTATGCTATTCCTGCGGCTTTCAGAATTACTCGACCTTCTCGAGAGCATACAAAAAAAGCTTTGGGGAATCCCCGAGGGATTACCGCCAAAGCCTTTAAGCTATGCCCGCAGAGCGGGCTATGTTCACAGAGCGGGCTACGCTCACAGAGCGAGCTACGCTCGCTCTGACATCTCATTCATGAGTGTAGGTATCATCTGTTTCTTACGTGAGATAATGCCGTCCAACAGGATGCCATCCGCATCCTCCTGCTTCTTGAACGCATGCGCCAGAATTTTTCCGGCATCCTCCCCCGCAAATATAATCTTGGAAGATTCCTCCAAAATATCCGTCAGCATGACATATACCATATTTAAACGCTTCTCGCCGAGCACCTGCGGCAGGAACGGGCGGAGCTGTTCTCCGATCTGTTCTAATTCCTCTCCGCTCATGGCGCTGATCTGGGCAACACCGAAATCACAGTCTTCCGTGTGGAAAATCTTAAAATCCTGATAGAAAATCTCTTCGGTCGTCTTGTTCTTGAAATCACTTCCGGCGCGGAACATTTTCTTCGCATGATCCTCAATATCCACGTCCGCAATCTCTGCGAGCCGCTTTGCAACGCCCTTGTCAAACGGTGTACAGGTTGGCGAGCGGAACATCAGCGTGTCGGAAATGATCGCTGAGAGCAGAAGTCCCGCGATCTCCTTCGGAATCTCCACCCCCTGTTCCTGATACATTTGATAGATAATTGTCGAGGTACAGCCGAGCGGCTGATTCCGGAAATAAACCGGCGATACGGTCTCTAAGCTTCCCAGTCTGTGATGGTCGATGATCTCTAAGATCTCCGCCTCTCCGATTCCGTCCACCGCCTGTGACTTCTCGTTGTGGTCGACAAGAATGATCTGTTTTTTCTGCATATTCATGAGGTTACGTCTGGAAATCATTCCGACGTAGTTGCCGTTTGAACCGAGCACCGGGAAATCTCTGTGGCGCACCCGCGACATGACATCCTTGACGTCGTCCACATAATCGTCAATGTCAAACGTGACGAGATCCCGTCTGGTCATGTACTGCTTGATCGGCATACTCTGATTGATCAGACGCGCCACGGAAAATGTGTCGAACGGCGTTGTGATAATCACGCAGTCCCGCTTCTCCGCAAGCTTTTTGACTTCTTCCGCCACCTCGAGACCGCCGCCGATGATGATGCAGCTCGCGTTCGACCGGATCGCCTGCATCTGCGCCTCCTCGCGGTCGCCTAAGATCACCAGATCGTCGTCCTCGATATAATCCGCCATGTATTCCGGGTTGGAGGTTGCAATCACAACTTTTCCGCGCACAAAATGTGCATGCTCATTCCCGGCGTAGACCTCACCGTCAATCGTCTCCGCAATCGTCTTGTACTGTGTGCGCGCTTTTGAGAGCACGCAGTTGTCCAGCACGTCCATGTAGGACGTCGCAATATCCTTGGTGACGATCACACCTTCCAGCTTGCCGAACTGATTGGTGACCGGAAGCGTTACAACCTCCAGCTTTTTCATCAGCTCCCATGCCCGTTTCAGCGAAATCTGATTGCTGACACCGGCAGTCTTGCGGATATTGATATCCTTGATCTGTGCACCGGCATAGGTCACAAGCGGCGGTTCCTCCACGCCAAAGCGCTCTAACACGTAGCGGGTCTCCTCATTCACCGCGCCCGCACGCTTTGCCACATAAGTCTTCTTGTCCCCGCTCTGGTTTTTCAGATATGCATAAGAAATCGCGGCGCATATCGAATCCGTATCCGGATTCTTATGCCCCACGACCCACACTTTCTTTGATTCTGTACTCATATGATCTTCTATTCCTTAAAGCTAAAAATTAAACACACCGAGAGAATACAGGATGAATCCGATCAGAACAACAAAGTTCAGAATTGCAAACCAGGAAAGACATTTGACATATCCCTTCACCGATCCGACTCCCTGCTCCATCTCGTCCATCTTCTCGATCTTGGAATCAAATTCGTTGAACAGATCCTGAATGTTGCGGTAGCACTTCACGTTCTCCGAATGTACCTTCTCGGAGAGATCTGTCTTGATGGATTCCAGCTGTGCTGTCGCATTCTCAAGCAGCGCCTTGACCTCGGCGATCTGTCCCTCGGAAAGCTTCTTGTTCGCGATTGCCTGCTCCTCCAAAAACTGCTTGTTTGTCGCAAGCTGCTCCTCGGAAAGCTTTTTATTTGCAGCAATCTGATCCTCATTCAGCTTGCGGTTCGATGCAAGCTGCTCCTCGCTCGCACGCTTTACCTCCGCAACCTGCCCCGAGATGCTTGTCTCAATCTCGGTCATCTTCGCTGTCACACGGTCTGCCAGATCATCGACCTTCTTCGTGAACTCTGTCACGATCTTGTCAGCTTCCTCCTGGCGCTCCACCAGAATGTGCTGCCACTCCTCGGCCTTGCCTTCCCGCTCGTTGACAATCGACTGCAGTTCCTGTACTTTATTCTCCTTCGCTGCAAGCAGATCCTGCAGCTGTTTCGCCTTCTCACGAAACTCGTCGATCTGACTTAATAAGAAATCTTCCTTTTCCACTTCTGTCTGTATCCTTTCCCGTTCCTGCGTGCTCTCCCCGGTCTCTAAAACCCTGGTCTCCCGAACCTTATTATTGCTCTCGCGCTTCGGGTGTGTCTTATATCCCTCCGCCCGTTCCGGCTCTCCTGCAGGTCTTCCTTGTCTGGGGTGAATCTGCGCCAGTAAAAGCTGAAACAGGTTTGCCATAAACGCTTCCTCCCTTTGTGTCTTCCGAACAAAAAACACCTATGGGTATTCTATCATTATCATTTTTCTTTGTAAAGCAGGAAAAAGCAACCGCCTCCCGCTCACTCTTTCCGGCGGAAAAGCAGTGGTGTCTCCGCCGCCAGCATTGCCAGCCATCCGATCAGGTAGGCAACCGGCAGTGCCACAATTCCAAGCTTCATGGAAAATACCAGCGGAACGGCTGCCGCCACCCGCACTCCCATGTTGATAAAACTGCTGCTGAGCGTCACCTTGAGGTCGCCCATTCCGCGAAAATATCCCTGAATCCCGTTTGTGGCCGCCGGCAGAAAATACATCACCGCAATCGCATGCAGATAGATCACTCCCAGGGAGATCACCTCCTCATCCGTCACAAACAGCTTCATCAGCGGACGCGCAAACACAAAGCAGACCACACAGATAAAGAGCGCATAGATCATCTCGATCCACAGCCCGCAACGGAATCCCTCCCGGATCCGCTCCTTTTTGCCGGCACCTTTGTTCTGTGCCAGCAGCGCGGTCATCGCATGGGCGATATTCTGCTCCGGAGTGTAGGCAAAATCATCAATGCGGTTTACGACTGCAAACGCCGCCATGACAGAGATTCCCATTGTATTGACAATCGCCTGGATTCCGATCTTGCCGAGCTGTACCGTCGCCTGCTGCATGGCGCTCACCCAGCCAAACTGCACCGTCTTATAAAATAACCTCCGGTCAAACACGCGCCACTTGCGCCCCAGGCAGAGAATCTTTACCTTTTTCTTAATATATAGCCCGCACAGCAGACAGCAGAGTGCCTCGCTTAGCACCGTCGAAAAGGCACATCCGTTGCTGCCCCAGCCTAGCACCACCACGAAAAACAGGTCTCCCGCCACATTGAGTGCAGCGCTGATCATCAGAAAATAAAGCGGCGATCTGCTGTCGCCAAGTGCCCGCAATGTGCTCGCATAAAAGTTGTAAATAAACGTAAAGATCAGTCCGCAGAAAATAATGCGGAGGTACCCCGTAGCAATCGGAAGCACTTCCTCCTGCGTCCTTATCAGCCGAAGCAGCCACGGCGTCAGAAAAACGCAGACGGCTGAAAGCAGGACGGAAAACATCAGCCCGCCGATCATGGTCGAACTGATCTGCCGCTCCAGGACATCATAATCCTTTGCGCCGTAGTGCATTCCCATCAGAACGCCTGCTCCCATGCACATGCCACTGATAAACAGAATCGCAAGCGTCATCAGCGGACTGCTCGTACCGACCGCGGCAAGCGCCGTCTCCCCCACAAATTTTCCGACAATCATACTGTCGACCGCATTGTAGAGAAGCTGAAACAGATTTCCGAGAACAAGTGGAATTGTAAAACCTACCAGAAGAGACGGTATCGCTCCTTCCGTCATATCCTTTGTCATTGCAGATGCCTTTCTATCTTTTGTTATTCTGCTTCAGAATGTGTATGATCCTTCCCTCATAATACACCGCAATCGCTGCAATCAATACCACGATAATCAGGCTGTATCCCTGTTTTAATTCTTTCCCGAGCGCATCACAGACGCTGGTGAATAAAAGTCCCTCCACAAAGACAAGCTTGACCATCCGAACCATCCGAAGCGTATACTGTCTGATCTTACCGCTGCATACCTCCCTTGTCAATCCGTTCACACGTTCCGGGTAGACGGCAAGGAGGGTCAGACCCACATATACCAGAATCATAAACACAAGATTCATCATCAGGTTCACCGGATTGACGTGGAACGCGATCCCGTAATAGATCTGTAACCCGAGATAGGCGATCGCCGATACGATACCGACTGCCTCAATGAGCATCACCTGCCATGTCATCTCATTCTTTTTCATATGTCTCACACCTCCTTTTCCCTCTCTTTTTCTTACAGCAAAAGTTCCTGCGCCCAGCACTGTGTCAGCCGCTCTAAATTCCATGCGGCATTGGCAGGACTCGTAGACGGCAGCTTCTTTACTTCCGGCATCTCCGCGGTCAGACAATATTTAGAAAACAGGCGGTACGCCGTATCCCCGTTGGCACAGATGCGCCGGATGTCCGCCGTCTTTAAGATCACTTCCATGTCATTCGCCGTCACATTGCGGATCGAACTGTCCGATGATCCTGCAATGTCACAGGAGGCAATGACATCCCACAGCGCAATATGGTGTTCTAACAAAAACGCCTTTTTCTGCGGAATCGTCTCCGGCAGCGTATCCTCAAAGACCGCTGCCAGCACTTTCCAGAAACGGTTCTGCGGATGACCGTAATAAAACTGCTGTTCTCTCGACTTTACAGACGGAAAGGATCCCAGAATCAGAATCCGGGATGCATCGTCATAAACAGGTCCAAACGTATGTGTCACATGCGTATATTCCATTCTCTTACACCAAAACGGCATCAGTGCAGACCGCACTGATGCCCTCTTCCCTCTCTATTACTGATAATCTGCCACATTGGAACTGTCCACCTTCTCAAACGGTACCCAGACGTAAAGTCCGTCGTCCGACAGGCCTTCCATTCCCTGCGTCGTTCCTCCGGAACCGAGTGCGATTGCCGCCTTGACAGCCGCCTCACCCTGTCCGCTTCCCGACTGGTATACGGTAAATGCCATATCCCCCGCCTGGATTGCCGCACAGCCATCTGCTGTCGCGTCAATTCCAAGAACCGGTACTCCCGATATGCCATTCTTCTTGCAGGAATCGATGACTCCAAGCGCCATGGTATCATTGTTGCATACCACCGCATCAAACTGCTTGCCTGTCTGCAGGAACAGATCGAAATAATCTTCTGCAATTCCCTGCTCCCAGTCTGCGTTATCCTCAAACACGACGTTGATCTTCTTGCCGGATGCCTTAAGCGTATTTTTGAACTCCTCGGATCTTCCCTTGGTTGCGGAATGATTCTTCGGTCCCTTTAAGAGTACCACATTGATCTCGTCCTTGTCACTCATCTGATCCAGAATATATTCTGCCTGGTATTGTCCGGCAACTCCCTCATCCGATCCTACATAAATGTATTTGTCCGGTTCCAGCACCGATGCATCCGGACAGCTGTTGTAAAATACAATCGGAATATCTCCCGCCAGCGCTTCCAGTTCCAGCGCAGTGTCCGCATCGACCGGTCCACACATGATCGCATCATAATCTTCCGCAACCGCCTGTTTAATCTGCGCTACCTGGTTCTCAATGGAGTTCTCCGCATCGTACACCACGATCTCTGCTCCACTCGCCTCCGCTGTCTTCTTTGCCGCATCGATCAATGTATTACGGAACGCATCTGCCTGTGACAGTGATACATAGATCTTCACTCCCTTGCCATTCACCGCGGTATCTCCTCCTGTGCTGCCCGCCTGACAGCCTCCGAGGCACGTCACTCCCAGCGCAGCCACGAGTGCTGCACTCATCAATCTCTTCATATCTGATACCCCCCTTAAATGCGAAACAGCTTAACCTGATCTGCCAGCTGTATGGATGACTCTGTCAAGCTTCTGGATTCTTTTGCCACGTTCTCACTGTTCTCTGCAATTCCCTTTGCCTGCGTCAGCATGGACTCTGATGTTGCAAGAATCTCATCTGAGCTTGCCGCCTGCTCCTCCGAAATTGCAGCAACGTTGGTCGCCACTTCATCTACCTGGTTGATCTTGTCCACCATCTGGTCGATCAACGCGCTTGTCTGCTGAATATTATCATAAATCTTGTCAAAGGTATCGATTGCCGTATGAATCAATCCACTGCTCTCATTGATATTGTCGGCGCTGTCGCCTGCCTGACGCACTGCATCCGCCACAAGTTCATTGACCTCATGGATGAGCTTTGAAATATGCTCTACCGATGCGGTACTGTTGCTTGCAAGCGTTCCGATCTCAGAAGCGACGACTGCGAATCCTCTTCCTGCCTCGCCCGCTCTCGCTGCCTCAATGGAAGCGTTTAAGGACAGGAGGTTGGTCTCCTCCGCAATATTTCCGATCAGCTGTACAATCTCAACAATCTCACCGGATGCCGTACCCACTTTATTTACCGCCGCTTCCAGATTCTGGATAGAGGTGCGGATATTCTCAAGCGCCTCGCCGACATGCTCCATATCCTCGCGTCCCTTCTGGGATACCTCAACGGTCTCGCGCATCTTGTTGCCGACATTCACGCTGTCGTCCTTCGTGTCTGCAACCACACCGGCAAGCTTGGTCGCGTTGTCTGCAATCTCATTGACGGAAACGGACAGCTGATCCACCGTCATATTCAGCTCGCTCATGGACTGGGACTGGACATTTGCCGCCGACTGCATCTCTCTGGACACACTGTCGCTCGCATCCGCCTGCGTTCCCAGTTTTCCGGAAATGTCTCCCATGGACGCAATCATCTGCTTCATGGATGCGATAAAGCGCTCCACGCTGCGGCTCATAAGCGCAATCTCATCATTGCCGCTGCTCTTGACCGATACGGTAAAGTCGCCGTCCGTCAGCGCCTTGATGACGTTCGTCAGCTTCCGGACAGGTGCGATCACAACGTGCGTTGTGCGCTCAATCACTACACACAGAATCAAAATGGAGATCACACTGATCAGAATCATCAGATTCCTGAGGTTCGCAAGGTCTGCCAGTACAATGCTGGTCGGAATATAGGAAACCAGAATCCAGTTAGTTCCGGATACCTCCTTGAACACGGTCATATTGCCGTCCAATGTGGAAAAGCTGTAATCACGATCCGCAATCTTCGCCGCTACACTCTGCTCGAATGCACTGCTGCCGAGCGTCGTGGAAATTTTCGCGGAATCACGGCTTGCCAGAATCGTTGCCGTATCCTTGTCCACGAGGATAGCCTCCGCATTCTTCATCTTGATAAACGCATTTACAATGACGGAAATGCGGTCGAGCGTCATATCTGCAGAGATGACTTTCATCTTGCCGCTGCCGTCATTTAAAATACCGGATGCACTGATGACACTGACGCCTTCTGAATTAACATAGGAAGATCCGATCGCCATATTGACTCTGGTCAGTCCCTCCTGATACCAGACACTGTTGACCGGATCCGACTCACTCATCGCCGAATCCGACGCTTTCCAGAGCTTTCCGGTCTCATCCGCGATGTAAAGTCCCTCCGGATAATTTGAGTTATAATTATAGTAGGAATCCAGCATGGTCTGTAATTCCTTGTCGTCCGGCTTCGTGTTCTCTATCGTTGTCTTCACTATCTGGAACGCCCCGATATTCTGTTCCAGCCAGCTCTCAATCTGCGACGCCTGATTCTCCACCGATGACTCCAGCAGATTCTCGGAATAGCTCTCAATCAGCCCTGCCGACGTGCGGTAGGCGATCAGTACGAGCACCAGAATGCTGACAATGACAACCGGAACGATCACACCTAAAAGCTTAACCTTAATCGATACGATTCCTTTTTCCTTTTGCATGTGCCTCAACTCCTTTTCTCTTGTGATACCCCAGATTCTATGATAATTGCATAATAATCTTGTCAATATTTTCTCATTTTTGCATATTACTGTCAACATCTATCGACGGATTCCCGCCCTGAAGTCGCATGTTTATACCATTTCCGAGCGCCCTTTCGTCTCAAATTGTATACACGTATTATTTTTCAAATACCTGTATCTTTTCTTGAAAATGAACTGCCCTGTGCTATAATTATTTAGGTTAATGTCTACGCTTTTGCGTACACAAGAGAGGAGAACCCCAGATGGACAATTTAATCATTCCAAAAGATTATCATTCAGAATTGAATTTGCATGATACACAGATTGCGATCAAGACGGTCAAGGACTTTTTTCAGGGACTGCTTGCACTGCGCCTGAATCTGTCCCGTGTATCCGCCCCTCTGTTTGTAGACCCGCTGTCCGGTCTCAACGACAACTTAAACGGTGTGGAGCGCCCGGTCACCTTCGACATCAAGGAGCAGAACGGCAGAACCGCGGAGGTTGTTCAGTCACTTGCCAAATGGAAGCGCTACGCGCTCAAAAAATACGGCTTTTCTTATGGGGAAGGTCTTTACACCGACATGAACGCCATCCGGCGCGATGAGATCACCGACAATATCCACTCCATCTTCGTGGATCAGTGGGATTGGGAGAAAGTCATCAAGCAGGAGGAGCGCACGCTCGACACCTTAAAGGAAACGGTGAACACCGTATACAAATGCCTGCGCAAGACCGAAAAATACATGGCAATCCAGTACGATTACATCGAGGAGATCCTGCCGCACGACATCTTTTTCGTCACGACGGAAGAGCTTGCGGAGATGTTCCCGGACAACACGCCGAAGGAGCGCGAATACTATATCACCAAGACCAAAGGCGCCGTGTGCATCTTAAAGATCGGCGATACGCTGGAAAACGGCGAGCCGCACGACGGACGCGCGCCGGATTACGACGACTGGGCGTTAAACGCGGACATTCTCGTATACTATCCGGTACTTGACATTGCCCTTGAGCTTTCTTCCATGGGAATCCGCGTGGACAAAAAAGCCCTGCTGTCCCAGCTTAAAAAGGCAGGCTGTGAAGACCGCGCGAAGCTTCCGTTCCAGAAGGCGATCATCGACGGCGAGCTTCCTTACACCATCGGCGGCGGTATCGGTCAGTCCCGTATCTGTATGTTTTTCCTGCGCAAGGCGCACATCGGCGAGGTGCAGTCCTCCCTGTGGCCGGATGAGATGATGCAGGCATGCGAAAAGAGCGGAATCCTGCTGCTGTAAGCCTCGCTTGGATTTCTTACATATTTTATCTTACGAAAAAAAGATTTGCCGCAATAAGCATATCCTGCTTTGCTGTGATAAGTAATATTATGAGAAGCCAGAGGATAAAAAAGTTCCAGAATAAACAGGCGGCGGCAAATTCTTTGAAGCAAAATTCACGTATTTCTTCCATGCCGTGGCTGGCATCCCAT
>OGYN01002050.1_pt1 | contig 15440 bp, 15 predicted proteins | sample 1576551 | NCBI WGS metagenome assembly OGYN01 (sample SAMEA3541589, study PRJEB24748) | human gut metagenome | biome: human gut; feature: human-associated habitat; material: faeces | place: China | collected 2012 | reverse complement strand
CTTGAGCAGTTCACGGTACTGCTCCCGTTCCGCCCTGGTGATGCCGATGCGGAGCGTACGGGGCTTGCCGCGGCGGGCGGCAAGGGCAAGGTTCTCTTCGATCTGCATGGTGGCGGCAGTGCCGGTCATGGGGTCCTGAAAGACGCGGCCAATGTAGGCGGCACGCTGATGCTCGCCCAGACGGGTGACGTCCACGCCGTCGATGATGATCTTGCCGCAGTCCACGGGCCAGACGCCGGCGACGGCGTTCAGCATGGTAGACTTGCCTGCACCGTTGCCGCCGATGACAGTGACGAAGTCGCCCTCATTCAGGTTCAGGTTCAGGCCGTTCAGGGCCGTCTTCTCGTTGACGGTGCCTGCGTTGAAGGTCTTGGAAACATTTTGTATCTCAAGCATTGTTTGCGCCCTCCTTGTTTGCCTTTTTGGCCGCAGGCTTTGCGAAATATCTGCCCTTCCAGTACGGCACGGCGAGGAAGACAGCCACAACGGATGCGCTCAGCAGCTTTAACAGGTTTGCGTCAAAGCCGAGGGTCAGCACCAGCTGGATGACGATGTAGTAGATGATGGCACCCAGCGAAACGGACACCAGCTTGAGGGCAAAGTTGTGGAAGATGCGGCTGAACAGGGCCTCGCCGATGATGACAGCGGCCAGGCCGATGACGATGGCACCACGGCCCATGCTGACATCGGCAAAGCCCTGATACTGGCTCAGCAGTGCGCCGGACAGGGCCACCAGACCGTTGGAGACCGCCAGACCCAGCACCACATTGAAGCTGGTGTTGATACCCTGGGCGCGGCTCATGGCGGGGTTGGAACCGGTGGCGCGGATGCCGCAGCCCAACTCGGTGCCAAAGAACCAGTACAGCACGCCGATGACCACGGCGCTGACCAGAATGACCATGATGATGGGGTTGTGCAGGGCAAGCTCCTTGACCCAGCGCAGGGAGATGAGCAGGCCGTACTTGTCCACATTGATGGACTGGTTGGCCTTGCCCATGATCTTCAGGTTGATGGAGTAGAGGGCCAGCTGAGTCAGGATGCCGGACAGGATGGCCGGGATGCCCATAAAGGTGTGGAGCAGGCCGGTGACAAGGCCGGTGGCGAGGCCCGCCAGCACGGCAGCCAGCAGGGACACCCAGATGTTCTGGCCCGAGAGCAGGCACATGACGCAGACTGCGCCGCCGCATCCGCGACTCCCGCCTGACGCTGGAGCGGGTGCAGCTGGACAACCGCTCCCACACCGATGTGGTGCTGTGCTACATGGACGGGGAGGCCGACCCCGAGCTGCTGGCGGAGATACGGAAAAAACTGGAAAATATGCAGGTGGGCTCCATCGCCATGAGCCAGGAATCGGTGGCGGAGGCGCTGTCGCCCCGGCAGTTCTGGAACCCTTTTCCCAAGGTTCGGTATACGGAGCGCCCCGACGTGGCCACGGCCTGCATCATGGAGGGCGACGTGGTGGTGATGGTGGACAACTCCCCGTCGGCGCTGCTGCTGCCCACCACGCTGCTGCGGTTCACCGAGGAGATCAACGACTACTACTTCCCGCCCCTCATCGGCTCCTATCTCCAAATCGTCCGCATGGCGGTGCTGCTGCTGACATTGTTTGTCACGCCGGTGTGGTATCTGCTGGTGAAAAACCCCGATACCCTCCACGAGAACCTGCATTTCCTGCTGATACAGGACGAATACTACGTTCCGCTCATCCTCCAGCTTTTGCTGGTGGAGCTGATCATCGACGTGCTGAAGCTGGCGTCCCTCAACACGCCGGATGTGCTGAGCAACTCCTTCAGCATGATCGGCGCCCTGATCTTGGGGGACTTCGCGGTGCAGGCGCGCTGGCTGGTGCCGGAGGTGCTGGTGTACATGGCCTTCGTGGCCATCGCCAACTACGCCCAGCACAGCTACGAGATGGGCTACGCCACCAAGCTGTGCCGGATGCTGCTGCTGATCCTCATCTGGCTCTTTGACCTGTGGGGACTGCTCGCCGGTGTGGTGGCCATACTGGTGATGATGGCGGTCACCAAGCCGCTGGTGGGCAAGGGATACCTCTACCCGCTCATCCCCTTTGACGGCAAAAAATTAAAACGTCTGCTGCACCGCGTCCCCATCCGTAAAGACAACAGCTAAGTGCAAAAGCCATAAAATGCCGGGCTGCCGCTGGCAATTCACCCTGAATTTACACCGCATGACTCACCCCGTTCCGGCACAAAGTAACGCTGTCGCCGGCGACAATTCCACAAAGGGGTGAGACGCTTGTATGAACTGCGTGAAACGCATCGCACAGGCAGCCTCCGCAAAGGCACCGCAAGGCTGCTCGCTTTGGTTTTTTCCCTCTCACTGTGTCTCCAGCTGGTCTGGGCCGCCCCCGGAGAGCGGACAGTGATCCCGCTGGGCAAGGCCGTGGGCATCAAGCTGTTTGCCGACGGCGCGCTGGTGGTAGGACTGTCGGAGGGCGATCCCTGTCCCGCAAAGGACTGCGGCCTGAAGGAGGGAGACCTGATTCTCTCCATGGGTGACACGAAGATCACCTCTACCGAGCAGGTACGCGCACTCCTGCAGGACAACGGCTGCGAGCCGCTGGTCATGACCGTCCGGCGCAGCAGCCGGACGCTGACCGTCACCGCCGTACCCGTGCAGGGCGTTGACGGCGCGTGGCAGCTGGGGGCGTGGATCCGCGACAGCATGGCCGGTATCGGCACGCTGACCTACTACGACCCGGCCACCGGCAGCTACGGCGCGCTGGGCCACGGCATCACCGACGTGGACACCGCCAAGCTGATGCCGCTGGCCTCCGGCTCCATTATGGAGACCACGGTGAAGGCGGTGAAGAAGGGCGTCAAGGGCGACCCCGGCGAGCTGAAGGGCGACTTCTCCGTCCAGCGTGACGTGGGTACCGTCTCCATCAACAGCGACGGCGGTATCTTCGGCACGGTGGCGGATCCTGATTTCCTCCAGACGGGTACGCCCGTTCCCGTCGCCACAGCCCGTCAGGTAAAGCCCGGCCCTGCCACCATTCTGGCCACCATCTCCGATGATGACACGGCGGAATACACGGTGGAGATCGTCCGGGTGTTCCCCGGCAGCCAGTCCACCCGCAACCTGCTGCTCCGCGTGACGGACCAGCGGCTGCTGGATACCACCGGCGGTATCGTGCAGGGCATGTGAGTGATATATAATAGGGACAACACAGGAAAACCTTGATTTTACAAGGGTTTCTGGCGTTGTCCCTATTTTCACTGACATGAAATAGGCCGTATTTGCGCAATACGAAATCCACCGCAGCTGCCCAAGGGAGGTGATCATCTCAAGCAGATCGATTCAGGTCTCATTTTTGAAGGGAGCTTCTTTTTATGAAGAATTCAACCATCATAGCCATTACGAATTCCAAGGGTGGCGTTGGAAAAACGACGACGGCCTTGAACCTTGGCGCCGCGCTGACCGCCGAAGGGCAGAAAGTCCTGCTCATTGACAACGACCCGCAGGGCAATCTGACCGCGGCGCTGGGATATACCGCCGGCGAGATGAAGCACACACTGGCTTCTCTGCTGCTGGCCGCCATTGACTATCCGGAGGACATTGCACAGCATCTGCAAAAGGCTATCCTACATAACGATGCCGGCATGGACATCATTCCCGCCAATCGCAGGCTGGCAGATGCCGCGGCCCGGCTGCAAATCATGCAGCTATCCCAGTATCAGCCCTACGGTGATAGCGGCCGCAGCTGCGAAGCAATGCTCAAGCATATCACAGACGCCTTGCGCGACACCTATCGCTATATCATCATCGACTGCGGACTGAAACACGAGCTGCTGACGGTCAACGCGCTGACCGCGGCAGATTACTGCATCATCCCTGTGCAGGCTCACTACCTCGCCAGCGAGGGCATTCCCGATGTGCTGGAGCTGGTGCGTACGGTGCAGACCCACTTCAATCCCTCGCTGAAAATCGCCGGTATCCTGCTGACCATGTATCAGTCCCGTCCGCAGCTCTGCCAGAGCGTTCGGGCAACAGTTGGCGAAGTCTACGGCGAGGCGTTTCATGTGTTTGAACGTCCCATCGAGCAGACCATCAAGGTGGCGGAATGCCCTGCCGCCGGTATGAGTATTCTGGACTACGCGCCGAAGAACCCCGCTGCGGAGTCCTACCGCAGTCTGGCGCGGGAGGTGTTGTCGCTTGGCTAAGAGCAACAACATGAAAGATTTGCTGAAGCAGCGCATGAGCGCTGCCCAGCAAGTCTCGGAAATGGAGATCGGCAACAGGGCCTACGAGAGCCTTATCGACCCGCTTCCCGTGGCAGCTTCTACGATCCGCGAGCTTCCGGTAGACAAACTGCGTCCCTTTTTCACCACCGATATTGGATTTCACCCATATTCCCCGGACAAACTGCGGGCGTTTTCCCAGCAACTTCTTGAGCAGGGCTTGCTGGAGCGCATTATTGTCAGGAGCATCCCCGACAGCGATGAATATGAGATTCTGGCCGGACACAATCGCACCGCCGCATGGCGCATGGCCGGGCATGACACAATCCCCGCTGAGGTGGTCGCGGCCAATGATGCTCGCGCTATCATCATTGCCACAGCCACCAATTTGCTGCGGCGGCAGGAACTGACCATCATTGAGCGAGGCAAGGCATACAAGGCTATGTTGGAGGCCAAGAACCGAAACGGGCAACGCAATACGGCACCGGAAACCTTTGGCGAAAATCGCCAAAGGTACAATGCCCGTGAAATCGTAGCAGATTTCTTCGGCGTCACAGAATATGAGATCCGCAAGGCTGTCAAGCTGGCCGGACTGATCCCGCCTCTGGCGGATATTCTGGAAAGTGATCCCCGGCACTTGCCGCTGAGCTGCGCGGATATGATCGCCGACTACGATGAAGCCTCGCAGGAGGCGTTTGTGGAGATGTGCCGCATTGAAGGATATCGGCTGAACAAGGCCACCCTGAACCATATCACGCAGAAATGTCTGCCGCCCACAGCGGATAAGCAGGCCATCTACGCCGCATGGCGTGAAGCCCGCACCGCCGCGGATAAGAAGCGTTCCGCACCATCCAAGAAGATAACTTTTGACCGCAGGAAGTTTGCGCCGTACTTAGAGCAGATCGGCAACGAGGCGGAGTTGGAGGAGATGTTTTTGGAGTTTTTGAAAGAAGCTGCACATAAACGTGCAACTCTCTCCAGATAAAAGCAGTTCTGGTAGCTTGGGTGGTATCACCTAAGTTATCGTCAGCTCCTTTGATAGTCCGAAAGAAAACATGCTTTCGCTTTTCTCACTTTTAATTTGAAGTATATTTTTAATTTTTGTTGACAATAATTCAAATTAGCAGTACGATACAATATATAGCGACTCCGTTGGAGGTGTTCATATGGCGATTGTCAGTCAAGAAAATATACTTTCAATTCTAACGACATTCAATCCGTGGTGGCAGAATGGCGTAGTACCGAAAGCGTTTGTCAAGGAGTTTCACCGCAGCAGTTACTACACCTGCCGCAAATCACTTCTCAGCGATTTGCGCAGGATCGTTGTGATGAGTGGCGCAAGACGAACCGGGAAAACCACAATCATGTATCAGCTTATCCACGATCTGCTGGAGCAGGGCGTGAAGCCACAGAACATTCTGTTCTTTACCTTTGACCATCCTTTGATCCGTATGGCCGGGATGGATCAGATATTGAACATCTATAAAAACAACATTTCAGATGATGCACATTTCTACATGTTTGTAGATGAGGTTCAATTCGATAAGGACTGGACCAATTATCTGAAAATGGCTTATGACATGAATCCGGATATGCGGTCAGTAGCCACCGGCTCCGCCAGTGCCGCCATCGAAGACGACGTGCGTGAAAGCGGTGCCGGCAGATGGACTGTTATCAAAGTTACGACGCTCTCCTTTTATGAGTACTGTGCATTAAAGGGAATCAGCAAGGCCCAGAGCGTGGATGATGTATTTCGCATCCATACGCTAAGTAAGCAGCAGCAAACACAGCTTATGATGGGACTGTCCGACCTGCAAATCCATCTGATGCGCTATATGCAAATCGGTGGATTCCCTGAACTGGTAAAAACAGAGGATGTTCCATATGCGCAGAAGTTGATTCGTGAAGATGTTATGGATCGAGCTATTAAACATGACCTACCTCGCGTCCATGATATCCGCAGTATTGACGAACTTGAAAAAGTCTTCGTCTATTTGTGTTACAACTCCTCCAGTATCATCAATATTGAAGCAATGTGCAAAGAGTTTGATGGGGTATCCCGCCCTACGGTAGAGAAATATATCGGGTATCTGGCCGACGCCAATCTCATCAACATCAGTCCTCAGTTGAATATCAAAGGCAAGCAGGTGTTGAAGGCTAGAAACAAGATTTATGTTGCAGACAGCGGCATTCGCGGCGCGGTCGTGCTGGGAGCCGACATCTATACCAAGCCTTCCGAACTGGGCTTTGCATTAGAAACAGCGGTATTTAAGCATGTCAAAGACTTTTTTGTCAGCGAAAACACGCTCTACGAAGTAGGCTATATTCGAGACAGCAAAGGGGCCGAGATCGATGTGGCCGTTCAGTACGCAGGCCAGCCAATTCAGTATATTGAGGCAAAGATGAGAAATAATTCCACCGTGAAGGACGATAACGGGATCGTTATCTACGGCATGGCGGATACCCCTGGCTACGTCATTTCAAAGAACCCAACAGACTTCGGACTATCTGAACGAGGCGCTACAAGCCTCTATCGCATTCCCGCCTATGCGTTTCTCTACCTGATCGGCAAGCAGCATAACCAACAAGCCATCAAAGCATTAACGCCACAGGCATAACCGTTTTATACAAAAAGGCTCGATACCGCAAGGTATCGAGCCCTTTGCATTATGTTAATGGAAGTCGATGCCACCCCTCGACAGCAATCATTCATCAAGTAGCTCAAACAAATCCTGCTCTTCTTTTCTGCGTCTATGTTCAAGCATTTCTCTTAAATTGGCCATAACGGTTAGATAATCTCCAATCCAAGTAGCTTTTAACAATGAATATAATTTAGAATCATCTCTATACTCAGTTAAATCTACCTTTTCTTCTATTTTATAGTCTCTTTCACTAATCAAGAAGTTTCTCAGCTCATCTTCCGCATCTTTTAGTTGCTTGACATGTGACGAGGTGGTGTCTCTATAATGCCGTGCCATAGCATAGATAAAACCCACTGCCTCGACGTTAAAGTCCGCGCATATCACCAAGTGAATTTCTCCATCGAAATCGACTTCATCAAAAAAGATCTCAGGTGATAATTCTTCAAAATAAAAATCGTACTTATCAGTATCCGAGCATGTTGTCTCAAATTCAACTACGAACGGCAACAAAATATTCTGTTCAAAACGTTGTTCGGCCATATCGCGTAGCATAAAGAAGACACTATCATGCGAAGCCCTAAAATAATCCTTCTTCACAAGGCTAATTCCCATTTTTTCCATATTCTGATCAGATAGTTCTTTCAGAAAAATAGCAGAAAAATATTCTTGAAATGAACGATGTGTAAATTTATAAGTTACGCCTTCTCTATATAGTACGCAAATTGAATTTACCAAATCATATAAATAATCCTCTGGCCTAAATATAGTAATGCCGTTGCTGCCTTTAATCTTGTTCAGTACTGTCACAATGTCATCATACGTCAATTCAATTTTAGCTTGATAATAAGTAATGAAACAGAACTGGGCAAACACTTTTTTAAAGTTATCATATGATAACTCGCTCCTTAGTTCCCTCCGAAAGCCAGACTTTGTAGCGTCGTGCTTTGAATATAAGGTTTCAAATGCATTTGCATAAAATAAGTGCAGTTTTTCTGGTATTTCCGCATAGTTGTCAAAGGTCAACAGCATTATATTTAACAATAACGGATTTGAGGCAAATGATTTATGTCGTTCATATAAATTCTGATCAAGAGACTTCAAAAAACGAAGCTTTATTTCAGAATCGAATTCGATTTTTTTCACTAAAGATAACGCTTGCTTTTTATTCAAGTTACAAAGAGATAAAACGGAAAATCTTTGAAATTCTACAAATTCGCTGTATGGGCGAGAAGAAATAACAAAATAGTTCTCTGAAAACCGATCGCAAAAGTTATCTAGTTTACGAAAAAACACATCCTTCTTGTCCGTGGAGATTTCATCGTATCCATCAAGCAAAAATAAAAAACACCCAGATTGGAGCGCATATTCCATACACTCCTTTTTTAGTGTTCCCCCCAAGGTATAAAGCCGTTGGAATATAAAATCACTAATTTCATATTCACCATCAACTTGATTAATATCCTTTAGTTCAATGAAGACGGGGATATAGTCCTTTTTAGATACTTCATCTAAAAAAAGATACTTCAAAAATGTAGACTTTCCAATTCCGCCCATGCCTTGGATAATGAGAAAATGAGAAATATCGAGGAGATCATCTATAGACCTTCCACTCATAATCGTCTTGCTTCCCTTACGCAAGTTTGGACATTCAAAAAACTCGTTAAGAGGTTTAGGTTCTGTACGATATAAAATTGTCTTTATTTTACCATATTTTTCAACCGAGTTCTTCAAATAATCGCGAAAAACAATATCAAAATCAATCTTGAATTGTTCCCATGCTTTCTTCACAGGATCTGTTAGCCCTTTAATAATGCGTCCGGCAAATTTATCTAACAAAGTTGTTGCAATGCCAGCATAAAGTTCGGATTCAGTCATTTGCGTTCACCTCCAATGAGTTATTACATATTTTATCAATTTATGACAAAGTTTTCAATAAAAGTTCAACACAAAAACTCTCATCAGTCGTTAACGCACTAATATAACGCCCGCTTTGCATAACAGGGTAAACATTGTCGCTTTATGAAACCATTACACACCAAGGAGGATCAACATGCACGCACAACGAATGCCGCCGCATATTACTACGCCCTTTGATGATTCCGCCGCCATGCGGCTGCGGCGGATGGGGCTGCTCACACCGGATGGTACGCCGGATGAACGCATTATCCAGCCGCTGGCCTATGTCAGCGCCGGTCTCTATTACGACCAGCTCTGTGATTCCGTAGAGAGCCATGAGAGCGCGTCCGGCGTCTGCCAGCACATCATCTGTGAGGAAGCGGAGAACCGGCCCCGCCAAGCACTGCTGGCACTGTCCATGTCCTATGACGCCATGCGCCGCAGTCTGCCTGACCCCATCTGGTGGCTGTCAGGCAGCAAGGACATCCTCCCCATTTTCATGCGTGCCTTTGCCGCGCATTTATCAGATATCCTGCAAGAAAACGAACCATCTGCCACTATGGAGGAAACTGAATGAACATGAAAACCGCATACAAGGTCTATCTCTTTTGCTGTGTCCTGTTTTTGACAGGGCTTTTTTTATTGGTTCCCGTCTACGCCGTGGAGGATATGTGGACAGCGGCCAGCCGGATCATCAAGGACATCTATACTCACATCGCCTCGGTCAGCACAGTGCTGGCAGGTCTTATGACCGCCATCGCCGTGATCGGTGCGAAGATGTCCAACACCCAGCAGAAGTCGGATCAGGCATGGGACTGGCTGAAACGTATCTGGCTGGCGTGGGCCATTATCAACGGCATCGGCGCATTTATCGCCTATGTTGTCCCGCTGTTTCAGGGACTTGCCACACTGGAGCCGTGAAATATCACATTCCTCGAATGGGAGGGGTGACCGACTATGCTTGAGCTGCTCTTTCGGGGCTTTTTTGAATGGATATACGGGCTGATATTAGAGTGTTGGGAATACTTTTCCTCGGTGCTCTTTGACCTGATGAGCCTCGACTTTGCCTATCTGGAAACATACATGCCCATCATCACGACCATCCGGCAGATCATGCTGGGTGTGGGCTGGGCGCTGCTGCTGGGCAATCTGGTGTTTCAGGCCACCCGCAGCATGGTGGCCGGTATAGGCTTCGAGGCCGACGACCCCAAGCTGCTGTTCACCCGCACCTTTGTCTTTTCTTTCCTGCTGGTGGCCAGTCCGCAGATCTGCGACATCTGCCTGAATATGACCTCGGTTATCATCGACATGGTGCAGATGCCGGACGCCGCGGCCATCAAACTGCCGGATGAAGGATTTTTCGTTGATCTGACCGCTTCGTGGCTGCTGGTCATCGTTTTCGGTCTCATCGTCATGTTTCAGACCTGTAAACTGTTTTTTGAGATGGCGGAGAGGTATTTCATTCTGGCGGTGCTGACCATTACGGCACCGCTGGCCTTTGGCGTAGGCGGCAGCCGCAGCACCTCGGATATTTTCTCCGGCTGGTGCCGTATGTACGGATCCATGTGCCTGCTGATGGTGATGAATGTGGTGTTCGTCAAAATGCTGCTGTCGATCCTGTCCTTCCGCCCCAGTGGGATAGCGGTACTACCATGGATCGTGATGGTGCTTACCGTAGTCAAGGTAGCCAAGAAGAGCGATGCCATCATCACGCGGATCGGGCTGAACCCCGCCATCACCGGCGACTCTCTGGGGCGTTCCTTCCCCGGCGTGCTGACCTATACGGTGGCGCGAACGATGGCCTCCCGTGTTGTGCAGACCGCAGGAAAGAACACTGCCGCAGGAAAAACCGGCGCACAGACGCAGACCAAGTCCGGCAGCAAGCCCGGGAGCAAACCCGCCAGCGGCGGACGCTATTATGGCGGCGTCAATACGGTCAACACCTTTGCCGACAGCAGACGTTCCGAGCAGCAGTCCGGCAGCTCGCCGCGTCAGACTGAGCCGCGGGCATCCGGCACGGAACCGGCCGCGCAGTCGGCGTCCGCAGCGGCAGACCGCAGCTTCGTCATACCCGGTACACGCCGCCCTGTGAGCCACGTTCCCGGCGAGCAGAAGATCGCGCCCTCCGATACCGCAGGAAAAGCGGGCCATACCGTCAGCCGCAGCAGCCATGTGCAGGCGGGTGCGCAGCAGCATACCGCTTCTGCCGCCCGGCAACATACGGCCACTTCTGCTTTTGAGAGCCGATACAGCAGGAATACCGGCCCCGCCCGTCCCACTGTGGCGGGAAAAACTGCGCGTCCGGCTCCCGCGTCCGCCAATGCTCCGACCGAGGTGCCGCGCTCCAGCACGATACCGCAGGAACGGAGTGTTGCCCCCGCTGCTGTGCCTACCGGACAACGCAGCGGGGTTCGTCCCGATACCGCAGGAATGAGCCACAGCACCCGCAGGCCGACCGCCGGCCCCACGAAGAATACCCGCGGTGCGCCCAAGCAGACGCTGCATATCCCCACGCAGGTGAAACAGCCCACCGTATCGGGTCGTTCTGTCCCGAAGGTCGCCAAGAGCAGCAAGCGGACCGACAAGAAAAAGGACGATGACCATGGAGGATAATCAGCGTCAGCACAGCGGCATCGAGACGGCAAGGCGCATTGTCAGTGCCGCGAGGATCGCTAAGGCCGCCGCAGCGGGCGGTGTCCACGGCGCCGCCGTGGCGGCGGCAAAGGAGGCTGCGCCGTTTCTCGCCAAGCTGGCAATTTGGGTGCTGGCGGCGTTGATCGCGCTGCCTATGCTGATCTTTGCCTACCTCCCCAATATCTTCTTTGGCTTTTCCTCCTCCGGGACAGCACACGTTGCCCGCATGACGGGACAAGCCATGACGTTGGGCGGGTTCTATATGGATCTGGAGGACTTTGAGAACACGCAGATCGACGCCATCGTGACAAGCCTTATCCAGCAATATGAAGAGGATGGTATAGAGATCGACGGGGTGGAGATCGACAGCGCCTTTGATGAGGATGACCTGCGCCGGTTCATCGCTATAAGCTCCGTGGCCTATCAACAGGACTTGGAGGTAATGACCACGGAGGCCGTGCTGTCACTGGCGACCTCCCGGCTCCGCTATGAGCCGACACTGAACATCTTCGAGTTCGGCGGTCTGCTCAAGCGAACGCTGGTCATCAAAATTGACCACCTTGACCCGGAGGCATTTATGGATCAGCTCTCCTTTGAGGAAGATGCCCGCACATGGGCGGGTGCGCTGTATGAGGTGTTGACCGAGAGCAATGCGCTGGAGGAATACGCGGAATATTACGCGCCATACCGTCCCAATTACAGCGGTGACACCGGCTATACCGGAGACTATGAGCACGGCGGCAGCTACGGCGACACCATTGATACGTCCGGTTTTGTCAGTCCCTCCACCAAGAATAACGTAGACCTTGCCGCCTACGCCATGCAGGCGTGGGAGAACAACTGGGGCTATTGCTGGGGTACCTATGGAAATGTCCTGACAGAAGCTCTGTTCAACTATAAGCTCCAGCAGTATCCGGAGGGCGTCGGCAAATATGAGGACTTCATCCGCGCCAACTGGCTGGGCCGCCGCACAGCAGACTGTATCGGACTCATCAAAGGCTATGGGTGGCTTGACGCCGCCAGCGGCTCCATCAACTACGGCACGAACGGAATGCCCGATGTCGGCGCTGACCAGATGTACGCCAATGCCCAGAAGGCCGGTATGGCGGGAACAATGGACACCATGCCGGAGCTTGTGGGCATCGCTCTATGGAAACAGGGCCACATCGGCGTCTATGTTGGAAACGGCTACGTGGTGGAGGCCATGGGTACCAAGTACGGCGTGGTACGGACGGAGGTCGTCGGCCGTGGCTGGCAGGGCTGGTGCCGCATCCCCTACATCGAATACAGGGAGGCCGGATAATGTACGTTCCCACCCGCCTGCGCGTATTGCGCATCAAATATAAGATCACACTGAAAGCTCTTGCCGGACGCATGAACATCAGCAACCAGCATCTCAGCCGCATGGAGCTGGCGGATATTCCGCCCACCGAGTACCACGAGCGTCTGCTCTGTCTCGGTATGGAGCGGCTGCTGGCGGAATGGGACGGTGCGCCGGAGGAGCTGAAGCAAGAATACGAAACCTATAAAGGGCGGCTTTTGCAGCCTGCAAAGGAGGTCGAGGATGAACACTGACACCTACTACATCCCAGTCAACTTTACCAATGCCGGACGGATTCTGGGCCTGTTTGAGATACGCAATCTCATTGAGGCCCTTCTTTTATGCCTGCCGGTGCTGTATGTGTGCCTGACATATCTGCCCCTCTCTCTGACACCGAAGATTATCGTGACCGTTTCGCTGGTCGTCCCCATCGGCGGCTTTGGGCTGATGGGCGTCAGCGACGACAGTCTGACACGATGGCTGAAGTGCTGGTGGGCATGGCACTGCCGCAGGCGCATGATGTTTTTCAGAGGAGTGGTAACGGCATGAGTATCAAAAAAGCACTATTTGGCGGCGGTGTGGAGACCAGCACTACCGCCAGCTATCAGGGCAGCATTCAGGATTGGCTGCCTGTCAAGAATATCATCGGCGGCGTGGTCATTACAAAGGACAACCGCTTTATCAAGATTCTTGAGATCGTACCGGTGAACATCTATCTGAAGTCTGCCGAGGACCGGCAGGCCATCGTGGAAGCCTTTGCCGCATATCTGAAGATCGCGCCGGATCACATGCAGTTTGAGGCACGGACGCTGCCTGCCGACATATCACGCTACGTTGAGCGGATGCAGGAGTACGCAAAGAACGAGGACAACGCCTATTGCCGTGACATGATCCAGGACAACATTCAGGACATCGGCATGGGTGTGGCCAGCAATGCCTTGCAGCACCGGTTCTTTATGGTATTCCAGTATGAATCGCAGATGCGGGCATCCCCCAACACCGTACAGGGCATTATCCAGCGGCTCAATGAGGAGGCTGACACCGCCCGCCGCTATCTGGATCTGTGCGAGCTGGAGGTGCAGGAGCCGCGCTATGCGGACGATTTTGCGCTGGAGCTGCTCTATGAGATCATCAATAAGCGCACCAGCCAGCGCGTCAAGCTGCCGGAGGGCGTGTTTGATATGACCACGGCGGTGCATGGCGTATATGAGGCGCAGACACAATGAAAGGGCATCGCTGCTGCGATGCCCTTTCCCGTCAAATTAGTCTTAGTCCTTTAAGCAGCCAATCGGAATGATCTTCACCCCATCAGGCCGGGTATACGCGATTTCTCCGCCTGTAATGACCATTAACAAATCTGGTTCCCGCAGGCTGGTCGTGCCGTTTTCAATGGCTTGATGGATCAAATTCTTGATTTCAAGCAGATGCTGAGCGCCTTCTTCAATCTCACGGCTGCCCAGCTTAAATTCTATCAGCGCGTACCTTCCATCAGAAAGATGCAATACACAGTCTGCCTCCAAATCAAGCCGGTCATGATAATAAGATACCTTTCCACCTAAAGCTGAGGAATAGACCTTCAGATCTCGGATGGCAAGACACTCGAAGATAAAGCCGAAGGTCTTTAGATCCTGTTCCAGATACTCGGGGGTAAGCCCCATAGCGGCTACGGCAATGGACGGATCTGTAAAACCTCGTTTCTTACCGGATCGTATTACTGTTGCCGAGCGGATAGCTGGACACCACGCATCAATGTCTTCTATCACAAAAAGGCGCTCCAACGCGTTCAGATACGAATCCAATGTGGGGGCAGTTATACCGTCCGCATTGGCGGACACGTCCTTCAGGATATTGGTTTTCTTCGCCAATGTGGAGATATTCCGGGCATAGGAACGTAGGATCAGGCTGGTCCAGACGGGGTTTCGTTGTACGCCATCCACTGTGGAAACATCAGACTCACAAATATTTGTGATATATTCCCGTGCAGTCAAAAGCTGAGCCTCTTGGCTCTTTCTGCGCAGTGTTGCTGGCCATCCTCCTCGGCATGCGGCAAAAATCAACTGCTCGATAGAGAGCGGACTTGTGACCCCATCAATATCCGCATCTGACTGGTCAAACAACGTTTTCAGCGAAATCTGTCCATTGGATTCGCCAGACTCGTACAGGCTCATGGGATACATTTTCAGGCGGGCGATTCGTCCTGTCCCCGTGTGCATGATCTTCTTATCATCCACGGAGGTGGAGCCCGTCAGAATAAACAGGCCTTCTTCCTGCCGGATGTCTACCGCAGTTCGCACAGCGTCCCAAAGGACGGGGGCAATCTGCCACTCGTCAATCAGTCTCGGGTTATCACCCTTAAGAAGCAACGAAGGTTTCGCCTCAGCAGTCGCAAGATAAGCTGCCTTTTTGTCTGGGTCTTGCATCCGCAGAATACTCTTCGCCTGCTGCTGACCCGTTGTTGTTTTTCCGCACCACTTGGGGCCGACAATCAAAGTTGCGCCAAACGCCTCTAACCTCAAGGCCAATTCACGGTCTACGATTCGTGGCAAGTATTGCTGCATAACGCTACACCTCCTGTTCTTCTATAGTATACGCATATATTCTATTTTCGTCAATCTCGTTTTATGTTTTTGAAGGATTTTGTTTTATGTTTTTGATGTATTTCATTTTATGTTTTTGAAATGGACTGCATCAGCCATCTATCATAGGAGTATCACCAATGAAAAAGCAAAAGAAACCCGTACCACC
>OGYN01002042.1_pt1 | contig 15479 bp, 12 predicted proteins | sample 1576551 | NCBI WGS metagenome assembly OGYN01 (sample SAMEA3541589, study PRJEB24748) | human gut metagenome | biome: human gut; feature: human-associated habitat; material: faeces | place: China | collected 2012 | reverse complement strand
GGGCAGTTAGCCTGGAAACTGCGGAATGATGAGCGCGCTCTTTTTAAAGCCTCCGGAAAAGAAAGTTCACGAAAAGCAATCCCATCAGCTTGCGCAAGAGTCATTTGTGCGCCGGCGGCAGGTGTTGCGGAGATTTTCTGTGCAGGAACCATTTGTTGTCCTTGTGTGTTCTGGACGGCTAACAGGCATACTATTGCCATGAATGCCCAAAAATGTCGTTTCATTTCAAATTGTTTTAGATTGGTCATTAGATTTATAATAATTGATAAACTCCTCCTGCCAATACCCGTACGGCTCCCTTCATTTCCAGTTCAAAGAGAATTGCACTCATTTTATGTACGGGAATATCTGTCTCTACCACTAAGGTATTAATCTGTAAGTTTCCTTGTTTTTCCAACGTATGGACTACCTTTTGCTCCTCTTCTGTCAGTTCCAGAAACAGGCTGCGCTGTACATTCTCTACCTTTGCCGGATGTGAATCCAACGTCCATCCCATCGCCTCCACCAAGTCTTCGGCAGACAACAGAAGGGATGCTTTACTGTCACGGATCAGTTGGTTACATCCTTTTGAATATTCATCGGTCACACGACCGGGGAAGGCGAAACAGTCGCGGTGATAGCTTTCCGCAAGCTCGGCTGTGATCAGAGAGCCGCCTTTGGCAGCCGATTCTACCACAATCGTAGCATCACACATACCGGCCACAATACGGTTGCGACTGATAAAATTGTGTTTATCCGGTGTTGTACCGACAGGAAACTCTGTCAGCAATCCGCCTTTATCAAGCATTTCAACGGCTGTCTTACGATGAAGAGAAGGGTAAATACGGTCCAGTCCGTGAGCTAACACGCCGACTGTAGGCAAGTCATTGTCCAATGCACTCCGGTGGGCATTGATATCAATGCCGTAAGCAAGGCCGCTGACAACTAATACGTCAGGACACAAAGCTTTTAAGTCACGGAGGAAAGTAGTACAGAGTTGTGTACCGTAATCAGTAGCGTGGCGGGTACCCACCATATTAATGATATGGAGAGCGTTCAAATCGGCATTTCCCTTATAGAACAGTACAACAGGAGCGTCTTCACACTCCCGCAAGCGGGAAGGATACGCCTCATCATGAAAAGTCAGGCACTGGATATGATTCTTTTGCAGGAATACAAGTTCCTGTTCGGCACGGGCAATAATTGACGGACAGTCCAGTGCACCCGACACCCGTTCATGTACTCCGGATAATCGCTGCGCCAGTTCTTTCCGGAAGCGGAACACATCGGTGGCACTCTTCATGCCCTCTACCAGACGTTTCGCTCCAATGTGCCCGATACCGGGCACCATTGTCAGAGCGATGCTATATATTTGTTCTTGTTCGTTATCGGTCATTTCAGGTATGGAGCAAAGACATTGTCGAACAATTCGCTGTTACTTAAACGTCCGTTTACCACACATACCGTCTCAACAGTGGATTTCACTACTACTTTCTGATCGCTTTTGCGGAAGATATCCTGATAGAATACGTATTTGATGCCTTCTTTCTTCATATACAGTTTGGAGACAAACTCATCCCCACTCTTCAACGGAGTCTTGAAAGCCATATTGATACGTGCCACTACCGGATCGACTCCCTGTTCATGCAACGCCGCAAAACTAACACCTACCGAGGTCAGAAACTCGTGGCGGGTATGCTCCAGATAATGCTGATAATTGGCATTGTTGACAATCCCCTGAAGGTCACATTCGTAATCACGCACCTTCATCTCCAATTCGTAGATATACTGGCTCATCGTTTATCCTCTTTTCTGTTCTACATCAAGTCCCTTGAATTTCTTCAATTCTTCGGTAGATACCAATTTATATAATTTGTCGCTGGGACGTATCTTCTCTGATTTCATTGAGAAACGCTGACCTTTCTTTACCGTCTCTACCGGCTTCAGATCGACACGCGCTTCGTCCAGTGTCATAAAGACTGCGCCGGTGGTAGGTCCCGTTATCAGCAGCTTGTCACCTACACTGACTTCGGCAGCTTCTACCAAGAACTCAGAGACACCGATATTGGAGAAGTATTTGATACCTTTGCCCACATAGATTTTACGTTCCGTAGCGGCCGAACCATAATTCCGTGTCCATTCGCCCAAGCGTTGTCCCAGATAGTAGCCATCCCAAAAGCCACGGTTAAAGACTGCCTTCAGACGTTCATCCCAAGCGGCAATCTTTTCGTCTGTAAACGTATCATCCAGATAGGCCTTTATCGCTTCTTTATAACATTCCACCACCGTACGCACATACTCAGGACCGCGGGCACGTCCCTCAATCTTGAATACACGCACACCCGCATCCATCATCTTATTCATAAAATGAATGGTCTTCAAGTCTTTCGGTGACATGATATATTCATTGTCGATATCCAGTTCCACATCCGTCTCCTTATCGCGAACCGTATAAGAACGGCGGCATACCTGCATACAGGCACCCCGATTGGCCGAGTGATTCATTTCGTGCAGAGACAAATAGCACTTACCGGAGACTGCCATGCACAAGGCACCGTGACAGAACATTTCAATACGAATCTGCTCTCCGCTCGGACCGCAGATATTCTCTTCCCGAATCTGACGATAAATCTCGGCCACCTGTTCCAGATTCAACTCACGGGCCAGCACTACGACATCGGCAAACTGAGCGTAGAACTTCAAGGCTTCCGCATTCGATATATTCAATTGAGTAGACAGGTGTACTTCCTGACCGATCTGACGGGCATAGTTCATTACCGCTACATCGGCAGCAATCACCGCTGATATTCCTGCCGCTTTAGCCGCATCCACGATGGTACGCATCAAAGGAATATCCTTATCATAGATAATGGTATTAACGGTCAGATAGCTTTTCATTCCATGTTCATCACACGTCTGAGCTATCTCACGCAAGTCATCAACGGTAAACGTATTGGCAGAACGGGCACGCATGTTAAGGTTTTCTATACCAAAATAGATAGAATCGGCTCCAGCCTGAATGGCTGCCGCAAGGGATTCACGCGAACCGACAGGCGCCATTATTTCAAAATCTTTTATATTCATTTTACTATCTGATAATCATTTAAATGTGATAGGAGAATGCAAAGGTACGAATTAATCCGTATCCGTGAAACTTACCTCAACAAATAGTTCTTTCAGTTTTTATCCGTACCTTTGCACCGCAAAAAGAAGTATCGATTATGAAAATAAGCCATATAGACCTGGGAGAACACCCTATACTACTCGCCCCGATGGAGGACGTGACAGATCCTGCTTTCCGCCTGATGTGCAAAAAGTTCGGAGCGGACATGGTATATACTGAATTTGTATCGAGCGATGCACTGATACGCGCTGTCAGCAAGACTGCACAGAAACTGAGTATCAGCGATGAAGAACGCCCTGTAGCCATTCAGATTTATGGTAAAGATACGGAAACGATGGTCGAAGCTGCGAAGATCGTAGAGCAGGCGCAGCCCGATATTCTCGACATAAACTTCGGCTGCCCCGTGAAGAGAGTAGCAGGAAAAGGAGCAGGAGCAGGAATGCTGCAGAATATTCCGAAGATGCTGGAAATTACCCGTGCCGTAGTGGACGCAGTCAAAATACCTGTCACAGTAAAAACCCGTTTGGGATGGGACGCCAACAATAAAATCATTGTAGATCTGGCAGAACAACTACAGGATTGCGGCATTGCCGCACTGACCATTCACGGTAGAACCCGTGCGCAGATGTACACCGGAGAAGCAGACTGGACACTGATCGGAGAAGTAAAGAACAATCAAAGGATGCACATTCCTATCATTGGCAACGGAGATGTGACAACGCCCCAACGCTGCAAGGAGTGTTTTGACCGCTACGGAGTAGATGCCGTCATGATCGGTCGTGCCAGCTTCGGACGTCCCTGGATATTCAAGGAAGTAAAGCATTATCTGGAAACAGGGGAGGAATTGCCGCCACTCAGCTTTGAATGGTGTATGGAGGTACTTCGCCAGGAAGTGATTGACAGTGTGAATCTGCTTGATGAACGCAGGGGCATCTTGCACGTGCGCCGCCACTTGGCTGCCAGTCCGTTGTTCAAAGGGATTCCTAATTTTAAAGAGACTCGTATTGCCATGTTGCGGGCAGAAACGAAAGAAGAATTGTTCCGGATATTCGAAACAATTCCTGAAAAAGTAAATTCTCTTTTAGATTAGTTTTACTTAAACATCGGCTGCGCAAACCACTTCTTGAACATCCACGTCGCCACAACATACAACAAGAATGCAGAGAAGAAACCTACGATCGCATCGATAACGTAGTGTGCCTGAATATACACGGTAGCCCCGCAAAGCAGCATATAGAAAGGGATCAGACAGGCAAACAACTTCTTACTTCCACGCCATGCCATAATCATAAGAATGGTAGAAATACCGACATGCGAACTGGGGAAAGCTGCCGTAGGACGCTCTCCCACTTGCTGCGAACCTTCTACCAAACTGTAAAAGAAGCCATGTTGATAGCCCGGACCGGGAAGTAACTCCTGATTGTTATTGAAATAATCGCCGATAGCCGGGAAAATTCCTTTAGATACATTATCAAAACCTATAGCCGGGAAGTAGAACTGCGGCCCTGCTACCGGAACAAAGATATAAATCAAATAATAGATAAAGAAAGAAGTTACCAGTACAAACGACATCTTCTCAAACCATTCAAACTTATAGATAAAATAAAACACCGTCACAATGAGCATCATCGGATAATAAAAGAAATATCCCATATTGAATGCTTCACTGACCAAAAGATGCGGGAATGTATGACAGAACCAGATAGCAGGTTGCCCATTGAAGATAAACTGCTCGGTTATAGCAAACACATGGTCGAGATTCGGAAAGAACCGGTTAAACTCAAACGTATCCGGATACCAGTAGGAAAGCAGGCTCATCTGAATAGCAACACGTACAAACGCCGAAAACTTGCAAGGAGCCAGCCGATAAAGATACATCAGCAGAAAAGTCATTGCAGCGATCATCGCCCTATCCAGCAACATGTGCCATGGATGATCCATTCGCTGAAACAGGAACAGAATCAAAATGGAGGTCAACAGATTATAAATCAATGTTATCTTCTCCACAGCAAACAACCCCTTCCGGGTTTCCACTCGCTTAAATAAGTCTAAAGCCATCCTTCGTTTTTATACCAGTCAATGGTTTCACGGACTCCCTTCTCCAAGTCATATTCGGGAGCATACCCTAACTCATTAATGGCAGGGGTTATATCACATTGCCAGTTACGTTGTTTCATTATTTTATATTTATCAGAATTCAGCGTACTGCTCTTGCCGGAACGTGTTGCAATGAATTCAGCGAGCAAAGATATAACTTTTAGCACAATTAATGGACATTTCACATGAATAACAAACGGATTACCCAGTTCTTTTTGTATTAAGTCCGAAAATACACGACTATTATACACCTTCCCGTCAGTCAGAAAATAAGCTCTTCTAGTCACTTTTTTTTCTATTCCAAGGAAGATGGCCTGCACAATGTCTTTTACATAAACAAAAGTCAGGTCCTGCCGCCGGAAGCCGACAGAGAAGTCAACATGCTGCCGGATGGACTTCGCCATCAGGAAATAATCCAGTTCACGAGGACCGTAAACTCCTGTAGGGCGATAAATAACATAAGGGAAACCGGGAATACTTTGAATATAAAGTTCAGCCTTAAGCTTGCTAAGACCATAAGCAGTATTTGGCATCGGGACATCACCGGCTTCTATCGGCGAATAATCTTTTTCACGTACAGGTCCGAATACACTCAGCGTACTGATATAGATGAATTGCTTCGGAACCATATTCAACGCTTTCAGGGTATCAATAAAGTATTTGGTCTGGAGATAATTCACATAATCAAAAGTATTCTTATCCGGACATTTCGTGACTCCCGCACAATGGATGATATAATCAAACTTATTATAGGTTCCTTTATGTCCGGAGAGTTGGGCACGCAATTCATTGGGATGGGCAAAGTCCAGTTCCAGAAAGTGGATCTTCCGGTTCTTCAAGTACTTTTTGCTGCTGGTGGGACGAATCCCCGCCCACACACCAAACTTTCGTTTTAATGCCTCTTCGACAATAAAACTTCCTATAAATCCGCTTGCTCCTGTTATTAAGATGCTCTCCATTAATTATAACCTCAATGTATAAGAAAAGAATGATGCTACAAAGATACAATAAATATAAAATAAAAGCCATTTTGCATTTCTCAATTATTCTCTCTTATAAGCATTCCTCCTAAATCACCTTAGAAGGAATACTTTTTATTTTAATAAGGACGAAATTATCGAAGTCAGCGAAAGTTTTATCCAATTCATAACTATCAAATTCAAATATTTGTTTACTTTGTACTCCCATCAAAGAATTTTCAAATAAATCAATTCTATACATTATGGCGAAAAAGAAAGAAAAGAAAGAGAAAAAGGCCGGCAAAAGAATGAGTAAGAAAGAGCTGGCAGCGTTATTGATAGACTTTTTCCATGCCAAACCCAGCGAAACGCTTAGTATGAAATATATTTTCTCGGAGTTGCATCTCACTACCCATCCGCAGAAAATGCTATGCGCTGACCTGTTACACGACCTTTCAGATGACGATTATATTTCCGAAATTGAAAAAGGAAAGTTCCGCCTCAACAATCACGGAACGGAGATGATCGGTACCTTCCAACGCAAGAGCAACGGAAAGAACTCCTTTATCCCCGAAGGTGGAGGTGATCCGATCTTTGTTGCCGAACGCAATTCGGCACATGCCATGAACAATGACAAAGTAAAGATCACTTTCTACGCCAAGCGGAAGAATAAAGACGCGGAAGGAGAAGTCATCGAGATTCTGGAACGTGCCAATGACACCTTTGTAGGTACACTGGAAGTAGCGAAATCGTATGCATTCTTAGTTACGGAAAACCGTACGCTTGCCAACGACATCTTCATCCCGAAAGAGAAGCTGAAAGGAGGAAAAACCGGCGACAAGGCAATCGTGAAAGTAACCGAATGGCCCGACAAGGCAAAGAATCCTATCGGACAAGTGATCGACATCCTCGGTGTAGCAGGAGACAATACAACAGAAATGCACGCCATCCTCGCTGAGTTCGGCCTGCCCTACGTATATCCGAAAGCGGTAGAAACAGCAGCCGATAAGATTCCCGCAGAAATTACTCCGGAAGAGATAGCCAGACGCGAAGACTTCCGTAAGGTAACGACTTTCACCATCGACCCGAAAGACGCCAAGGACTTCGACGACGCACTTTCGATCCGCCCCATCAAAGACGGATTGTGGGAAGTAGGCGTACATATCGCCGATGTGACTCACTATGTAAAAGAAGGCGGCATCATCGACAAAGAAGCAGAGAAGCGGGCGACTTCCGTTTATCTGGTGGACCGTACCATCCCGATGCTTCCCGAACGCTTGTGTAACTTCATCTGTTCCTTGCGTCCGAATGAAGAGAAACTCGCATTCTCCGTCATCTTCGACATCACCGAGAAAGGAGAAGTAAGAGACTCCCGCATCGTACATACCGTCATCAACTCCGACCGTCGCTTCACTTACGAAGAGGCGCAGCAGATCATCGAAACGAAAACAGGCGATTTTAAAGAAGAAGTTCTCATGCTGGACACCATCGCCAAAGCACTTCGTGAGAAACGTTTCGCAGCAGGAGCCATCAACTTCGACCGCTACGAGGTGAAGTTTGAAATCGACGAAAAGGGAAAACCTATCAGCGTATACTTCAAAGAGTCCAAGGATGCCAACAAGCTGGTAGAAGAATTCATGCTGCTTGCTAACAGGACAGTTGCAGAGAAAGTGGGACGAGTGCCTAAAAACAAGAAACCTAAAGTACTTCCTTATCGTATCCACGATCTGCCCGATCCGGAAAAGTTGGAAAACCTGTCACAGTTCATCGCCCGCTTCGGCTATAAGGTGCGTACAAGCGGAACGAAAACAGATATATCAAAGTCTATCAACCATTTGCTGGACGATATTCATGGCAAGAAGGAGGAAAACCTGATTGAAACCGTATCCATCCGCGCCATGCAGAAAGCGCGTTATTCTACGCACAATATCGGCCATTACGGACTGGCATTCGACTATTACACCCACTTCACTTCACCCATCCGCCGATTCCCGGATATGATGGTACACCGCTTGGTTACGAAGTATATGGACGGCGGTCGTAGCGTATCCGAAAGCAAGTACGAAGACCTCTGCGACCACAGTTCGAATATGGAACAGATTGCAGCCAATGCCGAACGTGCTTCTATCAAATACAAACAGGTAGAATTCATGAGCGAACGTCTCGGACAAGTTTATGATGGTGTGATCTCCGGTGTTACGGAATGGGGTCTTTACGTTGAACTCAACGAGAACAAATGCGAAGGCATGGTTCCTATCCGTGATCTGGACGATGACTATTATGAATTCGACGAAAAGAATTATTGCCTCCGCGGACGCCGTAAGAACAAGATATACAGCCTGGGAGATGCCATCACCATTCGTGTGGCACGTGCCAATCTGGAGAAGAAGCAATTAGACTTTGCGCTGATTGAGAAATAGAAACAAGTACTGTAAAAACGAATTAATAGTATACTCTTCTGTGCCACTCTATTGGCACGCTTGTGCCAAGGGCTTGGCATAGTAGTGCCAATGCGGTGGCACAACTGTGCCAGAGGCTTGGCACAAACCTGTAAAAACCGACATTAGAATGAAAACAATCGTTATCGAAGACAAGCAACGAATCGAATCCATTATTCTTCAAGCCGATGCCTGCTTTGTAGGCATAACGGACCTGGAAGGCAATCCATATGTAGTTCCTATGAACTTCGGTTATGAAAACGATACTCTTTACCTCCATTCCGGTCCCGAAGGGGGAAAAATAGAAATGCTGCAACATAATAACAACGTGTGTATCACGTTCAGCCTCGGACACAAACTTGTCTATCAGCATAAGCAGGTAGCTTGCAGCTACAGTATGCGCTCGGAGAGTGCAATGTGCCGTGGAAAAGTAGAATTCATAGAAGATATGGAGGAAAAGCGCCGTGCACTGGACATTATCATGCGCCATTACACGAAAGATCAGTTCAGCTATTCCGATCCTGCCGTACGGAATGTCAAAGTATGGAAAGTACCTGTAGATCAGATGACAGGAAAAGTTTTCGGTCTGCGGGCAGACGAAAAACCATGAGATGTACAAACCTCATGGAATCACTTGCAAAATCATGTATTTTCATGATGTTATAAGTCAGTCTATCAGGCAAGGAGTGACTAAAAAGTCGGGAGTATCTACACTCTCCTCCTTCCGGAAGGAGGAGTGGTCGAAGACCGAGGTGGTAGGAAAAATGATGTATGTTCCTATTTTATTGTAAATGACAGAGTTATGTATTCACCTACCACCTCCCCCTACGGGTACTCCTCCTTCCCGAAGGAGGAGAATGAAGATACAACCGACTTTTTAGCCACCCCCCATTTAAGATACTATTGACTTTTTAGTCAGCCTCTATCTGAGAAGTCAAGTGTCAACGAAAGTCAAGTATCAATGACTGAGAAGTGAAATGCTAATATATGAAACTCTATCAGTATTGATTTACTTCACCATCTATATACTCTGCCCTATTCGTTAACCAATTCTTCAACTCTACCACCTTTGCATCGAATGAACGGGTGTTTTCCCATAATTCACTATTTCTCGTTACAGATGGTTTAATAAGCTTGGCCTGATCATCTATATACTGCAACAACTCATTTAATTTATTAGACTTAAAGTCTTGCCAAAAGTTTTTATAGAGTTTCCTTACCCGGCTATCTTGCAGGAAACGTCGGAAAAAAGCGGTTCCCACTCCATTCATATCATCAGAAAAGAGCGGAGTTTCATAACTCCCGAAATGTGTCTCTTTACCTTCATAATCATACGCCCAGTCAAAGTCCCAGATCGGTCCCATAACATATTTACCTTTCCCCTCTTTATGAATAAAGATGCTTTTCGGATGGTTAATCTCCATATTGTGTACTAAATTAAAGGTAATCAGATATTTTGCAACCGATTCAATATCAATCATATCCACATACATATTTCCTTCTAACGGCTCCTTTGCAAACTGCACGGTAAATGCATTAAAATCTTTCTTCCAATACTCAAACTGCTCTGTAGTCAAATCGGGGTCTTTCACCATTACCGGAAGATTGAATGCTTCGGACTTGAATTTCGGATCTTCATCAAAATAGGAATCAAGCTCCCACATTACGCTGTTATTCTCATCCAAATCCACACGGTTTTCTTTGATTTCTATCTGTTCCGTCAGCAGATAGGAACCCTTGTATTTGCCATTCAGAACCACATCCACCGGAATGGCATGATTGGTGAAAGGAATATTCAGCAATTGCCCGACTTTGAAGGCAACTGAGTTAAGCATCAAGGTAGGATCGATATGATTAGCCAGTAATACATAATTCTTCGCTTTTCCCAAACCACAAATCTCAGATTTCTTATCAAGCTTTAACCGGTAAGGTTTCTTCGGATATCCCCATGTGGAGTTTCCCCTTCCTTTCACCTCTGTCTTGCCTGTATAGTTCTCATAAATCCCCTTGCCATCCACGGTGAGAGTCGCATTCAAATAATAATCCTTACTTGGTATTTCCGTTATACTAGGGTCTTCTGTCGTGATCGTAAACTGAGGAATCAGGATAAAGTCCAGCGTCAGGATGTATCGGACTACTTCTCCATTCCGCATCACAAACTGATAAGTGACTGGAGAGGTGAAATCAATCTCCGTCACACCGCTGACCTGTTCTACATCATCTACCATTACTTTCACGGCATCAGTCGTAAAGACAGGAATCAGTTTCGATTGTGGGAATGTGTAGGAAGATACAATAGTCTCATCTTCAATCGTACATGAGACATCAGCAGTCAGCAAAGCATTATCTTTTCTCAAAAAGCGAAATTCGGATAACACCTGCGCATCTTTCAAGACAACTTCGACTGTATATTGTTCCCTGCTGCCGTCTTCTGCTTCTACGAGAATCATCAGCGGCCGGGAAAAATCATTCGAAGTGATGCCGGATTCCTGCCCGACTCCATTCACGCTTACAGACGTTCCTTCATACTTGAATGTAGCAATCAATGACTTCAGGTCATCATATTGATCCATTGACAGCGTTATCACATTCCCTTTAATGGAACCTCTCACGTCATTCTTAATTTTACCTTGATTGTCACTCTTCTGAATCGAAAAGCTGATTAATTGCTTCGTTGAAGAGAGAGGAGTTTCTTCATCTTTACAGGCAGAAAGCAGCAGGAGAATAATCATCAGAATCCCTAACGTCTTGTTTTGCATAGTATTAAATAAAAATGGTTCCTTGGCAAATATCCGGTTTTGCCAAGTAACCACAGGATTATTCTCTATATTTCTTTCAAAAAAAACGTTCCTTTACAAAGGATACTCTTCAAACGCGTACAGGATAGTGGATAAATAACGCTCTCCCGTATCAGGCAATAAGGCTACGATCATCTTCCCTTCGTTTTCGGGACGTTTCGCCAGTTCGGTAGTCTTTGTCGTCGGGCTTGTTGTTGGTGCCACCAGTACCATCCTTGAACAAGACGCTGACTTCTTCGCCGATGTACTTCAAATCAAAATCATAAGTGAAGTTTGCGTTGCTCGGTTTTGTGTCATTTACAGAACCATACACTTGAATCTGACCGTCTTTAATAGAGGTCACATTAGAATTGCCCTTGAAGGTGCCGGTGAAGGTCTTGGCCTCGTATTTGTCCTCCAAGAGGGTAATCTTGTCGTTGGTGGCTGCAACAACCTTGTCCACAGGCTCATTGACGGTGATCAGGTTGCCATTCTCATCGGTGATGATCTTGGTCTTGTACTCGATCTCGTAGGCGTTCAGGGCATTCCACACCATCTGCGCCGCGTTGTCACGAGTGATCGCAGCGGAGACGTCCATGTTCTCCAGACCCTCATACAGGCCCTTCTGGGAAGCGCGGACGTTTACGTTGGTGTCCCAAGCATTGCCGGTAAAGCCTTCGATATCTGCGTCGTAACCCAGGCAGACCAACAGCATCTTGGCCAGCTGGGAGCCAGTCACATTGCCAGCGGGGCTGAACCGGCCGCCGCCCACACCGGACACAATACCCTGAGCCACGCAGGACTCAATGTACTTCTCTGCCCAAGCGTCGGCGGAGCCACGCACGTCAGAGAAGGTGGGGGTCACAGGTGTGCCCAGGTTGGGCTCCTTGCCGCCGTTGAGGGCCACGCAGATCATCTTGGTGATCTCAGACCGCTCAATGTTCCGTTCGGGATGATAGGAACCATCCTCATACCCGCCAATAATGTTCAGCGCAGTGCACATATTGACGGCCTCGGTGTTCTCGATCTTGTCCTGATCCGAGAACGCCGCCCCGGCGCCCATGACCATGACAGACAGCATCACAGCCACACAGAGCACCAGGCTCAGAACCTTCTTCTGGGGGAACTCCTTGTCCCGCAATGCTTTGCTCCGTAATTTCCCACAGATTTCACACGGAGTTCACACGGTTTTTTCTTGTGTCCTTCCTGCGGTCCTCCTTCCTTTTGGATTTAATTTTGCCATATTATTATGAAGTACTTTTTGATCGCGGTGTGTGTAAATGTTCGCTGTGACAGAGATATTCGCATGCCCCATCAATTCTTTGGCCACGTTGATTGGGACTCCGGCGCGCTGAAGGTCGGTGCAGAAGGTATGCCGGAGACAATAGGGCGTCAGATCCGGGGCGATGGCATGTTGGAGAATTTGGCCGTCCCGGACTTTCGCGCCCATGTGAAGGTCCAAAGCGTGAGCAAAGGAATTCCAGAGCCGGCGAAGGCTGTTGGCACTGCGTATGCCGCCGTTGGCGGAGGGAAATACAGGCGCAGTACCCTCGCCCCGGACCGCCAGCAGGCGCTCTCGCAGCTCCTGCCGCATGGGGATATCCCGAATCCCTGCGGGAGTCTTGGGGGCTTTGATGGTCCGGGTCCCGCTTTCTACGGCTTTATAAACGTGGATTTCATTTCGATCAAAGTCAATATCCTCCCAGAACAAGGCCGCCGTCTCTCCAGGCCGCAGACCCGTGTACAGAATGGTCAGCACCCACAGGCCGGCGGGATGGGTCTGTGCCACGGCCAGAATGTGCCTGCGTTCCGCCTTGGTGATGGGACGATGGCTCCGCTTAACACTCTCCGGCAACAGGAGCCCTTCTGCAGGGTCATAAATAATCAGCCGGGACCGGCGTGCCTGCCGGAAGAGCTCCTGCATTACCATACGCAGTTTGGATACATGCGAGTATGACATCCCCGCTTGGGTATTGAGGATGGTTTGCAGATGAAGGTCTCGTACGTCTTTTAATTTTAATGTCCCAATGGCGGGGCCAATATAGCCGTTATACTTCTCATCATAGAGGCCCAAACTCTTTTGGGTGAGGCCGGAAGGGGCTTTGTATGTCTCCTTCCATTGGAGAAACCATTGGTCCACTGTGGTGTTTCCGCTGGTGGCAAATTCTCCCCGGTTTAAGGAGGCCACCAGTTCGGCCAGCTTGTCACATGCCTCCTGCTCGGTCTTGCCCCGGACTTCATAGCGCCGGTTTTCCCATGTGATGGTCTTTCGAATGTACGTGTATTTTTCCATAGTAAAAAACCTCCTGTTGTAAGCTTTATCCTACAACAGGAGGCGGAATCTTGTCATCAAGGTTTCCCTCTAAATTAGTATATTCTGACACATTTATTCAGACAGGAGCATACGGTCATTTTCAATATTGAATTTTTCCAATAGGTCGGAGACCGTCAGGTTCTTTTTCTCCTCTCCGCGAATGTCCACCACCACACGGCCGGCATCCATCATAATCAAACGGTTGCCGTACTGGATGGCGTTCTTCATGTTATGGGTCACCATGAGGGTGGTCAAATGATCCCGGGCCACAATTTCCTCGGTCAGTTGAAGGACCTTGTCCGCAGTCTTTGGGTCCAGCGCTGCTGTATGCTCATCCAACAGAAGGAGCTTCGGCTGATTCAAGGTTGCCATCAGAAGAGTCAGAGCTTGCCGCTGTCCACCAGAGAGAAGCCCCACTTTGCTGGTCAAGCGGTTTTCCAGCCCCAGGCCCAGGGCGGCCAACTGCGCCCGGAAGAGCTCCCGCTCCTGGCTGGTAATACCCGGGCGGAGTCCACGAGCTTTGCCCCGGCGGTTGGCCAGCGCCAGGTTTTCCTCAATGCCCATGGTGGCTGCGGTTCCCATCATCGGGTCCTGGAACACCCGGCCCAGATATTTGGCCCGTTTGTGCTCGGGAAGCCGCGTGATGTCCACGCCATTCAGGCGGATGGTTCCGCGATCCGCGGGAAAGACCCCGGCAATGAGGTTCAGGGTGGTGGATTTTCCCGCGCCGTTGCCACCGATTACCGTGACAAAGTCCCCCTCCTCCAGGATGAGGTCCAGGCCGTCAATGGCCCGCTTTTCGTTGACGGTGCCAGCGTTGAAAACCTTGTAAAGTCCGTTGAGTTCAAGCATGGGGGACACCCTCCTTTTTCCCTGCGGGGACTGCCTTGGGTTTGCTGCGGAAATACCGGTTTTTCCAATAGGGAACCGCCAGGAAGATGGCCACCACCAAGGCCGAGAAGAGCTTCAGATCATTGCTGTCCAGCCCCAGGGTCAGGACAATCTGAATCACCACGTAATAGATGACAGCACCCAGGGAGACAGACACCAGTTTCAGGGCGAAATTCTGGAAAATACGGGAGAAAATGACGTCGCCAATGATCACTGCCGCCAAACCAATGACAATGGCGCCCCGGCCGGCGTTGACATCGGCAAATCCCTGGTACTGGGAATACAGGGCGCTGGACAGCGCCACAATCCCGTTGGAGATCATTAGTCCCAAAACCTTGTTGCGGTTGACATTGATTCCCTGGGCCCGGCTCATGTTGGGGTTGGCGCCAGTGGCCCGGATGCCGCTGCCCAGCTCTGTTCCAAAGAACCAGTAGAGCAAAGCAATGAGAACCGCGGTAAACAGCAATGTCACCAGGATGGGGTTTTCCAAACTGAGATGCTTTACATTCCGCAGGGAGACCAGCAAATCATAGTTGTCCGGGTTGATGGCCTGGTTGGCTTTGCCGCCCATGATTCGCAGATTAATGGAAAACAGGGCCAGCTGAGTTAAAATTCCTGCCAGTATGGCGGGGATACCCATGGCCGTGTGCAGCAGTCCGGTGATGGCACCGGCAATCATACCCGCGATGAAGGCGCACAGCAGCGCCACCCAGACATTGACCCCATTGGTCATCAGCATGATACATACCGCGCCGCCGGTGCACATGGTTCCATCCACCGTCAAGTCGGCCAGATCCAAGACCTTAAAGGTGATATAGACGCCGATGGCCATGAGCCCCCAAATCAGGCCCTGGGCCAGGGCGCCCGGCAGCGCATTGAGCAAATCTGAGAAAAAATCCA
>OGYN01002036.1_pt1 | contig 15503 bp, 7 predicted proteins | sample 1576551 | NCBI WGS metagenome assembly OGYN01 (sample SAMEA3541589, study PRJEB24748) | human gut metagenome | biome: human gut; feature: human-associated habitat; material: faeces | place: China | collected 2012 | reverse complement strand
AGCCTGTGTCTGTAGAAGTGAATGATAAGAAAATCCCGGTAGTTTATCAGAAATCACAGATAAAGGTGAAACTGTAAATTATGTATATCCAGGATAGATTTTATCTTTTTAAAGAGAGTAAGTTCCTTGTTTTTTGTGCAAACCTATATAAAATCCGAGATATTTTATGTAGGTTTGCATTGTTTCATTAAATATGAATCCTCTATGCATAATCTAATACGACATATAGTAAAGGCTTTGACTACTCTTTGTCTGCTACTCATAAATATACCTATTTATCCGATTTCTTACTCTTTCCGCAGCATTTCCGAAACAGACGGACTTTCCGACCTGATGGTCAGTTCTTTTTATAAAGATTCATTAGGCTATATTTGGATTGGCACGGCAAGTTCTGTTGAACGTTTTGACGGAGTCCATTTGAAACATTATCCCATATTAGGGAATAATGAAAAACTAAAATGGGTGAATGTAATAACAGAGACGACTGGTAATAGGATATGGATAGGGAATGATATGGGATTGTGGACGGTTCATAAGGAAACAGAAAAACTGGAACCCTTTAGTCCGGAGACTATTAATTGTGGTGTTCGTGCCCTTTTACCAACTCGGGATGGAGGATTGTATATAGGTAGTGAAAAAGGATTATTTATCTATCGAAATAATCAATTGGAGCGACTGGCAGTAAGTTCCGACATCTTATCGGCAGAAAATTTCATCGTTGCATTGAATTTGGATGAAAATGGAGCTTTATGGATTCTTACCAAAGGTGGATTACATTCCATGAATATTTCAAACCGGAAAATAACCTCTTATCCATACAAGCAGGGATTCTCCTATAGAAATATGACACGTATCGGCAAAAAGCTTTATTTAGGAACAATGGATCATGGGTTGCTATGTTTTGATATCTCGACGGGTGAATTTAAAGAAAATATTATTGACTTGGGTTGTAATGTTATCATGTCTCTCTCCAGTGATGAAAAGAATTTGTTGTATATAGGCACTGATGGAAACGGGGTACATTTTGTTTCTGCGAATAATATGAAGATTGTTCGTTCCTTTTGTTACGAATCGGGAAATAAACAGGCGATCCGTTCCAATTCTGTCTATGCATTATTGGTTGATAGGGAAGGAGTGATTTGGATTGGTTTTTATCAGTTAGGCTTGGATTATACACTATATCAGAGCGGGTTATTTTCTACCTATGCCTATCTTCCTTATTTCGACTCAAAAGAGATGCCTGTTCGTGCAATAGCTGTTTCGAAAGACGAGAAACTGATAGGTTCGCGCAATGGACTTTTCTATATAGATGAAAAGAAACAGCGGTTTAAAAGTTTTAAGGTTCCCGAATTACGTTCCAATATGATTTTGTGTATTTATGCTTTTGAAGGAAAGTATTACATAGGTACTTATGGTGGCGGTATATATATCCTCAATCCTTCCACGTTGACTTTATCTGATTTTGAAACAGCAGACTTAAAATCAACTCCATTCCTGAAAGGACATGTGTTTTGCATAAAATCGGATGATGAAGGAAGTTTGTGGATGGCGACGTCTATGGGACTTTACTGTTATAGAGATGGAAAGCAAATCCGGCATTATACTACTGAAAATTCGAAATTACCGGGAGAGAATGTCTATGATATATGTTTTGATTCCACTCGTAAAGGATGGATTTGTACAGAGAACGGTTTATGCATTTGGGATCCATCAACCAATAGTTTGAAGTCGGATATGTTTCCTGAAGGGTTTATTCATAAAGATAAAATCCGGACAGTATACGAAGATTCTAATCATGAGCTTTATTTCCTTCCGGATAAAGGTGCAATTTTTATATCTGATTTGTCGATGAATCATTTTCGGAGAATGCAGTCGGGCACTCCTTTGGATGGAAAGGATGCAATGTTTATTATAGAAGATCATGAAGGTTGGTTGTGGATTGGTACTAATTTGGGCTTATATCGTTATGATAAGAAAGGTAATTTTATTCCCTATAATTTCGTAGATGGCTTGCCCAGTTCTATATTTATTACTTGTTTCCCTGTGATAGATGAAGAGGGTACGATGTGGTTCGGCAATTCGAAAGGTATGATTTATCTGACCTCGGAACAAAATGGCAGAAAAGCAAAATGGCATTATCCGGTTGCTATTACCGATGTATTAGTGAATGGAAAGCAATCGGTTTATGCTAAGATGAGTAGAGAAAATAACGTGTATAAAATAAAATTGGAAGCAGATCAGCGTAATTTGACAATCCGTTTCTCTGGGTTCACTTATTCGGAGCCTGCATATATGTCTTATAAATGTAAGATGGAAGGAATAGATAGCGACTGGCAATTATTGAGTGGACAATCTGAAATAACGTATTATGACTTATTATCCGGCAATTATCAGTTTAGAATTCATCGGGTGGATGATCCGGAGTCGGAAATTTGCCTGATGGTGACTATTGCTCCTCGTTTCAATGCTGTTATGTGGAGTGTGACTGTTTTAGTGATATTGATAATAACCTTGGCTTATATATATTATCGCCGGAGAATGAAACGAAACAACCTAATTCAGTCGAAGGAAAAACAGCAACCGGTAATAGAAGAAAAATATAGAAAGAGTAATGTGACTGAAGAAGAATGTAGGCGCTTGGCTGGCGAACTGGAACTTCTGATGCAAAGGGATCGACTATATGTTAATCCCAATCTGAAAATAGCAGACTTGGCTGCAATATTGAATGTTTCCACTTATACATTATCCTATTTATTCAATCAATATTTGGATAAAAACTATTATGACTATTTGAATGACTATCGCATAGAGGAGTTTAAGCGTTTGGTTGATAAAGATGAATATTCTAAATATACGTTGACAGCTTTAGCCGAACTATGTGGTTTTAGTTCGCGTACTTCCTTCTTTCGTTATTTTAAAAAGGTTATTGGAATTACTCCGAATGAATATATTCGAAGTATCGGAAAGACCAATGAAGAATAATATACTTATGTACCTTTCATTTTAAACTTTAGATTGATAAATACCTCTTTAGAGTCTCAAATAATAAATTGAGACTCTATGAAATTGAGAGTTAACTGTCTGATAATTAGAATGTGTGTTGATCGCTTGCTCTCCGCCAATAGGACGGAATTTATCTCTTTCTTTTTGAATATCCGTTTTCATATTTACCTTCTATATTTGCCAACGTAATGATAAACAAAAATCTAAGCAATGGAAAATATAGATATGTCATCCGTACAGTTGATTACTGATTCTTATCAGAATTATCATCGTTCCGTTTACTTGTATATCTTATATAAGATAGGAAAAGATGAAGACGCGAAAGATCTGGCTCAAGATGTATTTTTACGTTTGATGGATTATAAGCAAATGTTGCGACCGGAAACAATAAAGTACTTTATTTTCTCTATTTGCCGGAATTTGGTTATTGATTATTTGCGTCGTCATTATAAAATGCAGGAAATTACATCCTATTTTTTAGATCAGCTTCCTACCTTTATTAATGAGGTAGAGAGCCAGATAATCGCTAATGATTTATCTGTGTGTGAGCAGAAGAGAGTTCTCCGGCTGCCTGCGCAACGAAGAAAGATTTATGTAATGAGTCGCTTCAAGCATATATCGTCAGCGGATATTTCCGCTTGTCTCGGATTATCTGTCCGTACTGTAGAAAATCATTTGTTTATCAGTCGGAAAGAAATCCGTGAATATATCCAACAGTGTATCTAATATTAGAATAAATAGTATAAATGTTAGTTTTAAATTTTATGTATATGAAAAAAAGTCTCTTCAGATTTTCATCGAGAAGGATTCTATTCTCCACGGTGATAGCCTCTGCTCTTATAGCAGGTGGCTCGCAGGCTGTCTTTGCAGATGCCGGGGAAGTGCAAGTCGTATTGCAGACTGGTACAATTAAAGGTAAAATCGTGGATTCCAATGGCGAGCCCGTTATCGGTGCTAATGTTATGGTAAAAGGCACCACCAATGGCTGTATGACTGACATTGACGGAAACTTCTCATTGAAAGATGCCAAAGGAACTTTGGTTATCTCATATATCGGTTACAAAACGGAAGAAGTTCAAGTGAAAGGCCATGAAACCAGTTTGAAGATTGTATTGAAAGAAGACTCTGAACTACTCCTGGAAGTTGTAGTGGTGGGATACGGCAGTATGAAGAAAGAGTCGTTGACAGGCTCGGTAACAGTGGTCGACCAAAAACTTTTTAAAGACAAAGGTACGGTATCCAATCCGCTTTCGGCCATGCAAGGTCAGGTGCCGGGTTTACGCATCACCCGCTCGTCGGCTGCTCCCGGTGAAGAGGGATGGGGTGTCTCAATCCGTGGTTCTGTATCGAAGAACAAGGTAGAACCTCTCTTGATTATTGACGGTGTACCTGCCAGTGGTGTGAGTGAGATGGCTCAACTCAATGCCGATGACATCGAAACCATTAACTTCCTGAAAGATGCTTCGGCTGCCATTTATGGTGCAAAAGCGGCAGGTGGTGTGATTTTGGTAACTACCAAACGTCCCGATGCCGGCAGAACCAAGGTGGAATATAGTGGTTCGGTTACACGTAAAATTGTGGGTTTGCAGCCCCGCATGATGAGTATGGACGAATGGACGGATGGTGTGCTCCAAGCCCGCTTGAATGACGGATATGGCGAAGACGACAACTGGGTGCGCTACGCCCGTTTGGCTAAAGCGATGAAGGGGAGTTGGATTAATCTGCATGGTGGAAATAATCCCGATGAAGATCCCATTCCGGGAGGATTCCGCGGGGTGGCCGACTTTGTGTTTCATGATATGAACTGGACTGATGTGTTGTGGGGGAACGCTACTTCTACTCAACATAACCTCAGCATAAGCGGAGGTTCGGAGAAATCGACCTACCGGCTCTCGCTTGGTTATTTGAATGACCAAGGGACGCTGCAATGGGGGAACAACTCGAACGAACGCTATAACGTACGTTTATTCAACAGCTTCAAGATAAACGACCGTATCAGCTTGGAAAGCAATATGTCAGCCAGTCGTCAGCATCAGGTGGCTCCTACACAGATTGGTAGTATATTAGGCAGTAGCATACCGCAGCCAGGGTTACCGGTTTCGACCATCGATGGCAAACCGTATGCGTGGGGAGGCATTCATACTCCCAACTGGTCGGCCGAGTTGGGAGGTGACAACAAACTTGTAGTGACCACTATGAATGTGAACGAGATTTTGAAAGTGAACATATTGGATGGCCTTGATTTTCAAGGTACTTTGGGGTACTCAACGAACAATGCGGCCCGTGACGAACAGTATCTTTCAATTGATTGGTATCAATACGATGGCACACCGATTCAAAACGAGAACTCTCCCTATCCTGCAAAAGAAAAATCATCGTATACTAAAAGCTCTGCACGTACCGATAATTACACGGCATCAGCTTTTCTCACTTATAAGAAATTATTTGATGAGGCTCACGACATATCGCTTATGGGAGGTGTGCAATATGACTATGCCGCTTACGATTATAGCGGTACCAAAGCAATGGACGTGGAAGCGGCAATCGAATCGCTTAACGGTAAAGGACAAATCTACATAGACAAGGTAGACCGTTGGGAGGAAGCTATTCTCTCTTATTTCGGTCGCTTGAATTACAACTATAAGTCAAGATATATGGTAGAAGTGAATGCTCGCTACGACGGCTCTTCGAAATTCTTGCCCAAGAATCGCTGGAACTTCTTCTGGGGCGCATCAGCCGGATGGCGTATCACTGAAGAGAAATTCATGGAGAACTTGCGTGACTATGTGAATGAACTAAAACTACGTGCCTCATATGGTGAGGTAGGTAATCAAAATGGTATTGGACGCTATGACGGCATCCAACTTTACAATTACAAATCGAACAGTGGCGCTTTGTTGGGCAACTCGAAAGGAACCTATGTGGAATCTGCCGGACTGGTGAGCACTGTGCGTACTTGGGAACGTATTTACAACTATAACTTGGGTATTGACTTCGGATTCTTCAACAATCGCTTTACGGGTACGTTCGAGATCTTTAAAAAGAAAAACGATAATATGTTGGTTTCGCGTCTGCATCCCGGTGTTCTGGGCGGAACTGCTCCCAGTACGAATAGTGGTAAGTTTGAAGCCAATGGTTACGATGTTAGTTTGACTTGGCATGATAAGATAGGCAGTTTCAACTACCATGTTGGCGGTACGTTAACCTATATGACCAATAAACTCGTTGATGGAGGTAACATCGTGGTGAGCGCAGGTTATAACGAAGCTGTGAATGGCTATCCGCTCAATTCGGTATTTGGCTACCGCTATGTGGGCAAGGTACAAAACCAAGACCAACTGGACTATTACGTGGACAAATATGTGGGCAGCAACTCTATCGCCCTGCCTGCCAACTTGCGTTTGGGCGACCACATGTATGAAGATGTGAACAAAGACGGTAAACTGACACAAGATGACCTTGTATTTCTCGGTTCCGACGACCCCAAATATTCGTTCTCGTTTAATTTCGGATGCGAGTGGAAAGGATTCGATTTCAATACCGTATTCCAAGGTGTGGGCAAGCGTACCATCTATCGTGAAATCGACTCTTGGAAAGTGCCTTTCAAGGCTATTTGGCTGAACACTACCAACCAGTCGGTGGGTAATGTATGGAGTCCTGAAACTCCCAATAACCATTTTCCTACTTATTCAAACAGTAACGACATCAATAATTACAACTACATTCCCTCTACCTGGTCGGCCGATAACGGAGCTTACCTGCGTCTCAAAGAGATTGTACTTGGTTACACATTGCCAAAGGCATGGATGAATAAGAGCGGTTTCATCAGCAACTTGCGTATTTATGTATCGGGCGCCGATTTATGGGAAAAATCGTATATCACCGATGGTTGGGATCCCGAAGCCACCCGTAAGGTGGAAAACAAGCAACGCTATCCGTTTAACCGCACCGTGACTTTCGGTGTGAATGCCATATTCTAATTTTTATTCTTAATATTGAAGATAACAATGAAAAAAATAGCATATATTTTAGGAATCATTTGCGCCATGACCATGCAGTCGTGTTTAGACCTTGAACCCAAGACGCAATTGGCGGATACCAACTATTGGAAGTCGCCCGAACACTTCAAACTTTTTGCCACCCAGTTCTATGGCTGGTCGGCCGACTTTCGATGGCTCGACGACAGTCAGCACGCCGATATTCGCTCGGATTTGTTTGCCGGCAGCACGGTGAACATCTATAGTAACGGAACGAACAGTATTCCGTCATCCGACAAGCATTATACCGACAATTACAATCGTATTCGCCAAGTCAACACCTTGTTGCAACAGGCTGATGCGTATGAACAACAAGCCGACATTGCCATTTCAGTGGGGGAAGCCCGTTTCTTCCGTGCTTATTGTTACTTCGAGTTATTGCAGGCTTACGGTGACCTTATCATAGCCCGCACGCCGCTCGACATCGACTCGCCTGAGATGCAGAAGGCTCGCAATCCGCGTACCGAGGTGGCTGACTTCATCATTGACGACTTGAAAGAAGCCGCTAAACTATTGCCCGTTGATAAGGCTATCAGCAGCAGCGATGAAGGTCGCCTTTCCAGCGAAGCCGCTTTGGCGTTTCTTTCGCGTGTAGCCCTTTACGAAGGTACATGGGAGAAATTCCATAATGGCGGTCAAAATACCGAACGTACAAAAGATTTGCTCAATACCGCAGCACAGGCGGCTCATGATGTGATGGCGGGCGGAGCATTCGAACTTTTTGCTCCTCAAGAATTGGGTACGGAGGCCTACAAGTATCTCTTTATCTTGGAGAATGAAAAGTCAAACCCTGCCAATATCAATAAAACAGGTAATAAAGAGTATATCTTTACCCGCCGCCACGACCCTGTTATCAATTCTATTGGTTTCAACATTACACAAGGGCGTTTGGGCAATGCCTTGTACGTTACTCGTAAAATGGCTAATATGTATCTGCAAAGCAATGGATTGCCCATCAATCCCCAAACGTGGAATTACACGAAAGTGGATGATGAATATAAAAATCGCGACAACCGCATGAACAATCAGCTTATGGTGCCCGGACAGACTTATTGGGGGACAAATGGCGGACGCATTGATTGGAGCGGCAATGCTGCCGAAATAGCCAATGCCTCGCATAGGAACTTCATGCCTCAAACCGGTACGGGCTACTTTCCCCACAAGTGGTGCAGCGAACGTGACGGAGTGCCCACCGGTATGGAAGCTTACGACTTCCCCGTTATCCGCTATGCCGAGGTGCTGCTGAACTATGCCGAAGCTGTGTTTGAACGCGATGGACAAATATCAGATGAAGACTTGGCTATCAGCTTGAACTTGACACGTAAACGCATTAACCCCGAAATGCCTGACTTGACTAACGACTTTGTCACGGCAAATAATTTGGATATGCGCACAGAGATTCGTCGTGAGCGTACCATCGAGTTTTTCGATGAGAATTTCCGCATTGATGATCTGAAGCGTTGGAAAACGGCCGAAGACGAAATGCCGATGAATCTCACCGGTGTGAAGTGGAAAGATACTGATTTTGAAAGCAGATGGCCCGATGCTTCTTTTAAAGACAAAGATGGTGAAGGCTGCATTATTCACGAAAAAGGACGCAACTGGCACGAAAAGCATTACTTGTTGCCGCTGCCCACTGACCAACTCAAGCTGAACCCCAACTTGAAACAAAATCCGGGTTGGAATCAATAATCCATTCATCATTCATTAATAAAGTAATCGAATTATGACATACAAAAACATACTTCAAAAATGTGCATTTGTTGCACTAATAACGGGTAACTTGGTAATGACCGTTTCGTGTAATGATGACGATGTGTCTCCTGTTTTAGAAGAGAGAGTGCTCGTTAAGGAAATCAACCTTGAGGTGACTCCCGAACTGCCTCTGTTGATAGGTACTGATACGTTGATAAAATATACCGTAGGCCCCGATGAGGCTTTTAATAAAGCGTTGGTATGGAAATCGACTGTGCCTGATGTAGCTACTGTAGATGCCGACGGACGCATCACTGCCATAAGTGCAGGTAGCACGGTCATTTCGGCTAGGCCGGCTGTGGGTTATTCTACCACTTCAACCATCAATGTGAAGGTGGTAAATGAAATCATTCACATCACTGATATCAATCTCACTAACGAAGAGCTTGAAGTGTTTGTTACCTCGACTCTGCCACTTACTTGGCAGATTACTCCGGCCGACCCCACTTATCCCGGGCTGATTTGGAAAAGCCTTACCCCCGATAAGGCGACCGTCAATGAAAAAGGCGAGGTGAAAGGTGTGGCCGAAGGAACGGCACGCATACAAGTCACCGCTACTGACGACAAACATTTCACAAAAGAGTTTGAGATAAAGGTGAAGCCTATTATCTATATTGAAAGTATGGAATTCGTGAAGGAAACCGATAAGCTGGCTTTAGGCGAAACCTATACTCCGCAGATGAATGTAATGCCCGCAGACGCCACATTGTCGTACATCGCATGGGAAAGCAGTAAGCCGGATGTTGTAGAAGTTGACGAAAAAGGCCGGTTCATAGCGAAAGCTTATGGCAATGCCGTGATTACAGCCTTGGCTGACTATGGCGATGGTAAACCTGTTAAAGCCACGATGAGTGTCAACGTGAGTGAAGGTTTAATGAACGACCAGTTTACTATCGAGAATATCTGGCAGCCGTTCGGAAACTTTACCCACCGGGAATTTGAATGGATGGAGAATGACGGAGTGCTTCGCATCTTCCCCGGTGAAGATAAGACTTACAAGGCTGTCCGCATTTGTCGCACCGGCGGATTTGGATTCAACGTAACCAATTATCCCATCATGGCTTTTAAAGTGAAATTCCCCGAAAATGTATTCGAAACATCAACAAGTATTGAATGGTATCTCGACATTTGGGGTGGAAGCGGCATTACTGTAGCTGGTAAGTATGGCGAAGATACCGATAAAGGAAAAAATGCCATGACTGTGGTAGATTGTGGCGAGTACAAAGTATTCTACGCTGACTTTACGAAGAAATTCCTTGGCAAAAACCAACAGTATATGCCTACCTCATTGACGAAGTACGATACGGTGGAACTTCAATTTTGGAAAATCTGGTATGAAGCCAATGAAACAGGCAGCATCTATGTGGATTGGATAAAGACTTTCGAATCGGAACAAGAACTGAAAGATTTGATTAAGAACGAAAGTGGCAAATAATTGCATCTTATTTTCTCTGGAAACTGATTGAATAACAATATGAAAATTGAATGTATGAAAAATCTGATTTATACCTTCGTGGGTAGCGCAACGCTTGTGTTGCTGACTAGCTGTAGTGCAGAGTTCGAGAACGGAACTCCCGAACCATGGCAACGCGAAATCAACCCCAATGAAAATTATGAGTACACCATCAAGCACCCTTGTCTGGTGAACACCGAAGCCGATTTTGAACGTGCACGCCGTAAAGTGAACGAACGTGCCGAACCTTGGATTAGCGGTTGGGAAAAATTGTGTGAAAGCCGATTCGCCCAACTGAGCTACAACTCAAACCCGCAGGAAGAAATTGTACGTCACTCGCAAGGTGGCAACTTCAACACGGCTGCTTTTGATGCCGGTGCCGCTTATCAGTTGGCTTTACGCTGGAAAATATCGGGAGATGAAGATTATGCGAAAGCGTCTATTAAAATTCTGAACGGATGGGCTAAGACTTGTAAAGGGGTGAACTATAAAACGTGGCCTGACGACAGCCATCGCCTGCTTGCTGCTGGATTTATCGGTTACCAGTTTGCTGCTCCTGCCGAACTGATGCGCGACTATGAAGGCTGGAAAACCGAGGATTTCGAAATCTTCAAAAAATGGATGGACAAAACTTTCTATCCCATTTGCAACGATTTTTTAGATAATCACTTCAACTCCGCAGCTATTGTGGGGTGGATGAGTTGGGATTTGCCTGCCATGCTCACCATTCTTTCTATCGGTGTGCTGAACGATGATGATGCTAAGATAAGACAAGCTTTGGAGTTTTTCTACCATGGAAAAGGTATGGGGTGTATCGAATGGTCGGTGAAAGGAATGCACGAAGACCCTGAGGGAAAAGTGAAAGGCAGACATTTGGCACAGAGCCAGGAGATGGGACGCGATCAGGGACACGCCACTCTCAATGTAGGCTTGCACGCTTACTTCTGCCGTACGGCTTATAACATGGGCATTGACCTCTTTGCTTACAACGACCACATCATTCTCGACCTCTGTGAATATACGGCTAAGTATAACTTGACTTCGGCCGAAGATGTGGAAATGCCTTTCGAACCTTACTATCACCCTAAATATGGCTGGCACGAGAAGGTTTCCGCTGACGGTAAGGGACGTGCTCGTCCGGGATGGGAACTCCTCTACAACCATTATGTCAAGGTGAAAGGTATGAACGCGCCCTATTCGCAAGCCTTTGCCGAAAAAGAACGCCCCGAAGGATATGGCGAGCGTGGCACTGCCGAAGCAGGCGATTTGGGATTTGGAACATTATTGTATACTGAAGAATAACTTTTGGGATTTTCCTACTGATTTCAAGGAGTTAAGAGGTTAGACTTTTTAACTCCTTGATGTTACTCAGTGGAAACCTCACAACCCTTTCCTTATGATAAATAGATTATTTTCTACCTTATTATTTCTTTCCTGTCTCTTTGGTGGTTTACCTCAAACGGCAAAGGCGCAAAACAACGAGTGGGAAAATCCTGTCAAATATGAGTGGAATAAAGAGAAACCACACGCTGACTTTCGCCTTTATGAGCGTGCGGATGATGCAGTGAACGATAATCTCCCCAAATCGTTTTGGCAACATTCGTTGAATGGTGTGTGGAAGTTTATCTATGCCCCTACTATAGCAGCGAGCATAAAAGATTTTTATCGGATAGATTTACCCGACAGTAATTGGGATACAATAACAGTTCCTTCTAACTGGGAAATCCAAGGATTTGGTGAACCGATAATCCGCAACATCCAGTATGTGTTTTCACCCAATCCGCCTTATATTGACGTAGACAATCCTGTGGGTACCTATCGGCGCACATTTACGGTTCCTCGAAATTGGCAGGAGCGCGAAGTATTTCTGCACTTCGGCTCCATTAGCGGCTATGCCCGCATTTATGTGAACGGGCAGCAAGTCGGAATGACCAAAGTTTCCAAAACACCAGCTGAATTTAATGTGACGAACTATCTGAAAGAAGGAGAAAATTTACTGGCAGTACAGATTTATCGCTGGCATGATGGCAGCTATATGGAAGACCAGGATTTTTGGCGACTGACCGGGATTGAACGTGATGTATTCTTGCAAGCTTACCCTAAACTGACTATTTGGGATTTTTTCTTAAAATCAAGTTTGGATAGTATATATAAGAATGGTATATTCAATGCCACCGTAGATTTGCGTGAATTTACAGGTAATAATGTAAAAAAAGGAACACTCAAACTGGAATTATTGGATAAAACCGGCAAAATAGTTTTGTCACAACAAAAGAAATTTGACATAGAAGATGAGTTTACCCAATTAGCTTTTTCGGGCGTCATTAAGAATGTATCCAAATGGAATGCTGAAAAGCCATCTCTTTATGATTGTGTCATCACACTTTGGGATGATAAAAACAAGCAGCTTGCAGTTACTGCCTGTAAGACAGGTTTCAGAAAGATAGAAATAAAGAATGCTCGATTATTGGTGAATGGTGTTCCGACTTATATAAAAGGCGTGAACCGTCATGAGCATAATGACAGCTTGGGGCACGTCCAAACTCGCGAAATTATGATGAATGACCTGAAATTGATAAAACAACTGAATATGAACGCTGTTCGTACCAGTCATTATCCCAATCATCCGTTGTTTTATAAATTATGTGACCAATATGGCATTTACATTATAGATGAAGCCAATATTGAAACCCACGGAATGGGCTCAGTTCCTTATTTCAAAGATACCATTCCGCATCCTGCTTATCGTTCCGAATGGTATGCGGCTCATGTAGACCGTATCACCCGTATGGTGGAAAGAGATAAAAACCATCCGTGCGTCATAGGCTGGTCGTTAGGGAATGAATGTGGTAATGGAATCGTATTCCATGATGAATATAAACGTCTGAAAGAATATGACCCAAGTCGTTTTGTGCAATTCGAACAGGCTTGGGAGGACTGGAATACAGATATTGTATGTCCGATGTATCCCAATATGTGGAAAATAACGGAATATGCCAAGTCCGGTAAACAGCGCCCCTTTATCATGTGTGAGTATGCCCATGCCCAGGGGAATAGTAATGGTAACTTCAAAGACCTTTGGGATGTTATTTATGACAGTCCTAATTTGCAAGGTGGTTTTATTTGGGACTTTATGGATCAAGGATTTAAAATGAAGACAGAACCAGGAGACGGACGCATTTACTGGACGTACAATGGAAAAATGGGAAGTTATAAATGGCTGGAAGATAGGAAAGGGGAATTAAATACAGGAACCGACGGCTTAATTTCTGCTAATGGCATTCCCAAACCACAAGCGTATGAGGTAAAGAAAGTCTATCAGTACATTCAGTTTAATGCGAAAGATTTGAGTAAAGGGATTATTTCAATCAAGAATCGTTATGATTTTACCAATCTGAATGAATATGCTTTTACTTGGGAAGTATATAAGAACGGAGATAAGTTCTCTACAGGAAATTTCAATGTTGAATTAAAACCTCATGCGGAAAAAGAGGTGCGTTTAAGCCTTCCTGTTATCCCGGAAGATGGAAATGAGTATTTTCTCAACCTCTATGCCTATACAAAGGTTGCTACCGATTTAGTTCCTGTACATTATGAAGTAGCTAAGGAACAGATAAAGCTAAATAGAGGTAGTTTCTTTGCTTCTCTTTCGGCTTGTTCAGGTAAGTTGTCTTATGAAACGAAAGACAATGTTTTATCTTTTCAGTCGGGTGCAGTCTCCGGTAAGATTGATTTGAAAAAAGGAGTGCTGTTTAATTATAGCATAAACGGCAAACAACCCATTAAGCAATATCCGGAACCGGCTTTTTGGCGTGCTCCGGTTGACAATGATTTCGGGAATAAAATGCCCTGGTTGGCAGGTGTCTGGCGGACAGCACATGTGAACCGTTATGTGAAGAACGTGGTTATAGAGGAAAAGAACGAAAAAGGGTTGTCCATAAAGGTTGATTGGATATTAAGTGACATTCAGGTTCCTTATACAATGGAATATTTGATACGTAATAATGGTTCTATTATCGTGACAGGAAGTATTGACTTGACAGGAACGAGACTTCCCGAACTTCCCCGTTTTGGTATGCGGATGGAATTGCAACAACCCTATGGGAATCTGACATATTACGGCAGAGGTCCTTTAGAAAACTACATTGACCGTTATTCAAGCTCGTTCATCGGGCGATATGAGGATAAAGTCGACAATCAGTTCTATTGGTATATACGTCCACAGGAAACCGGAAATAAAACGGATGTTCGTTGGCTGGCTTTATTGAATAGTGAAGGAGAGGGAGTGAAGATTACAGGTCTGCAACCTATCGCATTTTCCGCTCTGCATTTCTCACCGGAAGACCTTGACCCCGGTTTGACCCGCAAATTGCAGCATACCATTGATATTGTTCCGCAAAAGAATATTTTCCTGCATGTTGATTTGAAGCAACGCGGATTAGGCGGCGATAATAGTTGGGGGATGTATCCACACAATAAATATCGTTTGCTTGATAAAAAATATGTTTATAGCTATATGATTGAATTGATAGAAAAGAGTTCAGATTAAGGCTGTTGTTTGAACAGGTGGCAGATAAAATTTTCAAAAGTATTGAGTAAATAATTTCACTCCTTCGTATTTGTTTTTCATATACAACAAATACGAAGGGGCTACTTTTTTAAAAAAGGAATGTGCTCTTTTGGAGATTTTTATGTATGTTTGTCACATGTTTAATATGAAAGGAAGCAGTTGTAAGTGAAAGACACGATTAAATATCTGATTCTTATATTAATATATTTGGCTTGTGGTGTGGAACTACAAGCCCAAAACTATACATTCCGTAATGTCGTCATGTCCGACGGGCTATCCGGACTGTTGGTGAATGCCATTTATAAAGATTCCGAAGGTTTTGTATGGTTGGGGACGGATAATTGCCTCGACCGTTTTGATGGAGTAAAAGTGCGCCATTTTGAATTCCGGGGCATTGATTCGGGAAGAAAGAAACGTGTAAACAGCATTACAGAAACAGCCAATAAACAACTTTGGGTGGGAAATGGCATCGGGCTTTGGCGATTGAACCGCCCAAACAGCCAATTGGAAAGGATTGTCCCCGAAAAGATAGACTTTGCCGTAAATACGTTACTGGCTGACGGGGATATTCTTTATATCGGCACAGAGAAAGGCTTGTTCATTCATAAAGACGGTCAGTTGCTTCAAGTCTTGACAGACCGGAATATGCTTGCCGCCTGTAACAGAATCATGGATATTTGTCTGA
>OGYN01002026.1_pt1 | contig 15557 bp, 10 predicted proteins | sample 1576551 | NCBI WGS metagenome assembly OGYN01 (sample SAMEA3541589, study PRJEB24748) | human gut metagenome | biome: human gut; feature: human-associated habitat; material: faeces | place: China | collected 2012 | reverse complement strand
TGGACCTTCAAGACCTGCAAGCAGGTCAGCCCCTTTGGCAACGTGGCCTGCCTGATGTCGGTGACCGGCAAGCAGATCCAGGACGCACTGGAGTTTGCAGCCCGCTTTGCCGGTGCAGAGGGCAAGGAGAACGGCGGCTTCCTGCAGGTGGCCGGTGCGACCTACGAGATCCACACCGACATCCCCAACACCGTGCAGACCGACGACAAGAACGTCTGGATCGGCAGTGCCACCGGCACGCCTCGTGTGCAGAACGTGAAGATCTACGACCGCGCGAACGGTACTTATGTGCCTCTGGACCCGGCCAAGACTTATGCTCTGGCCGGTATGAACTACACCCTGCGCAATCTGGGCGACGGCTTTGCCATGTTTGACGGGGCTGAGCTCATCAAGGACTATGTGTCGGAGGATTACCTTGTCATGTCCACCTACGCCATGACCTTTGGCGGTGTGGACGCAGAGGGTCTGCCGCACCTTTCCAGCGCCAACAGTGTGCTGGCAGAGTACCCCGGCTACCTGCTGGACTACGAGAATCCCTACGGTGCAGGCCGCATCAGCGTCCTGTAAGATGATTCAGCCCGCTGGCTGACAAACGAAAAAGCACCCGCACTGCATCTCCCAAGAAAAGGGAATGCGGTGCGGGTGTTTGATTTGTCCAAAGACCTTTGGTACAGTGCGGTGTGTTCACTGCGTGAAATCGGCAGAAAACAAAACAGAAAAGCCACCCGATTGTTCATCGGGTGGCTTTGTTCTGGTTGGGGATGAGAGAATCGAACTCCCACAAGTAGAGTCAGAGTCTACCGCACTACCACTATGCAAATCCCCATCATTTGGTTCGTGTCTTGCGGTGTGAGCCGCTCAACGTGTGCTATTATACCCGCAAATGCAGTGCTTGTCAAGCCTGTTTTTGAAAAAAGTTGTACTTTTTTGGCAACCAACGCAGCAGCGCAAAAGTTTTCTGCACTCAAACGTAACCCCCGCCCACAGAAGGACAGAAGCGACCGGTCCGTGGGCGGGGGTGCGTTTATTCGGGCCTACTGCTCCAGAAATCGGCCAGCGCGGTTTCCAGTGCGGCAGGGCCGGGCAGATACTGCAGGTGCTTCCAGTGGAGCGGGAACAGCCGCTGATAGTCCGGCTTTGCAAAGCGGTCGTCCAGAAGCAGCACCACGCCTTTGTCCTCCGGGGTGCGGATGACCCGTCCGGCGGCCTGCAGGACCTTGTTCATGCCGGGGTAGCGGTAGGCGTAATCGAACCCGGCCCCGTTCTGTGCGTCGTAGTAGCGGCGCAACATCTCCTGCCGGGGGTTCACCTGCGGCAGCCCCACGCCCACGATGGCACAGCCGATGAGCCGGCTGCCGACAAGGTCCACGCCCTCGCCAAAGATGCCGCCCATGACGGCAAAGCCCAGCAGGGTGTGGGCGGGGTCAGGCTCAAATCGTGCCAGAAAAGCGGCGCGGGCGGCGTCATCCAGTCCGCTCTCCTGCACAAGGGTGGAAATATCCGGATAGCGGGCGGCAAAATCTTCCTGCACCTGCCGCAGATAGGCGTAACTGGGAAAGAACGCCAGATAGTTGCCCACCCGGCTCTGCGCCAGCCGGGCCAGTGCATCCGACACGCTCTGTACGCTGCGCTCCCGGTCACGGTAGCGGGTGGAGATGCCCGGCAGGCAGAACAGCCCCAGGTTCCCGGCGGGAAACGGGCTTTCCAGCGCCACGGCCCGGGCGTCGGCACAGCCCAGCACGCTGCGGTAGTAGGCGGGCGGGGTGAGGGTGGCACTGAACAGCGCGGCACTGCGCCCGGTGGAAAGGCTGGCATCCACAAAGGGGGCCGGGTCCAGACAGAGCAGCTGCAATTCCAGCTCGCTACCGCGGGCGGTGAGCTGGGTCACAAAGTGGCTGTCGTACCGTTCGGCAGCCCGCACCAGATCCTGTACCGCAAAATAAAGCTCCAGCATCTGCGGGTGGGCGTCGGCTTCCGGGTTGTCTTCCAGCCAGGCCTGCAAAGGGGCCTGCACCGCCCGCAGGGGCGTCAGCAGTGCGGCGGGCAGCTCCTGCAAAAACACCGTGCCGTCCTGCGCATACAACGGCTCCGGCAGGGCAAACGCCGGGGCATCCGATTCCGGCAGAAGGCTAGTCTGGGCCGGTTCGCCGGGGGCGTCCTCCGCGTGCCTGCGGGGTGCCAGACGCACACAGGCCTGCCGCGCCTCCCGCATGGCCTTGTCGGCCTTGGTCAGGGCGGTTTTCAGGGCACTTTTGCCCTTGCCAAGCGTGCGTTTTGCGTCGGTCAGGCTGCTCTTGCAGAAGCGGGCCGAGTACATGGCGCGGGCGCGGTCGGGCAGATTGTGTGCCTCGTCGATCAGGAACAGCCAGTCGCCGGAGGTGTCGAAGAAACGCTTCAGGTGCACCACCGGGTCAAACAAATAGTTGTAGTCCCCGATCACAACATCGCACCATTCGCTCAGGTCCAGCCCCAGCTCAAAGGGGCACACGGTGAACTGTCGGGCGGTGTCGGCCAGTGCGGCACGGCTGAATTGGCCGCTGCCGTCCAGCAGTGCGGCCAGCGCATTCTTGATGCGGTCGTAGTAGCCGTTTGCATAGGGGCACACCTCCGGCAGGCAGGCCGGATGGCCCTCGGCGTCCGGGTGCAGGCAGGCTTTTTCCTTGGCGGTCAGGGTCACACTGCGCAGGGCAAGGTCGGGCTGTACGGCCCGCAGGCGGGCAATGGCATCCTCGGCGGCGGCCTGTGTGGTGTTGCGGGCGGTGAGGTAAAACAGCTTCTCCCCGCAGCCGCTCCCCATGGCTTTCAGGGCAGGGAAGAGCGCACTCATGGTCTTGCCGATGCCGGTGGGGGCTTGACAGAACAGCCGTGTGCCTTTTTTGGAGGGGGCGGCGGTGCAGGCCCGCCAGACCTCGCCCGCCAGTGCCCGCTGCCCGGGGCGGTAGGCTTCAAACGGGAACCGCATGGCGGTCAGGCTGCCGCTGCGGGTTTCCTGCCATGCAAGCTGACGCTGTGCCCAGGGCAGATACCGGTGCAGGAGTTTGTGCAGGAATTGCTCCAGCTCCTGCCGGGAAAAGTGCCGTACAAAGCGGAGGATCCGGTCGGTGTCAATCTGATAATAGGTCAGCCGCACATCCACGGCGGGCAGGTTTTCCTGTGCGCTGTAGATGGCTCCGTACACCATGCCCTGCGCCCAGTGGCAGGGGTTCATGTCCTCACTGATCTCTTCCTCGGGCACCGCGGTGGTCTTGATCTCGTCAATGGTCACAACGCCGGTTTCGTTGGTAAAAATGCCGTCGGCCCGGCCCTCCAGCGTAAAGCGGATGCCGTCGACTGTATGATCGGCGCAGAGGGGCACCTCGGCGGCGTAACCCTCCCCGGCGGCCTTCTGCAGCCTGCGGTGGATGCGGGCACCCTCCAGTGCACGGTCAAAACCGGCAAATCGGCTGTCGATGCTGCCGCTGCGCAACAGAAACTCCACCAGCTGCCGGATGGGCAGACGGATGTCGGACATGATTTCACTTCCCTTATCATAAAGAACTCAGCAGTCGGGTGACGGCGCTTCCAGCCCGAACAGCTCCGCGCACCGGGCGGCAGCTTCGTCCACTTGGGCAAAGTCCACGGTGGTACGGTAATAAGTCTCCAGTTCGTCGTGGCAACTCTTGGCCTGTGCCATCAGGGCGGTGGCCTGCTCCAGCAGTTCGGCGGCCGCCCGCTCGTTGAACCGCAGCCGGGCGCGGTAGCCCGCCAGATTTTCCCGGTCAAGGAACCGGGTGCACCGCACGGCCTGCATGCCGGGCAGCTGCACCGGGTGCCACCGGTTGTCGGTGAGGAAGGCCAGCCGCAGCTCCGGGATCAGGATGTGGTCGATCTTATCCTCCGGGTGCATGGCGCAGGGGCAGGTGATGATGTGATAGCCCCGGGCCAGTGCCTCGGCACGGATCAGCTCCAGCAGCAGGCGCGACACGGCACCGTATTCGTCCCGGAACACGATGAACCGGTCGGCCAGCGCCTGCGCGGTGTGCTGGTAGAACACCTCACCCTTTGGGGTCACAGCCGAGAGCAGCCGCAGCTCTTCGCGGGCGGTGTTCTCGGTGCGGGGCAGCAGCCGGGTGCACAATCGCTTGACGTAGCGGCGCACTTTTTCAAAGTTGGCGCTGCAGGCCTCGGCCCGGCGGCTGTCCAGCAGCAGGCTCCCGGCAGAAGCGACATACCGCGCAGCCCGCGCCCGCAGCGCAGCGTTGCGGGCAAACAGCGCCTTGACCTCTTCAGCATGGGGGCGCAGGGCGTCGGCCTGAATGGTATGGTACAGGCTCAGCACTACCTCGTCGGCACCGGGCGCATCCGGCTCTATGGTGTGGGGCGCGGTGGCATCTACGATGGCCCGGCGCTGCCGAACAAAGATCACGCCGTCAAAGCTGTCAGGGTCGCTGGCGCAGTGGATGCACTCCACCGGTTCACCCTGCTGGATGGCCCGGCGGGCCAGCTGCTTCATCAGGGTGGACTTGCCGCAGCCCGGCCCGCTTTTGATCAGCACCATCTGCATGCCGGGCTCCCGGCGCAGCGGCTCAAAATAGCCCTTGAACCCGGCGGGGGTGGTGGCCCCCAGAAAGAAATCGACCCGGTCAAACGAAACACGCTGCATAAAAAACACCTCGCTTTTGCTTTAGAGTATGCAAAAAAGAGGCGTGGGGTGAATGAAAATGAAACCCTCTCAGTCATCGCTGCGCGATGCCAGCTCTCCCGAAGAGCGAGCTTTTCGCCATCTGGCTGTTACGCTGCCAAAACCTCCCCCCTTCGGGGGAGGTGGATGCGAACGAAGTGAGCAGACGGAGAGGATGATTCATTCATAGGTATGCTCACACACTTCGTGGATCTTGTCCCGCAGCGCCACAAAGTCGGCAAAGGCATTGGGTTTGTTCTGCGGGCCGCGCAGCAGGGCGGCCGGGTGGAAGGTGCCCATGAACAGGATGCCGTTCTTCTCAATGAACTGCCCGTGCTCCTTGGTCACCGAAAAGTCGGAACGGATCATCCGCTGGGCGGCGATGCGGCCCAGGCACACCACGATCTTGGGCCGCAGCAGGCGGAACTGCTCCCGCAGCCAGGGCATGCAGGCCTCGCTCTCGGCGGGCAGAGGGTCACGGTTCTGGGGCGGGCGGCACTTGACGATGTTGGCAATGTAGCAGTTCTTTTCCCGGTCCAGGTCGATGGCAAACAGATACTTGTCCAGCAGCTGACCGCTGCGGCCCACAAAGGGCAGGCCCTGCTCGTCCTCGCTCTGGCCGGGGCCCTCGCCCACAAACAGCACTTCGGCGTCCGGCACGCCCTGCCCGAACACCACATTCGTGCGGGTCTTGCACAGCTCACAGCGGCTGCAGGCAAGGCAGTCGGCTTTCAGCGTTTCCCAATCCATGGCGGTTCGATCTCCTTCTGAAACAGTATGATATTTTATTCACAATTTGAAACCTGTTTTCTCTTAAATATTAGCACAAAAACACAATTTTGTCTTGAACTTTTTGCCCGGTGTGTTAGAATAAAGAAGAAAGGCATCCTTGTGTCCAACAGACGCGGGGTGTGAATTTTGGAAAGTAAATTCGGAGGTAATCACAATGGCTGATATGTTTGCACCGCTGGTAGCACAGCTGAAGGCAAATCCCAAGACGATCGTTTTCACCGAGGGCAATGACCCCCGCATCCTGGAGGCAGCAAGCAAGCTGCTGGCCGAGGGCGTGCTGAAGGTCGTCATGGTGGGCAACGAGGCAGAGTGCAAGGCTGCTGCCGCCGCCGGTAACTTTGATATTTCCGCTGCTGAGATCATTGACCCCGAGAACTACGCCGGTTTTGACGAGATGGTCAACACCATGGTGGAGCTGCGCAAGGGCAAGCAGACCGCTGAGGAGTGCACCGCTCTGCTGAAGAAGTCCAACTACTTCGGCACCATGCTGGTCAAGATGGGCAAGGCCGACTGCCTGCTGGGCGGCGCTACCTACTCCACCGCGGACACCATCCGTCCCGCTCTGCAGCTGGTCAAGACCAAGAAGGGCGCACATCTGGTGAGCTCCTGCTTCATTCTGGACCGCGACTGCGGCGAAGAGGGCCTGAAGCGCATTGCCATGGGCGACTGCGCCGTCAACATCGACTACACCGACACCATCGACAAGGCCACCGGCGAAGTCAAGGTGTCCGCTGCTTCCAAGCTGGCTGAGGTGGCCGTTGAGACCGCCAAGACCGCAAAGCTGTTCGGCATCGACCCGAAGGTCGCCGTGCTGAGCTTCTCCACCAAGGGCTCCGGCAAGGGCGGCACCGTCGCTCTGAGCCACGACGCTACCATCAAGGCTCAGGAGATGGACCCCGAGCTGGCTGTGGACGGCGAGCTGCAGTTTGACGCTGCCGTTGCTCCGGAAGTGGCACAGGTCAAGTGCAAGGGCAGCAAGGTCGCCGGCCAGGCCAACACCTTCATCTTCCCCTGCATCGAGGCCGGCAACATCGGCTACAAGATCGCACAGCGTCTGGGCGGCTACGCTGCCTACGGCCCCATCCTGCAGGGCCTGAACGCTCCCATCAACGACCTGTCCCGCGGCTGCAACGCTGACGAGGTCTACAAGATGAGCCTGATCACTGCCTGCCAGTCCTGATCGCACCCATCTGAGCTGAATTGAACCTGAGGGCCCCGGAAGTGTCTGCGGATGCTTCCGGGGTCCTTTTTTGTCTCCCTCTTGAATTCTGCCTGCGTTTGTGGTACAATATTCAAGCACTCAGAAAAGTGCGTCGGACAGCGCCTGCGGCGTGGTTCGGCATACGGATGCGGGTCCTGTACGATGGAGCCGCTGTGAACCAGGTCAGGTGGGGAACCAAGCAGCCTTAAGCGGTGTGCTCTGTGCGTTTCAGACAGCCTGCATCCGTATGCCGAGCTACGCAGGGCGGGGACAAAACCCCGTCATGCGCTGTCCTTTTTTATTGCCGATTTTGTCCGGAAAGGGGAGTGCTGCTCATGTATCGAGCCCTGTACCGCAAGTGGAGACCCCAGCGGTTTGAAGATGTAGTGGGTCAGCGCGGTATCGTGACGGCCCTGCGCAATCAGATCGCCACCGGCCGTGTGGGCCACGCCTACCTGTTCACCGGCGTGCGCGGCACCGGCAAAACCACCTGTGCCAAGATCTTTGCCAAGGCGGTCAACTGCCTGCACCCGCAGAACGGCGACCCCTGCGGCGAATGCGAGATCTGCAAGGGCATCGACAACGGCAGCATTCTGGATGTGGTGGAGATGGACGCCGCATCCAACAACGGCGTGGACGATATCCGTGACCTGCGGGATGAGACTGCCTACACCCCCAGCGCCTGCCAGTATAAGGTATACATCATCGACGAGGTGCACATGCTGTCCACGGCGGCCTTCAATGCGCTGCTCAAGACGCTGGAAGAACCGCCGGCCCATGTCATTTTTATTCTGGCCACCACCGAGATCCAGAAGGTGCCGGCCACCATCCTGTCCCGCTGCCAGCGGTATGATTTTACCCGCATCGGGCCGGAGGACATCGCACAGCGGGTGGAGTATATCGCCGGGGAAGAGCACTTGGAACTGACATCGGACGGCGCGGAGCTGATCGCCCGCCTGGCCGACGGTGCCCTGCGCGATGCGTTGTCCATTCTGGACACCTGCGCAGGCGTCACGGCAAAGATCGACGCAGACGTGGTGCGCCGCATGGCCGGTGTGACCGACCGCAGCTATTTGTTTCGCATCTCCGACGCGCTGGAAGCGCAGGACGGAGCCGCCGCACTGGCCCAGCTGGCCCAGCTGCGGCAGCAGTCGGTGGACGTTAAACGCCTGACCGAAGAACTCATCGCCCACTACCGCGCCTTGATGCTGGCGGCTTTGCCCGGCGGGCAGGCACTGCTCTCCGGTGTGTCACCGGAAGAGGAGGCGCAGTATCTGGAAAAAGGCCCGCAGCTGGGCCAGCGGGAGGCCATCCGGGCCATCCGCACCCTGGGCACGGCACTGGAGCACATGACCCGCGGCAGTGACCAGCGCATTGAGCTGGAACTGGCGCTGTTCAGCCTGTCGGAACCGCCGCAGCAGCGGCAGACCGTACCAGTGCAGGCAGCACCGGTCGCCCGTGCCGCACAGCTCGCTGCCGTGCAGCCGTTTGCTTCGGCTCCGGCGGTGCAGCCCTTTGTGAGCGCACCGGTACAGCAGGCTCCCGTACAGCAACCGGTCGTGGAGCCTGCCCCGCTGCCGGAAATGCCGCAGCCTGCGGCAGAGCCGGTGCAGTCCGCACCGGAGCCGACACAGGAACCTGCATCTGTGCAGGTGCCCGTGCAGGCCGAAGAGCTACCGCCGTTGCCGGAAGAACCGCCCGTGCAGGGCGGGGAAGCGCTGCCCTGGGAGGAACCCTCCGCACCGGCACGGCCCGTGCCGCCGCCCCGCGAGGAACCGTCTCCTGCGCCGCAGACAACGGCCCCGGCCCCGAAGCAGGAAGCCGCTCCCGCACAGCCCAGACCGGCAGCGGGCAGTCTGGCCCCATACCCGGAGTGGGCACAGATCACCCAGAAGCTGCAGGAAGTGGACCCCATGCTGTACAGTTATCTGCGCAAATCCAAGGCGTACTTTGACGGTACCCGGGTGCTCATCGACGGCGGCAAGACCTTCCGCGATTTCATCCGGGCCAACAAGGACAGCCAGCGGCTGATCAAAAAGCTCATTTTGCAGGTGTCCGGCAAGGCGATCCCCATCGGCCCTTACGAGCCCAGAACCGCAGGGAAAGCCGTGTCCAACGCGGAGCAGTCGCTCCACGCACTGGAAAAGCTGGGGCTGGATGTGTCCATTGAGGACACCGCCCGAAAACAGAAATAAGGCTTCCCCTTTGGGGGAAGGCTTTTCAACCGATAAGACAAAGGAGAACAAACTATGAAAGCAAGAATGCCCGCAGGCTTTGGCCGCCCCGATATGAACGCCCTGATGCGTCAGGCCCAGAAGATGCAGGAGGACATGAAGGCCAAGCAGGCCGAGCTGGAAGCCGCCGAGTACACCGGCAGTGCCTCCGGTGAAATGGTCACCGTGAAGATGAACGGCAAGCACGAGGTGCTGGCCATCACCATCAAGCCCGAAGCTGTGGACCCGGATGACATCGAGATGCTGGAAGATCTGGTGGCTGCTGCCGTCAACGCCACCGTCAAGCAGGTGGACGAGACCGCCGAGGCCGAGATGGGAAAGCTGACCGGCGGCATGAACATTCCGGGTCTCTGATCCGGCTGGAGGGAAGAACATGGGCTACAATGCTGCCCCGCTGGAAAAGCTGATCGAAGAGTTCGGCAAGTTTCCGGGCATCGGGCGCAAAGGCGCGACCCGCATGGCCTATCAGGTGTTGAGCATGTCCGATGAGGACGCGGCGGCCCTGGCTTCAGCCATCCAGAACGCGCACACCAAGCTCCACCGCTGCCGCATCTGCCAGAACTATACTGAGGCCGAGATCTGCCCCATCTGCGCCAGTGCCAAGCGGGACACGTCGGTCATCTGCGTGGTGGAAACGCCGCGGGATGTGCAGGCGTTTGAGCGCACCCGGGAGTACCATGGCCTGTATCATGTGCTGCACGGCCTGATCAGCCCCATGGATGGCATCGGGGCCGAGCAGCTCAGCGTGAAGGAACTGCTGGCCCGTCTGGGTGACGGCAAGGTCAAGGAAGTGATCATGGCCATGAACCCCACCGTAGAGGGGGAGGCAACCGCCATGTATCTGGCCAAGCTCATCAAGCCGCTGGGCATCAAGACCACCCGTCTGGCCTACGGTCTGCCGGTGGGTGCAAGCCTGGAGTATACCGACGAGACCACCCTTTACCGTGCGCTTTCCGGCCGCGGAGAACTGTAAACCGCCTTAAGTGAATAGAGAACGCCCCGTCTGTCAGACTGCAATATCTGGCGGATGGGGCGTTTTTGCGTACAGAAAAAACTGGATGCTTTCGCAAACCTCTACGGGGGTGAAATATCTGGCAAAGTTCCATTTATAACGTTATTTCGTAAAAACCAGAACTTTGCCAGATAACACTACCCCAGTAGACATTCCGGATAGTTGGGACTGGGACCCGCGCACTCAGCAACAGCCCACTGGGCTGATTGCTGCCCCTGCTGCGCAGGGTCGTGCTGTTTGCCTCCTCATCGCCGGGACCACAAAAACAAGAACTCCCCCACCGCAGCGCGGCAGGGGAGTTCTGTTTTTGGTGGAGGCGATGGGAGTCGAACCCATGTCCGAAAAGAGTTCAGTGTAGGTGTCTCCGGGTGCAGGCGATCTACAACATTCCCGCCGCGCCACGCCGATCGTCAGGCTAGCGCATTGGTAGCTTCATGAGTTCCTGCCGGTCCGCAAAGCTTAAGTCCGTTCAGGTGCTGTGTCTAAAGGACGCCCCGGCCCCACACGACACAAGAGTGGGCGAGACGCGCAGCACTCAGGCTGCGAGCAACTGATAATTGTTGTTGTCAGTTAATTGTTTGGAGGAGTTATAGAGCAGTTCCCCCGCTGCTACCCGCTGCCCAGACCTCGCTCCCCCCGTCGAAACCTTTACGCCCCCATAAAAGTGCACCTTGCGATGCACGAAAAACAGGAGAAGTTCCGCTTCAGGGAAACCGTCTGAAACGATCAGTAGTATTTGCCGTTGGATTTCATGGCGCGGTCGATGGAACGCTTGGCGTCGCGCTGGGCGGCGTCGGCACGCTTGTCGTAGAGCTTTTTGCCCTTGCAAAGGCCCAGTTCCATTTTTACGCGGCCATGTTTGAAATAGAGCGAAAGCGGCACCAGCGTGTATCCCTGCAGCTTGCACTGCTGGTGCAGCCGCCGGATCTCGTTTTTGTGTGCCAGAAGCCGCCGGACACGCAGAGGGTCCTGGTTGAAGATGTTGCCGTGGTCGTAGGGCGTGATGTGCATGCCCTTGACCAGCAGTTCGCCGTCCTCAATGTCCACCCAGCTGTCCTTCAGGTTGACCCCGCCGGCCCGCAGGCTTTTGACCTCGGTGCCCTTGAGTTCAACGCCGGTCTCCAGCGCTTCCAGAACGAAATACTCGTGGCGCGCTTCGCGGTTGGTGGCGATGGTTTTGGTCGCCGGGCGCTCTTTGGTGGGTGCCATGCTGCGCGCCTCCTTTCTCCGTTCAGTTCGTTGTATTAGTATACCATTTTTCTGTACTTTTGCAAGGGGCATCTTTGAAGAAACTGTAAATTATTGCACTCTGACCGGCCGCGGACCGGTCACCCTTGACCTTCCCCCTTGTGGAAGGTATATTCTAAGGGCAGAGGGGCGCACTGCCCCGGACAAAGGAGGGCACTTTATGCTCAACATCGAACATCTGACCAAGACCTACGGCGGCAAGGCGGCCGTGCAGGATCTCAGCCTGCACATCCGTCCCGGCGAGATCTGCGCATTCATCGGCCACAACGGCGCGGGCAAGACCACCACACTCAAGTGCTGCTGCGGCATCCAGCAGTTCGACGGCGGCCGCATTACGGTGGACGGCATCTCGGTGCAGGATGACCCGCTGGAATGCAAGCGGCGGCTGGCCTATCTGCCGGACAACCCGGACCTGTACGAATACATGACCGGCATCCAGTACCTGAACTTCATCGCGGATATCTTTGCCGTGGGGGCACGGGAACGTGCCGAGCGCATCCGGTCCTACGGCGACCAGTTCGACCTCACGCAGGACCTAGCCCAGCCCATCAGCGCATACTCCCACGGCATGAAGCAGAAGCTGGCCATCATCTCGGCCCTGCTCCACGAGCCGAAGCTCATCCTCATGGACGAGCCCTTCGTGGGGTTGGACCCGTTGGCGGCACACCAGCTCAAGACCCTGATGCGCCGCTTCTGCGACGGCGGCGGGGCCATCTTCTTCTCGACTCATGTGCTGGAGGTGGCCGAAAAGCTCTGTGACCGGGTGGCCATCATCCGGGCCGGGCGGCTGGTGCGGGCCGGTTCCATGGACGAGGTGCGCGGCGATGACAGTCTGGAAGAGGTCTTTCTGGAACTGGAAGGCACGGAGGCGCAGGCATGATGATCCGTGCATTGCTCCGCAAGCAGCTGCGGGAGCTGGGCGCGGCCTTTCTCCGCAGCAGCAAGACCGGCAAAGCGCGGTCCCGGGCATCGGCCGTGGGGTATGCGCTGCTGTTTGCCGTGCTGGTGGTGGTGCTCATGCTCTGCTTTGCGGGCATGGCCCTGCCGCTGGCTTCGGTGCTGCTCCCGGCCGGGCTGGACTGGCTGTATTTTGCCTCCATGGGGCTCACGGCGCTGCTGGTGAGCGTGCTGGCCAGCGCCTTTACCAGCTATTCCGGCCTGTTCCAGAGCCGGGACAACGAACTGCTGCTCTCGCTGCCCATCCCGCCGGCGGTCATTTTCGGGGTGCGGGTGAGCACCGTTTATCTGGCCTGCCTGATCTACCTGCTCATGGCGTGGGTCCCGGCGGTGGGGTGTTACGGCCTGCTGGCAGCCCATCCGCTGGCCGGGGTGCTGTGCAGCATCCCCATGGCGTTGGTGCTGGCCGGAGCGGCCTGCATTCTGGCGGTATTGCTGGGCTGGGCCGTGGCGCTGGCCAATGACCGCGCCCGGCACAAAAGTCTGGTCACCGTGGTGTGCTCGCTGGTGTTTTTTGCGCTGTATTATGCGGGTTTTCTGCGGGTGCAGGAGATGCTGGACGACCTGCTGGCCGATGCCGCACAGTCGGGTGCGGCGCTTGCCCGTGCAGCCTGGCCGCTGCGGCTGCTGGGCGGCGCGGCGGCAGGGGAGCTCCCGGCGCTGGTCGGCCTCGTGCTGGGCACAGTGCTGTGCTTTGCGGCCTTTTGCAAGCTGCTGGAAAAGCCCTACCTGCGCCGCATGACGGCCCGGAAGGGTACGGCCCGCACGGCATACCATGCGCGAAAAGCACGCCCCGTCAGCCTGCGGCAGGCTCTGCTGCGCCGGGAACTGCTGTATCTGGGGTCCAGCCCGGCCTATATGCTCAACAGCGCCATGGGCACGCTGGGCCTGCTGGTGCTGGGCGGCGTGTCCCTGTGGAAGGCAGACCTCTTTGCCCGGTTTGCGCAGGCCGTGCCGGAAGGGGTCCCGGTGCTGGTGTGCTGTGCCGTGTGTGCGGTGTCGGCAGCCAACTTCCTGACCACGCCCTCCGTCTCGCTGGAAGGCCGGACGGTCTGGCTCCTGCAAAGCCTGCCCATCCCGTCCTGGCAGGCCCTGTGTGCCAAGCTGGAACTGCATCTACTGCTGACCGGCGTCCCGGCGGCATTGTGCCTTGTGTGCATGCAGGCGGCGGTGCAGATGCCGCCGGTGTATTTCTGCTTGGCCCTGCTGGAAGCGGAACTGTTCGTGCTGCTCAGTGCGGAAATGGGCCTTGCACTGGGGCTTGTGCTGCCCAACCTGCATTGGACGAGTGAGGCTGCGGTGATCAAAATGAGCGGCTGTACCTTGCTGTCCATGGCGGCCAATCTCGTTGCTGTGCTGGTGCTGACCCTTGCGCAGACCAATCTGCTGACGATCCTTCCGCTTCCGGCGGTCATGGCGGCGGCCCTTGTGCTGCTGGCGGGTGCGGACGGGCTGCTGGGGCACTGGCTGAAAACCAGAGGAGCCAGACGCCTTGCAGAACTTTCTTGAAAAACCATAAAACAAAGCAGCGGCCTGCTCTCCCAAAACGGGGGAACAGGCCGCTGCTGTTTGTGCGGGAGGGGCTTACTGGATGCCGGTGACCTTGTAGTCCTGATCCTCGACGGTCTTCTTCAGCACATCGTCGGAAACTTCGGCGCTCAGGGTGACAACGGCGGTGCCGGCCTCGTGACTCACCACAGCCTCGGTCACTTCGGGCAGGGCCTCCAGCGCCTTCTTCACACGGGCCTCACAGTGGCCGCACATCATGCCTTCTACATGCAGAGTCTTTTTCATGGTCGTATCCTCCTTGATGGTACTCTCTTTATCCTCAACCGCTGCGGGCTGCGTGAGGGCAGCGGGCAGGGCAGAAGCGTTTTTCAGCGGGTGGTCGTGTTTGGTGCTGTGCAGATCGAACAGATTCAGCCGCAGGGCGTTGCTCACCACGCAGAAGCTGGACAGGCTCATAGCCGCTGCGCCGAACATGGGGTTCAGCGTCAGGCCGAAGGGGATGAACGCACCGGCTGCCAGCGGAATGCCGATGGTGTTGTAGAGGAAGGCCCAGAACAGGTTCTCGTGGATGTTGCGCAGGGTGGCGCGGCTCAAGCGGATGGCGGCGGGCACATCCGAGAGCCTGGAATTCATCAACACCACATCGGCGGCGTCGATGGCCACATCGGTACCGGCGCCAATGGCGATGCCGGTGTCGGCGCGGGTCAGGGCGGGGGCGTCGTTGATGCCGTCACCCACCATGGCTACCTTACCGGCGGCCTGCAGCTGGCGGATCACGGCTTCCTTGCCGTCCGGCAGCACCCCGGCAATCACGGCGTCCACACCGGCCTGCTTGCCGATGGCGTCAGCCGTGCGCTGGTTGTCGCCGGTGAGCATGACCACTTTGATGCCCATGGCCTGCAGCTCCCGGATGGCCCGGGGGCTGTCCTCCTTGATGGTGTCGGCCACCGCGATGACACCCATCAGACGGCCTGCGCCGCCAAAGAACAACGGGGTCTTACCCTGCGCCGAGAGCTCGGCTGCTGCCTGTGCCAGCTCGGCCGGGACGGTGACCTTGGTGCCGGTAAAGGCTGCATTGCCGCCAAAGATCTCCTTGCCGTCCAGCTTGGCGCTCAGGCCGTTGCCGGGCAGGGCCGCAAAGTCAGTCACCTCCGGGGCGTCCAGCTGCTGGGCCTCGGCATAGGCCAGCACAGCGCGGGCCAGCGGATGCTCGCTCTTGCATTCCAGCGCGGCGGCCAGGGTCAGCAGTTCGGTCTCGGTCACGCCATCGGCGGGCAGGATGTCGGTGACCTTCGGCTCACCGCTGGTGATGGTACCGGTCTTGTCCAGCGCCACGATCTGGGTGCGGCCGGCAGCTTCCAGCGAAGCGGCAGTCTTGAACAGGATGCCGTTTTTGGCGCCCATGCCGTTGCCCACCATGATGGCCACCGGCGTGGCAAGGCCCAGGGCACAGGGGCAGCTGATGACCAGCACCGAGATGCCGCGGGCCAGCGCATAGCCCAGCTCCCGGCCCAGAAGCAGCCAGACCACGGTGGTGACCACTGCAATGCTGATGACCGCCGGCACAAAGAAGCCGGACACGGTGTCGGCTACCTTGGCGATGGGAGCCTTGGTGGCGGCGGCATCGCTCACCATCCGGATGATCTGGGCCAGGGTGGTGTCCTCACCCACACGGGTGGCTTCGCACCGCAGGAAGCCGGACTGGTTGGCCGTGGCGGCGCTCACCTTGTCCCCGGCGGCCTTGTCCACCGGGATGCTCTCGCCGGTCAGGGCGCTTTCGTTCACGGCGCTGCTGCCCTCCAGCACGACGCCGTCCACCGGGATGTTCTCACCGGGGCGCACCACAAAGATGTCGCCCTTCTGCACCTGCTCGATGGGTACGGTCACCTCGGCACCGTCCCGCAGCAGGGTGGCCGTTTTGGGGGCCAGCTTCATCAGGCTCTT
>OGYN01002022.1_pt1 | contig 15584 bp, 19 predicted proteins | sample 1576551 | NCBI WGS metagenome assembly OGYN01 (sample SAMEA3541589, study PRJEB24748) | human gut metagenome | biome: human gut; feature: human-associated habitat; material: faeces | place: China | collected 2012 | reverse complement strand
CCTACCACTACAAGCTCTATTTCCACACTGACATCCTGCCCAGTGTGGAGGTGAAGCCGTAAAAGTCATTCACGGAAATCCCCCATTTTAACCACTATGTGCCCAGAAAAAGGCTTCATAGTGGTTTTTTCATGCCGTTTTAGCTCATGTTGGCAGAGCACCGGACTTTTAATCCGGGGGTGGCGGGTTCAACTCCCGCAAGCGGCACCACAGCGGAAGGCGGCGCGTACCCCGTCTTGTCCCGTGCGGAATGAGAACCGCGATACTAAACAGAAGGGACTTATCCACCCAACAGACAAAAGAAAGGAGCACATCGCAAGTGAAACGCGAAGATGTGAGCAAGATCATTCCGGGTATCACCTCGGACCAGCTGGACAGCATCATGAACCTGCACGGCGCGGATATCACGGCCAAGGTGAACGAGATCACCACCCTCAAGGCCGAGAAAACCACCCTGACCGAACAGCTGTCCACTGCAAACAGCAAACTGGAGGGCTACGACCCGGAGTGGAAGGCCAAGGCCGAGCAGGCTAAGACCGATGCTGCGGCTCAGGTCGCTGCCCTCGAAAAGGGCTACGCTCTGGAACGCAAGGCATCCGGCCTGAAGTTTTCCAGCGAGAGCGCCCGCAAGGCGTTCCTTACCGAGGCAAAGGCCCAGAATTTTGCCATGAAGGACGGCGAGATCATGGGCTTTGATGATTATGTCAAGGCTTTCAAAGAGAGTGACCCCAGTGCTATCCTGCCGGACGGCGGCATGGCACGTTTTTCCGCATCGGCGACCGGCGCACCCGGCCAGCCTGCAAACGAACATGAGGCCGCAAACGCTGCATTCCGCGCAGCATTCGGCCAGAAAGGTTGATGATCTATGGCGATCGATTCTATTGCCCGCAGCAATGCGGAAGCCCTTATCCGCGAACAGCTGGTGAACACCATTCAGCAGGATGTTCCCAAAAGCTCCATCGTCATGCAGCTGGGCACCCGTCTGGCAAACATGACCTCTAACCAGACCAAGATCCCCGTGCTGTCCATGCTGCCGCTGGCCTACTGGGTCAACGGCGATACCGGCATGAAGAAGACCAGCAAGCAGCAGTGGGATAACGTGTACATGACCGCTGCAGAGCTGGCCGTCATTGTGCCTGTGCCTGAAGCCGTGCTGGCAGATTCCAGCTTCGACATCATGGGCGAGGTGCAGCCCCGCGTTCGTGAAGCCATGGGCGCGAAGATCGACAATGCGATCCTGTTCGGCGGTGAGCGTCCCACCGAGTGGACGACCGACATTCTGACCCTTGCGGCCAAGAACAAGGTGACCGGCCCCATTGACTACGCAAAGCTGCTGGGCAAGGACGGTCTGTTCTCCAAGGTGGAAGCTGGCGGCTTTGGTGTGGATGCCGTGGTCGGCGATCTGACCGCAAAGGCAGAACTGCGCGGCCTTGTGGATACCACGGGCCGTCCTCTGTTCCGTTCCGATATGCAGGGTGCAACCACCTACGCGCTGGACGGTGCCCCGATGTACTTCCCGGAGAACGGCGGCTTTGATGCTTCTAAGGCCCAGCTGATCGCAGGCAACTTCAAGAAGCTGGTGTACTCCATCCGTCAGGATGTCACCGTGAAGCTGCTGGATCAGGGCGTTATTCAGGATCCTTCCACCAAGGAGATCGTTTACAACCTCGCCCAGCAGGATATGGTGGCCCTGCGTGTGGTCATGCGCATGGGCTGGGCACTGCCCAACCCTGCAACCCGCCTGAATGCCGACCGCTCCAAGGTTCCGTTCGCGTTCCTGACCGCCGCTGCCGTCGCAGCATAAGGAGGCCCCATGCTGTACTGTACCTACGACCAGTATGCGGCTGCAGGCGGCACGGTGCCGGAAGCCGCCTTCGGTGTGCTGTGCAACCGTGCTTCCCGCATGATCGATGCCGCCACCTTTGGCCGGGCGGAGAGCCATGCCGCCGGGTGCGAGGCCTGCCGGGAAGCGCTGGCAGATGCCTGCACGCAGATCATCGGACTGTTGGCCGCTGCGTCTGCGGCGGGCGCTGTGCCGGGCGCTGCCAGCGTCTCCAACGACGGCTGGAGCGTCACATTTGGCAGCAATGCCAGTGTGACCGCGGCCACCCGGCAGGAAGCCTATGAGATCATCCGCACGGCCCTCGGTGCTGACCCGCACGGCCTGCTGTACAGGGGGATTCTGTGATGCAGACAGCTGTTACTGTTGTGAACCTCATCCACGACACCGTCACCGAGACGGACAGGCCGGTGTGCTGGGTGTTCGCCGGGTGCAGCTGGCGGGAATGCCGCTCCACCTCCGGCTCCGGCACCGCCAAGGACCCGGAGCGCACCACCCACATCCGCATCCCGGCCAGCGTGTGCACGGCGGGCTATCTGCCCTATGCCCAGTGGGCGGCGCTGTCTGCGGCGGAAAAGGCCAAACACTGGACCCTGAAACGCGGCTGGAAGCTGGTGCAGGGCACGGTGTCTGCCTTGACCGCCGAAGAGTATGCCAAACTCGAAAAAACACACCTGTGCTGCACCGTGTCGGCTGTCTCGGACGACCGGGAACCGCTGCTGCCGCACTGGCATGTGGAAGGGAGCTGACACCATGAGCGCACCGGTTTTTGATTTCAAGATCACCTTACGGCCCGGCCTGCAGGCGGATATGGACGCAGGCTTTGCAAAAGTGCAGTATGCGTTTTCCCAGCAGGTAGCCAAAACCGTTGACCCCTATGTGCCCTTTGACACCGGCACCCTGAAGAACAGCGTCAATCATGCATCGGACTTCAAGAATGGTCTGCTGGTCTATAACACGCCCTACGCCCGCAGGCAGTATTATCTGCACGAGCAGGGCGCTGGACTGCACGGTGACAACCGCCTGCGCGGCTCCTACTGGGGCCAGCGGGCCATTGCCGACCACAAGGACGAACTGGAAAAGTTCGCCCACGATGCCGCAAAACAGTATCTCGGAGGTGAAAAATGAGTGAAGCCAAACCCACCATTGCCGCCCTGCGGGCGTGGCTCAAGACCTGCCCGCTGATCGCCGAGGAACAGGAAGCCACCGGCGCGGCCTTCCGCATTGCCGGACTGGACGAAGAGGCCACCGCCTTTTCCATCGAGGACAGCCCCGGCGATCCGGTGCTCACCGAGTATCTCTCCGGGCGAGACATGGCAAAGAATTACCTGTTCCTCTCCCGGCGGGAGTACGGCGAGGCGGACGTGCTCACCGTGCAGAACAGCGGCTTTTTTGAGCAGCTGACCGACTGGGTGATGGCCCAGAACGACTGCCACCACCTGCCTGCACTGGAAGCGCCCCGCCAGCCCCTCAGCGTGTCCGTCACCTCCACCGGCTACATCGTCACCAGCAGCGCGGGCAGCTGCCGGATGCAGATGCAGCTGCGCCTGACCTACTACATGCCCAAATGAAAGGAGTTTTGATATGACTGTTTCTGAAACTCTGGCTAAGCTCAAGACCGATAAGGGTATCGAGCCGAAAGCCGACTACACCGGCGTAGAGCGCGCCGATGACTTTATTTTTGCCATTCAGACCAGCGCCGAGCAGAACAAGGTCGGTGACTGGATCGTATGTGCAGAGCGAGTCAAGGAGCACTCCGGTGCTCTGAACGCCACCACCGAGGACAACTCGTATATCCGCGCCGGCACTGTGACCGAGAAGGGCGAGGTTCAGCGCACCTTTGCCCTGAACGGCAACCGTTGCGTGGGTGACGCTGCGCAGGATTTCCTGCTGAGCCACAAGGTCAAGTTCGGTTCCGGCCAGAGCGTGATCTTCCCCTACGTCTACTTCAGTGTCAAGACCGGCAAGGGCGAAAAGGGCCAGGCATCCTTCATCGTCACCAGCGATACCAGCGGTGCCGCCGGTGCCGCTGCAGGCTTTGCCTGCGACGTAAAGGGCATTGGCACCCCGTCGGAGTACGATTACCTGAACGACCCCGACATGCAGACGCAGGCAGCGCCCGGCAAGGCGGTCAAGGCCTGATATCCGCTTTCCCGTTCCGGTCCCGGAACGGGATTTTTTATGCCGTGAAACAGGTTTCTCCGGGGCAGTACCGGGGCACGGCGCAACGAAAGGAGCCAGAAAATGTTTATTTGTGGACAGGAATTTGAGTTTTCCATTTTGAACGCCAACGATATGGACCGCTTTGAAGATGCCAACGAACAGATGCAGCAGGCCGGCAGGGCCGAAACTGAGCGCTTCAACCATGGCGGTGTGCGTCTGGGTGACTATATGCGCGCACAGGCAAGGATCGTCATGCACTGCATCGACGAGATCCTCGGTGCAGGCGCATCCGACCGCCTGGGTCTGGACGAGAACAACGCAGCGCCTATCTACGATGTGCTGGATGCCATCAACGAGGCCTGCAAGGCTGAAAAACAGCACTACGCCGACCGTATCCCGAAGCCGCAGCCCATGAACCGCGCCCAGCGCCGGGCCGAGAAGAAAGCACGGCAGCGCACCCAGACGGCAGGCCACATCGTCAGTCAGCAGCCTGTGAGCTTCCCCGCACAGCCGCCTGCCGCTCAGATGGTGGAGCGTGTGGACAAAGCTGCCCGCCGCAAGGCTCTGTTGGCCGAACTGGCTGCTCTGGAAAATGACTGACCTGCTGACGGATGCCCTGCCTACCACGTGGGAAGGCAGACGCATCGACCCGGATTTCCGGCATATGGTCTGGCTGCTGAATACCTACCGCCGGGCAGAAACTGACGAAGAAAAGGTCCAGTTGATGCACGACGCAGCGGAACGTTTTTTTGCAGATTCAATTCCAGACCCACAGCTGCCGGATGCTTTTGCGTCCCTGATGCGCTTTTTCCGCGGTTGTGCGGACGACGCTCCCGGTGGAGAGCCGCCGGAGGCCGATGCCGGTGCCGGTGAGATCACGCTGGACTACCACTGCGATGCAGCCTATGTTCTTGGCGCATTCCAGCAGGCCTACGGCATCAATCTGACCATTGACAAGGTGCACTGGTGGCGTTTTATGGCGCTGATGCAGGCACTGCCTCAGGAGACCGCGCTGTCGCAGATCCTTCAGATCCGCACCACGGATACCAGCGAGATGGACCCAGCCACCCGACAGCGATACGAAGCGGCAAAGGAGCGGTACGCCCTGCCGCCGGAGCTGAAAGGAGGTGCGCGCGATGTTACCCCGCAGCAGCATGATGCCGCATTCCTCGCGCGATTCCGCTGAGGACAGTACCCGCGTGCCGGTGCGCTGCCCGTATTGCAGCAAGCCGCTGCCTGCCTGGGCAGAAGCTTCCGCCAGCGCTCACGGTGTGTGGGTCAAATGCAAGAACCCGGCCTGCCGCCGGGAAGTAGAGATCAAGTTATAACAGCCTGTGCCCTTGTGCCCGCGCTCTTTTGGAATTGAGAGAGGTGGACACAAGTGGCATTCGATTATTCGATCACCGGCATCACCAAGCTGGATACCAGCGGCGTGACCAAGGGCATCAGCAGCATGACAGTGGCCGCCGGTAATCTGATTTCGGATTTTGTGAAATCGGCAGGCAGCCAGATGTTCAATCTGGCAAAATCGGTGGTCGGCGTTGGGTCGACCTTTGAAACAGCCCTTGCCAAAGTCGGAACCATTGCAGACACAAGCAAGCTGTCCACACAGCAGCTCAGCGACCAGATCACCGCCATGTCCGGCCAGATGGGCGTTGCCGCAACGGACATTGCCGAAGCAACCTATCAGGCCATCAGCGCCGGGCAGGACACCTCTAACGCTGTTGCATTTGCCGGGCAGGCCGCAAAGCTGGCCGCTGCCGGTTTCACCTCCAGCAGCTCGGCTGTGGATATCCTCACCACAGCGCTGAACGCCTACGGCATGAGTGCCGATCAGGCAAACCATGTGTCGGATGTGCTGCTGACCACCCAGAATCTGGGCAAAACCAGCGTGGATGAGCTTTCGTCCAGCATGGGCAAGGTCATTCCTCTGGCTGCAGCGTATGGCGTGACCGTCGAAAATCTGTCCAGTAGTCTGGCCGTCATGACCGCCAACGGCATTGCCACGGCAGAAGCCACCACCTACACCAAGTCCATGCTCAACGAACTGGGCGATGCCGGTTCTACTGTCGGCAAAATTTTGCAAAAACAGACCGGCAAGAGCTTTGCTCAGCTGAATGCTGAGGGCAAGAGCCTGGGCGATGTTCTGCAGATTTTGTATCAGAGTGTCGGCGGTAACAGTACTGCTTTCGCGGGCCTGTGGTCCAGCGTGGAAGCAGGCACCGGCGCATTGTCTTTGGCATCCGGCGGCGCAGAGCATTTTAACAATGTTCTCAGCCAGATGCAGAACAGCGCAGGCGCTACCGAGACTGCCTATGAGACCATGACCGACACCTTCCGGCACAAGGTGGATACCCTGCAGACGGCTGCAGAGAACCTCGGCATTACCCTGTATGATTCGCTGGAGCCTACTCTGGGCGATGTTGCTCAGTGGGGCACCGACTGCATCAGCACCCTGACCACTGCCCTGTCTGAGGGCGGGCCGGAAGCTATGCTGGCCGCTGCCGGAGAGATCATCTCCGATCTGGCAGCAGGCATCGCGGCACAGCTGCCCGGCCTGATGCAGACCGGCGTGGAGATCATCACTCAGCTGACCGAGGACATCGTAGCAGCTACACCGGCTATGCTTGACACAGCTGCCGAAGTGCTGGGCGCTCTGGCACAGGGGCTTGTGGACAACATCCCGGACCTGATTGCCAGCGCCGCTGAGGTCATCGCCGGATTTATCGGCTACCTCGGCGACCACGCAGACGAGATGATGACCGCGGGCCTGCAGATCATCGAGAGCCTCATCATCGGCATCACCGATAACCTGCCGGGTCTGATTGAGGCCGCAGGCGCGACGATCGCCAAATTCGCCGCCGCACTGATCTCCAATCTGCCGAAGATCCTCGAGTGCGCTGCCGCCATAATGACAACCCTTGTGGATGGCATCCTCTACAGCATCGAAAATCTGGCTGAAGCCGCCCTTGCCTGCGTAGCAAAGCTGGTGGGAGTCTGGGACGGCAGCATGGACGAGTGGGGCCATATCGGTGAGAACATCGTTCAGGGAATCATCAACGGCATTGCAGGCATGTGGGTCAAGCTCACCTCGTGGGTGTCCGGCCTGATTGCCAACCTCGTTGGAACGGCCAGCAATGCCGCTGTTTCCGGCATCACCGAGGGAACCACAGATGTACCTTCCCGCAAGGGCAGCACCGTCACCGATGACGACCGCACCCGCCGCCAAAAGCTCCACGATGAACGTGTGAAGCAGGCGCAGGAGGAAAAGGCCGCGGCCGAAGCTGCTGCAGCCGCATCCACGAACGCAACCGGCATCATCACAAACAATGCGGGTAAGGCCGCAAAGGCCACCAAGCAGGCCACTGCCACGGTGGTCAAATCCATCTCGGACACCACGACCACCGTAAAGGACGGCGTGACCCGGACGGTGGAAACGGTCAATGAGACCTTGTCCAACGGCAAAAAGCAACAGAAACAGACCATCACCGAGACTTCCCGGCAGATGGTGAATGGTGTGCTGAAGGATGTCAAGACCATCACAGAGGTTGCTGCGGACGGCACCAAGACTGTCAAGCAGACCATGGAGGATGTCAAGGCGTCCGTACAGACCACGGTCAAGGACACCCAAACCAGCATCGTGGGCGGTGCGCAGGTCACGGTGGAAAAGACCACCGAGACCCTGACTGATGGCAGCGAGCGGGTGTCCACCGTGACTACCCGCACCGGCACCGAGGTCATCGAGGGAGTAGAGCGCACCGTCAAGACCGTGACCACCAAGACCGCCGACGGTGTGGAGACCACGGTCAAGACCATTGAGGATGCCGGTCCGCAGTATGCCAGTGCCGGAGAGCTGTTGACCACTCAGCTGCGCACCAAGCTGGAAGATGGCTGGAAGAGCATCAAGAAGGACATCCAGACCGACGCGGTCGGTGCCATCAAGACCCTTGCCAACGCGCTGAAAAACGGCGATCTGGAACAGCTGGGCTTCTGGGCAGCTTCCTACTTCTGGCAGGCGTGCACGGATAAACAGAGGGAGCAGATCACGGCCATTGCGCAAGGTGCGCTGGACCAGCTCGGCAATGCGCTGTCCGGTGTTGGCAACAAGCTGGCAGCTCTTGCATCCAGTCTGGTTGCAAAGTTCGTGCCCGCTGCAACGACGGCCACCGGTGCGCAGGAGGGGCTTAACGTTGCCATGGATGCCAACCCCATCCTGCTGGTGATTTCTCTGATCGGCATGTTGGTGGGCGCACTGCTCAACTTTGCCAGCACAAACAAAAACGTCGCAAACGGCATGAACGATGTATGGTCGGGCGTGGCCGATTTCATGTCTTACATTTTTGAGGGCCTGATGTACGTCCTTGGCTTGTTTGTGGAGCAGTTTGTCATCGAGATCAATGCGCTGATCGGTGCCTACAATCTCGTCGCACAGCTTTGGGGCGGCCACATCGACTATGTGTCCAACCCCGCATGGGACTATGCCAAGAAGATCCAGAAGGAGCGTGAGGACCGCAAGAACGCCCGCCTCGCCAAGCAGGAGCAGGCCGAGCTGGATGCGGAGTATGCCCGTCAGTCCGGCGATGCCGAGAAAAAGCAGCTGGATGCCGAGTACGCTAAAAAGGCTGCCGAACTTGCCCGGGCGAAGCTTACCGAGGATGACCCCGGTATGCTGGATGCCGAAAAGGCCGTGGCTGCTGCGGACTATAAAAAATCCGTTGCCGACCTCGAAAAGAAACTGCTGGATGCCGAGTACAAGAAGCAGTCGGCGCAGATCGGCAAAAAGACTGCTGCCGATGCAACCGCGCTGGCGGATCTGGAAAAGCAGCTTGTCGAGGCCGAGAACACCCTGCGGATGGGCGACCTTGAGCGGGAACTGCTGCAGCTGGACTACGAAAAGACCCTCCGAGACCTGGAAGAAAAATACAAGCCCGGCACCCCCGCCGAGCCGGAGAAGCCTGATGCCTCGACGGACCCCGGCACCCCCGGGACTACGCCGGATAAGGATAATACCGATGCCATCCGGGACAACACCGAGGCCCTGCTGGCCGCAAACAGCAAGCTGGCCGAGATGGTGCGGCAGGCAGACAGTCTGGTGCTGTCGGACAACATGGCCATCTCTCGCAGTGTGGCCGTTTCCGGCACGGCAAAGGTGGCCGCAGCCGCCAACCAGTACCACCGGGAGGGCGACACCAACATCACCCAGAACATTTACAGCAAGGCCCAGACGGCGGCAGACCTCCAGCGGGAAGCACGCTGGGAAGCCGACCGGGCCAAGGCCCAGAAACGATGAAAGGAGGGCTCTGAATGCCATTTCGCAAAGACCATTTGCGGCTCGTGACGGATGCCGGGGCCGCTCTCGACATCGGGTGGGACTACGGCACGCCCTACTCCCTCGATCCCATCAATGGTGTGAACGTAGATCTGCAGACCGCACAGGGCGTGAACCAGATCGGCAACACGGTGGAGAAACAGAGCGTGGCCGGGGTGAGCCGTGAACTCATCATCCACTGCCACAGCCCCCACGGCGATGCGGATGCCGCCCTGCTGCTGGAAAAACTCCCCTACTTCACCAGCGGCACCATGTACTTTGAGGACAAGTATTTCTGCCGCTTTGTGCTTTCCAAGACCCCCTACACAAAGAGCATCCACCCATACCCGGTCCTTGACATGATGTTCTTCTGCCCGAAGCCCTTCTGGTACGATCTGACCGCTCAGAGCTTCTGCATCAACGGCTTTGTGCCCAGCTTCAGGCTGCCGGTCAACTACTCCAAGCCCCACCGGTTCGGCGTGCGCACCTCGTTTGGCTGGCAGAACGCGGTCAACCCCGGGGCGCTGGCTGTACCCTTCACGGCCACCCTCAAAAGTGACGGTGCGGTGGTCAACCCCTGCGTGCTGAACATCATCACGGGCCAGAGCATCCGCATCCTGACCACCCTGACCCCGGGGCAGGTCATCGAGATCTACCGCACCACCACCGACAAGCTGGCCGTCAAGCGGACAGAGGACGGCACGGAGGAGAACATCTTCTCCCTGCTGGACGAGGACAGCGACCTGCTGGAGCTGGCTCCCGGAGACAACCTGCTCAAGGCCACCGCCGACAGCGGCGAGACCCTCCTGCAGGTCACGGTGCAATTTTATCCCATGGTTTCAGGCATTCTGCCGGAGGTGATTGCATGACGCTGGATGTTTTGGATGAGACGACCCTTGCCCGGCTGGGCCGGGTGGAGGTCTGGGTGAGCCTTTACTGGGACGAGCCCTACAACACCGAGGGTGAGTTCACCCTCGAAGTCAGACCCACCGAAGAGAACCTGTCCCTGCTGCGGGAGGGCCGCTGGCTGCGCCGCAGTGACAGCGACGTGCCCATGCGCATCTGCCACCGGAGCAACGAGAACACCGACAGCAATCTAGTGGTCACCGGCTTCCCGGGAACGTGGATCTTCACCAAGCGGGCCTGCACCGTCATCGTGAAGAGCGAGAACGCGGAGCAGGCCATGCGCAGGCTGGTCAATTCCATGGAGCCGTGGCCCAAGCTGGAGCTTGGAGAGCTGGTGGGCTTTGACACCACCTACACCGCACAGACCTCCGGCGGCAGCATCATGGACTACCTGATGACCATCGGCGCGGCCTGCGACCTAGGCTTCCGGGTACGGCTGGCAGGCAAGAACGCAGATAAGAAGCTGCTGTTCGAGGTCTACCGGCCCACCGCTGACCCCAACAACCGCTTTTCCACCAAGTGGGGCAACCTGACCGGGGCCAGTTGGGCCTTTGGGGACAGCGACTATGCCAACGTTGCCGTTGTTCAAGGGGCCGGTGAGGGCGATGCCCGGGCCACCGTGACCGTGGGCCTGACGGATGCCACCGGAGCCGACCGGCGGGAGCTCTATGTGGATGCCCGGGACGTGCAGCCGGACGAGGAAAAGGGCGAGAGCAACAAGAGCGAAGCCTACCTCGAGCGGCTCATGGCCCGGGGCACCAACAAGCTGCTGGAACAGCTGCGCACCGGCTCCATTGAGCTGACCATCGATGCCGAGGGGCTTTCCCCCGGCGACGTGGCCTTCTGCACCATCCCGGAGCTGGGCTACAAGGCCACCGTCCGGGTGGCCGATGTCATCACCCAAAGCCAGAGCGACAGCACCACCCGCACCGCGCGGCTGGGCACACCGGTCTGGCGCAAGCTGTAAGGAGATGATCTTTTGAGCAAAATCGTTTTATACCCCGCCGACGGCTACGACTTCGATGCCGCAGACGTGGCGGCCTACCTTGCGGGCCTCACCAGCGGTGTGTTCAGCTCCGCTGAGGACTTCCCGGTGACAGCCGCAGGCGGGCTGAAGGTCACCGTGGGCGCGGGCCGTGGCTGGGTGCACCCCAGCCGTTTCACCGGCTACTCCATCACAAAGCGGGAGGCCGATACCCTGACCCTGCCGCTGGCCGACCCATCTCTCCCCCGCATCGACCGCATCGTCATGCGCTATGATGCCGGTGCCAGAGCCGCCAGCCTGCAGGTGCTGCAGGGCACGGCATCCAGCACACCCACGGCCCCGGCCATCTCCCGCACTGAGCTGATCTACGACCTCTGCCTTGCCGAGATTACCCGCCCGGCAGGCTCCACCGCCGTCACCACCGGCCAGATCACCGACACACGGCTGGACGAGAAGCTCTGCGGCATCGTGCGGGACGGCGTGACCGGCATCCCCACCGACGAGCTGCTGGCCGCTGCCAGGGAGCGCATCAACGCACTGGAGGAGAAAGCCACCACCAGCGCCGCCAGTGCTCAGGCCAACGCAAAGAAAGCCGAAGCGGCGCGAGATGATGCCAATACCAGCAAAACCGCAGCTGCTGACAGTGCAGCAGCCGCAAAAAAAGATGCCCAGACAGCATCCAGCGCGGCCAGCACTGCCACAGGTGCGGCAAGCGCAGCAAAGACCAGCGAGACCAATGCGGGCACAAGCGCATCCAATGCGAAGGGCAGCGAAACAAAATCCGGTGAATACCTGCAGGCCACAAAGGAATATTTCGAGCAGGTGCGCACCATTACGCTGGGCGCGCAGGGCTGGTATGAGACCTCAGACGCCCTGACTGCTGCGGTGCCCGTGGGTGAAAACGGCTGGTGGGCTGTGGTGGGCACCACGGACAGCATCTGGGTATGGGACCGCGACACCAATGCCTGGCGTGACAGCATGGTGACGGTAAACATGAGCGACTACTACACCCGCACGCAGGTGGATGAAAAGCTGACTGACAAAGCAAACAAGACCGCCGATGACCTGAACACGATGATCAACACGCTGAGTACGGGCAGCGCCACCCCGCAGGATGCAGATTACTATGTATCCCAATATGCCGGCGGCGGAAGCACAACGACCACCTACCACCGTCGGCCCATGAGTGCGCTGTGGACCTACATCAAGAGCAAGGCAGGCTCTGTGTTTGCGGCCAAGAGCCACACCCACAACTATGCCGGTTCCGGTTCTGCGGGCGGCTCGGCCAACAGTGCCGTCAAACTCGATACCGCAACCGCGGGCAGTGCGACGAAACCGGTATATATCAGCGGTGGCAAGCCGGTGGCCTGCACTCACTCGCTGGGCAAGGATGTACCGGCCAACGCCGTTTTTACTGACCACACTTACACCAAGATGACCGCCGCCACTGCCAGCGCGGCTGGCAAAGAGGGCCTTGTGCCTGCACCCGCAGCCGGTGCACAGGGTAAATTTTTGCGCGGGGATGGGACGTGGCAGGCCATTGCGACCAGTGGCCTGTCTGCCTACCCGGTGGGCAGCATCTACCAGAGCACCGACCCCACCAGCCCTGCCGCCCTGTTTGGCGGCACATGGGAGCAGATCGCATCGGAGCGCGTGCTGATGGGTGCCAGCAGCAGCCACAAAGCGGGCACCACCGTGAAGGCCGGACTGCCGAACATCACGGGTACAGCCAATGGCGGCGTGTTGTCCATGGTCAATCCAAGTAGTGATGGGGCTTTTGGGGGTAAATACTATGACACTAGTTCCAGGCACGGCGGTGGAGACAGGGGTGATTGGTTTAGCACTTATAACCGCACTTTTGACGCTTCCAAATCGAACCCGATCTACGGTGCAAGCAATACCGTGCAACCCGCCGCCTACTATGTTTACATCTGGCACCGCGTGTCATGAGAAAGGAGGTTTTGAGCGATGATCCCTGTGACATTTGACACTGTGGCAACATTGCAGTTTGGCAGTGAGGGTCACCCGACCAGTCTGCACTTCGCCATCCCGGAAGAGTGGAAAACCTGCAAAATCAGACTCCACCTGCGGCGCAGCAACGGTAGCTTTGTGCCCCCGATGCAGCTGGACGAAAATGGGTGCGTAAAAGTAGACCGCCGTGACTCCGGAAAGACCGGCGGACAGTGGATGCTGTCGGCTGAAAGTCCTGACGGAAAAGTATCTTACTCGCGAATCGGCAAATATGTGACCCCCATGGAGGTGACACAATGAAGATCCTTGACGAGACCGGCGCGGTCGTGGAAAACCCCGACCTGACCCTTGGCTACCTGACCACCAGCACCGAAGAAGTCACCCACCCCGCCGTGGAAGGCGTGGAGGAAGTGAGCCACTACGAGACCGTAGCGGAGTATCCCAACGGCGGCAGGGATGTGCGGAAGGTCATCGACGTGCCGGGCGTGCCTGCGCAGGCCGCATGGACCGAACAGGTGCCGGTGCAGAGATACATCCGCTACACCGCCGAAGAGCTGGCGGCACAGGAAGAAGCGCGCAAGAAGGCCGAAGCCCGGGAGAAGCTGCCGGAGCGCGTGGACGCGCTGGAAACCGCAAACGACGATATTATTTTGATGATGGCTGATTTGATTGGAGGCTGATTTTTATGAAAACCCTGAACGCACTCAAACTTCGCATTATGACCCGCGCTTTCAAAATCCGCATTGCCGCCGGTGAAGTCTTTGAAGACATCGCCGCCGACTACCCGTCCCTGACCACGGACGATCTGGAAGCCATCAAGGCAGAATTGGAAAAATAAGCCCGTGGCTTGATCCTATGAAAGGACGTGATACATATGGCGATCAAGCAGTACAGTTTGAAGAATGATGGTGCAAAGCAGCTCTCTCCCGCATTCCGTGTGCGTGAGTTCCGCTGCCGCGACGGCACCGACACCATCCTCATTGACGAGGGCCTTGTGGTGCTGCTGCAGTGCATCCGGGAGCACTTCGGCAAGCCGGTGACCATCACCAGCGGCTACCGCACGGCCAGCCACAACACCAAGGTGGGCGGCTCAAAATCCAGCCAGCACCTGCTGGGCCGCGCTGCAGACATTCAGGTGCAGGACACCGACCCGCTGGCCGTTGCCGCCTACGCTGAAAGCCTGATGCCCGGCTGGGGCGGCGTGGGCCGCTACCCGGTCAAGGCAGGCCGGGCCAAGGGCTGGGTGCATGTAGACACCCGCCCGAACAAAAGCCGGTGGACACTGTGAGGGGAGGGTGACGTTTTGAAAGATTATTTCTGCATGGCGGTGGGTGCGCTGGGCGCTGCGTTTGCCAGCCTGTTTGGCGGGTGGGACGCAGCGCTGCAGACGCTCATCATCTTTATGGCCATCGACTACATCACCGGGCTGATCGTGGCAGGAGTGTTCCATGCAAGCCCCAAGACCAAAAGCGGCACGCTGGAAAGCCGCGCAGGCTGGAAGGGCCTGTGCCGCAAGGGCGAAACACTGCTGATCGTGCTGGTGGCCTGCAGGCTGGATGCCGTGATGGGTTCCACCTTTGTGCGGGATGCCGTTGTGATCGGCTTTATCTGCAACGAGACCATTTCCATCATCGAAAACGCGGGCTTGATGGGACTGCCGATCCCGGCAGCGATCACCAAGGCTGTGGACATTTTAAAGCAGCGCTCGGAAACCGAGCAGAAAGGATAAGCTCTTATGAATGAATTTCTGAAAGTCGCACTCACTGCCTGCATCCCCGCAATGACCGTCATTTTTGGCTGGGGCCTGAACAAGGGTGTCAGCATTGCAAACGGCTACATCAACAACAAGTTTGCGCAGACCTGTCTCCAGAATGCCGCCAACGCGGTGTTCAACGCCGTCCAGTATGTCAACCAGACCTACGTTGATGCCCTGAAGGAACAGGACAAGTTCGACGAGGATGCGCAGCGCATTGCCTACAACCGCGCACTGACCGCAGCGAAGAAAGCCCTGACGCAGGAGACCATCACGTTCATCAAGGAAACCTTTGGCGACCTCGACAGCTACCTGAAGCCGATGATCGAAGCGCAGGTGCGCAGCCAGAAGACCTCTATGTGACGTTTCTGTAGCGCCAACAAAATCATAGTATAGCAACAGCCCCGGGGAGCCTGACGGTTCCTCGGGGCTGTTTTTGTTTGGCGTGTTTCGACGCTTTACGACGCATATCGACGCAATTAACAAATTTCAAGTGTTTTTCGGTTAGAGTTGACGCAAAGAAAGGATGTGTCAACTATGATTGTTTCCGAATTGTCCACTCAAGTCAATGATCTGCTGCGCCCGATGGGCATTACACGTAACCTGAGCGCCTACAGTATCCTGTGCCAGTGTCTTGAGCTGGTCTGTGAGCAGGAAG
>OGYN01002020.1_pt1 | contig 15594 bp, 3 predicted proteins | sample 1576551 | NCBI WGS metagenome assembly OGYN01 (sample SAMEA3541589, study PRJEB24748) | human gut metagenome | biome: human gut; feature: human-associated habitat; material: faeces | place: China | collected 2012 | reverse complement strand
CAATCAACTGTCATCCAAGCGTTGCAGACTGTATTGTAACAGCCGTACCTGATAAAGCACGTGGTGAAGCAGTTGTCGCTTATGTGATTCCAAAAGATGATTCTCTTACAATAAAAGATTTGAACAAATACTGTGCAAATCATCCTGACCTTTCTGCATACAAGTGTCCTAGATTCTACTGCTTTGTAGATAAAATTCCATATAATGCAACAGGTAAAAAACTACACTATGTAGTAAAAGCGCAAGCACCTGAAGATCTAGAAAATGGTATTTTGCAAAAACCATAATATAAAAAAGCTCAGTCATTATACTGAGCTTTTTTATATTCCATTTTCTTATTATTGATAAAATGATAAAAAAGGTAGACTTTTCTTATCACCTCCTAAACTCCTAATTAATGGAAATTGTTTGTTGAATCTATGCTATTTTTTATTTTATCATACCATATGATAAAAAGTCTGAATTTTGAGACAAACTTATTTGAAGTATAAAAAAGGGAGGAAGGAAACATGAAAAAAGTGACAAAAAAACTGCTGGTAATTATGATGAGTTTATCTATTGTTTTATCTCTATCTACTTCTGTTTTGGCATTTGAAATAGAAGAACCAGACATTACTAATTTTACACAGCTAAGGAACAATATTACGTCAAATGATTCTATATCTGAAAATTCAAACAATCAGGAAGAAACTGTTGAACATAATATTATTTTACAAAACAGTTCTAAAATTTCAACAGCATCTAACTCGGTAACTATTACAACGTTTGATGACCTGAAAAATCAAATAACAACAGCTGCGGACGGAGTGCCTGTAGAACTGAATATAAATCAGACCATTATCATTACTGAGTCTGTAAAAGTTCCCAAAAATGCTAATATTACTTTAACAGGAAAAGGTACACTGGAATTTACCGAAGAAACCCAACGCAAGTCTTTGATTGCTTTTGTCGTCGAGGAAGATGCGACTATGACAATTGATGGGATTACAATAGATGCAAAAAATTTAAAAATTTCTGAATCAGGGTATAACGTAGGCGCTATTGAAAATCACGGCACATTACTACTAAACAGCGGAATCATTACCGGCTTTGATATCATTGCCGGTATGAACAGCGGAATTATTACCGTAGACGGACAAAATGCTTATTTTGAGATGAATGGTGGCTCTATTGAAGGAAATACTTTCAAAGAGGCCACTCAGACACAATATACAGGAGTAGTCCATGTAACACAAGGGGCAACCTTCGTCATGAACGGCGGCTATATTCAAAATAATGATTTTTCTGATACCATGAATTCCGGTATTGTTTATGTTAGACCATACTATGGTAATTCTTCTTTTGTGATGAACAATGGCACAATTACAAATAATAAAATATGTGATGGCAGTGTTTATGTAGGAAGCGTACAACCTGATTATCAGCATGTAGCTACATTTGAAATGAATGGTGGTACCATCTCCCATAATACCGCAAGCTATGGTGCCGGCGGTATCTTTGTTTTTATGAATGCAGAAGCTGTCATGAATGATGGACTAATTTTAGGCAATACGGGAGTAAACGGCGGCGGTGTCGGAGTTGTAGATGGATTTGTTCCATCAGGTGCCATGGATGCAGGCTTTGACATTGATGAATGGGGTACTATTTATCACGTTCCTGGTGCCTTTACTATGAATGGCGGCACTATAACCCAAAATACAGCTTTAGAGTCAGATGTTCAAGGTGGTGTTGGAGGTGGAATTTATATTGCCTCTAACAAAGTAACCTTAAATAAAGGAAAAATTACTGACAATCACGCAGAAGACCAAGGCGGCGGTATATATGTGGCTTGTGTCCCCTATGTATTGCACATGTATAACGCAGTAATTACCGAAAACACAGCTTCTGTATTAGGCGGAGGAATCTGGTCATGTCCCACAGGAGACGTTACCATTCACGTAAACAACGGCGGAGCCGTATTTAATAATACCGCTTTGCCAAATGCAGCCGGCGACGATTTTGTATCTGTTCCAAGAAGCGAAAACTACATTACAACTCTGTCTGAAAGAATGTTGGGTGGCGGTAAAGCCGATTATTACACAGACGGGCAAGTTTTAGAGAACTCCGGTGTCTTAGGACAACCTGATCCATCTGTTCCTCGCTTTGATTCGACAAATACGGGGTCCCCTATTACTGACATCACAAACAGCACAGATTCCTATGCATTAAAAGTAATCACAAATGCTGATGCAAAACAATTGGCAAACGAAAAAGCTTCCTTGTTCATTACAGGCAATCAGTCCGAACGTGGAGGTGGTATTGGCACCAACGGCAGCGTAGTTATAGGAACAGAAGACAATTGGAAATTACATGTTACAAAAGAATGGAACCAAGTGCCTGAATCCAACTATAAGGACAAAGAAATTTCTGTTCGTTTAAAAATAGGAGATTACGAACTGGATGCGATTACACTGAATCAAGAAAACAACTGGACCGGCAGTTTTACCCACTTGCCCAATCCGGATACCTTCCAGGGAAAAGAAATCACTGTGATAGAAGAAGGCTCTGAATATAATGTCTCTTACAGCGAAATTGTACGTGATGATGATACAAAAACACTGTATCTCGCAGTAACCAATACACTGAAAACAGGTAACTTAACTGTCTCCAAAACTGTTTTGGGAGAACATGCTGATTTAGAGCAGAATTTTGCATTTACCGTAACGCTTTCCGATACCTCTGTCAATGGGATATACGGGGATATAGAGTTTATAAACGGAACAGCAACATTTACATTGAAACACGGAGAAAGCAAAACTGCCTATGGATTACCTGCAGGCATTCAATATCAAGTTACAGAACAGGAGACCCAAGGATATACTTTGAGTGCTGTTGGTGACACCGGAACAGTACCTGCTGATGGCACTGCTGTTGCTGAACTTACCAATACAAAAGTAAATGATACAATACCAACAGATACTCCTGATTCACCTGAACAAGGACAAATGGATTCTCCTAAAACAGGCGATTCCTCCATCGTTTTGTTCTTTCTTCTTCCTCTTGCAATTTTATCAGTGACTATAATTGCTATTTTATTTATGAATAAACATACACATAGAAACTAAAAGCTTAATAATATTTTTTACAGCTACGGACTTTTTCTGAACCTATTAATATCAAAAACAATAGGGTAAATAGGTTTTATAAAATCTGTTGACTTTTATGTTCAATTTTACATTTGTATTTACCATTTCAAACTTACACTAAAAAAACATCCTCTGATAAAATATCAGAGGATGTTTTTTATGTAAGATGAATTTATATTAAGATAATTTCTTTTTCAAAACCACAATCATAACTCCGACTAAAATGAAAGAGGCGAATACCAAACAAATTACAATTGGTACCAATACTTGAGTAGTTGTATCCCCTGTTGGTACATTGTTCATGTTTTGATTTTGTTCCATTGGGTGACTATCATTTGGTGTCTCCGGAATTGCCGGTGGTACATATTTTCCTATCGTAATTGTTTCTGTTGCTTCTTTATTTACGTGAGTATTACTTGCAGTTACCGTATTCGTTACAGCTTTATCCGAATCGCTTTCCTGTACAATATAAAGGAAATTGAGAGTGACTGTCTCTCCGGGCTGTAATGTTTGAATTATAGCTGCAGCCCCTGATTCGGAGGAAATCTGTTTGATATTGTTATTCAAAGAAGTTGCATCAAGTGTTACATTTGGCATTACATCTGCTACTGCTAAATCTGTTAACGGTTCAGCACCTAGATTAGAAACTTCAACCGTAAAGTTTACTTGATCTCCAACATTGTAATGCTTGTCAGCTCTGTCAGCTGTTTTGGAAATGCTTACTTGATATGCCCTGAATACTTCTACATCAACTGTATTGCTGGTAATTTGATCTACTTTTCTATTTGCTCTGGTAACTATGTCAACACCTGTATTTGGATCTCCGTCCAGTTCTCCTTCAAGCATAAATGCATTTGGAATTGTCCATTGAGTGATATTTTCAGGCTGATTATCCACAGCTTTTACATCAACTTGGAACGTATAAGACGGAATCGTATCATCTGTCTGCGCAGGAAGATTACTGATATCCATTGATAGTACAGTTGTACCGTCCTCTTGCGGTGTAGCAGTCATCCCCTGAGGCATATTGACAACACTTAAACCTTTATCAAGAGTATCTGTAAAGGTAGTATCCGCTATATCAATTCCGTTACTGTTATAGATAGAAAATGTATAAGAAAATACTTCTTCTGTTTTTACCGTCTGCTTTGAAACGTCTTTTTTCAAAGTAACATTTGGACGTTTTGCAGTGATAGTTTGAATTTCACTTTCTGCAGATTCATATTCAGTACCGCCTTGAACCAATACAGGCCAACCAATGGATGCTTTATGTTCCATTTCCCATGTATTTACTGCAGGGTCATCAAAGTTTTGGCTGTAATAGTCCACAGTGGTTTTTACCAAAAATACTTCTTTATCTGTCAGCAAATCAATATTTAATGTAAGGATATCTCTTCCTGTCTCATCTTTTGTAACAGTATAAAGCGATGTATCTACAGGAGTTCCATCTGCATATGTCAATCCACTGAAGCTTAGACCTTTTGGCAGTACATCTGTTATTACTACATTTTCAAGAGAATTTGATGTACTTTGCCCTTGCTCTACAATGGCAGTTAGTTTAAAGACAGCCTCTTGCCCTTGTTGATAGAATTCTTGTTGGTTTTCTACGGTATTGGTGATAGACGCAATTGGACTTGTCACATATACATTGGTATTTGGAGTAACCGTTTCCGTTCCATCCATTGAAACGGTTGCTTGGTTTGGAATCGTCCATGCATTGCTATCAATGGTCAATCCCGTTTGTCCCAACACTTTTACATTAAATTCAACATATGCCTGTACCGGTACATCCGGACGATTCTCCGCTCTTCCGGGAATTGTTAGATTCGTTATTTCAAGAGTGCCGTTGTTTAGCACGTATGAAGTAATCGGTGTTACAGTATCTGTACCATCGTTATTTATCACATGCAGCTGCAACGTACCTTCTTGGAATTCCAACAATCTGCTTATCTGATCTGTCACCTTAATATTTTGTTTTTCAGAGGTATTAAAATTCTGCATACCAATACGGTATGTAATCATTTCACCAGGATGATGTTCTGTTTTATCATCTACTGTCCAATTGGTTTGACCTTCTGCCTTATATTCTTTGGAAACGACAGTCTGTTGATTGCGTACAACAGGAGCATTTAGCTGTACTGTTTCTCCGCTGTTTACAGTAACTTCAAAAGAAGTTGCCTGTATTTTACCACTGTCGGGGTCAAAAGCTTCCGCTGTCTGAAGATGTCCAAAGCTGCCGGAATCCATTTGAGTATTGGTTTCAAATGACAAATGTTCATCCGTTGTTGTTCCATAGAACGTAATACGGTATGTGCCCGGCATCAATTTATAACGGTCGAATACATAAGGGGAATCTATTGAAGTTACCTGACCTAAATCAACAGGTGCATTATTTACTTTTTCCCATGTATCATTTACTTTTTTCTCCAGTACTGCAGTAACATTAATATAGGTTCCAATGAGGCTGTCAATGGAATGATCCCAGAGTTGGTTCTGATTGTCGTCAAACCAGGCCAATGTTTTTACATGGGCGTAGTTAATAAAACCAATATTAATACTAAAATCAGTAGCATCCTTGTCACCTGTAACGGCAAAACCATCGGATTTACCGTCTATCGTAACATTGTTTGCAATTGCATTGGGTTCTGTAAGAACCGGAACTTTGGTTTCAATATCATAAGTGGTTCCGTCCTGAGTCGTTTTTCCAAATTCAACATAATATTGCCCTGCCACTACATTGTCAAATTGATAATAACCATTTTCATCTGTTGTAGCAGTTGCAACCTCAGCATTGTCAAATAATCCTTTTAAGGTTACTGTAATGCCCTCCAGAAGCCGGTCTGTACTTTCATGATAAATACCATCGTAGTCCGCATCATAAAATGCACGGCCTGTAATTTGAACCGGTTTGTATAAACCAAAGTTTTGGTCAGATTTTTCGCCGCCTAAACTCAAATCCAAATGCTCCCGAATGGCTATTTTAGTATCATCTTGTGTCACAATGTTGGTCGGTGCAGAGAAATATGCTCTGGTATCAGAATCGCATACCACTACCGCATAACCATCTTGTGGGGACAAGCCTTCAAATCTGTAAGAGCCGTCATTATTTGTTCTGTAATGTTGGTCCTCAGGCAAGCTTTCTAAGAAAGCCACTTTATCTTGGCTTACGTCAAAGGCAGTTTTGTCACTTGGTTTTAACAAATATGCAGTATATCCGCTTAATCTTGGTTCACCGTCATTTAATGTACCATTGGTATCTGTATCAAACCAAACATAACCACTTACTACTGCCGGAGTATAGATGCCTAAGTTTGCAATATAATCACCTGAAGTACCGGTTGCAAACGGAGGAACAACACCTGTTGTATTTGCATGGTTTTTATCCACAGTGGATGCCGGGTCAGTACTTAGTTTTACATCCTCCATATGAGTGGTCACAATACGTCCATCCGGCAAAGTAAAGATAATTTTATAATTGGTATTACCGGGTACATTGTAAAACGCATAGGTACCGTCGCTGCCCGTTGTTGTATAATTGATATAGGTACCATCTTCCTTATATAAAGATGCCTTTACGCCACTGATTTTCTGGTCATTGGACTGCATGGTACCATCAATATCCACATCATTCCAAACAGTACCTTTAATATTCACTTTAGGTAACGCCAAACCTACATACAGCCAAGCAGTTGGTTTATCAGAATTTAAGGTAACTGTTTGATTATACTCTCCCAGTTTACCGTTGGCAGCATCCGGAGTAACTGTACTGTATCGGTTTGATGCTGCTATATCATAAATATCATAGGTTTTGGATATCGTATATTTCCAAGGGGTACCGTCCGGTAGCATGAATTTAACCTTATAGTTTCCTTCAGGTAAACCATCTACCATATAAGTTCCGTCGGCCTGCACTTGTGTTCTGCCAACTTCAGCTTGTGTATCTTCTGAAATCACAGAAACAGTTAATCCATTATCTCCGTTATAATTCTCTGCAGCGTTTTTGATGCCATCGTCATTATCGTCAATCCAAACGCGTCCTTCAATGTGGAAGCCATTTGCAATAATTGCACCTGCATCTACATCTGTACGTTTGGCTGTTGTTTCATTTGTACCTAAATTTACTGCTCCACTGGTGCCTGTAAAAATAGTTCCTGAACAACTGATTGTATCAATTGTACTGTTTAGTGTTGTATTGTCCGGCTTTGATTCTGTAAAGGAATATCCGCTTGGTAATGTAAAACGGACTTTATAATTTGTTTTTAAATCCAAATCATGGAAGAAATATGTTCCATCTACACCTGTTAGATTATTTGTAAGCGGACTGCCTTGTGCATCAACTGCTGCAGCACCTGAAACCACTTCGTAATTTCCGCCGTTTTCTTTGAGCAGTTCTACCTTGACACCTGCCAAACCAGGCTCTGTTCTTTGCTGATAACCGTCTTTATTGGTATCCAGCCAAACCTTATCACCAATGGTACCTCTCAGTAAAGATACGCCTGCATCAATATTACTGTAATTGGATTCCTCATACATGGTAATTGGGTTAGAATATCCAAATGTATGTGACTTACCATTAATAGAGCTGTTATCTTTTGCAAAGAAGTTACTGTCCTTGGTTGCATCTGTTCCCTGCAATCTCGGAGAGAATTGATATACCCCTTGACTCTCATCAGTAATTAATGCATTGGGGTCTACAATTACATAATAGGTAATACCGCTTGTAGAAGCAGCAACACCCTCAAAGGAATAACTGCCGTCTGCCTTTGTTACAGTAGAACCTTTTAAATAACTGCCCGAAATACTTGTGCTGCTAGTGCTTAAATATACAGGAACATTCTCCAGAGGCAGCTCTCCTGCATCTTGCACACCATTCTTATTCGCATCATTCCATACTTTTCCGCTCACTGTATTTGCACTTAAGCGCAAACCAACTTTATTACTTTCGCCTTTTACGTTTACGCTGGCCTCTTCACCTCTGTAAGCATAAAAACGGTATCCGTAACTGTTATAAGCAGTGGTTCCCGCTGCTGCTTGTGCTGCACTGGCCGGAACTTTTGCTTTGATGGTAATGGTCATAGTAGAATTTTGGCTGCCTGTCATTTGGTATCCGTCTGGCGCTACCACTCTGATATACATATCACCTTCCTGATACGTATCGTGCCAGCCTGTATCATCTCCCATCCAGTCAGGAGTATCTAAAGACGCTTTGCTGCTGTACTGGATTTTGGCTCCGCTTACATTGGTAGTAACATTTGTAATTGTTGCCAAAGACCATTGGCTTCCTCTCGGACGCTGACTGTAAGCACCGGTATCATCTACACCCGGTAAACGGTCAATCACACATACATCTTCATATGTGTAAGCATTTGCCAATGTATTTTTCAGTGTCAACGTATATGTCACGTCCGCATTATGCTCTGTAAATGCATAATTACGTCCGCTTTGTACATACGAGGTAGAACCGTTGACAACAGATGTAACAGATTTTTCCGCAGTAAAACCTAAACCTCCCCCAATATCTACTTCTGCATTGGAGTTAATGGCATCTTTACCATCATATTTTACTTTAAATCCATTCTGCACATCTTTCTCTGTAAAATTCTCTGTCGGCAATAAATAAGATTCGTTTGTCACCGGACCATAGTTTACAGGGTCAGCTTCCACCAATAATCGAATACGCACAGACTGCCCCGGCGCAAACGTACCTTTTACAGGTATGGTTACTTTTGTAACATCGTCTACGGTGTCTGTGGATAATCCACTAATATCATAGGAAGAATTGCTGGTTTCTGCAGAGATAAACTTCCAGCCGTACGGCAATATATCTACAACAGTTGGATCTACCATGTTGGAAGCTTGATTTTTACCGTCTATATTGGTTCCTGCCGTACTTGCATTGGAAACAGTAATATCATAGTAAATTTGTACTCCCGGGGTTAATACTGGCTGATTGTAAGTTGCGACTTTGGTTACACCTGGTTTAATGCCATCTTGATATAAATAGGTGTAAATGCTGCTGTAAATATAATAATCGGTATCCGGATTACGGTCTAGATCATCCGTATCGTTTGCAGCACCGCGATTACCGTAACTTGGGTTGGAACTCCAGTTTACATTTGTATAAATTCTGTCATATTCACTGCGATTGATAAATGCATACATATAGTTGGTCACTTGCAGCGATTTTCCTGTAGCGCTTTCCATAGCAGAATCTGTAATTTTTACATTATATTGCAATTCGATGGTAGAACCGGCTGGCAGTACATATGGCTGTCCTTGATTATCAGTTAAGGAAATGTACATTTTATTTCCTTCCTGAGTTACACTTGCATTTACAGTTGTATTCCCTACCTTAGCGGTAATTGGGTCAGACTGTGCATTGCCATTGACATCAGTGTAAATGAATCCTTCCGGCAATACATCGACCAATGTATCAAGCGGCAGGTCAGCACCACCATTATAGTTGCTCGAACTGCTTGAATTTACGTATGCACGATATTTTACCACATCACCTGTGTGAAAATAATTATTGTAACCATAAGATAGAATTTCTTTACGGATACTTGCAGCCAATGAGCTGGAACGTACATAAATGGTACTTGCATTCTGAATAATTCTTTCTTGTACGTCGTTATCCAAGTCATAATCTTTATCATCCACGTTTAAGTTTCCGCTTGACCCTGCTGTTAAATTGGTTACACCATCCGCAAATACATAACATGCTCCGCTGTAACTTGCATAACCAGAACTATTTAAGTTTCCTGCTACCTGTTCTACTGTCGGAGCCGTTGCGGTATATGTAACTTCGACAATATCACCTGTATTGACAATCAGTTCTTCTTCCGTGCCAAACATGTAAATACCATTGCCCTGAGTCGTACCTTGTACAGGTGTATAAGTTGTCTGTTCACCTTTTGCAGATGTTTTTGTAATACTTACCACATCTTTAAACGTAAAACCCGTCGGTAACAAAGAAGCTAATTTTATTTTCATGTTCTTTGCATAATCTGCTGTTAATTTTATTTTTAAGGTTGCAGTTTCGTTATCAGTTCCGGCCGGACGAATAGAACCTGTTGTATCACTGCTTCCACCAACCATTGTTGTTTGCAATAAGCTTAATTGTGGCTGTTGAACCACTGTACCTCCGGTTGTTTTACCGCCTGCCAAATGTACACTTTGACTTGGAGAATTGCCATGAGGATGCTTCTCTAATGTAAACTCATTTTCAAAACCAAGAGGTGTATACACATGATAATCACTATTAGGATATAACTGCTGTAATGTTTCTACATCATATGTTTTTAATTTTAGTTTCAACTCAACATATCCGCCAATCGGCACACCGGAATCTGTTCCCGGTTCACCCTGATGGGACGTTGAATGCATATCAGAACATATCTCAAAATTCAGAGCATTTTTTCCGTTGATTTTGGTACCGTTTACAACCGTTTGGAATTTATCCAGTTTGTTACCTGAAGCATCATAAGCGGTAAATTCCCATGCGGAATCTGTACCATTGGCAGCCAACACAGTATCTGAACCGTTAAAGATTCTTTCCAAAGCCGGAAATAACTGTTCGCCGCCGTTGCCCATGTTCTCACCAAACAATTCCTGTAATTGCAAATGATACGGTGCAAATCCACCAGATTGATACAGTGTACTGTCCATTGGAACATGTATGGTAAAGTCTACCCAATCTCCCGGATAAATCTTTTTGACAAATCCTTGTCTGTCTTGCAAGTCTGCATTACCATTCTCAAAGGTCTTATATGTATCCATAACCGGCTCGGGCAGGTTATCATAAAAGGTAGAAACAGCTTCGGAGGTAGCGGATGTTAATTTATCTCCGCCGCCTTCTTTATCTGCATCAAGACGTGTTTCAATTGTACGAAATGATACCCAAGAACGATTTGCCAAACGATTATCTCCCAGATAATCCGCATCTTCACCGCCTGCTGAATCACTTTCTTCTTTTAATACCTTAAATGTAAGGTTAATACCATCTCCGGTTGACGGTTTGACAGTATTGGACAGTGAATAATATGTTTTGCCGTTATAAGATGTAGTTCCACTACTGTAACTATACATATGAAAACGAATACCTACAATATCCTCCATGGTATAACCAGCAGGTAAAGTAGATTTAATCTCATTATAAGAAATAGTCCTTCTATATGAAGAATACACGTTGATTCTGGGAAGTGCATGTGTATAATCCGTTTCACCTTTTAAACGGTAATAAGGAGTTACATAAATATCGCCGCTGCTCATAGCAGGATATTGTATACCCTGCAATTCCATTCTTTGGTTTGGGTTTTTGCTGCCTGCTTCCGTCTCCCAATCATCATATACGTTATATTCGTAAATTTTGTTATTACCGATTTCACAACCCCAATTGGAAATCTTGAATGTTAGGATATCTTCATTGGTAACTAATGTCTTGTCTACTGATTTAGAAACTTTTAAAGCGCTGCTGGCATCTAAATTTTCCTTTTTAAATGTGATATCTCTATGCACATTATTTGGATCTATCTCAAAAACAGTTTGGTCACTGTCGCGTCCGTAAAGTTTTGCACTTTCCAGCTTCCACTCTACATTTTTGATTTCAGAACCTGCAGCCATAGTACCAACATCAAATAAATTAGGATAAAGATAATGAATCTGTAAATAACTGATTTTTCCATAACTGCTGGTTGGTGTAATTGTAATTTTTAACCGTACAGAATCCGTTCTTCCATCCACCCGCGAAATTTGCTCTATTGTCGTTTCTGTGCGGAAGTAAGAGTTACTGTCGTTAAGGCTGTAATAATCGGTACGGCCATTTACATTAAAATAACCTTTATAATTATTGACATTTTCCAGATACTGATCATCCGTAATATTTAAAAGTCCTTCAGGAACTTTTAATGTAACATTTAATTCAATTTTGTCCGGATGAATGCTGTTAGCGTCACTATATGAATTATTGTCCAGACGAAAGCCGAATCCACCTTTTTCTCCTGTATCATATGTATTAAAATTGCCGTTTGGAACGACAATCGTATTATTTGTACCCGTATTACTTGTATAGAGAGTCGCAGGTTTCCAATCAAATTTTGTTTCAATTTTAGGTATATTGGTTGAAGTAACTTTTGAAATATCTGTCACATCATGGTATTCCTCAGAATCAGGAGATAAATCTTTTTGGAGGACTTCCACACGAATTGGTGTTTCTCCGCGTGAACTGGTCGCGCCTTCAGGCCACAACAATCCAAATGTCATCTCTCGACCAACAGAGTCCAAACCATCACTGTATATTTCGGGAATTGTTACATCAATATACTGAAAACTTTTATTTCCGGCGTCATCTTTACCACCTTCCACCGGAATGGGTGTACTTTCTACCTTTGTTGTTAAATATTGATAATCTCCAACCTTAACTGTAATATTCTGGTCGGCAGGAACATAAATGCGAACTTTCACGTTCTTTAACACTTTACGTTCACTCATATTACTTTTATAAAACAACTTATAGTTAACTTGTTGACCTGGTGTTACTTGCTGATAACTGGTAAGCTGCGTAACGGAAAAATACAAATCACCGTCTTGTACAGCAGATTCAACATACGGACCTTGATCCGGATTGTTTTTTCTAACAATTGCCATTTTTAAATTCGAGCCTGCAAATTGTTCTGTAATGTCTATTTCAGATGCATCATCTGGGACAGAGGGGGTTACTTTTACAAAATCAAAGGCCACTGTGATTGGAGCAGAATTATTATCGCTTAATCCGCTTACATTAATATTTTTAGGAATAACGGTTGCATCCACTTGTGTCACATTTTGCCCGCTTTTTGACTTTACGGTTAATTCTACCTCCAGTTTTCCTGAACCTTTTTTAGAAACTGTATAAGTAATATCCTGGTCATCCGGAGATAAGTTAGAAGCAAACGCTAAATCTACTAATTCTGATCCGGGTATCCCCGAAATAAATTCCAAACCTGTTCCGGTTTGTATTGAAAATTTAGTATAAAACACTGTTGTGTTCAAATTTCCATTTGCCTTATCTGTAGATTTGAATTGATATTTTAATGCTTGGGACTCTTGCCCATGAAATACAGATTGGTCCGGATTTGTTACTTCACACTGAATATTATCCGCAACAGCAATATATTCCCAATTGGTACTTGCTGTTACTTCAAATGTTAAGGTATCCAATGGAATTAACTCTTTTACACCTTGATACAACTTACCGGTAATTTGGTATTCCCCCGGAACCGTTTGCTTATCCGGCATTTTAGCACTAAAACTGAGACTTAATGCTTTATCAAGATTGTTATTTGTAAAATCATCAAAATTTAAGGTTAATTCTCTGGTGGCCTGATTATATGAGTATGCGTCTGCATCATGAGGTAATGTTGTAACCTCCATACCTTCCGGTAATGTAAACACATACTTCACATTTTGAATTGCAAAATCAGGCCAAACTTCACTTCCTTCTTCAGATAAACCTAAATCGTGAGGCTTTACTCCGTTTTTCATTTGAAAACTTGCCACATAATCTACAATTTGGCCTGCAGAAACGCTATCTTGTATCGACGGTGTAAGTACCATTTCAAAGTGGCCGGTTTTATCCGTTAAATCTACTGTGGCAGCCGCTTCTTTATTAGCAGGAGGCGTATACACCGCCTCCGGTATTTTCACAGAATAAGCTGCTTCAAATGTTTGGCTTTTTTCACCATTTACAATGGATACAGCTTTTATTGTTGTATCTTGATAAATGGTAATTGGTGCCGAATATTTGGTACTGGCCGCACTGGGCTCGCTTCCATCTTCCGTATAATAAATAACAGCATCAGGATTGCTGCAAGTTAATGCAACCTGTGTACCTGTTTCTACCTCGCCAGCCGCAACATTCGCCTGCGGTGCAGGAATTGTATTTCCATCTAGGCTATCAATTGCAGCAAAACTTGGCAGTTGTATGGCAGTAATGGTCATAACAAAAAATAACACCATTGCCACAACTTGTTTTGAACGTACATTCAGTTTTTTCATGTCATTCTCCCTTCTTAAATAGACTCCCTTTTGGCTTAAATAGATAATTAGATATTTTCAATAGCTCCTCATCTGATATTGATTTTTGGGGTAAAAACCCACAAGCAAGTTATAATAATATCATCTAATTATCCAAATACATAAAGCATGCTAAAACATAACCAAACCAGTTTCGGTTATATTTTAAACAATTTACTTTATATGTTAAATATTAGAATAACATATAACCAAAAAAATTTCCATAAGTTGTATTAAAAATACAAAAATTTGTATCAAATAAAACTACTGTATATTTCTAGATGTAATAACTTTACAAGTAAAAAGAAAAAAGATATGGCAGTCTAGCCATATCTTTTCGCGAAATTACGATATATTTAAATCAACTCTACATAATCTTGATGTATCCAACCATATCGATTACCACCAAATGCTACGTGGTACCATACACCCTGTTTTCCTAATACAGTAAAGGTATATCCGGTAAATGCAGGATACAATACATTATCGCCAAAAGTAGGAACGGAACGAATATTTACATTGTCACCAGTGCAACGACCTTTTGGTCCATCCGGAAGAGATGCACCGCCGTAATATTCTTCTCCTACATACCAATTGTTCATATCCACGTTTCCATTAATACCTGGTACACTTCCTTCTGACGTGTATTGCCACATTTTCACAGGATAAGGAAATTGATAATCTGAAACACCATAACTCGCAATCCAAACATCATATCCCTTTTCTCTTAAACGAACCATGTCCAAACGGTTCTCAATAAAATTGGGATTGCAATAAATCATAGGCTGATAACCCGCTGCTTTTATCTCATCACAAAATGCGATTGCAACGTCTGTCAGCATTTCTCTGGTCATCCCGTTTTGAGACTTATCTTCAATATCATAAGCAACCGGCAAGGTTACAGGTCTTCCATTCAATATCTGTAAACAAACCCGTGCCTCTCTTACTGCATCCTCAGGGGAATCTGCATAGCTATAATAATAAATACCAACCGGAATATCATTTGCTACAGCACCTGCATAATTTTGCTCCGTGCCATATGGCGCATTGTTTAACCGCAGGATCAGCGTATACGAAAACGGCCAGATTTCTTCGTTTTCACGGATGTAGGAAACGATCTGATCTCGTGCAGCAATGAGATCGAAGTCGTAATGGCTGCCCTTGTCCAGAGAGCACAGACCGTTGTCTACCGCATCTTCCCATGTCCCGTGATGATCCATAACCGTATCGATTGCGGCAAAGGAAGCCGGATACTGCGCCTGCAGTCCTGCTGCGTCCGCTTCATGAATGTGTCCGAATGCCCAGATAAACCAGGTCCGGAACCATTCAAGCGGCGTCTCGGCTTCCAGCTCCAGATCTTCCGCAACTTAGAATGAGACTAAGGAGCAAAATTCTAGCATCTGATTTTATTAAAGGA
>OGYN01002018.1_pt1 | contig 15598 bp, 10 predicted proteins | sample 1576551 | NCBI WGS metagenome assembly OGYN01 (sample SAMEA3541589, study PRJEB24748) | human gut metagenome | biome: human gut; feature: human-associated habitat; material: faeces | place: China | collected 2012 | reverse complement strand
ACGCCGCTGCGAAAGCTGCCGCTGCCGAATTTGAACGGCTGGAACAGGAAAAGGCAGACAAGGAAGCCAGCAATGCAGGAAAGACCTTTGCAGTAGTGGCGCAGGAGTACATAGCTTCAAACCGTTCTCGTATGGCACCTTCAGTTCGTCTGAAGGGCGACTATGATAGCAACAGGAATAAAGAGAACACGAGTTTGAAAAAGGAAAAATATCTTCAGCGCATCCAGTGTTATCCGGAGTTTTCTGAAAAGCCGATTGCGTTGATTACAAAAAAGGATTGTGATTCGATGATTCGCTTCATTGAGGACAGTGACGCACGAGTTTACAAACGTGCAGTTTTGAAACCAGAAGCTAAAGAGTTCAAAACGGTGTCCTGCCCTAAAATTGCGAAGGAATGCACCATCCGAGAGGAAACCATTGAGCGAATCTTCCGTGGCGAAACGGTATCTTTGGATTCGGCACAACAGGTGGCAACGGCTTTAGGTAAGACCGTTGAACAGATGTTTGAAGTAGAGATTGATCGCCGTCCCATGACGAAAAAGACGATGCGAGAGTACAATCTGTTCATTCGGTCAGTTCTGAACTACGCCAATGATAACTATGGAACATCACTTCAAATGCCAATGATAAAGGCATCTGGTCGAAAAGGAAAATCGGTGGATTGCTTACATAGTGATGAGGTAGAAGCTCTGCAAGCTGCCTTACAAGAATGTTCTATGCTGGAAAAAGCAATCGTTTTGTGCTTGCTGAACACAGGTGTCCGCCGTGGTGAATTGGCAGGACTTACATGGAAAGACATAAACTTCCGCGAGGGAACGATCCATGTGTCAAAATCCCTGCTGGTCTTTCCGAACTATGGCTATCAGCTTACCACAACGAAGGAAAGCAATATCCGTGATGTGGATGTTGCACCGGAGTTCATGGATTTTCTGAAAGACTATTATGCACAGTGGAAAGCCCAGAAGAAGCTGATGGGTGCAAGCTGGCAGAAGAATTTGGAGAAGAAAGGCTCCAAATACGCACAGTCCCTTTTGGATTTGCGTGGGAACGACTTCGTGATCTGCAACGACTATGGTTTTCCTATCAACCCGGATAGCTATGGCGCATTGGTACGCCGTGTTGGAAAAAAGGCGGGCATTGAAAAAATTCATCCGCATATGTTCCGGCACACCTTCGTCAGCATTCTGTTGTCCAATCCCAATATCGGCGTGGCGACAGTAGCTGCAGAAGCCGGACACGCACAGCCCAGTACTACCCTTGCAATTTACACGCAGGTCTATGATAGACGACGTGATGAGATTCGGAAACAGATGAGCAGAGAACTGTACAAGTGAGATTGCTCCATCAGGCAAAAGAAAAAGCACGAGACGCAAAATCTCGTGCTTTTTTGGTGGGCCATGAGGGATTCGAACCCCCACTGGAGCGGTTATGAGCCGCCGGCTTTAACCGTTAAGCTAATGGCCCTTATGACGTTGTTTCAAAGATCTGTAAAGTGGCTTTCGTACCCAGAAAATACCCAAGTCCGATTTTTAAGCCACTAGCAAACCAAAAAACAACGGAAAAACGCTGTTTGAAAGAGGTGGAAACGGTAAGGTCTGGCGGTTATGAGCCGCCAGCTCTGACCAACTGAGCTACTAGCCCGCAGAGCGCCGCAGCGCCATTATTTAGTATAACAAATTCTGCGGCAAATGAAAAGCCCCTTTGCCCGCAAAAATCACCGGGTGCGGTGGGCGTCCAGCTTCTGGGCCATGAATTCGTCCAGCATCTCCTGCGGGAACAGCGGCTCCTTGTAGCCAAAGGCCTCCCGGATGAAGATCAGGGTGACCACGGTCTGGCGGCCGGGGTCCAGCCGCAGGGTGTACAGGGTGTCCAGCGGCTGCTGAGTGGGCTGGTGCAGGGTCAGGTGCAGCAAAAAGCCGCCGTCCCGCTCCCGGCGGCAGTCGTAGACAAACACGTCGGAGTCGTTGTGTTCGTCCAGCCGGTCGAAGCACTCGTCCAGTGCAAGGTCGGTGCGGAACTCGGACAGCCCGGCCGGGCCGTACTGACTGCGGCGGCCGTTTTCCCGCCGGGAGAGCAGAAACACGATCACGCCCAGCACGGCGGCCAGCAGGACGATGGAAACAACAGCGTTCATGGAAAACCTCCGGAATAGTTTTCCTTATTGTAACACAACCTGCGCGGTTTTGTGCTATAATATTTTTAATTCTTTGAAAAATTCAGCAGGCCCGCTGCACGCTGCACCGGGCGGGAGGAACGCAATGAAGCTCAAATTCACACGCAAGACCTGGTACTTCTTTCTGCTGGCCGCAGCGGCGGTTTCCATGCTGGGCGGCTTTGCCGTGCTGGGCGGCATGGACTTTTCAGCGCTGGAACTGGTGGCGTTCTGCCTGACCGGCATCGCGGCACTGTTTCTGGCAGCACAAAAGGGTGCCCCGGCGGCCGAAAAGCGCAATTACACGCTGGTGTTCGTGCTGCTGATGCTCAGCAAGCTGGCAGCCGGCGGCTGGGCGGGCGACCTGTGCTCGGCACTGGTGTGGCCTGCCCTGCTGGGCATCGAGTACAGCCGCGACAAGCCCATCCAGCGGCAGCTGCAACTGGTGTGCGCGGCGGAGGTGCTGCGCACGGTGTTCTGGCTGCTCACCCGCTATGCGGGCATGGCCGGGCTTGCCTTCTGGACCAATCTGCTGTTCGTGCTGCTGGCCTGTGCCCGCGGCTGGGCGGCGCTGACCCTGTATAAATTGCAGGAGGAAGAGCTGTGACCCGGCGCAGCCGGAAAAAGACAGGACGCAAAAATCGCCGCATGGGGCGGCGCACCTTTCTGCTGGGGGCCGGGGCGGCTGTGTGTGCCGCGGCAGGGCTGGCCCTGCGCCGGGGCACTTCCCCTGCGGCCGCCGACAGCACCCCGGAGCCCTCGGCAGACCCCAACCCGGCGCTGCCGGCCGGAGAGTGGCGGGCTGTGTGGGTGAGCTATCTGGAATGGGCCGCCATGGACTTTTCCACGGAGGATGCCTTCCGCGCCGGAGTGGTGCAGCTGCTGGACAACTGTACCGGACTGGGGCTGAACACAGTGCTGGCCCAGGTGCGCCCCTTTGGGGATGCGTTGTACCGCAGCAGTCTGTTCCCATGGAGCCATCTGTGCACCGGGGTGCAGGGCAAGGACCCCGGCTTTGACCCGCTGGACGTGCTGCTGCAGGAAGCTCACACCCGCGGCATCTCGGTGGAAGCGTGGGTCAACCCCTACCGCCTGCGCTCCTCGGCAGCCATGCCGCCGAACCTTGCGGACGGCAATCTGGCAAACACCCACCCGGAGTGGGTGTGCACGGTGGACGAGGGCCTTTACCTGAACCCCGCCGAGCCTGCCGCCGCCGACTATGTGGTGCAGGGCGTGGCCGAGCTGGTGCAGAACTACGCGGTGGACGGCATCCACTTTGACGATTACTTCTACCCTACCACCGATGAGAGCATCGACGCGGCGCAGTTTGCGGCGTCCGGGGCGGGAAATCTTGCCGCGTGGCGGCGGGAAAATGTGACCGCGCTGGTGCGGGCCGTGCACGACACGGTGAAAGCGGCGGACCCTACCCTGCGGTTCGGCATCAGCCCCCAGGGCAACCCGGACAACGACGAAAACCAGCAGTACAGCGATGTGACCGGCTGGCTGGCGTCCGGCGGCGGGGATGCGGTGGTCGATTATCTGTGCCCGCAGGTGTACTGGGGGCAGGGCTTTGCCCTGCACAACGGCAGCACCCGCTTTGCCTTTGAAAATATCGTGCCTGCATGGCTCGCCTATCCCCGCGCGGCGGACGTGGCCTTGTATTTCGGGCTGGGAGCCTACCGTGTGGGAGTGGGCGACGGCGGCAGCAACGAAAACAGCCTGTCGGGCTGGAGCACCGGCCGTGCGCTGGCCGACCAGGTGGCCTTTCTGCGGGAGCAGGGAGCCGGGGGCTGGGCCCTGTACCGGTACGGTTCGTTGTTCGGGCCGGAGCAGACTTCCCTCGCCGCTGCCGAGTGTGGGGCACTGGCGGCTGCCGACGGCAAAGAAACTGCATGAAATCGGGCGGCAGCGCGCGCAAAAGCCGGGCGGCTCTCTTGTGCGGTGCTGCAAAATGCGGTATACTATACAGATGGACCCGGCCCTGCCGGAACCCGAAAAAACAGGAACATCAAACCCTTTGACAGGTTGAGGAAACGTTTATGAAAACGAAAAAACGCTTTTTGGCCGTTGTGCTGGCCGCCGCTCTGCTGGTGGCCGGTCTGACCGGCTGCAAGGACGCACTGCGCGGTGTGGCGCAGAAGATCTCCGGCAGCTCCGGCGAGGTGCAGGAAGAGGACACCACCCGCTGGGCGGACGCTACCGCAGACCCGCTGATCATTCAGGGCATTGCGGACGCTTCGGCAAAGTTTGACACTGCCATGGTGGACGGCACCCTGTACGCCGTGTTCAATGGCATCTGGAGCCGCCAGACCAACTATTTTGCGGCCCCCACCGGCACGCTGACCGTCATGGCCTGCGGCACCGCCGAGGGCACCCAGAAATTCAAGGTGGCGCTGTGGAAAAAGGTAGACGGCGGCGTGGAGTATGTGCCGGACAGCACCTACTACATCAAGACCGACGGCACCGACTACACCTGCACCATCTCCGGGCTGGACCCGGCGGCCATCTACCGCATGACCATCTCCTATGATTCCAGCCGTTACTACCTCTACGGTCTGCTCAAGGTGGAGGGCGTCGGCTGATGAATACACAACGCAAGAATTCGCTTTTGCTGCTGCTGTGCGCGTTTATCTGGGGCACGGCCTTCGTGGCCCAGAGCGCCGGTTCCGGCATGGGAGCCTGCAGCTTTCTGGCCGGGCGCAGCTGGCTGGCGGTGCTGGTGCTGCTGCCCACGGTCAAGGTGTTTGACCTGGTGCGTCAGCGCAGCACCGGCACCACTGGGGCCCCGAAAACGCCGGAGGAGCGCCGCTGTCTGCGCCGGGCCAGCCTGGTGTGCGGCACGCTGCTGTTTGTGGCGTCGGCTGCCCAGCAGTTCGGCCTGACACTGAACCCCTCCACGGCCAAAGCAGGCTTCCTCACGGCGATGTATGTGGTGCTGGTGCCCATCTTCGGGCTGGCACTGGGCCGCCGCGGCAGCCCCCAGCTGTGGGGCAGCGTAGCCATCGCGGTGTGCGGGCTGTATCTGCTGTGCATGCAGAACGGCTTTGGCGGCGTGGAACGCAGCGACATGGTGCTGCTGCTGTGCGCCGTGCTGTTCAGTTTCCAGATCATGGCGGTGAACCATTATGGTCCGCAGGTGGATGGCGTGCGCCTGAGCCTGCGGCAGTTCTTTGTGGTGGCGGTGGAAAGCTCGGTGGCAGCGCTGCTGCTGGAGCACCCGGCCCCGGCGGAATTTGCCGTGAACGCGGTGCCCCTGCTGTACTGCGGTGTGATGTCCAGCGGCGTGGCCTACACGCTGCAGATTTTGGGCCAGCGGGATATGAACCCTGCCGTGGGCAGCCTGATCATGTGCCTGGAAAGCGTGTTCAGCGCACTGGGCGGCTGGGTGCTGCTGCATCAGAGCCTTTCCCCGCGCGAAGGCGTGGGTTGTGTGCTGATTTTTGCCGCCGTGGTGCTGGCTCAGCTGCCGGCCCCGCAGCGGGCCCCACAGCGGGCAGAGCGTGCGTCCTGACGTGGCCGCACAAAAACCGGAAGTCCAGCTGCGCAGCGCGGGCGGCATTCAGTACGAGCTGTACCGCAAAAAGATCAAACAGCTGCATCTGCGGGTACGGGACAACGGCACCGTGATGGTCAGCATCCCGCTGCGCACCAGCCTGGAACAGGCGGACGCCTTTGTGTGCAAGAACGCACAGTGGATCCACGACACCCGACAGAAAGTGATGGCAAAAGCGGCCCGCGACAATGCCGACCTGCCGGACAAGGAGACCGCACGGGCCTACTTTACCGCCATGAGCGATCAGGTCTACCCGGCCTTTGCCGGGGTGCTGGGCGGCCAGAAACCCACCCTCAAGGTGCGCAGCATGACCACCCGCTGGGGCGTGTGCTGCCCCGGCAAAAAGCAGATCACCTTTGCGCTGCAGCTGTACAACATGCCGCCTGCGGCGCAGATCTATGTGGTGGTGCACGAGTACTGCCACTTTTTGCAGGCCAACCACAGCCCGGCGTTCTGGGCCGAGGTGGCAAAGCTGCTGCCGGACTGGAAAGCCCGGCGGGAGCTATTGAAGAAGTAGAAACAGGAGGCAGACTTCCCTTGGAAAACGAAAAAAAGTCCGGCGGCGATAAATACTCCAAACTGGCCGGCAACACCCTCATCTTTGCCATTTCCAGCTTTTCGTCCAAACTGCTCACGCTGATCGTGCAGCCGTTCCTGACCTACGCCATGGCCGAGATCTCGGATCTGGGCCTGTCCAAGATCCTGAGCCAGTACGCGAACCTGCTCATCCCCTTTGTGTCCATGGGCATGTCCAATGCGATCATCCGCTTTGGTCTGGACAAGGGCAACAGCGAAAAGCAGGTGTTCACCAACGGCCTGCTCACCATTCTGGGCGGCTTTGGCATCCTGGTCCTGTGCTGGCCCATTGCACGGTTCCTGCCCGACATGGCCCAGTACGGCCTGCTCATTTATCTCTATGTGCTCATGAGCTGCCTGCGCACCCTGTGCACCCAGTTCGTGCGCAGCCGCCAGTGGAACAAGCTGGTGGCCGTGGACGGCGTGCTGTGCACCGTGGCCACCATGGCGTTCTATGTGCTGTACCTGGTGGGCTTCAAGTGGGGTGCCAACGGCTACCTGCTGGCCATCATCAGCGGTGACCTGGTCAGCGTGCTGTTCCTGATGGTCACCGGCAAGCTGTGGAACTATGTGGAGCTCAAGGGCATCAACAAGGACCTGTGGAAGCAGATGCTCCACTTCTCGCTGCCCATGATCCCCGCACAGATCAGCTTCTGGATCATCAACGCCTCCGACCTGTTCTTTGTGCGTGAGATGTGCAACGGGCTGGACGGCCGCGACGGCAACGCCTGGAGCGGCCTGCTCTCCACGGGCTACTTTCTGCCTACCATCCTCACCACGCTGGGCCTGATCTTCTACGACGCCTGGCAGCTCTCGGCTGTCACCGAGGAGGAGGGCCGGGCGCGGTTCTTCACCAAGATCTTCCGCACCTATTCCAGTGTGCTGTTCTGCTGTGCGGCGGGCATCATCTGGCTGTGCCGCCCGGTGATGCACATCATGAAGTCCAACTACTACTACGCCTGGCACTTTGTGCCTTTCCTGGTGCTGGCCTCCACCTGCAGCTGCTTCAACCAGTTCATGAACAGCGTGTATGTGGTGACCAAAAAGTCCAGCCGCAGCATGGTTACCATGATGGCCGGTGCCATCGGCAACTGCATCATGAACTACTTCTTCATCAAGTGGTGGGGCCCCATCGGTGCCACATACGCTTCCTTCCTGGGGTTGGGGCTGGTGTTTACCCTGCGCTCCATCGACGCAAACCGCATGATCCATATGCATGTGCATCCGGGCCGGGTGCTGCTGAACGTGGGTCTGCTGGTGTTCGAGGCCTTTGTGCTGCTGGCCGAGACCCCGCTGTACGGCCTGTGGACCGGCCTGATCACCGCAGTGGTCATCCTGATCAACTTTGCAGGCGTGTGGGCCATGGCCCGTGTGCTGCTGCCCCGCCTGCTGGGCCGCCGCGGCAAGGCGCTGGTGGCCGCTGTGGACGGCTGGCTGAGAAAATAAAAACCGATAGAAACAACAATGCCCCCGGAGAACTCTCCGGGGGCATTGTTGTTGTGTGCGAGGGACAGCGAGCTTTTTACGGCTCACTGGGGGTTGGTCTTGTCAGCGCATCAGTGCTTGCTCTTGGCAAACAGGCTGGTGAACGCACCGGCTACGGTGAGGGCCATGCCGCTCAGAGCCATGGCCAGAGCGGTGAACCAGTTCACGCCGGTCTTGGGCAGGGTGGCCACGGTGCTGTCCGGGGTAGCATCCTGCACGGGAGGATTGGTGGGGTTCTCCGGGTTCACGGGCGTCTCGGCATCCTCCGGAGTGGCGTCCTGCACGGGAGGCGTGGTGGGGTCCTCCGGGCTGACGGGGGTGTCCGGGGTGTCGGGATCGGGCGTGGGTTCCGGATCCGGGTCCGGGGTGGGCTTGGGGGTCACGTTGTGGGCAGCCTTGAGGGCCAGGGTGGCGTTCTCGTCCAGGATGGTAATGGTGTAGGAGCCATCCTCGTTTTCCACGATGGTGAGGCCGTCAGCGGCGTAATCCTTCAGGTTGATAACGTGCTCCTGCTTGCCGTCGGCGTCCCAACGGGCATCCAGCAGGTCTGCAAACCAGCCGTTGATCTTGTGGCCGCAGTCGTCCAGCATCCAGTCGTCGCCCACCTTGGTGAGGGTCAGGGTGCTGTTCTTGCCAGCCAGGTAAATATCATCGCCCGCCAGAGCAGCGTGGTTGTTGTACAGCTTGGCACCGGATTCCACAGTGGCCTCGCCCTTGTTGTACAGGCCGCCGCCGTAAGTAGAGGCGGTGTTGTTCATCACGGTAGCACCGGATTCCACAGTGACCTTGCCCCTGTTGTACAGGCCGCCGCCATACTGCTTGGCAGTATTGTTCTCCAGCACAGCACCGTCCTTGAGGACGACGATGCTGCCATAGTTGCCAATGCCGCCAGCAACATTCGCAGTATTGTTATCCACGGAAGCGTTCACCAGCTCCAGCACGGCAGGGTTGTTCATATTATCAAGGAAGATACCGCCGCCGAATAGGTTGGCCACGTTGCCGGTGATCCGGGTGTTGTTGCACAGGATGATATGGCTATCACGCAGCTTGGTGCTCAGCACATGGATACCGCCGCCGACGTCCGCAGTGTTGCCCTGGATAAGGGTGTTATCCAACGTAAAGTCTCCGGGGCTGTAGGCAACGATGGCACCGCCCTGGGTCTGACCATTATTAGAAATGGTATTGTTGCCAGTCAACTTGCTATCGGTAATGGTGAGCTTCTGGGCACCCAGGTAAATGCCGCCGCCAATGCCCTGCCCATCCGCAGTGTTGTTGGTGATCTCGGTGCGAGTGATGGTGTGCTCAGGCTTGTCCTCCTTGGTCTCGCCGGGAGCATCAATGTCGGCAATGTAGAGGCCGCCGCCTACAGAGGCACGGTTGCCGTCGATGATGCTGTCGGTTACTTCCAGCGTAGATTTTTCTGCCAGAATGCCGCCAGCAGTGTCAGCGGCCTTGTTCTCGAGGACCTTGGAGTTGCGTACCGTCAGGGAACTGTTCTGGGTGGCAGCAATCGCACCGCCATCGTCAGTTGCAGTGTTCTTTTCAAAGGTGCTGTCCTCGACGGTAACGGTGCCGCCAGAAGAGAAGATACCGCCGCCGCGATAGCCGGAGTTCTCACGGAAAACAGTGCCGTTGCTGGCGGTGAGAGAGCAGGTAGCATCATAGACGCAAACGCCGCCGCCGTTTCCGGTTGCCTTGTTGCCGCTGACCTCAGAGTTGTTCAGGTCAGCGGAACTGTTGCTCCACAGGAACAGTGCGCCGCCTGTGGCAGCGTGGTTGTCAGAAAGGGTTACGTTCGTGAGAGTGGCCTTGGAGTTGGCAGATACATAAACAGCACCGCCATATTTTGTAGCGGTATTGTGGGAAAGATCGGTGTCAGCCAGATTAGCAGAAGAACCAGTCTCGACCCACAGAGAACCGCCGCCAAGGGTGGTGTTATTGTTGTTCATGGTGGTTTTCTCAGCGGAACTGACGGAAGCACCCTGTGTAAGGAAGAGCGCACCACCATAAACGGCATTATTCTTGGAGACCGAGGTGTTCTTCAGGTCCAGATGAGCCTTCCGGATGAGATAGATGCCGCCGCCATTGGCAGCACTGTTGTTCTCAATGGTGGAATTCTCAATCGAGATGCCGATCTTTTTATTGAAGTCCTGCCGAACCATTACGCCGCCGCCAGCGTAGACGGACTTGTTGCCGGTAATCTTGCAGTTGTTTTTGATGGTGACATTGGTATCAACGTCATCACGAACCCAGATGCCGCCGCCGTCCTTGGCGCTGTTGTTGGTGACCTTGGTGTTGTCGAGGGTGACATCCTTGCCGCCTCTGACGCTCAGACCGCCGCCTTCCGAGGATGCCTGAGAACCGTCGGTGTGCTTGGCATGATTATTATCCAGCGTGGAATCCTTAATGGTGATGCTGGCCTGCTCCACATACACACCGCCGCCGCGTTCTTCTGCACTGTTGTCGGTGATCTCGGTATTGGTGATGGTGTGTTCCTTGTTGTCGGTTGTGCTTCCGATGATCTCCACGCCGCCGCCATTCGAGCCGCCGGCCACATTGTTGCGGATCTCGGAATCGGTGACAGTCAGCACGCTGTCCTTCACAGAGATGCCGCCGCCGTTACTGTTGGTGGTGTTTTCAAGGATCTTGACGTGATCAGCAGACAGCGTGCCATTATTGACCCGCACACCGCCGCCGCTGCCGTAATTGCCGGTAACGTGGTTATCGGCAATGGTGGTGTCGTTCAGGTTAACGGTCGAACCGCCCTCGGCATAGATACCGCCGCCGCCAGAGGTGCCCCAGGTGGTTCCGGCTGCACTATTGCCGCTGATGGAGCCGCCGTTCACAGTGACGGTGCTGCCACCCTTTGCATAGATGCCGCCGCCATTGCGGGCAGCTTCGTTTCCGGTAATGGTGCAGTCCGTGAAGGTGACGTTGCTCTTCTTGTCGATGGAAACGCCGCCGCCATAAGTGCCCTTATTGCCGGTGATGGTCACATCTTTCAGTTCGACGTCTGCACCGATGATCTTCACGCCGCTGTCGGTGCCGCCGGTGATGGTACCACCAGTGATCTCTACCTTCTTCTCAACGGCAGTCTCGCCGTCCTGGCTGGTGGCGGTGTTGTCCTTTTTGCCGGACAGGTCAACCTCCACGTTGCCTTCGATCTTCTTGCCATTCAGGTTCAGCTTGATCCACTCGGCAATTTTGATATTGCCCGTGTGGTTCTTCTGCAGGACGACCTCATTACCGGTCTTGGCATTCTTCAGAGCATCGTCCAGGGTGCTATAGCTGTTGCCGTCAATAGTGGCTGCGTCTCCACTGACTTCTTTCTCCACGCCGTCCATGGTGGCGATGCCTGCATCCGGGTCCTCGATCAGGTTGTCTACGTCCGCCTCCGCAGGGGTCACCTTTTCCACCACGGCGTCCTCAGTGGTGGCGACCTTCACAGGGGTCACCTTTTCCACTACAGCGTCCTCAGTGGGGGTGACCTCCACAGGGGTCTCCTCCTTTTCCTCGGGAGCTTCCTCCTCCTCGGGAGTTTCCTCTGCGGTGGGCAGTTCCACTGCGATGGGGGTTGCTTCCGGAGCGGCAGGCTGCGCAGCGGCCTCTGCAGCGGGCTGAGCTTCCGGCTCTTCCTCTGCAGGCAGTTCGGCTTCCGGGGCTTCCTGCGTGTCGGCCTCGGTATGATCAACGGCAGCAGGAGCCTGTACGTCGGCTGCGTTTTCAGGGGTCTCAGCGTTAGCGGCCAGAGGGGTGGCTGCAACACAGGCGGTCAGGGCCAGAGCCATTGCGGCTTTTTTGAATTTCTTGTTCGTCATAGGATTCGCTCCTTTCGTTCTGCACACAAAAGATACTATAAATTGTATCTATACGGAGATAAAACAGAGCAATAAACTCTGTTTATGATATACCATTTTCTAGCTACACTGTCAATAAGTTCACGGAAACACGCGGATAATTGGCAAAGTGCAAAAAAACGCAGCAAGATTTTACGCAGAATGCAGAGAGAAATGTGCGCTGTTGTTGCGCTGCTGAAATAGTCTTGATACGCATTGAAATTTCTTGTTGCAGAACGCAGAAAAGCCGCTGCCCGGTGTGCCGGGCAGCGGCTTTGAAAAATGCAAAGAAGGTGCGGTGCAGTGTGGTCAGCGCAGCTGATCGTTCAGCCAGGCGGCAATGTCGGCAAACACTTCCTGCCGGTTGGTCTCCACCAGCAGTTCGTGCCGGGCGCCGGGGTACAGCTTGCAGCGGATGTTCTGCACGCCTGCGGCCTTCAGGCTCTGGATGGCGCGCAGCACGCCCTTGCCCCGGTCGCCCACCGGGTCGGCGGTGCCGGCCAGGAACAGCAGGGGCAGGTCCTTGGGCATCCGGGCCAGAAAAGCCGGGTCGTGCAGGCGCAGGATGCCGCTGAACATGCTGTAGTAGGCGTTGAGCGTAAAGGTAAAGGTGCAGCGCTCGTCGGCCAGGTACTTGTCCACCTCGGCGGCGTCACGGTTGAGCCAGTCGTGGGTGGTGCGGCCCTCCAGCCCCTTGTTGTAGCCCATGAAGGACAGGTTGGCCACCAGCTTGCTGCGGTACTGCCAGCCGTGCACGGCCGCCAGCGCCCGGCAGGTGCTGCGGGCAAACTGCACCAGCGCTTTGGGCTGGTGGCCGGTGCCCATGATGATGGCACCGCTCAGTTCCTGCCCGTATTCGCACAGGTACTGCCGGGCATAGAACGAGCCCATGCTGTGCCCCAGCAGAAAGTACGGCACACCGGGGTAGCGCTCCTTGGTGCGCAGGGTCATGGCGTGCAGGTCGTCCAGCACGGCACGGTTGCCGTCCGGCTCGGCAAAGTAGCCGTAGTCGGCCTTGGTGCGGATGGACCCGCCGTGGCCCAGGTGGTCGTGGCCGACCACCACGATGCCCTGCCCGGCCAGATACTCCGCCAGCGGCTTATACCGGTCGATGAACTCCACCATGCCGTGGGACAGCTGCAGCACCGCCCGCACTTCGCCCTCCGGCTCACAGCAGAACGCATGCAGGGTGCGCCCGGGCACGGTGGAAGGGACAGTAAAATCGGTCATGCGGCTCATGGGCGCAGGCCTCCTTTTGGTTCTGGTTTACAGCGCGCCGATCTTGCGGCGGCAGGCGGGGCAGATGCAGTACCCGGCAAACTGGATGGCGTTGGCGTCCACGTCGCCGCAGAAGTCGCAGCTGCCGGCGGGGCGGTGCTTCTTGAGCACGATGGCGTCGCCATCCACAAAGATCTCCAGCTTGGTGTCACCGTCCAGATGCAGGGTGGTGCGCAGCTCCTTGGGCAGGACGATGCGGCCAAGCGAGTCGATGCCGCGGACGATCCCGGTGCTTTTCATAGGTATCATTCTCCTTCAACGTTTTCTCCATACAGGCAGGCAGCTGGCACAACAGGAAAATTGTGCCAGCACCGTTTGAAATTAGTATACAAAAAAATACAGCCTTCGTCAATGATTGCGGGCGATTTCGACAAAATGTCACGCCTTGTGTCCCAAAAACCGCAGCTTCGCACAAAACACGTTCCTCCGTTGACAAATCGCAGCAGAACAGGTAAACTAAGACGTAGCTATCCGCATTTTTTGCATGAGTATAAAAGGAGCGTTTTTCTATGCCGAGCAACAAAGTCCGCACCCGTTTTGCCCCCTCGCCCACTGGCTATATGCATGTGGGCAACCTGCGCACTGCGCTGTATACCTATTTAATGGCAAAGCACGAGGGTGGCACCTTCATCCTGCGCATTGAGGACACCGACCAGGGCCGCTATGTGGAAGGTGCTGTGGACGTGATCTACAACACCCTGCGCGAGACCGGCCTGCTGTGGGACGAGGGCCCGGACGTTGGCGGCCCTGTGGGCCCCTATGTGCAGAGCGAGCGCATGGGCATGTTCAAGCAGTATGCCGAGCAGCTGGTGGCCGAGGGCAAGGCTTACTACTGCTTCTGCACCGAGGAGCGTCTGGAAGCCCTGCACGCCGAGCAGCGCGCCAACGGCGAGATGACCCACTACGACGGCTGCTGCCGCGACCTGCCCAAGGAGGAAGTGGAAAAGCGTCTGGCCGCCGGAGAGCCCTATGTCATCCGCCAGAAGATCCCCCGCGAGGGCGTGACCGGCTTTGACGATGTGGTGTACGGCCACATCGAGGTAAACAACAGCGAGATGGACGACCAGATCCTCATCAAGACCGACGGCATGCCCACCTACAACTTTGCCAACGTGGTGGATGACCACCTGATGGGCATCACCCACGTCATCCGCGGCAGCGAGTATCTGTCCTCCACCCCCAAGTACAACCTGCTGTATCAGGCCTTTGGCTGGGAGATCCCCACCTACATCCACTGCCCGCCGGTGATGAAGGATGCCCAGAACAAGCTGTCCAAGCGCAATGGCGATGCCAGCTATCAGGACCTGGTGGCCAAGGGCTACCTGACTGAGGCTGTGCTGAACTATATCTGCCTGCTGGGCTGGAGCCCCAGGGGCGAGTACGCCGAGCAGGAGATCTTCTCCCTGCCGGAGCTGGTCAGGATCTGGTCCCCGGACGGCATTTCCAAGTCCCCCGCCATCTTTGACCCCCTCAAGCTGCGGGCCATCAATGCGGAGTACATCCGCCGCCTGAGCCCCGAAGAGTTCCAGAAGAAGGCCGAGCCCTGGATCGACAGCGCCGTGCACAGCCCCATCAACAAGCAGCTGCTGTGCGCCAACCTGCAGCCCCGGTGCGAGGTGCTGGGCGAGATCCCGGAGCAGCTGGATTTCTTTGACGCCATGCCGGAGTATGACGTGAGCCTGTACGCCAACAAGAAGCAGAAGACCACCCCGGAGACCGCCAAAGAGGCACTGGAAGCCCTGCTGCCCGTGCTGAGCGACGAGGCACTGGACTTTGCGGACCGCGACAGCGTGTTCAACGCCTGCAAGGCCAAGGCTGAGGAGCTGGGCAAGAAGAACGGCTGGCTGCTGTACCCGCTGGGCATCGCCCTGTCCGGCAAGCAGCGCACCCCCGGCGGCGGCACCGACCTTGCCTGCATGATGGGCCGCGAAAAGACTGTGGAGCGCGTCAAAGCGGCCATTGAAAAGCTGAACGGCTGATCTTTTCCATAAAAACACAAAGCCCTGCAGCGTTTTTGCACGCTGCAGGGCTTTTTTGCGTCTTTGGGCCGGTTTGGGGCGGTTCTGCGCCCTGCGGCAAAAACTGCCGCCGCTCCGCGCTACAGTATATGCACACAGTGCGGGGAACAGAACCAAAACGCCCCGCCGGAAAGCGGGGAATTCTGGATGACAGAGCGGACGAGTGTTTTGACGGTAAAAGCCCGGCGCAGCGGGGCTCCGGCGCTGGAAGCGCGGGCAGTATTGCGCCCGGCGGTGCGTCGGCTGGGAGCGGTGGCCCTGGGGTTTGCCGGGGGCTGGGCGGTGCTGTACGGAGCGCTGATGCCCTTTGGGCTGGGGTTGACCCTTGGGCTGGCAGAGGATTGCTTTGCCCCCTGCGCGGCAGGGGCGGCGCTGGGACTGCTGCTCCATGGACTGGGGGCGCTTTCGCTGCGCAGTCTGTGTCAGCTGTGTGCGCTGGGCGCTGCCGTGGCAGCCCGCTGGCTGCTGCCGCAAAAGTTTGTACCCGCCGCGCTGGCGGGCTGCGGTACATTGACCGGCATGGCGCTGTGCTTTGCGCTGGGCAGCAGCGGGGCAGACCTTTTATTGTACAGCGCGGCGGACGCCCTGCTTGCGGCGGCAATCGGCTTCGGGCTGCGCAAATTTGTCCCGGAGCGCCCGGGCATGGGCACGCTGCTGGTGGGCGCAGCCGTGGCGGCGGCGCTGGGCAGTGTGCGGTGGG
>OGYN01002008.1_pt1 | contig 15654 bp, 10 predicted proteins | sample 1576551 | NCBI WGS metagenome assembly OGYN01 (sample SAMEA3541589, study PRJEB24748) | human gut metagenome | biome: human gut; feature: human-associated habitat; material: faeces | place: China | collected 2012 | reverse complement strand
GATATGCTCATGTAAATTTGAGTGGAGTCGGTTGTCCGGAATTAGGTTCTTTATTATTGATGCCTACTACCGGAGAACTGAATGTGGATTATAAAGAATATGGTAGTAAGTATAAGGATGAACAGGCTTCACCGGGCTATTATTCTAATTATCTGACTAAATATAATGTAAAAACAGAAGTTTCGGCTACTCCGCGTAGCGGTATTGCCCGATTTACTTTCCCGAAAGGGAAAAGCCATATCCTGCTGAATTTGGGGGAGGGATTAACGAATGAGAGTGGCGCTATGCTTCGTCGTGTAAGCGATAGTGAAGTGGAAGGAGTCAAACTACTTGGTACATTTTGTTATAATCCTCAAGCTGTATTCCCCATTTACTTTGTATTGCGGGTTAAGAAGAATCCTTCTGCAACAGGGTATTGGAAGAAACAACGTCCGATGATGGGTGTTGAGGCTGAATGGGATAAGGATCAGGGAAAGTATAAACTTTATACTTGTTACGGAAAAGAAATAGCAGGAGATGACATTGGTACTTATTTCTCCTTCGATACAGAAGAAGGTGAACAGGTAGAAGTGCAAATGGGAGTTTCTTTTGTAAGCGTAGAAAATGCCCGTTTGAATCTGGATCGTGAACAGGCTGGAAAGGATTTTGAGAAGATCCATGCGGAAGCACGTTCCAAATGGAATGATGACTTGTCACGCATAACTGTGGAAGGTGGTACAGATGCCCAAAAGACTGTGTTTTATACAGCACTTTATCATTTGCTGATTCATCCTAATATTTTGCAGGATGTGAACGGAGAATATCCGGCAATGGAAAGTGATAAGATTCTGACGACCAAAGGAGATCGCTATACTGTATTTTCTCTTTGGGATACCTACCGCAATGTTCATCAATTGCTGACCTTGGTTTATCCGGAACGTCAGATGGAAATGGTGCGCACAATGCTTGATATGTATCGTGAACATGGATGGTTGCCTAAGTGGGAATTATATGGCAGAGAAACATTGACAATGGAAGGTGATCCGAGTATTCCGGTAATTGTAGATACCTGGATGAAAGGTCTGCGTGATTTTGATGTTGATCTGGCTTATGAGGCAATGTACAAATCTGCGACATTACCGGGGGCGGTAAACTTGATGCGTCCTGATAATGATGACTATATGTCTAAAGGATATGTACCCCTTCGTGAACAGTATGACAATTCCGTCTCTCATGCATTGGAATATTATATTGCCGATTTTGCATTGTCTCGTTTTGCAGATGCTTTAGGTAAAAAGAAAGATGCGGAGATGTTCTACAAACGTTCTTTAGGATACAAACATTATTATAGTAAAGAATTTGGTACTTTCCGTCCGATTCTCCCCGATGGAACGTTTTATAGTCCGTTTAATCCGAGACAGGGAGAGAACTTTGAACCGAATCCCGGTTTCCATGAAGGTAATTCCTGGAATTATACGTTCTATGTACCACATGATGTGTATGGCTTGGCGAAATTAATGGGTGGAAAGAAACCTTTTATCGATAAACTACAAATGGTTTTTGACGAAGGACTTTACGACCCGGCAAATGAACCGGATATTGCTTATGCACATTTATTCTCATACTTTAAAGGTGAAGAATGGCGTACACAGAAAGAGACGCAGCGTTTATTAGATAAGTACTTTACAACAAAACCTGATGGCATTCCAGGAAATGATGATACGGGAACGATGTCTTCCTGGGCTATTTTCAATATGATTGGTTTTTATCCGGATTGTCCCGGACTGCCCGAATATACATTGACGACTCCGGTCTTTAATAAGGTAACGATCCGGTTAGATCCGAAATGGTATAAAGAGAACGAATTGGTGATTGAAACCAATCGTACTCAACCAGGAGCTTTATATATTAATAAGGTACTATTGAATGGCAAGAAGTTCAATAAATATCATATCACACATGATGAACTTGTTCACGGCAAATATTTAAAGTTTGATTTGAAATAACACACAGTGTTTCATAGGTATCGTTTTTGGGTTGACAGGGCTGTCGGACTTCTTATAGTCCGGCAGCCCATTTTTTTACATTTACTTCTGTTATTACTTCTTCGAAAATAGTGACGGTATATGCCCGGGATAGTGACGGTATCGGACCAAGATAGCGTCACTATTTGTCTTGGATACCGTCACTATCTTACTTTTATTAAATTATACTCCGTAGTATTTTTAGTTATTCTCTGTTTTATAGGTGATTACAAAAATCTATTCCATACGTCTACTATGTAAATCGTATGCAATAAAATAAAAAATGAGAAGAAATTTATTTAAACATATCCTTTGGATATTGGTACTTGCAGAGTGTTTTCCTCTATTGGCAATTGCCGGATCGCAGCAAAAGGGACAACGTTATAAAATAGCCGTATGTGACTGGATGATTCTGAAACGTCAGAAAATCGGTTCATTCCAATTGGTACATGAATTGAATGGTGACGGTGTAGAATTGGATATGGGTGGTCTTGGCAAGAGGGAAATGTTTGATAATAAATTGCGCGAGCCCCATTTCCAGCAGTTATTTCGTGAAACTGCTCAAAAATATCAATTAGAAGTTTCTTCTATTGCTATGTCCGGTTTCTATGGACAGTCTTTTCTGGAACGTGCTAATTATAAAGAGTTGGTTCAAGACTGCCTTCATGCAATGAAAGTAATGAATACTAAAGTGGCTTTTCTTCCTTTGGGGGGAATCGAAACTGGATGGGAAAAGAATTCAGCACTTCGAACAGAAGTTGTAAAACGTTTGAAGGAGGTGGGAGAGTTGGCTGCTTCCGAAGGAGTGGTGATTGGCATTGAAACTCAATTGGATGCAAAAGGGGAGGTGAAACTGCTGAAAGAAATTGGTTCTTCCGGAATCCGGATTTATTTTAAATTTCAAAATGCGTTGGAGAATGGAAGGGATTTGTGCAAGGAGTTGAAGATTCTGGGGAAAAAGAGGATTTGCCAGATTCACTGTACGGATACGGACGGAGTTACCTTGTCTTTCAATAAGCGTCTGGACATGAATAAGGTGAAAAAGACGCTCGATAAGATGGGATGGAACGGATGGCTGGTCGTGGAGCGTTCGCGGGATAAGGATGACGTGCGGAACGTGAAAAAGAATTATGGTACGAATATTGAATACTTGAAAAAAGTGTTTCAGTAATGGTTATATCAACAATATTCTGCGTACCTTTGTTCCTATAAAAGAAAATAGGAAAGGAGAGAACTCTATGGCTACAAGTAACTATATCCGTTTTGATTGGGCTATGAAGCGCTTATTACGTAATAAGGCTAATTTTTCTGTATTGGAAGGTTTTCTGACCACTCTTCTGAATGAAAAGATAGTCATTCAGAAACTCTTGGAAAGTGAAAGCAATCAAGAGGATGAGTTCGACAAATACAATCGTGTGGATATGCTTGCCGAAAACTCAAAAGGTGAGTTGATTCTCATTGAAGTTCAGAATAATAATGAATATGCCTACTTCCAGCGAATGTTATTTGGAACTTCAAAGTTGGTGACGGAGTATATCAATAGAGGAGAAGGGTATGATAAAGTCCGCAAAATATATAGCGTGAATATCGTATATTTTTCTTTAGGCAATGGTAAGGATATAGTCTATCATGGCAAGACTGAATTTCGTGGCATACATCAGCATGATATATTAGAATTGACCCCATTCCAAAAACAAACTTTTAAGGTCGATACCGTAAGCCAGCTCTATCCGGAATATTATATACTAAAGGTAAATGATTTCAATCAGATAGCTAAAAGTCCGCTGGAAGAGTGGATCTATTATTTGAATACGGGTGACATACCGGATTCCGCTACGGCTCCGGGACTGGACGAAGCACGTTCCCGCTTAAAATTGGATCGAATGAATAAGGCAGAACTGGATGCATATTACCGTCATTTGGATAATATTGTTATTCTTCGCGATAATATATTCACGGAACGCGCTGAAGGACGCGCTGAAGGACGTGAAGAAGGACGTGAAGAAGGACGTGAAGAGGGCAAACGGAAAGAGCAGATTAAAATTGCCCGGCAAATGATGTCGGATGGTATGCCGATGGATGTAGTCTTTAGATATACGGGAATTTCTGAAAAGGATTTGAACGGGCAATGACATAGAATAGAACAGATTTTCTGTAAAATATTGAAGAAAAGGTAAAGTGCCTCCTAAAAGTTTCTTGTCTGACTTTTGGGAGGCACTTTGTCAATGTGTACACCTTCTTTTAGTCTTGGATATAGAGCTTCATGGAATAATGATGAGCGGATTCGGAAAATTTAAAAAAAAGATAATTCTTTTTTTTATCTTTTAAGTGATTACATGATATTTATTCATTCGTCTTAGATATATCAATCTAAAAGACACTAATTTTTAGATTGATTAAAATCTATTGTTTAATTTAAATTTAATGTATGAAAAAGAATTGCAGTTTTTTGCGAAGGGGGACAAGCAGGCTGCTGCTTGTCATGTCGCTATTCTGGTTCAATGGCTGTACCATAGGATACCACGACAACGAAATCTTTGAATCAGATGTGAAGAATTCGACATTGAAATCTCCCACATTGGAAGATGTGGATGTTTCTATTGATGCTGCCGGGGAGGTCGTCACAGTTGAGTGGGCGGTGGTTCATGGGGCAGAAGGTTATGAATTTTCCTGGTATAACGTAGATGATCCGAACAATCCGCTACCTATAGTAGAAAATGAGTTTGTAGATGGATGCCGTATTCAACTGAACGTTTTGGAAGATACCAATTACAAATTCCTGATAAGAACGATTGGTAGCAAGAATTTTAATAACAAGGATGCGGAAAGTGCCTGTGAAATTAATTATTCCACTCTTGTCGAAACTTATAAGTCCATTCCTAACGGGGCGGACTTGGCAACGTGGTTTGCGGAGAATCCTCTTCCGGAGACGGATGAAACTCCGAATGAGGACGGCACGTTGAAGGAACTGGCTTATGAACTTGAACCCGGAGGAGAATATACGGTTTCTGCTCCTGTCGATTTGGGAGCGCGTAAGGTCACTCTTCGTGGTAGTAAGGTAAACCGTACCAAAGTGACTTTGGGCGAATTGGGAAGATTCGATACGCAGAATGGTTTGAAACTAAAGTTTATGAACATCTATTGTGGTGCACAGGATAAAAACAACTCTTCTTCTTCACTGATAGCGTTGAGTACGACTCCTAACGAGGCATTGAAAGTAGCGTCCGGTGAATATGTAATCAAAGAACCTATTGTTTTGCAAAACTGCAATATCTATGATGTCAACCGGCATTTGTTTTATGATTCTAGTAAAAAATATTGCGTGGAAAACTTGACCGTAAAAGGCTGTTACGTCAGATTCAATCAGTCGAACACATTGGTACTTTTTAAATCGAGCAGTTATATCAATATGACATTTAAGGAAAGCACGATGTATAGTACGGTACAAAATGGTAATTATTTTGCGCAGGTGAACGGGAACAGACCGAATAAGATTACAGGATATTCTACCGCTACGTTCGCTTTCGAAAGTTGCACGTTATATAACATAGCTTACAATAAGGACTTTACCAACTGGAACAATTATAAAGGACAGTCTATCGTTACGCTTAAATTCTTCAAGAATATTTTTGTTGATTGTGGAAAAGGAGATATGACGAACAAGATTATGGGGAATGCGAATATGGGTAGAGAATTTGAGTATAACACTTATTGGTATAATGGCGTTCGCAGCAATGACAAGTTTGACACGAACGCATTGGGAACAGATCCGGCTTTCACGGATGCCGCAAATAGCAACTTTACCGTGAACGGAACGGAGCAAATTGAGAAGAGAACGGGCGATCCTCGTTGGCTTCCGATTGTTGAAGAGTGATTATAGAGAAAATGTGACAATATGAAATAAGAAAAAAATGAATAAGAAAAATATATTTCTCGGTTTGTGCATGGGTGTACTGCTGCTGTTTGCCTTGCCGTTGCACGCACAGAATCAAACGGTCACGGGAGTTGTCGTAGACGCCAGTGGCGATCCCGTCATAGGGGCTTCCATTCAAGTGGTGAATGGAACGAACGGTACGATTACAAACATCGATGGAAAGTTCAGTATAAAGGTTGCTCCGAAGAGCAAGCTGAAGGTTTCGTTTATCGGATATACTTCGCAGGTTATTTCCAATCTCAATAATCCGAAGATTATACTGGCGGAAGACCAGTTGAAACTGGACGAGGTTGTGGTGTTGGGAGACTATGGTTCGCAGAAATTGCGTAATGCTACGGGTGCCATTGAAACTATTTCGTCGGAAGAGCTGAAGGATATGTCGGTTGGTAGTCTGGGAGATGCGCTGATTGGTAAGTTCAACGGTCTGCATGTTTCCGCGAGTGGGGGACGGCCGGGAAGTACGCCTAGCCTGCAGATTCGCCAAAGTGATGTTAACACGGGGCTGACTCCGAGTGGTGATTTGGGTGGCGATGCCAGTCCTAAACCGTTGTATGTCATTGACGGCTTTATCTCGGATGAGAGTGCTTTCAACAATTTGGATGTAAATGAGGTGGAGAGCGTGACTGTCTTGAAAGATGCAGCAGCAGCTGTTTATGGAGCGCGTGCCGCTTACGGTGTAGTGTTGGTGAAGACAAGGCAAGGCAAGGCAGGCACGCCTAAGATTTCCTACTCGGGACAGTTTGGCTATACGGATGCTCTGAAATTGCCAGAGATGCTGAATGCCTATGATTATGGGCGCATTTACAATGCTGCCCGCGCAGCTAATACGTCGACGAAGGACCAAGAGTCGGACGACTTGCGGTTGCAACTTTTCCAGGCGGATGAGTTGGAGGCGATGAAGAACATCAATTATAATTTGTTGGATAAGGAATGGAGTGCGGCATTGACGCAGCGTCATGGTGTGAATATCAGTGGCGGTACGGAGAAAGCCACTTATTTTGGTGGTGTTTCTTATTATCAGCAAGAGGGTAATATCGGTCGTCTGGATTATAATCGCTGGAATTACCGTGCGGGGGTGAACGCCAATATCTCTAAATGGATGAAGGCTTCTTTGCAGGTCTCCGGTAATTACGGTGAGACGAATAAGCCCAAGAACGTGAAGGGCGGTGGCTCCGACGGTGATTTTGAATCGTTGATGACGCATGTGCCTTATGTGCCTGATGAGGTGAATGGTTACTATATTTTCCATTCGGGGATGGAGAACATCACCAATCCGAGTGACCAGCAGAAGTATAATTTCGCAGCAGTGCAGAATGCTTCGGACAATGTAGAAACCCAGAACCAAAATTTCTCGATGAATGCTGCTTTGGAATATGATTTTGGATGGAGCAAGTACTTGCGGGGATTGAAGATTAAAGCTTCCTATTCAAAAAACATCAGTACGGGAAAAACGAACAGCATCGGTACTAAGATGGATGTATACCGGCTCATGACACGCGGTGGAAGTGGCGGTCACCTTTATACGGGGGATGACGTGGTATATGATGCCACTACGTTGGGGCTTTATGAGTTGAACAATGGTAATACGCTGTCTCGTAGCATGAACCGTGCGGACAGCTATCAGATGAACTTGACGGTGAGTTATGCCCGCCAGTTCGGCAAGCATTACGTGAGTGGCCTGTTTTCCATCGAGAGGGCGGAGTCGGAGATGGAAGATTTGGCGGGTAGCCTTACAGACCCGTTGCCGTTTACGGACGGGCAGTCCAATTCTGTAGATACGAATGCTGACGGTTTTGCGCAGACGACGACTTTCGGGCGTACCGAGTCGGGGATGCTTTCTTACGTGGGACGTTTGAATTACTCGTATGATGACAAGTATTTGTTTGAGTTCATGCTCCGTTCGGATGCTTCCGCCAAGTTCGCACCCTCGAATTATTGGGGATTGTTCCCGTCTTGGTCTGCCGGTTGGGTGATTTCGGACGAAAGTTGGTTTGATAAGGAAAAAACGAAAATAGACTTCCTGAAGATACGCGGATCGTTCGGTATCTTGGGTAAGGACAACGTGAAGGCTTGGCTTTGGACACAGCTTTACGGACGTAACGCAGATAAGGGACCGATTTTCGGCACCAGTTCGAGCACAGGCACCAGTTCTACCATCCGTATGCCGAAACAGGGCGTGAACCCTGACGTGCATTGGGACAAGACGTATAAGACGAATTTCGGTATCGACATGTCTTTCCTGAAGAGCCGTTTGAGCGCAAATTTGGATTTCTATTATGACATGGGACGTGAGATGTTCGCTTCTCATCAGGGCACTTCTTATTATCCCAATACGGTGGGAATACAACCTGCTCCCGAGAATTTCGGTGAAATCGACACGTATGGCGTGGAACTTTCGCTGGGCTGGAAGGACAAGATTGGATAGGATATGTCTTATTGGGTGAAACTTTCTACGGGCTATAGCGACAACAAGATCCGGGAAACCGGTTGGAAAGCCGCTTACGACTTTGACAAACTGGTGAAGGACGAACGTGCCGACAGGGGACTCTGGGGATATGAATGTCTGGGCATGTTCCGCAGTTATCAGGAGATTCAGGAATACTTCGACAAATATCACATCACGAAGTATCTGAATAATACGATTGAAAATGTACATCCGGGTATGCTGATTTATAAAGACGTGCGCGGACAGTATGACGAGTCGACTGGTACATTCGGACCTGCGGACGGAGTGGTGGATGCCCAGGATTATATCGAAATTTCCCACCGTTCGAGCAACCCTTACGGAGCTACGATGAACTTAGGATTCTCTTGGAAAGATTTCTCCATCAGCGCACAGTTCACCGCCAGCTGGGGAGCATACGCCTTGGTTTCTTCCTCAATGACGAAGGAGAGCTACTCCGAATATAGCAACGTGTCCGCCATGTGGAAAGACATGTTTGTGTATCAAGACATCTACGATGCCAACAATGTGGTGACTGTGGCGCAGAACCGCAATGCCAAATATCCTAATATCCGCTATAGTGGTGTGAATGGTGCTCCTTCCACTTTCTGGAAAGTGAGTGCCGCCACGATGGATCTTCGCAACGTGACAGTGGCTTACGATTTGCCCAAAGAGTGGTTGCGTCTGATAGGAATCAGCAGTGCACGCCTCAATCTCACGTGCCAGAATGCACTTCAGTTCCTCAACCCTTATCCCGAACACGCGTGGGCATCATGGGCTGGAAGCTACGGGTATTATCCCAATCTGCGTAAGTTCACGCTGGGTGTCAATGTTTCATTCTAATAAAACCGATAGTAATGATGAAAAAGATGAATAAATATATTTCTGTCGCACTTATAGCGGTCACAGCAGGGCTGGCGACCGGATGCAGCGACGAGTTTCTGCAAGACAAAAAACTGTATGGCAGTTTCAACGGGACAACTATTTATGAGAATTACGTGTCTGCGGATAACCGTGTTGGGTATTTGTATGCTTGTATGCTTCCCAATGCGACTGGAGGTTCCGACCAGATGACCGACATGCCGAGCACCGGAAGCAGCGACCAGTATTCTACCTGCACGGAAGAATACGGAGGTCTTTCCGACTTGAAAAACCCCCTCGTGGAGTTGGACTATGAGAATACGACGGACTATTTCAACATCGACAACAACTATTCTCCTTACGTGCGTATCCGCGAGTGTAACGATGTGATAGAAGGTGTGTCGGGCAGCGAAAGCCTGACCGAAAACGAGAAGCACCTGTTGCTCGGACAAGCCTATTTCTTCCGTGCGTGGCGTTATTATCTGCTAGTAAAGATGTACGGTGGTGTGCCTATCGTAGACAAGGTGCAGAATCCGATTATCGGTGACAGTGAAGGACGCCACTTGGTTGTGCCGCGTTCTACCACGAAGGCTTGCGTGGACTTTATCTGTAAAGACTTGCAGACGGCTGCGGACTATCTGCCCGCGCGTTGGGACTCGAACGAGAAGAATTTCGGACGCATCACTTCCGGTGCGGCACTGGCTTTAAAGGGACGTGTGGAATTGCTCTACGCCAGCCCTTTATTCAACCGCACGAATAATGTGGCACGCTGGGAAACAGCTTATCAGACCAACAAGGAAGCCATCAACCGGCTGAAGTCGGGTAATTTCGGATTGGCATACGAAAGCAATCCAGGAGTAAACGCTACCGGATGGGCGAAGATGTTTTCCGACTATAACGGTTCGGATGGAAGTGTGTCGGAAGCCGTACTGGTGACGCTGTACAATAACGTTTCTCCTGTAGACCACCTCAACCCGGAAAAGTGGAACGGATGGGAACAGGCCATTCGCCCTGCCAATGCAGGCGGCAGTGGCGGAAAAACGCCGACAGCCGAAATGGTGGATCTTTTCCCGATGGCGGACGGAAAACGACCGACCGACCCAAACGGGACGTACACGTATAATCCGGAATTGTTCTTCCTCAACCGCGATCCGCGTTTCTATCGCACGTTCGCTTTCCCGGGCGTGGAATGGCAGTTCAGTAGCGGTGACTTGGCAGATTTCGGAGCCAAGGGGCAACTGGCTTACGGCATCAACGGATATACCACGGGCAGCGGCTACAAATTGTGGAATTACTGCTGGTATGAAACGATGGACAACCGCATCAGCGAAACGAAGTCGGGCTATGCGGCCGATTGTCTGGGTACCAAGAACTCTGGCATTTATCTTCGCAAGCGTACCGATGATTTGAAAGTCAATTCGAGTCCGCTTTACATCTTCGAGAAGACGGCAGGCAACGGATTCAGGCAATCAGCCGCTCCTTATATGGAAATTCGTTTTGCGGAAGTGCTGCTCAATTATGCGGAAGCCGCTTGCGGTGCCAACCATCTGGACGAGGCATATACGGCCTTGACGCAGATTCGCGGACGGGTGGGTTACACGGCCGAGAAGAACTTCGGACTAGACCCCACCATTGCGAATGACCAAGCCCGCCTGTTTGAAGCCATCCTCTACGAACGCCAGATAGAACTCGCTTACGAGGGAAAACGCTTCGAAGATGTTCGCCGCTGGATGCTGTTCGACGGTGGAGTGGGACAGGAAACGCTGAAAAGCTCTTGGAAATTGGAGGGATTCGGAGGAAACACGTGTTCCTATTTAGGAGTTACGGCTCTCAACGGGCAGACGTGCCACCGCATCGAAGTCTATGCGAAGAATTTTCTGGCAGCCAAGGCAAACAACGTCTATAATGAGGACAAGACTATCAAGACGCAGTATGACGAACTTTGGAACCAGCGTCCGGCAGCCTTGAACCTCACCGAAGTCATGACCGTGGACGAGTCGGGCGAAGACCCTGTTTATGCAAATACCCGTGTGAAGGCGTTGGCCGACTTCTATCAGGAGAACTTCAAACGCAAGAATCTGAATACGGACACCAACGACGAGACGGTCATCCCTACTTACAAAATTCATTGCTATATCTTCGGATTTAAGAAAAACGCCATGCAGAATAATGTATCGCTGGAGCAGAACATCGGCTGGGGCGACTATTGGAAAGGCGGAGCCGACGGAACATTCGACCCGTTGGCTGAATAGGAGATAAGATTTCTCGTTTTTTAAATTTAAAGTTTAATATTTGGATGCCTGGCATTCTCTGCGAAGAGGAGCCGGGCTTTGTTTCTTATTGTCTGGCATGAAAAATAGGGAAAAGTTGCCGGAAATATATTATTTTGTTTACATTTGTTCTCGGAAGAGAAAGAAACACGGTATTTAGCCTCAAAAATAAAAAAAGAACCAAGAAGCGGCGTTTCCTGCCCCCTTTGTCTTTTTTGAAGAAAAAAGCGCCGCATTTTCCATCAAAAGAAAATCGGGAAGAAAAAAGCGACGTTTCCAGCCTCGCGAATTTTTTGAGGGACCGGAAACCGCGTTTCCAGTTTCGCGGAAAAATTTCGAAAGCAAAAACATCGTTTTCTCCCTTAAAAAAAGAAACAACCAATGCGGGGAAATGTTTTCCCGCAATTATTCATAAAAACAAGAACGAAATGATTGAAATTTCTTCTATCAGTACAGACAGAATGAGCCATGGAGCACATTTCGCCTATCACACGGAAACGGTGGGATGCATTGAAGCCGACACCAAGGTAAAAAACAAAGTATCTGCCCAGCTGCAAGCCTACAAAACCGCGCTCGCCGCGGAAGACCAGGCACTGAAAATCTCGCAGAAAAGCTTCCTTACCGACGAAATCACCGAGGCGGACACGCAGCGTGATGCTTTCTACCTCGGATTGAAAAACACGGTGAAAGCCTTTGCCAGCATTCCCGATGCCACCATGCAACAAGCCTACAAGGTGCTGTCGCAACTGCTTAAGGACTATAAGATAGACACCTCCATGCAACTTGACAAGGAGACCGGATTGTTGATAAATCTGATCGGCGATTTGGAAGGCAAATACAGCACCGAGGTCAAGGCTCTGTCACTCAACAGCCTTGTATCCGCCCTGAAAACCGCCAACGAGAAAGTGCGCACCGCCATGTCCGCCCGTAATGCTGAAAGTTCCACCCGTCAGGTGGGAGCCATGAAAGCCGCCCGCGTCGCAGTGGATGAGGCTTATCGGTTGCTCATCAAGTACGTAAACGCTTATGCGCTGATTGAAGGGGACACGAATTATGTGGCGTTCGTCGACTTGATGAATGCACTGATTGTCCGCTACAAGCGTCAAGTGCTGGGACAGAAAGCCGAGGTCAACGGTTCGGGAAACACCGGCGGAGGTGAAGCTCCCAACCCCAATCCGGGTGGCGGAAGCGGTAGCGGTGAAGCTCCTGATCCGGCGGCATGACGGCAGCCAAAGGAAACGAAAGCCAAAGGAAACGAAAGCCAAAGGAGGTGGAAGCCAAGGGAGGTGAAAGCTAATGGAAGCGGAAGCCAAAAGGAAGCGGAAGCCAAAGGAAGGGGGAGTATAAAACTCCCTTTTTTTTTACGCTAAGCTATTTGAGCAATAAAACTTACCCTAGTAGCGTGGCGGATTTTGAAAATCTCCGGAGGATGCTGGTTTCGAGAGAAACGGCTGGTAGAAAAAGACTCTTTTTAGAAAATAATCCGCTTTATTTGATTACAAAGCATCCTAAATTTCGTCCTATTCATGTGTTTTTGAACTTACCATATCAGAAAAACAGATTAAAGATGAAAAAAAGACAAGTATTTTTGGCAGCGTTCGCTGCAACCATGTTGATTCCGACCGTTGCATGGGCGCAATACCCGCAAATCACGGAAGAAGCCAAGAAAAGTTACGAAGCCAAGCAAGATAAGCAACGGGAAAAAGAAGCTTGGGAAAAAGCGTTGCAGATAGTAGAAAAAGAGGCGAAAGAGGGTCGCCCTTACATCCCATGGGCTTCCCGCCCGTATGATTTGCCGCAAGCCGACATCCCATCGTTCCCCGGAGCGGAAGGCGGTGGAATGTACACCTTCGGTGGCCGTGGCGGCAAAGTGATTACCGTGACCAACTTGAACGACAAGGGACCCGGTTCCTTCCGTGAAGCCTGCGAAACCGGTGGCGCGCGCATCATCGTCTTCAACGTGGCGGGCATTATCCGTCTGGAAACACCGATAACCGTCCGTGCCCCTTACGTCACCATTGCCGGACAGACAGCTCCCGGCGACGGAGTCTGCATCGCCGGAGAATCCTTTTGGGTAGACACGCACGATGTCATCGTCCGCCACATGCGTTTCCGCCGTGGCGAAACACTGGTGTCCCATCGCGACGACTCCTTCGGAGGGAACCCCGTGGGCAATATCATGATAGACCACTGCTCCTGCACCTGGGGACTGGACGAGAACATCTCTTTCTACCGCCACATGTACGACCCCAGCGAAGGGCAATATAAAAGCACGGACTTGAAGCTCCCCACTGTCAACGTCACCATCCAAAACACCATCTCCGCCAAGGCGCTCGACACCTACAACCACGCTTTCGGCAGCACTTTGGGAGGTGAAAACTGCGCCTTCATCCGCAGCCTTTGGGCAAGCAACTCCGGGCGTAACCCTTCCATCGGATGGAACGGGATCTTCAACTTCGTCAACAACGTCGTCTTCAACTGGGTGCACCGCTCCTCTGACGGGGGCGACTACACCGCCATGTTCAACATGATCAACAACTATTACAAGCCGGGACCCGCCACCCCGAAAGACTCCAACGTGGGACACCGCATCCTTAAGCCCGAATCAGGACGTAGCAAACTCGACCACCACGTTTACGGACGTGTCTATGCCGACGGAAACATCATGGAAGGTTTTCCTGAAATTACGAAGGACAACTGGAACGGCGGCATACAAATCGAAACTGAACCCAACACCGACGGATTCACCGAGAACATGCGCAGCTACCGTCCCTTTGAAATGCCCTACATCAACATTATGGGAGCCGGTGATGCCTACGACTACGTGTTGAAGCACGTGGGTGCCGACATCCCTTGCCGCGACCTCGTAGACCAACGCATCGTCGACGAAGTGCGCACAGGCATTCCTTATTATGAAAAGAAACTTCCGAAAGACGCTTACGGCGACCTCACCGGCCTATCTCCAAAGTCGATGGGCGAAGACGGACAGTTCAAATATCGTCGCTTGCCAAAAGATTCTTATAAGCAAGGTATCATCACCGACGTTCGCCAGATGGGCGGCTATCCCGAATATAAGGGGACTCCTTACGTGGATACGGACGGTGACGGCATGCCGGACGAATGGGAAAAAGCTAACGGACTGAACCCGAACGACCCGAGCGATGCCAACAAAGATTGCACGGGCGACGGATATACTAACATCGAGAAGTACATCAATGGCATCAGTACCAGGCACAAAGTGGACTGGCGCGATTTGAAGAATAACTACGACACGTTGGCTGAAAAAGGAAAATTAATGTAACCGTCGGCAAGATGCCGGATTCGAATCTCCTTTCGGCATCTCGTTTTCGGATGCCGACATAAAAACAATCTTCAAAAAAAATTATAGAATGAAACAGCTATTATTCATTTTCCTGTTCATCCTTCCCGGTTTCCTGTCTGCTGGGGTAGTCGACTTGAACAAGGAAAACCGTGACCCAAAATACGTGGAGTCCATCGTCAACCGTTCACAAAAGATAGTCGACAAGCTCGGGCTTTCCGATGCGAATGTTGCTGAAGATGTCCGCAACGTCATCGCCAACCGCTATTTCGAGTTGAACGACATTTATGCGGTGCGTGACGCGAAAGTCAAGGCGGCCAAAGACTCGAACCTGACAGGCGACGCAAAGGCCGAAGCCCTGAAGGCTGCCGAAAACGAGAAGGACGCGGCTCTCTACCGTTCTCATTTCGCTTTCCCCGCTTCTCTGTCCCTCTTTCTGGACGAAAAACAGGTGGAAGCGGTAAAGGACGGCATGACCTACGGAGTGGTGAAAGTGACATACGATTCGCACCTCGACATGATTCCGACCTTGAAGGAGGAAGAGAAGGTCCAAATCTACGCGTGGCTGATAGAAGCCCGCGAATTTGCCATGGATGCGGAAAATTCGGATAAGAAACACGCGGCTTTCGGAAAATACAAGGGACGTATCAACAACTATCTGGCCAAACGTGGATATGACCTGAAGAAAGAGCGTGAGGAGTGGTACAAACGCGTGAAAGCCCGTGGAGGATCTTTATAATTAAAAAAATAAGATACTATAAAAAGAGGTGAAATTCTTTCCCATTGTAAATGGTTAGTTTGTTTGATGGTGGAAAGGGTGGCTC
>OGYN01002006.1_pt1 | contig 15670 bp, 18 predicted proteins | sample 1576551 | NCBI WGS metagenome assembly OGYN01 (sample SAMEA3541589, study PRJEB24748) | human gut metagenome | biome: human gut; feature: human-associated habitat; material: faeces | place: China | collected 2012 | reverse complement strand
GATTTTGAACAGCACAAGAATATTGTAGAAGAATTTATTGAACAGCACTACCCGCTTGCGCATAGCTTGATGATGGACAGCTATAAAGATGCTGATGTTTATTACTCAAACTACCAAATGTTGCTGGAGGCGATGAATAAACTGCCGGAACATCCTGATTTCTTTTTGGAGTGGTTACTGGAAGCTGATGCAGCTTTGTATATTAACCTGATGGAACTGATTGTCATTATCAGAACTATTAATAACGTTTTTGAACAAGTTTCTTCTGCGCAGTGATAACTTTTACCACCTAAGTAAAAAAACCTCTCAGAATGCGATACAGGCGCTCTGGGAGGCATATTTGAACACAATGGAGGATAGATTGAAATATGATGAAAACTGTATAAGGGTTTTAACAGATGAGGAATTAGAACACCATTCCGCAGATAGCATTTTAGAAATTCTTCTGGATGAATATCCGAATACATCACCTGACCATCTGGCAAAAATGGCTGAATGTCTAGTCACATTAGGATATAGTGTAAATGAATACAGAGAATATCGAAGAGGCACGTTGGATAATATTAAATGCCAGACAATGCAGGAATGGTTTAGAGAAAGAAATAAAATCAAAAAATATTAAAAATGTCTCTATTTAGAGTCTCTATTTATTGACAAAATAATGTTTTAATGGTATTATAAATATGTAGACAATAATCAACGGATGCTATACCTAGGACATTGTTTACAGAGACATAAGCGTTATTGGCATTTCGCTTACTTTCGGGAATCCTCATTATTGCTCCGGGCCTCATTCACCCACCACAATAGATAATGGGGCAATTCCCCATGTGCATTTAAATAGTGCACATCGAGAATTGTCCTCCAAAAGTCAGTTCAAGTTAATCAATTATTCTTCTTATGTTTTAAGGCCACTACTTTCTGTGGCCTTTCTTTTATTTCAATTTGCAAAATGAAATGGATTTAAAAATTATGGTAACTATCACAAAAGGCGTCAAAACGTTTGACGGGAAAATCCCCGTTACTCTGTTGGTTGACGACGTCGAAACGGCTAACGAGTTAATTAAACTCGCTAAAGCCGCTAATGTCCCTGTAGTAGAACAGGAAGATGAATTAAATAAATCTACAATCAATCCGGTGTTCAAACATCTGGATAAGATTGCATCCAAAAAATAATAAATAGGAGACCTAAAGATGTCTTTTTTTGAAAAATATGGTGAAACCTTTTCGGGTCGCCGTGGATACGTGCGTGATACCGTTGTAGCATACGTGAGTGATGGTATTAAACAGGATGAACTGGTTAAACTGTCTGCTGCTATTCCTGCTGATTTGCCAGTGGGTTCTGTCGTGGATACTACCGGGACACTCATCACCACTGCTGCCGATGCTGATTACGTCGTCGTCGAATTCGCTAAAGCAGGTTCGACCGCAATTGTTGTTGCTAATCCGTATCATACCATTTTGAAAAAATCAGGTCTGATTACCAACGGTGTTGATTTAAGCAGCGTCGTTGAACAGCTACAAGCTCTACATCATTCGTTCGCTGATTTCGCCACTGTTGCGCTACGCACAACCTGATTAATCAATCCCATAACTATTATAATAAAGAGGATAAAACATGCCTTTTGATACTCGCAACAATGCATTCGAATATGCATCACCATTTGAATATTCCAACGAACCTAACCTGATTATTAGCAACCTGGGATTGTTCGAAGAAGAAAATCATACTAAAAACTCAATCCTTCTGGATAAAATCCTGATTGAGTCAAATGAAACAGCACCTGAAAAGATGCCTTACGCTCAAAGTGACTGGAACTCCGCCCAGCGCTCTGACTATACCAGCGTTCTCTATGACATGGTGTATACCAACAGCCTGAATACTGTTTCAAGTCGTGATATCGAGTTGCTCCGGGCTCCAGGTTCAGACCATGAGGAAAATATTGCAATGGTTCTGGCTGAATACTCACAACGTCAGTATTCTCAAATTTCTAATACAGTTGAACAATATCTCATTGATGCTCTGTTTGGTCTTAAAGTCGAATCTCAGTACACAGGTCAGGGAAATATTGACTTCCTGGCAGGCAATGCTAAAACATCCTATGTGATGAATGTTGCAACCTCAGCAAACGTCTTTGAACAGCTAGACGAAGTGAACCGCATCATTAACGTTAAGTTAGGTTCTGGCCTCGCCAAAAAGCGTAAGGGAACGGTTATTTTGGCTGCTGGCAATGCTGCTAAGGCTTTGAAATATCACCAGTCTATCAAAGATTACATGGTATATACCCTGAGCCTTAATGACAGTGACAATTTCGCTACTAAAATCGTTAGCCAAAACCCGGCGTTTAGCTCATGGAAACTTGATTCAGTAAACGTTATCGATGTAACGGGTTATAGTGAAATCACAGATTATATCGGTGAAAACGGTTTTGCTGTTGTGCCTATGGTTGACGGTGGCTTTAAACTTCATACGGGGATTGGTGTTCGTCATAGCCGTTTAGGTCGTGAGCCTGGTCTCGTGCATCAATATATGACAGATGTTGATCGAATGGGATGGCCTGCTATCCATACCGAAAGTGCATTCCTGCCACAGGTTAATATTCCTGATTCTATTGTATTTGGTTCAATCTCCAGCTAATGGTATTTACAGCAGCATTATTATCGCTGCTTGTTGAATATTGGGTTGATAATCAAATACCAGCCCATATCATTTTAATATTTCTCTGGAGATTATACAGCAAATGGCAAAAATAGAACTAACAGATTCCCAGGGAAATAAGTATTCTCTGGAAGTTACAGATGGCGAAATGTTCCGACTCTTTAACATCACAAAGTTGGCGGAAAAGGTTGGTCTCAATAAATATACTCTGAGTGCACGGGTATGTAGACAATACCCCGATGGTGAGTATAGAAGTCTCGTTACAGCATTAAATAAATAAAAATAAATCATACAAAGCCTCGCCCTTTACGGGGTTGAGGCTTTTTTATTAGGAGTATGTCAATATGGCAACTAAGGTAGAAGCGGCAACACTGGTTAACAGGATTGTTTATAGATCTGATTTAAATAGTTTGAAAAAAGTCAGAAACGACATGAAGAAACTCCAACAGGAATTTTCCAAATCAAACAACCAGGTAGCTAAGGCCAAACAGGCAGCAGATAAACAAGTATATCAAGCACAGATTAAACAAAAGCGTGATATTGATAAACAACAGAAACAAGCAGCTAAACAAGCTGCTGTAGATGCTAAAGCTAAACAGAATGAACAGAAAAAATTAGCGGCAGCGCAAACACGCGCTTTAAAAATTCAACAGCAGCAGGCAAAGAGGGTGGCAACTCAACAGGAAAATGCCGACTTAGCAAGAAAACGTGCTGCTTTTACTCTGGGGCGTCTTCAGAATATGAGCGGAGCCGATCGCTACACTGCGATCAAACAGGCTAATGCCATTGTAGATGCATATGCCAGGGGCAATACCAGCCTCAAAGCGATGAATCAAGCCCTGAGCCAGCATGTGACTACGCAACGCAGTCTCGCAAGAAACAGCGCCAAACAACAAAAGCAATCAGGAAGTAAAAATAAATCAAAGGTTGGTCGGTCTGGCAGTTCTGGTTGGCTATCTCAAAACGTTAACGCAATTGTCCCACAGCAATTATTATCAGGGGCAGCAGGTGTATATCTAGGACAACAAATGTACGCCATTTCCTCACAGGCAATTTCTGATTCACTCGCCAGAAATCAGGGACGAAAAATGATTTCAAGTATGGGTTTAAACCCATTAGAAGCTGATGCAGTCATTCAGGAGACGTTAAAACGAACCGGCTTTAATATGAGTTACGAGAAAATATCTGACATCTCAAAAGACGTTCAAGATAAAATAGGTCAATTGAGTCTTGGGGAATGGAAAACAGATAAAAAAACAGGGCAATCCACATATTCAGGCGGTGGAGAGATGGGAGATTGGCTCCAGATGATGGTTAGTCGTGGGGGTTATACCCAACAGGGAGCATTAAACACTCTCCAAAATGTGAAAGGTCCAGTGGAACTAGCAACCCTCTTAAAATCATTGCAGAAGAGCGCAAAATTAACAGATTCAGAATTTACCGCCTTAGCCGAGACCATAAATGATTTTTCCTATCTGGCAAAATCTGTAGATTCAAATGGTCAGAACGTCATCGACACAATGAATATGATGGTTGAAAATGGGTTAGCTCTGAACAGTGCTCAACAGAAAACCATTGATGGATTAAATCAAATGGGGGTTGTATGGGGAGCTATTAAAGATTCAGGGGCTGATCATTTTACACTAGGATTTGCGGAGGCGATGAAAGAGGCCAATTTAAATTCTGATAATCTGGCTAAATCATTCTCGGGTTTAAACCCTCTGATGGAGAATCTAGGTCAATCTGCTGGCGAACTCTCAAGAGTATTTCTTGATTTTGCAAACAAAATAGGTTTAAACGTTGGGAAAGGGCAAACGTTGCCAGATGCGGTTTATAATACCGTGGTTGATAGTAGTGCGAATAGTGCCGCTGACTGGATACAAAATATGATTGGATTTGATCCTCGCAGTGTAGGGCGTTTTTTTGGTTCTGAATCCTCGTATGCAAATCAGGTACAAAGTGGAACGTTAATGAATCAGATGATGCCTACTACGCCATCTATGCAGTATCAACCTGTTATCCCGGATTTAAAGGCTGATTTTAACCTGACAGTGAATCCATCTCCTGAATTTGGAATGATGGTGGAGGCGGTAGCAGATAAGCGCATTGAGTGGGCATTTGATGATCAGAACTTCCAAATTAATCAAAGTATTCTTGGTCAATAAATAAAAGGGGCTGCCTGTATACAGGTTAGCTTTGCTAATCCACAAAGTGGACAAGGGGCTTAATGCCCCTTTTCTATTTCTGGATATGACACAAGCTCTATTATTTGTTTTAATTCCTTCATTAATGGCCCTGCGCTATACGTCTTAAATGCCTCTGTTTTAGCTTTCTTCTCAATTTGGCCTGTGATAGTGCCGATTCTCGTTTCTTCTACCCCGTTCCTGTCCAGACACGTTATAAAATGTCCTCTAAGGCTATGATAACATTGACGATTTGTAGCCTCTGGGATCATCTCGTCTCTCAGTCTGGTGAATGCCTGGGAGTAATACGGGCCTTTCTTACCGTCTGCACGTTGAATTCTGTTAGCAGTTGGTAGGAGATACTCACCAGATTTTAAGGAGAGCCACTTCTCAACGATGGGCAGCACCATAGAATGTATGGGAACACACCTAATACCCGCTTTCGTCTTTGACTTTGTTACGCTGAACACTCTGATCCCGTCTATCTCTAAAATGTCATCCCGCTTTAAGGATGCTATTTCGTCAAGCCTCATTCCACTGTATAGCCCAATCAGGATCACGCCTTGTAATTCCTCCTCTGCATTCTCTACAAGCGTTACAAGCTGTTTTGTGGTGAATGGCTGGTAACTCTCTATCGTGCGCCGTGCTTCTAGGTTATGACCGTGAAAAGGGTTGTCCGGTGGAATATCGTCGTGCACCCTCCTGGCAAACTCATAAAGGCTTCCCAGACAAGTTAGCCAGTTTTGAACGGTTTGATCGGCTTTCTTCTCGATATGCCGCATAGCAAACAGAGCCACCTGTGATCGCCTGATCTTTGTGATTTTGATATCTGCACACTCAAGATGTTTTAGGAATACCTCAACGCTTCTCGCTGATTTTGCCAGAGTTGAGAATGATCGCCGGTCTTTGTACTGATCAGCATATCGATCACGAATTTCAATCAACGTAGGGATAGCCTGGAGGGGAGATTTCATTACTGTTTGAGCACGTAGCTCAAGGATTGCGTTGTTTATCCGCCTTTCTTCTGTATCGGGGCAATACTGCGCCTTAAGGGCTTTCCACTCGATGAGCATGTGATTACGGAAGTGTTTAGCGGTGGCGAGGTCTTTAGTTCCCGTTGACTTCCGGTAAAGTTTTTTTCCACCAAAAATGTGGCGCATGTATTTGGGAACAAAAATCTGGAACATCCACACCCCCTCTGGGGTGGGGTAAAGATACGATTGAGACTTGATCGACATAGGGATTTTCCTCTAATATCCCCGTTATCAACTACCAATGTTGAGATCTTTAGCGGTTCCTAGGCGTTTCTCTTCGATTCCCTTCGCCCGCTCCAAATTCAAGTCTCCTGAAGTCTACCTAACTCAATTTTCCCTTGATAAATCAGCGGTTATAGCATTCTGTTAGTCTATTGAACCCCGACGGAAGACTCCGCTTTGGTTGCGGGATCGGCGTTTTGCGCTGCTGGCGCTGGAGTCGTAGCGTTTAGTGATATTTTCGCGCTTATCCTGTTTCCGCAGGATGAGTGATTTTACGCAACCAGCTCGCGCTGACGACGACCGATACCGCAGAGGCCGCGGCGGCGCTCCACAGCGCAACATGAATTGACCTTTCATCTGCTGCCAGCAGAACGGCTACGGCGGCGGCTCCCAGGCACTGCCCGAAAGTGCGCATAATGGATAAAACACCGGACGCATAACTCGCGTGCTCACGAATAACGTTTGAGAGCATTTCCCGGTTATTGGGACTCTGAAAGCAGCCAAACCCTATTCCGCATACCAGACTTCGCAGGCAGATATCCCACATTGAAGGTCTGGCGGGTAACGTCGCCAGCAGGATCAAACCGACGACAAATATCACCAGCCCCAGGGTGGATATCGCCGGGGCTGATATCGTGTCCGCCCAACGGCCTGCATGCGGCGCAATCAGCACGATCCCTAATGGCCACGGCGTAAACAGCAGGGCAGACACTACCGGACTGTAGCCGTATCCGCTCTGAAACAGGAAGGGTAGCGCAATAAAGGTGATCCCCTGGCTGACGAAAGCAACCATCGACGTGAAGGCCGCGAGGGTAAAACGTTCATTTTTAAACATGCTCGGCGGCAGTAAGGGAGAACCCGTGCGGCGGATTTGCCAGATAAAAGCCATGCCGCTCAGCGCAGCGAGAGCCATCCAGCAAAGGCTGCCGAATTGAAAAGTAGCGTTCTGTAGGCTGTTCGCCGCCATGATCGTCGAACCCAACAGTAGCGCCGACAATATGGCGCCCACGGTGTCGAAGGGCGCCTGCATACGGATCGCATCCCGCGGCAGCGCTCTGACCGCCAGCAGTAAGGCGAGGGTGCCGGGAAGAACGTTTATCGCAAACAGCCATTGCCAGCTAAGGGTGTGAAGGATCGTACCGCCCAATACCGGGCCGATAGCGGAGCTCGAGGCAATGAGCAGGGCATGGAACCCCAGAATGCGGCCAAGTAAGCGTCCGGGAAATACGGACCTGAGTATTGCGGGGGCAATACTCAGCGTCGCCGCGCCGCCGATCCCCTGAAGCACGCGCATACCGATAAGCACTTCGGGCTTATTCGCCAGCGCACAACCCAGTGATGTCAGGGTAAAGGTCGTCAGGCCCGCCAGAAATACGGGGCGATAACCCAGACGGGCCGCAAGCGCCGCGAATATCGCCAGCGTCATCGCAGCCGCCAGCAGATACCCGTTGGCGAACCAGACGGCAATACTGGCAGGTACCTGCATCTCCTGAGCCATGGAGGGCAGGGCAATGTTGATCATGGTGCCATCAAACACGCCCATTAAGGTGGTGGTCATTATTGCGGCCATCACCCGTGCGCGCGCCGGGCCAGGCAGTCCTTCGTCGCCGGGTTGACTGGAAAAGAGCGTCATCATTTGTCCTCTGAGAAGAGTGTATGGATGACAAAACTATAAAGATGGCTTTTACCAGGCGGAAGGCGCACTATTTTCACTTTATTGTTGCATCAAACGCCTTATCTTAATGTGCTGGGAGGAAGGGTAATGTCTGATCCCGATTTTAATTTGCTGGTAGCTCTCGACGTATTGCTGAGTGAAGCGAGTGTCGCAGGTGTGGCTCGTCGTCTGAACCTCAGCACTTCGGCCATGAGCCGGACATTAAGCAGGTTACGCGATGTCACAGGAGACCCGATCCTGGTACGCGCCGGGCGTAACATGGTACTGACCCCGTGGGCCGAAGCGACCCGGGATCGCGCCAGGCGTGCAGTGCACGATGCCAGGGCGGTATTACAGCCCTCAACTGAAACGTTCAGCGCGCAAAATCTGGCGCGTCTTTTTACCATCAGGGCAAACGATGGTTTTGTGGTGGCGTTTGGGCCTGCGCTTATAGCAGCGGTTGCCGACGCAGCGCCGGACGTCTGTATACGCTTCGCGCCTAAGCCGGAAAAAACGTCGCGCTATCTTCGGGAAGGGCTGGTTGATCTGGAGATTGGCGTTCAGAGTAATATGGGGCCAGAAATACGGCTGCAACGACTGTTTGAGGATCGGTTTGTTGGCGTCGTCCGTAAAGGGCACCCGCTGGCTAAGCAGGCTGAAATAGGCGTGAGTGATTATGTCGCCTGGGGCCATGTGGTAGCGTCACCCGAGGGCGCGTTGCACGGATCCGTTGACGATGCGCTGGCCGAACTGGGGACAAAACGTAAAATTGCAAGCGTCGTACCGGGATTTCCGACAGCACTTTCCGTGGCGCTGGAATCGGATCTTATCGCCATGATACCCGCACTCTATTTACTCAATCAGCAGGTAACGGACCAGGTACACCTTTTCGAGCTGCCGTTCAAAAGCCGTCGTATTACGGTATCGCAGATGTGGCACCCAAGAATGGAACGCGACCCCGGTCACCGCTGGCTGAGAGAGCAAATTCTTGCGATATGCGGTGTGGCCCGGTCAGTCATGACTAAGGAGCCTGTATAGCGATTGCTATAACATCAATTTATATTAAATGTATAATTCAATTCATTGATATTTAATATAAAATACATCAATCGAAGTAGCGGTGTAGTAGCTAAATTGAGATGTCCATCTCTGGACCAAATAGACATGTCCGCGCTACCGTCTCGCCACAGCGATCGCTGCTTTCAAAGGATGAGACTCATGACGGCATACGGAACGGCAATTTTCTCAATGAGCGATGTGAACAGACTCACGATCGAAGTCTCCATACTTCGATAGACCGTTTATGTTCTTTCCGCGAGACCTAATCGAAAGCCCTCGTGGTACCTTTAAATTAACAATTAACGATAAATAAAGGACAGCTTCCCTGTCCTTTATTCTTTTTTATTCAGCTTTGCTCTCGCGCGCTCGCAATACCTCACCGACCACCGGGGCGGCGGTAAACGCATTTGGCCATCCCGCGTAGAACGCCGCCTGGGCGACCACTTCTCCGGCCTCTTCAGCCGAAAGCCCATTATCCATAGCTCTGTTTAGGTGGTAGCCAATCTGCGCGCTCTGTCCGGCGGCGATTAACGCGCTGACCGTCACCAGACTTCTGTCGCGGGGCGTAAGCGCGGGCCGTTGCCAGAGGTCGAGAAACAGCGGGTCGGCGGTAAATTTAACCAGGCCAGGCGAAATGGGGCCGACATTTTTTTCCACGGTGTCTGCACGCTGTTTCTCTACCTGTTCATTGAGTGGCAGCAGCGTTGGCGAGGCGGCGGGCAGGGCCTCTGCCGTCACGCCCCTGGCTTCAAAGATGGTTTTAGCGACGCTGACGGCTGACATCGCATTGGGCCAGCCAGCGTAGAAGGCGAGGTGAGTAATGATCTCTGACACTTCCGCTGGCGTCACGCCGCTATCGAGCGCAACGGCAATATAGTGCTTCAGCTCGCCTGGCTGGTTGCGGGCAATCAGCATCGCTACGGTCACGATGCTACGGTCGCGGGCGGACAGGGCGTCACGTTGCCAGAGGTCGTTGCTGATGGCCTCGCGGCCGAAGCGCGCCAGCGCCGGGGAGACCGCTTGAATATCAGCGTCAGCAAGGGTGGAAGGGGTAATTTTCATCATAGCTTCATCTCTTTGTTCGTTGGCATAGGCAAAATCAGACAGCACAAGCGACAAGGCTGCCGCGGCAATCACGTTTTTCATATTTGCTCCTTTCCCGATCAGCAGGGCGGAGCGTTACCGCGTCCAGACCTGCTTAACGTCCTTCGTTTGCGGCGTGTTTTGCGCCATGATCCCCGTCAGAACGTGCGGCTGGTAGGTTTCTTCAAGAAACTGGATTTCCTCCGGGCTCAGGTGAAGATTGACTGCGTTTACCGCGCCATCGACGTGATCTTTTTTTGTGGCCCCTACGACAGGCGACGTCACTTTTGTCAGCAGCCAGGCCAGCGAAATTTCGGTCATGGAGACCTGATGCCGTTCGGCAAGTTCGGCGACGCGGGCAATAATGATCCGGTCCTGTTCTGCCGTGCCGTCGTATTTGCCCCGGGCATAATCATCTTCCACCGCTCGCCGCGTGTGGCCTTCTAAGCGGGAGAGACGGCCGCTGGCCAGCGCGCTATAGGGAGTCATGGCGATACCCTCTTCCGCGCACAGCCCGAACAGCTCTCGTTCATCTTCACGCATAATCAGGTTGTAGTGGCTCTGCACAGAAACAAAGGATGTCAGCCCTTCGCGTTCGGCAAGGGCGTTCACCTTCGCCAACTGCCAGGCATAGCAATTGGAAATGCCAATCGCGCGCACCTTGCCGGCGGTCACTGCGGTGTGCAGCGCCTCCAGCACGTCGATAACCGGGGTGTTGTAATCCCAGATGTGGTAGATGTAGAGGTCGATGTAGTCCATCCCGAGGTTTCGCAGACTCTGGTCAAGCGAGCGGGCTATCGCCTGTTTTCCGCTGATCCCCTCGGCAATCTGCGCGGCGGTTCGTGGCAGAAACTTGGTGGCCAGCACCACCTCCTCGCGTTTTGCCATCTCCCGCAGCGCCCGGCCAACGTACCGTTCGCTGGAGCCGTTCTGATAGGCGATGGCGGTATCGTAAAAATTGATGCCCTGTTCCAGAGCGTGGCGGATGATGTCCCGGCTGGCTGTTTCGTCCAGCGTCCAGCGATGCTGACCCGTTGACGGATCGCCAAACCCCATACATCCCATGCAGATACGGGAGACCAGTAAGTCACTCTTCCCGAGCCGGGTATACTGCATCGTTATTTTCTCCCTTTGGGTTATTCCACCAGAGTATTAAGCCGCGCGATCAGTCTGGCCGCGTGTTCCCGGGCAAGCGTTTTTTGCTGAGCGATTTTGTCGGCATCCCGGTCGGCGTAGCTAATACCGCAGGTATAAACCGGCGCCAGCAGCTCAAGATTGCACAGCCTGGCCGTGGTCTCGAAGGGAAGGAGATACTCCTCAATGGCATGGCCAAAGAAACCGTCAGCGGTATAGAGCGCCTGTGGCGCTCCCGTGGTGAAGGAGAGGATCAGCTTTTTACCACCCAGTTTCGCCGTTGAGCCATGGGCGAAGCCGTGGACAAATACCTCGTCCAGCCACTGTTTCATTAACCCGGGCAGCCCATACCAGCTAAAGGGAAACTGCCAGACAATCACATCCGCCTGCAGCAGGCTTTCCTGCTCAGCGGCGATGTTGAATTTGCCGTCCGGATAGAGCCAGTCCAGACGACGGATTTCCGCATCAGGCAGGGCGGTCGCCAGCTCATCGAGGATGGTGGCGTTGGCGATGGAATGGTTAAGATCCGGATGCCCGGAAACGACAAGAATATGAGCCATTCCCAACGTTACTCCTGATGTTTAAATTCAGCAGAGAAGAGATTTTCCCAGCTAATAAACGAGCCGAGTGGAATACACTCGAAGGTTAATAGACCCGCTTTTGCCAGCGGAAATTCGGCCATGACATTATTCGCCTCTTCCACGGTGTCGTACTCGAGGAAAATAGCGACGCCGGGTCGATCCTGACGGAAATAGATGTCGCGAATAAAACCTGACTTGTACAGTCCCCAGGCGTGCAGGGCTTCTGCGGTAAGGTGCGGCGCATAGTGTTCCAGCGTCGCGCCGGGGGCAGGGATATCCAGACATAAAATTCGCATAGTTGTCTCCGGAAAGTCGTTATCAGCGGGAAGAGACAAAAGTATACGAGCCGCAGGGGGGGAAGATTAGGCGGTCATTGACTTAAGAATATTTAGCCTGTACTTAATAATCAGGCGAGGGTGTCTTAAGGAGATGCTATGAATAACGCGCTTTATAATCAGATACGCATCTTTCAGAGCATTGCGCGCGAGGGCAATATCTCGGCCGCCGCGCGCAAGCTCGAAATCACGCCGCCGTCGGTCAGCAATGCGCTCAGGCTGCTGGAGGAGCATATTGGCCACCCCCTTTTTGTGCGCACTACCCGGCGTATCGAGCTGACGGAAACCGGGCAACAGCTGCTGGAGCAGACCGCCGCGGCGGTGGAGACACTGGAAAAGTCGCTGGAAATCATCCGCGACCAGAATCAGGAGCCCTCCGGGGCAGTGAGAATAACCCTCTCGCGCTTTGCCTACCTGCTTATTCTCAAACCGGCGATGGCGGCATTTTGTCAGCAATATCCGGGGATCCAGCTGGAAATATCGGTCTATGACGGTACCGTCAATATTATTGAAGAACGTTTCGACCTTGGGATCCGCTTTGGCGATATTCTCGAAGGCGGCGTGGTCGCCCGCCCGTTAATGAAGCCGTTTCGTGAAGGGCTATACGCCTCCTCTGCCTATCTTGCCGAATATGGCGTGCCCGCGATGCCTGCCGATCTCCATCATCACCGGCTGATTGGCTATCGCTTTATTACCAACAACCGCATCCTGCCGCTGATCCTCAATGACCACGGCGAGCAGCTCACCGTCGAGATGCCCGGACAGTTAATCAGCAATGATATTGACGTCATGGCCGACGGTATTCGCCACGGACTGGGGATTGGCCGTTTATTTGAACCAATCCTGCAATTACAGCCCGATCGTGAGCAGTTTATTCCCGTGATGGAGGACTACTGGAAAACCTATCCGCCGGTTTATCTCTATTACCCAAAAAACGCAGGCAGAACGAAAAGGGTGAAAGCCCTGATTGATTTCCTGATAATGCATGCCGCGGAATAAAGGCTATTTTGCGTGCGAAATATCTGAAGGCATAGATCCTGTCTTTCCCTCAGCCTTAACCCTATACTCCTTACGGATAAAGCGGTTTTTATCGCGATGATTTTTGCCGCTCAACGGCTTAACCCATCACCAACGTCATAGGCTGGGAATATCAATAAGGGAGAGGTATCAATGGGCAGACGCTTCATAGTCTGTATATTCGCGCTGGTGGCGTTTTCGGCCAGTGCTGCGCATGGTGTTCACGGTGGCCATAACGGGCAGTCGGTGAGCGCTGGCGCCGACGGCGGCAACGGTTCGAACGGCGGCGATATCGATAATTCCTCGGGTCGGGCAGGGTGCCCTGGCGGCACCGATCCCGATAAGCACGGTCATTTTTATCTCCCTGGCACCAGCGAACCCTGCAATCCTGGGCCCCAGGATGCAGAGAAAGTCGGGTCTTCCCGCTAGCGTTCAGCTCAGATCGTGCAGCGCTTTGTCCAGCGGCGGGGAAAGCTGAATATCCTGAAACGCAACCGCCAGTCCGCCACGCTCCGGTGAGCAGCACATGACGCCCGCTTTCACCGGGCCTGGCGGAAAGTAGCCGAGCCGCAGCAGCGGCCAGTGCTCGCCGTCGGTTGAATACTGCAGCCTTAACGCGTCGCCCTTGCGGGTCAGCCGCAGCCAGAAGGTGCGCGGGTCGCCGGGGAAAAGCCCGGTGGCCCAGTCGGAGTGGGTTAGCGTCAGTACGCTGCCGATGGCCGGGGCATCGTCATTGAATTCAATTCCCGCCTTCAGCCAGGTCTGCTCGTCGGCCATCATCATCAGCCCGGCCTGGTCGTAAAGCGTGGTGAAATCCGCACAGATTTTTGCCTGCAGGGTAAAATCGCCCGCCACTTCTGCGGCATAGAGATGGCCAGAGAAGCGCTCGAAGCCATACCAGGTATGGCGCCAGAAGTCGGTATGCTTATTAGTGACCACCGTCAGGCCGTCGGAATCGCGGCGCCACTCGGCAGGTTCATTGATCCAGTGAAAGTACGGCTGCATTTTTCCTCCGGGATATGCTTTCAGACAGGGTTATAACAGCGACTGCAGCGCGGGTGACGCCATGCTGGCCTCAAAGGGAATAATCTCTGTACGGGCGAGACCCAGCTGCTGGAAGGGATCCTGGCTCAGACGCGCTTGCAGAGTTTCCCGGCTATCGCATTTTGCCAGAATGACGCCGCCGGTGCGGGGAATACGGCGGCCGGAGGCGAGAAAGAGGCCGTCGGCATAGCCTTTTTTGAGCCATTCGATGTGGGCGGGGATCGCACGGTCAACCTCTTCGAGCGGTTTTATATACGTTAAAACAACCACATAAATCGTACTCATCCTGAAAGCCCTGGCAATCCAATGGGATCTCCAGCCTGACATATTTCGATGATGGATAAAAGAAAACGCGGCATTTTTCCGTGCTATTTAGCAGGGATGGCGGGGCGCAACATCCCGGATGCTCATCGCAGACGTGAATTAATATATATGTTTTTTCGCATGTATATTGATCTTTCTTTGTGGCCCCGTATGCTGTCCGTCACGCTTGAGGAGAAATCATGTCTTTATTGCCCCTGCAACTGTTCAAAAACCTCGCCGATGAAACTCGGCTGGGGATCGTATTGCTGCTCAAGGCGCGTGGAGAGCTGTGCGTGTGCGATCTCTGTACGGCGCTCGCCCAGTCCCAGCCCAAGATCTCCCGCCATCTGGCGATGCTCCGTGAGAGCGGATTGCTGCTGGATCGTAAACAGGGTAAGTGGGTCCATTACCGCCTCTCTCCGCAGATGCCGGCCTGGGCGGCGCAGGTGATTGAGCAGGCCTGGCTCAGTCAGCAGGAGGATGTGCGGCTGATGATCAGCAGACTGGCTGGCGGGGCGGGTTGCCGGTAAAAAATTTATCTTAACATATATGATTTTTCGAATGTGATTGGCGGAGGAACGATGTTGCTGGCAGGTACGATTTTTATCCTGACCCTGGTGCTGGTGATCTGGCAGCCGCGGGGGTTAGGGATCGGCTGGAGCGCGGCATTTGGCGCGGCGCTGGCGCTGGCCACCGGTGGCGTACAGGTAGCCGATATCCCGGTGGTATGGCATATCGTCTGGAATGCGACCGCCACCTTTATCGCCGTTATCATTATCAGCCTGCTGCTTGATGAGTCTGGCTTTTTCGAATGGGCCGCGCTGCACGTTTCCCGCTGGGGAAGAGGCCGGGGTCGTCTGCTGTTTACCTGGATTATCCTGCTCGGCGCGGCTGTGGCGGCGCTGTTTGCCAACGATGGGGCGGCGCTGATCCTCACGCCAATCGTGATTGCCATGCTGCGAGCGCTGGGGTTCAGCAAGGGAACGATGCTGGCCTTTGTCATGGCCGCCGGATTTATTGCCGATACCGCCAGCCTGCCGCTGGTGGTGTCGAATCTGGTGAATATCGTTTCGGCAGATTTCTTTGCCATCGGCTTCAGGGAGTACGCTTCGGTGATGGTGCCGGTCGATCTCGCGGCGATCCTCACCACCCTGGCGATGCTGCACCTGTTCTTTCGCAAGGATATCCCGCCGGCCTGGGATATGGCGTTACTGAAAGCGCCGGCCACGGCAATAAAAGATCCAGCGACGTTCCGCACCGGCTGGGGCGTGCTGTTCGGTCTGCTCATCGGCCTTGCGCTCGTGCTGCTCGCCGAGCTCATTTACCGCGCTGTGCGCCATATCTGCGGGGTGGAGAAGCATG
>OGYN01002002.1_pt1 | contig 15693 bp, 17 predicted proteins | sample 1576551 | NCBI WGS metagenome assembly OGYN01 (sample SAMEA3541589, study PRJEB24748) | human gut metagenome | biome: human gut; feature: human-associated habitat; material: faeces | place: China | collected 2012 | reverse complement strand
GGTTACAACTATGGTAGAAGAACTTGTAAACAACGGAAATAAATACGATGTCTGCGTTGCAATCGGACCGATGATCATGATGAAATTCGTCTGTCTCTTAACAAAGAAACTTGAGATTCCGACAATCGTCAGCATGAACCCGATCATGGTAGACGGAACAGGTATGTGTGGTGCCTGCCGTCTTCAGGTTGGTGATGAGATCAAATTTGCATGCGTTGACGGACCAGAGTTCGACGGACACCTTGTTGACTTTGATCAGGCAATGAAGAGAAGCCAGATGTACAAATCTGAAGAAGGACGCGCAATGCTGAAACTTCAGGAAGGCGATACCCATCATGGCGGATGCGGACATTGTGGAGGTGACGAGTAATGGCTGATATGATGAAAAAAGTACCTGTAAGAGAACAGGAACCAAAGGTACGTGCTACCAACTTTGAAGAAGTATGTCTTGGATACAATAAAGAAGAGGCAATGGAAGAGGCAACGAGATGTCTGAACTGTAAGAATGCAAGATGTATCCAGGGATGTCCTGTATCCATCAATATCCCTGCATTTATTCAGGAGGTAAAAGCAGGAAATATCGAAGAGGCTTATAAGGTGATCGGTAAGTCCAGTGCCCTTCCGGCTATCTGTGGACGTGTCTGCCCACAGGAGTCCCAGTGTGAGGGAAAATGTGTCCGTGGTATTAAAGGTGAAGCAGTTTCTATCGGAAAGCTTGAGAGATTTGTTGCGGATTACGCTCTGGAGCATGATATTAAGCCGGAGTGTGCAGAGACAAAGAATGGTCATAAAGTTGCAGTCATCGGTTCCGGTCCGTCCGGACTTACCTGTGCAGGAGATTTGGCAAAGCTAGGTTATGATGTAACTGTATTTGAAGCTCTGCATGAACTCGGAGGAGTACTTGTATATGGTATCCCTGAGTTCCGTCTTCCAAAGCAGAAAGTTGTTGCAAAAGAGATCGAGAAGGTAAAAGAGCTTGGTGTCAAATTTGAGACGAATGTTGTGATCGGTAAATCCACTACGATCGACCAGTTGATGGAAGAAGAGGGATTTGAGGCAGTATTTATCGGTTCAGGAGCCGGTCTTCCGATGTTTATGGGTATTCCGGGAGAGAATGCAAATGAAGTCTTCTCTGCAAATGAGTATCTGACAAGAAGCAACCTGATGAAAGCATTCCGTGAAGATTATGATACACCGATCGCAGCAGGCAAGAAAGTTGCCGTTGTCGGTGGCGGTAATGTTGCAATGGATGCAGCAAGAACAGCACTCAGACTTGGTGCAGAAGTACATATTGTATACAGAAGAAGCGAGGCAGAACTTCCGGCCAGAGCAGAAGAAGTACATCATGCAAAAGAAGAGGGCATCATTTTTGACCTTCTGACAAACCCGAAGAAGATCAATGTTGATGAAAAGGGAAATATCACAAGCATGACCGTTGTTAAGATGGAGCTTGGTGAGCCAGATGCTTCAGGAAGAAGACGTCCGGTTGAGATCGAAGGATCAGAGTATGATATCGAAGTTGATACAGTGATCATGTCTCTTGGAACTTCTCCGAACCCACTGATCTCTTCTACAACAAAAGGTCTTGAGACAAACCGCAGAAAATGTATCGTTGCAGAGGAAGAGAACGGCCAGACTTCAAAAGAAGGTGTATTTGCCGGAGGAGATGCCGTTACCGGTGCTGCTACAGTTATCCTTGCAATGGGAGCCGGTAAAGCAGGTGCGAAAGGTATTGATGAATATCTGAAAAATAAATAATCTTTAACGAGACTGGTATAAGGTTATAGAACCAGTGAAAAAGAAAATCCCATGATTTTCTTCTTATCCTTTGAAGGAATAAGAAAGATCATGGGATTTCTTTTTTTACGATACAATTCGTCGGATTTATGATAGAATAAAAAGCCAGTGGATATGATATCAGAGAGAAAGGGCATTTATCTTTGATGTCATATCAAAAATACAGTAAATAAATTTCTGGGGGAATACATGACAAATTATAAGAACGACAGAAGATTCAACGGAAGTTATTTTCTTGAAGAAGTAGAATTGAAATTAAAGAAAAGACTGGATGAGATCAGAAAGTCTCTCTCTGACGGACAGAAAGAGATCGATAATATGCAGGAGTATTATTGGGGAAATTATACCGAGATGGATGAGTATGGCTATGAAGATTATGATAATCAGCAGGCACTGCTCCATCAGGTCAATGCAAATCAGGAAAAATTGCAGTTAAAGCACCGGTTTGAAAAAATGCTGGACTCTCCCTTTTTTGGAAGAGTTGATTTCGTGTTTGACGGGGAAGAAGAGGCAGAGCCATTTTATATCGGCATTGGAAATTTCGCTGAGAAAGCCGGGATGCAGCCACTGGTTTATGACTGGAGAGCTCCTGTGAGTGGCTTATTTTATGATTTCGATAAAGGACCGGCGGTTTATCAGGCTCCTGCCGGTGAAATACAGGGTGAGATCCTTTCCAAATGGCAGTATAAGATCAAAAATGGAAAAATGATCTATGAGTTCGAAAGCGATACAAAGATTGACGATGATATTCTGAAAAAGGAGCTTGGCACGAACAGTGATGTAAAATTAAAGAATATCGTCCGTACGATCCAGAAGGAGCAGAATGCAATCATCCGCAATACCAGAGACCGGATTTTGGTGATCCAGGGTGCGGCAGGGAGTGGCAAAACCTCCATTGCACTCCATCGGATCGCATATCTTTTATATCATGAGCGGGAAAATCTGAAATCTTCCAATATTCTGATTCTGTCACCGAACGGAGTTTTTGCAGATTATATTTCGCATATTCTTCCTGAACTGGGTGAAGAAAATATCCGGGAGATGAGTTTTGATTTGTTTGCTTATAAAGAACTGAAAAATACTGCGGCAGACTGTGAAGATAAATACGACCAGTTGGAACGAATTATGAAATTTCCGGATCAGGAAGCACTGCGGCGGGCTGACTGGAAGCAGTCAGCAGAATTTGTCGGAGAAATCGAAGGATTTCTTGCAATGCTGGAGGATTCCCTGATGGATTTCCGTCCGGTTGAGTATCGGGGAACGGTAATGACAGAAGAAGAGATACTGAAGCTGTTCTATTATAAATTTACCGAGACACCACTTCTGAAGAGGATGGATTTAGTAAGAGATTATTTTATCGATGAATGGGAGACATTAAGAGGACGGAATATTTCTGATGATGATAAATTGCTTTTACAGCAAAAATTCGATAAAATGTATGTGACGAAGGATCTTTACAGGATTTATTGCCAGTTGCTGGAAGAGTGTGGACTTGATCCGCTGTCCGGAGCAGAGTATGAGAGACGGAAAATCCCGTATGAGGATGTATTTCCGATGTTGTATCTGAAGTACAGACTGGAAGGTGGAAATCATTCGCATAAAAATATTAAGCATCTGGTGATTGATGAGATGCAGGATTACTCATATTTGCAATATACGATCCTTGCCAATTTATTTTCCTGTAAGATGACGATTCTTGGAGACCGGGCTCAGACAATGGATGTCCGGCAGCAGGATGTCCTGAAATTTCTTCCACGGATTCTTGGACGGGATCTTCATAAGATTGAGATGAATAAAAGTTACCGGAATACGGTTGAGATTGCCGAGTATGCAGCAAAGATCAGTGGCATAGAGGATCTGATCCTTCTGGACAGGCATGGAAAAGAAGTTGCAGAGCAGACGTTTGCATCGGAGGACTTCCTGCTGGATGCAGTTCAGGAAAATCTGAATGAGGAGTTTGAAACGGCGGCACTTCTTACTATGACGGAGGAAGAAGCCCTGGAGCTGAACCGTCTTCTGAAATTGCGGGGAGCGGAAGTCGCCTATATTGACAAGAACAGTTCCTCCTTTAAAAAGGGACTGACAGTAACGACCTTTTATCTTGCAAAAGGTCTCGAATTTGATCAGGTCTTTGCGGTGAGAGGCAAGGAGCAGAATCCTTTGAGACAGCAGGCAGAGTATATCTGTGCGACGAGAGCTTTGCATGAACTGTATATGTATGAGATCGCAGATGTATAAAAGGAAAAAGAGAGAAACAAGGAGGAGATGCATATGAAAAAGAAATTACTTGCTTTCGGAATGGCAGTACTGATGCTGACCGGTTGTGGCAGCAGTTCCGGCACGATCCGGTTCGGAGCAGCCGGACTGGGTGGAACTTACCATATGTTCAGTGATGCTTTTGCAGAAATTATAGAATCAGAGAGTGCTGACTGCTCGATAGAAGTAAAGACAACAGCAGGGTCTGCCGCGAATGTACGGCTTTTGTCAGACGGGTATGTTCAGATGGCCATCGCACAGGCAGATATCATCAATGATGCATATTACGGAGTGGGAATGTTTGAAAATGATAAGAAGTATCAGGGATATTCCGCTGTCGGAGGGTTATATACGGAGGCGTGCCAGATTGTAGTACGTGCTGATTCGGACATCCGGTCAGTAGAAGATCTGCAGGGAAAGACAGTCAGTGTTGGAGAAGAAGAGTCAGGAACAGAGAAAAATGCAGAGCAGATCCTGGCAGCGTACGGTCTGTCAGAACGGTTAGTAACCGAGGTGAATCTGGATTATACAGACGCGGTCGAACAGTTGAAAAAGAAAGAGATTGATGCCATGTTCTGTACAGCCGGTGCTTATACAACGGTGATCGGAGAACTTGCCAAGCAGTGTGAGATCCGATTCATAGATCTGGACGAGAAGGGAATCGACAAGCTGATGAAGTCTTATGACTTCTATACAGAATGTGAAATTCCTGAAAATACATATGTCGGGCAGACTGAAGCTGTCAGAACAGTAGGAGTAAAGGCAGTATTACTCGCAAGCGACAAATTATCAGAAAAGAAAGTAAAAGAGATCACAGAAATTTTATTTGAAAATAAGGCTGAACTTCAGTACATTCTTCCAACAGATATTTCACTTGATGAGAGCCAGGCAACAGAGGGAATCACGATCCCATTTCATGACGGGGCAGCCGTTTACTATAAAGAACATGGGATCAGCATGAACGAAGAATAGCATAAGAACGGGAGAAATAGAATGAAGATTCAGTTAGATATGTATCAGACGATTGCCGTTGCGGTAGTCGTGCTGATGTTAGGAAAATTTTTAAAGAAGCGTTGCAGTGTCCTGGAAAGATTCTGCATACCGGCACCGGTGATCGGCGGAGTACTTTTTGCAATTTTTACGTGCATCTGTTATGCCACCGGGATTGCAGAATTTGAATTTGACGATATTCTGAAAGAAGTCTGCATGGTCTTTTTCTTTACATCTGTAGGATTCCAGGCGAATCTGAAAGTGTTGAAAAGTGGCGGAAAGTCATTGATCGTATTCCTTGGACTGGTAGTCGTGCTGATCGTGACGCAGAATTTCATGGCAATCGGACTTTCAAAGCTTCTGCATATCAGTCCGCTCGTAGGACTTTGTACCGGATCGATCCCAATGGTCGGAGGTCATGGTACAGCCGGTGCTTTTGGACCGGTCCTGGAAGACTTTGGGGTAAAAGGAGCAAGTACGCTCTGTACTGCGGGAGCAACCTTTGGACTGATCGCAGGAAGCATGATCGGTGGTCCCATCGGAAAGCGTCTGATTGAAAAGAAAAATCTTTTATCTACAGCCATCGTAGAGGACGACAGCCTTCTGGTGGAAGAAGAGAAGAAGCACGAAAGACATACCAGTATGTATCCGTCTGCTGTATTCCAACTGATCATTGCGATCGGGATCGGAACGATTGTGTCCTATTTCCTTTCTATGACAGGACTGACCTTTCCAATCTATATCGGAGCGATGATCGCTGCAGCAGTGATCCGGAATGTAGGAGAGTATTCCGGTAAATTTACGATCTACATGGGTGAGATCAATGACATCGGAGGTATCAGTCTTTCCTTATTCCTTGGAATTGCAATGATCACGTTAAAGCTCTGGCAGCTTGCAGAGCTTGCATTACCGTTGATGACCCTGCTTGGAGGACAGGTTGTGCTGATGTTCCTGTATGCTTATTTTGTGATATTCACTGTTATGGGAAGAGACTACGATGCTGCAGTTTTATCAGCAGGAGTCTGTGGCTTCGGAATGGGAGCAACTCCTAATGCCATGGCAAATATGCAGGCAATCTGTGAGAAATATGTACCTTCCGTAAAGGCGTATCTTCTGATCCCGCTGGTAGGAAGTTTATTTGCAGACTTTCTGAACAGTCTGGCAATCACATTCTTTATCAATTTTTTATAAAATGTAATGGGGAGATTTTGAAATGTTTTGGAAAAAAAGAAAAAAGGAAAAAGTCAAATATGATGTTGCAAGTGAAAACCTTGCAGTCCCGGAGGTTCATACAGGGGAAGTAGAACATACCGAGACTGATCCGCAGCCGGATGAACCGATCACCTATGAAAATGTTGCAATCCCGGAAATCCATATCCGCAGGAAAAAGTAACCGGAGTACGCCATGAAGATTACGATCATCACTGTTGGAAAAATAAAAGAAAAATATCTTCGAGATGCAATCGCGGAGTACAGTAAAAGACTGAGCCGGTATTGTAAACTGGAGATCATCGAAGTTGCCGATGAAAAGACTGTGGAGCATGCCAGTGAGGCTGTGGAGGATTCCATCCGCAGCAAAGAAGCGGAACGGATCTTAAAATACGTTAAGGAAGATGCATACGTTATTACCCTTGAAATCAACGGAGAGCAGCTCACATCGGAACAACTGGCTGCAAAAGTGGAACAGCTTGGGATACAGGGGACGAGCCATCTGGTTTTTATCATTGGCGGGTCAATCGGACTTGGAAAAGAAGTCCTTGGAAAATCAGACTATGCCTTAAGTTTTTCAAAGATGACCTTCCCTCATCAACTGATGCGGGTGATCCTGCTGGAACAGATCTATCGCAGTTACCGGATCATAAATGGAGAACCATATCATAAATAATAAGGCAGGAGATCAATGAAAAAAATATGGAAATTATGTGCCTTTCTGCCGGCACTGTTCATGATGGGAGTTATTTTTTCGTTTTCTGCACAGACAGGAACTCAGTCAGGTTCACTCAGCCATGATATCAGTGTCCGGGTGGTCGAGACGAAAGGAAGGTTCTTTCATCAGGAACTTGAAAAAAAGGAAATAGAAAAGCAGGCAGATGAGATTGAGTTTTATATCAGGAAGGCAGCTCATATGACGGAATATGCAGTCCTTACCCTGCTGGTTGCTTTTGGATTTTATGTCAATGGATTCCGCAGAAAACGCTGGCTGATGGTGGGATTTATTTTCTGTGTACTTTATGCGGCAACAGATGAGTTCCATCAGTCTTTCGTCGGGGGACGCGGACCATCGGTGAGAGATGTGGGAATTGACAGTCTTGGTGTACTGATCGCGACGATACTTTTGGATGTAGGACAGAAACTGGTGAAGCTGCTGAAAGGGAGGAGACATACATGAGAGAAATGAGACTGGCAAAAAGAGAGATTACAGATCCTGAAGTTTTAAAAGAGATCGTAGAAGAGTGTGACACGGTAAGACTCGGTCTGACCGATGCGGAAGGGATGTTCATTGTTCCGGTGAATTATGGGTATGAGTTCACGGAAGAAAATGGAAAAGCAGAACTTCAATTGTATTTTCACGGGGCAGCGGAAGGAAGAAAGGCAGATGCTTTAAAATCCCAGAGTCCTGTTGCCGTTGAAATGGATTGCAGACACGGGATCATTACCGGAGATTATACCTGTGCTTATTCCTATTCTTACCGGAGTATCATGGGAAATGGAACCGTTTCCCTTTTGGAAACATTTGAAGAAAAAGAGAAAGGACTTCAGCGGATCATGGAGCATATGGCTCCGGGAGCAAAGATTGAGTTCCGGCCGGAAATGTTGACGAGGACGGCTGTATGGCAGATCAATGTGTATGAATTTACCGGAAAAGAGCGAAAGGCGAAATAAGTGGAGAGGAGCAAAGTTCGTACCGGAACGAAAAGGAACCGTTCCATTTCCATGTCTAAAGGAGGTGCATTGATATGAATATGTGTGAACTGATCGTTAAGAAAAAGAGGGGCGGCAGGCTGAATGAAAAGGAAATCGACTGGATCGTACAGGGGTATATAGCCGGTGAGATCCCGGATTATCAGATGTCTGCCATGTTGATGGCGATCTGCTTTACCGGAATGGATGAAGAAGAGACAAAGAATCTGACTCTTTCCATGGCAAAGAGCGGTGATCTGATGGATCTGTCTGCAATTCATGGGAAGAAGATCGACAAGCACAGTACCGGTGGAGTGGGAGATAAGACAACACTGGTCATCGGTCCGCTTGCGGCAGCAGCGGGAGTTCCTGTCGCAAAGATGTCCGGCAGAGGACTGGGACATACGGGAGGTACGATCGACAAACTGGAAAGTTTCCATGGCTTTCATACCAGTCTGACACCGGAACAGTTTATTAAAAATGTAAATTCGATCCATATTGCTCTGGCAGGCCAGACAGCCAATCTCGCTCCGGCTGATAAGAAAATCTATGCTCTGCGGGATGTAACCGGAACCGTGGATCAGATGTCACTGATCGCATCCAGCATCATGAGTAAAAAGTTAGCATCCGGTGCGGACGGGATCGTGCTGGACGTAAAAATCGGAGACGGTGCTTTTATGAAGACACTGGAAGATTCCAAAGCTCTGGCACGTGAAATGGTGCAGATCGGTACGCTGGCAGGGCGGGATATGTCGGCAGTCATTTCTGATATGGATCAGCCTCTCGGATATGCAGTGGGAAATGCACTGGAAGTAAAAGAGGCGATTGCCACGTTAAATGGAAATGGACCAGAAGACCTGAGAGAACTGGTACTTGTCCTGACATCCCTGATGGTGGTAAAAGCAGGAAAAGCAAAAGATATCCGGGAAGCCCGTATCCTTCTGGAGGAGACCCTGGATTCAGGAAAAGCACTTCAGGTGATGAAAGAATGGATCGTGGCACAGGGTGGAACTGCGGAGGAAGTGGAACATCCTGATCTTTTGCCGCAGGCTCTCTGTCAGGAGGCGGTCTGTGCGGAAAAGAGTGGATTTGTTACGAAGATCCATACCGAAGAGATTGGAAGGATTTGTATGCTGCTTGGCGGAGGCAGAGCCAAAAAGGGAGATCCAATCGATCTGTCGGTCGGACTTGTACTTCGGAAAAAAGTAGGAGACCCGGTACACTCCGGTGAATCACTTGCGATCCTTCATGCAAATGACAGAGAAAAGCTGGCAGAGGCAAAGGAAAGACTTTTGAAAGCGTATGAGATCAAAAAAGAACCGATTGCGGTACGTCCGCTGATCTGGGAAATCCTGGATGGAACAGAGGCAGAATAGGACATTTATGCCACGCATATACTGAAGGTAAAGGTGTATGTGTGGCATTTTTATGGACAGAGAACAATTAGCAGAGCGATTCGCAGAGGCTGCAAGTATGCCAAGGGATGTGGTGATGGGAGCATCTGTTATCACGATCACAGGAAGAAATGAAATATGCATAGAAAATTATCGGGGGATTCTTGAATATACAGACCTTCTGATCCGTGTGCAGACCAAATCCGGTCAGATCCGGCTGAGCGGAAAAAATCTGCAGATTGAATATTATACAAACGATGAAATGAAGATTACAGGAAGGATCGTACAACTGGAATTTACCGACGGGAGAAAGACCGGATGATCCAGTCTTTGTTCCGCTATCTGAAAGGATATGTAAAAATCCGGATTACCGGATATTCTCCGGAACGTTTCCTGAATATGTGCTGCTTTCACGGGATCAGGATATGGGAACTGAAAAGCGTCGGGAATGCTTACGAAATGTATATAAGTCTTGCGGGCTTCAGAAAGCTTCGTCCATTTGCACGTAAGACTCATATGAGGATTTATGTGACACAGCGGAACGGATTTCCGTTTTTTGTCCAGAGTTACCGCCACAGAGGTGCATTATTTGCGGGCATTCTGCTGAGTATCCTGTTGATCTGGGGATATTCACTTTTTATCTGGGATATTCATTTTGAAGGAAATGACAAATGGACGGATGAAGCACTGACAGAATTTTTAAAGACCAAAGAAGTTTCTCCCGGAATGAGAAAAAAGAAAGTCGATTGTCCGGGTATTGTAAAAGCAATCCGAAAGGAATATAATGATATCGTTTGGGTGTCAGCATCCATCGATGGAAGCCGGCTGAAAATTCAGATAAAGGAAAATGAAGATACCTTTCAGGAAGAGATGCAGGGAACCGAAGAAGTTTCAGAGAAACCAACGGATCTGATCGCAGAAGAAGATGGCGTGATCACAGGGATCATTACCCGTTCGGGTGTTCCGCAGGTGCATATCGGAGATTCTGTAAAAAAGGGAGATCTGCTGGTGCTGGGAAGGATCGATGTGACGGACGACGGTGGAGAAGTGACCGGTTATCAGTACTGTCATTCGGATGCAGATATTTATGCAGATACGAAGCTGCCTTATCAGGATTCCATCCCTCTAAGCTACGAGAAAAAGAGCTACAACGGGAAATCGCGGTATCAGTTCTACATGAAGATCGGGAACTGGGAGATCCAGGCAGGTATTTTGAAGAATCAGTTTCGGCACAGTGAGAAAAGTTCACTGGAGCATCAGTGGAAACTGGGTGAAAATTTTTATCTGCCTGTTGTGACCGGGTGGAGAAAAATTACTGCTTATTCTGTAAAAGAAGAAAAATACAGCAGGAAAGAACTTCAGGAATTTTTAAGCAGGCGGTTTCAGAATTTTTGTAAGGATTTAACTGAAAAAGGTATTCAAATCCGTCAGAATAATGTTAAAATACAACTGGACGAAAAAGAAGCCTGTGCATCCGGGACACTTTATCTGAACCGGAAGATCGCCTGTGAGGCTGATACAGAAATAGTAACGATTGAAAGGAAAGAACCGGATGAGTCTGTCAGAACTGATGATTGAAATCCCGGCTGAATACGAGGCAAATGTATTTGGTCAGTTTGATGTATATGTAAAGAAACTGGAAAGGACATTTCATGTAACGCTGATCTCCCGCGATGGAGCGACCAAGATCGTGGGGGAGCGTGCAGCGGCAGAGAAGGTGCAGAGGATCCTGAACCAGCTTGTAGAACTTGCCAGAAGAGGCAATACGATCACAGAACAGAATGTAGATTATGCAATCTCCCTTGTATTTGAAGATCAGGAGCAGCAGCTTGTAGATATTGATAAAGATCTGATCTGCCATACTCTGCAGGGAAAGCCGATCAAGCCAAAGACACTGGGGCAGAAAAAGTATGTGGATGCCATTCGCAGTGGCATGATCACGTTCGGACTTGGTCCTGCCGGAACAGGAAAGACCTATCTTGCAATGGCGATGGCAATCACAGCCTTTAAAAGAGAGGAAGTCAGCAGGATCATTCTGACGCGTCCTGCAATTGAGGCAGGAGAGAAGCTCGGATTCCTTCCGGGAGATCTGCAGAGCAAGATTGATCCGTATCTGCGGCCATTATACGATGCTTTATATCAGATCATGGGAGCGGACAGTTTTATAAAAAATTCTGAAAAGGGTCTGATCGAGGTCGCTCCGCTTGCCTATATGAGAGGAAGAACTCTGGATAATGCCTTTATTATTTTGGACGAAGCTCAGAATACGACACCGGCTCAGATGAAGATGTTCCTGACCCGTATCGGGTTTGGATCAAAAGTTGTCATCACCGGTGATTCCACACAGAAAGATCTTCCGGCAGGAACTGTATCAGGACTGGATGTGGCAGTGAAAGTGGTGAAGGATCTGGATGATATCAGCATCTGCACGCTGACCAGCAAGGATGTTGTCAGACACCCGCTGGTACAGAAGATTGTAAAAGCGTATGAAGACTATGAGAAGAAATCCGCACGACCAAGAGAGAACCGGAGGAAAAAGTAATGAGTCTGTATATTGAAGAAGAGGGTTCAGTCACACTGCCGTTTGATACAGAGGAGATTGCCATTGCAGTGACAGAAGCAGCACTGGACTATGCAGAATGTCCTTATGAGGCAGAAATCAACCTGCTCCTGACAGAGAATCAGGAGATCCATGAGATGAACCTGGAACAACGCGGCATTGACCGCCCGACGGATGTATTATCCTTTCCAATGATCGAGTATGATGCTCCAGGTGATTTTTCAGTAATTGATGAGGAAACCGGAGATGCATTTAACCCCGAGACCGGAGAACTGATGCTGGGAGATATTGTCATTTCCAAGGAAAAAGTCCTCTCTCAGGCAGAAGAGTATGGACATTCTCCGAAAAGAGAATATGCATTTTTGATTGCCCACAGCATGCTCCATTTATTTGGATATGACCACATGGAAGAAGAGGAACGGGCAGAAATGGAGGCTCATCAGAGAGCGATCATGGAAAAAGTAGGGATTCCACGCTGAGCAGACAGGTGCAGAATTCCCGGATGGGACTGCCCTGGAAGAAAAGCAAGAACTTTAGAATATGAGAGGAAGAAGTATGTCTGATACACCAACTAAGACAAAAGGCAGAGCCAAAAAGGATGATTATATCGTCCAGGGTTCGATACTGGCTGCAGCAGCGGTATTGACAAAGATCATCGGTGTCGTTTACAGGATTCCGCTGACCAATATATTAGGTGACGAAGGAAATGGATTTTACGGATATGCATATCAGGTTTATGCTATCGCATTGATGATCTCTTCGTTCAGTCTTCCGACAGCCGTTTCAAAACTGGTTTCTGTCAGACTTGCAAAAAGACAGAAACGGAATGCATTTCGGGTATTTCTTTGTTCCCTTGCATTTGCAGTGGGAGTCGGTTTATTTATTTCGCTGACGATTTTCCTGGGGGCGGGACTGATCTCTACCCATGCGATGAAATCCCCGTTAAGTGTCTATGCACTCCGTGTACTTGCACCGGGCTTGCTGATCGTTGCGGTAATGGCGGTCATCCGTGGATATTTTCAGGGAATGGGGACGATGATTCCGACGGCTATTTCACAGATCATTGAGCAGATTGTGAATGCGGTTGTCAGTATTGTAGGTGCGAGCGTATTATTTGGGATCGGTACAAAGGCAGGTGCTGAAAAAGGAAAAGAACTGCTCGGACCTGCTTATGGAGCAGCAGGAAGTACGCTTGGAACGGTCGCCGGTTCACTGGCGGGACTTTTATTTCTGCTTTTCGTTATGATTCTTTATAAAAAAGTGATCCGTCGTCAGTTGAAACGTGACCGCAGTCAGAACGTGGAAAGTTATTCGTTCATTCTGAAAGCACTGCTTTTCACAGCGATTCCGGTCGTATTCAGCACAGCGGTCTACAATATCAATCAGATCATTGACCTGACGATTTTTAATCATGTGATGGAAGCACAGGGATATGTGGAAAAAGAATATATGGCCTTGCAGGGAATCTACACCGGTAAATATGATACACTGATCAACGTACCGATGGCAATCGCCAATGCACTGGGTACTTCTGTTGTGCCAAGTCTGACAGCAGTTGTGACAAATGGTACGAGAAAGCAGGTTCACAGTAAGATCAACCAGACTTTAAGGATTACGATGGTTGTTGCAATCCCCAGTTGTATCGGATATTTCGTGCTTGCTTCACCGATCATGGTTCTTCTCTATAATGACAGAAGTACAACACCTGCCCATCTGCTGATGATGGGAGCGATTGTGGTAGTACTGTATGGTCTTTCTTCTGTGACCAATTCGATCCTGCATGGATTGAATTATATGACAAGTCCTGCCAAGAATGCGGGAGTTGCACTGGTGATTCACCTTGCAGCCTTTGTCCTGATGATGACAGTATTTAAAATGAATGTCTATGCACTTGTAGGAGGAAACATCGTCTTTGCACTGGCAATGAGTATTCTGAATCTGATCAAGATCCGGAAAGTCAGCGGGTTCAGGATGGATCTGCTCAGCACGTTTGGCAAGCCATTTACGGCTGCAGCAATTATGGGTGTCATTACATATGGTGTGTTCCGATTATTTGACCTGCTTGTGGGAGGAAGAGTTATTCCTGTTCTGGTCTCTCTGATCGTGGCAGTACTCGTATATGCAGTCGTCTTATTGAAGATCGGAACGCTGTCAGAAGATGATATTCTGGATCTGCCAATGGGAGGAAAGATTCTCAGGGCAGCGAAGAAATTCCATCTGATGCCGTCATAGAGCAAGGCTTTTCAGAAAGAGACAGATACAGGAATGCAGGGGTCTGAAAAGCATATTTAATATCAATTTTTCTTATAGCAGAATAAAATTTAAAAAAAAGCCGATACTGTATAAAAAAAGGAGTGGTCCTTATGAAGAAAAAATACATGGTCGGCTTTTTCCTTGCTCTTTTCTGTATGGTATTGCTGGTATCGGCAGGATATGCAGCCAGTTACCGGTATGTTATGCAGCGGCAGGAGGCAAGAGTGGAAGAAGCGGAAAAAAGGGAAGAAGACTTTTTACAGCATACAAATTTCCCATTCGGTCTCCTTATAATATTGAAGATGCGACAAAGAAGACCTCCGGGTATTATTTAAAAGAATTAAACGGCTACGTTGCGGTCTATCGTGCGGATGGGACAAGCCTCTATGAGACAACCAATATTCCAGTAGAGGCATTACCGGATGACCTCCGGGCAGATCTTGACAAAGGCCGTTATATAGAGACACCGGAAGAATTATATGGATTTCTTGAAAATTATTCAAGTTGAACCCAGGAGGGTGGACGAATAAAGCGGAATCGTGTATAATACACTGCGGATATTTAGAAAAAACTGAGACAGATTTACAAGTTTGAAAGGAAATGAAGATGGATCAGCAAAAGATAAAAAGAATTAATGAATTATATAAAAAGTCAAAAGCTGAGGGACTGACTGACGCAGAACGGAAAGAACAGAAGATTCTGCGTCAGGAATACATGGAACTTGTCCGCCGGAATCTGCGTGGACAACTGAACAATATTGATATCGAACAGAAAGACGGTACCGTGATCAACCTGGGTGAAAAATACGGTGCTAAATTTGAAAAAAAGGGGAATTAAAAGATGTTGAACGGACTTCCTTCCGATCCGATGATCTTGTTAAGTGTTGTGAATACGAAACTGAGAGATTTCTATCCATCGCTGCAGGCTTTATGTGATGATATGGAGATCAGTGAGGCCGAACTGAAAGAGAAACTGGCACAGATTGATTATGAATACGATGGCTTGAAGAATCAGTTCGTTTAAAAAAATATACATAGAAAAGGAATGAAAATGGAAAATACGAAGCACCATAGACTGACTTCCTTTGCAGAGACTGCAAGTGAGGCACCGCTGCAGGAACCGGATCGTCAGTATTATTTTATTGAAAAAGCAAAAGATATTTTTGCAGAAAAATGTAAAGAAGCCGACAGGACACTGACGTTCTGTGTTACGACTTTCGGTTGTCAGATGAATGCACGCGACTCCGAAAAACTGGTCGGTATTTTAGAGCAGATCGGTTATGTGGAAGAACCGGACGAGGAGAAAGCAGATTTTGTTATTTATAATACCTGTACTGTCCGGGAAAATGCAAACTTAAGAGTTTACGGACGCTTGGGACAGCTTGGAAGGATCAAGAAAAAAAATCCGCATATGATGATCGCTTTATGTGGCTGTATGATGCAGGAACCGGAGGTTGTAGAGAAACTGAAAAAGAGTTACCGGTTTGTAGACCTGATCTTCGGCACACATAATATATACAAATTCGCAGAGCTTCTTACGAAC
>OGYN01001997.1_pt1 | contig 15713 bp, 10 predicted proteins | sample 1576551 | NCBI WGS metagenome assembly OGYN01 (sample SAMEA3541589, study PRJEB24748) | human gut metagenome | biome: human gut; feature: human-associated habitat; material: faeces | place: China | collected 2012 | reverse complement strand
AATGTCTTTTAGCAAAAAGATTATTGCGGGCGTTGCAGCTGTAGCGACTCTGGCTGCCTTGGCTCCGGCAGTCGCAATGGCTGAAGGCGATCAGAGCCAGAACTCGGCCGCGTCCGCTCAGAGCGACTCCACGATCGTCAACGTCTCGTTCTATGCCGCAGATGGCACTCTTCTCCAGAGCACCGGCTGGCCAAAGGGTACTGCGTTCTCCATGTACGCCCTGGGCGTCCAGGCACCGACCATCGAAGGCAAGACCTTCACCGGCTGGGGCTTCGCCTCCAACGACGGCGACGTTCCGGTCGACCCGAACGCAGAAGTGACCGGCAACTGGGCCGTCTACCCGATGTACAAGGACACTCCGACTTCGGAAGATAAGACTCTGAACACGGTCTCCTTCTACAACACCAAGAACGAGCTGATCCAGACCGTCAGCTACTACGCCAAGGACAAGGTCAAGTTCTCCACCTATGCCGCAGGCATCCAGGCACCGGCCATCGAAGGCAAGACCTTCACCGGCTGGGGCTTCGCCTCCAACGACGGCAACGTCGCAGTCAACCCGGACGCAGAAGTGACCGGCAACTGGGCCGTCTACCCGATGTACAAGAACGCTGAAAAGAAGGATGACACCACCCAGAACGTGGTCTCCTTCTACGCAGGCACCGACCAGCTCATCCAGACCGTCGGCTACTACGCCAAGGACCACGTCAAGTTCTCCACCTACGCCGCAGGCATCCAGGCACCGGCCGTCGAAGGCAAGATCTTCACCGGATGGGGCTTCGCCTCCAACGACGGCGACGTTCCGGTCGATCCAGACATGGTCGTGACCGGCAACTGGGCAGTGTACGCCATGTACAAGGACGCTCCGACCGACGACTCCAAGAAGGATGACAGCAAGCCGGCCGACACCACCAAGAAGAATGACACCAAGGGCAACACCAAGAAGACCGTTGCCCAGAAGATCAAGAAGGCCGTTCTCGGCAACACCGGCGCTACCGTTGGTGGCGTTGCGGTGTTCGCCGTGATCGCCCTGCTCGGCTTCGCCGGCATCACCGTGCTCCGCAAGCGCGCCTGAGTCTAACTCAGTCAAGGTGGCATTCGCCTGAAAGCGATTAATTTGGCTCCGTGCAACGACTTCCCCTGGAGTACTTGCGCGGAGCCAAATTGCCGTATTTAATGGCACGTTATGGCTTCATTGAACACACCCTGCAATAAGGTCGCCGACATAGCTAAGGGTGTATAAGATAAGACTTGGCTGGCTGCCGGCGAGGGCTATACCTCAAACGCAGTTGATAGGTGAGGAAGAGCCTTCGAAAACACTTCTTCACCCTGATGCGCTGCCCTAGCCAGCGACCAACCATCCACCCCTGGGAATCGTACGATTTCCAGGGGTTTCCTGTATTCAGCGGAAAACCGCCGAACCTCAGCATACCGTAGAGCCAATTCCCGCGAATATGCTCACAGCCCCCTCAGAATTTCCTGTCAGCCCAACAGTCCTTAAGACAGTAGGCAAATCGGAATCATCAAGGTTGTTCAACACGCCCACGCAAATTCGCGCTACGCATACTCATCATTTTAGGGGGGGGGGGTGACAACTGAGGTCATTTGCGGTATATTACCGGTGTTTTACATATGAATAAACAGTTTTCGCCGTGCCATCAGGCAGGCATTGACGTCACCAAGCCACCCCCCTATATACAACCCTCTCCATAAAACACGCACGACATGCGCGCGGACGTGAATTCCGTGGTTTGGGGTACACTAGACATATTCGAACAAACGTTCGTATTTTGGGGAATTCTGGGGAATTCCCCACTATATACAGTGAGGAAACTCACGACACACCACTACCGGTAGTGTGTATGCTAGATAGTGGCTTGCGTAAGCGAGCATAACCGAAGAACGTGGCCGACACGGCTTTCGCAAACGACGGAAGCCATTTTTGCATAGGGAGGAAATCGAATGACCGTGACCGTCTTCACCAATCCGAGCAACCCGCAATGCGAAGCCACCGAACAAGAGCTTGCAAAGCTGGGCGTGCGTTACGACACCGTTGATCTGACGAAGAACCCGTCCACCTTCGAACAGATCAAAAACGCTGGCTTCAAGCAGATTCCGGTCGTCATCTCACCGAACTCCTCATGGAGTGGACATAGGCCGGATCTCATCCGCCAGCTCGCGCAAAGCTTCGCCGCCTAAGCGCGTAGAAGCCGCAGGGCACCGAGTCCACAAAGGCAGTGCGGGCACAGGTCACATGCAGCCGTGCACGGCGCAACCAATAGCGGACGCACCATACACGTTCTTCCACAAAGCTTCGCCATCTAGCCCATAAAGCAGTCATCCATAAAGCAGTCAGACACTACATGCGGCTGGCCGTGGACGGGTCGAGCGTCATGGTCTGGAACCGATTGGCCATGAAGTCGTCGTCGAAATATGTGGCGAAGAATTGCGAAACAGGCGAATCCTGCGCAATACCCGCCATACGCGAATACCAGGAATCCAGCGCCATCAACGTCATCACGCCGTCAACGAAAATCAGCGCGAAACACACCGCCGTCAACGTATAGCGAATCTTCCACGGAATACGCTGAATCATCGCAAGCAAATGCGGCAGAATCAGCTTCACCCACACCAAGCCGAGTATTCCCCAGAAAAACATGTATTTGCCGGATGTGCGCCCATCAATCGACAGCCATTGACCCGTGTAATCCCACGCGCGAATACCGAACGCAACCTCCATGAACCAGCTGGTGAAATATTCGAACGCGCCGCCAATCACCGCGCTGGCACAGAAGATCAGCATCCAATTCGACCGCCACAAGTGGTTGAGCAATACCGTCAGGATCACCGCGCCAAAGCCGTAGATCGGCGAGAACGGCCCCCACAAAAATCCGGCGCGATCCTGCCATTCGCCGAACAGCACATAGTGGTATAGCGTCTCCACTACCAAACCGAACACGCATCCGACCACAAACAGCCAAAACAGGTTGAAGAAATCAAGCGAAATATAGCCCTTGCCGGTCAGATCACGACCGGCCATACCCTTCGAAACAGCCGTCTCATACTCGCTGCGCGCATCCAAACGACGAAGCGCGAACTGCAAACGTCGCTCCTCGCGCAGCGACGGATCAGCCGTGATATGCAACGCAACCAATACAAGCAGCTGCACGGTCGGACTGATCAGATTCACACCCAAACCCTGCAACGACAACGACAATAGGCCTTCCGCAAGCGTGAGCGGAATCATCAGATACGTCCATTGCGCGATATGCCGACGCTTGTTGAGAATCAGCAGCATGCCGAAAATCGCAAGGCATGCGGTGGAGACCAGCAGCACCACAGCATGAATAACCGACAGAATAGTGGTGAGATTCAGCGCGCCAAACGCCAGTTTGCCGGAAAGCGCGGCGTGGACTGCATACAGGCAGGAAATCACGATGATCGGCAACGTCACCACGCCTTCGATCAACATGACGATGCCGTAAATACGTGCAATCAGCGGCAGCCTGCGGTCAGCAGGATTGCCGTCATCTTCCGCCGATTGCGATTGCGCAATGATGCCGGCCTCTTCGATTGCTGCGATTTCGGTTTCGTCGGCGATGGCTTCGCTCACATCTTCAATCTTGCTCATGCTTGTTCGTCCTTCCCTGCACAACGCTACCAAAACCCGATCGCAGTGCGCTACACGAGATGATTGTTTGCGCGCAACGCGCACAACCTGCGATTTCTGCCTGCGCAAGTCACATGTCATCCCGCAATCACAAGATGTGCAGACAGCAGACTCGACTTGCGCAGACACAGAAGGCAAGTTGCGCGGTCTCCAACAGCAAGATTCACAGTCCTGCCGCGGTTTGTCGTGTTTATTTCAGTCATGGACGGAGCGCATTTACGCCTGTGCCCAAATTTGTCCGAGAGCGGGTATTACGATACGGGAGGCGTAGCGCTACGAATAACGTATCGCTACGCGCGAACACGGTCGAACATCCATTGGACTGGGGAGACAATGCGCAACGTACTGCAGATTCTGCGTCGTGACCTCAAACGACTCGTCACCGTACCTGCCGCCTGGGTCATCATGATCGGCATAACCATCATTCCGCCGCTGTACGCATGGTTCAACATCTACGGATTCTGGAATCCGTATGGCAATACCCAAGGCATCAAAGTTGCCGTGGCCAACGTCGACAAAGGCACCGACAACGCCCTGCTCGGCAAAATGAACCTCGGCGACCAGATCGAAGACACGCTGAAAGACAACGACCAGCTTGGCTGGGAATTCATGGGCAAGGCCGAAGCGATGGAAGCGGTACAGTCCGGCGACTGCTATGCGGCGATCATCATCCCCTCCGATTTCAGCGAGGATCTCGCCAACGTCGTGACCGACAGCAAGAACCGGCCGACGCTGGAATACTATGTCAACGAAAAATCGAGCCCGATCTCCCCGAAAATCACCGACCAAGGCGCGACCACCGTTGATCGTACCGTCAACAACACCTTCGTCTCCACCGTCAGCGAAGTACTCACTAAAGCCGTGAACTCCGCGAATGACACCATCAACGGCAAAACCAACTCCTTCGTCAACGAAACCACAGCAGAACTCGACAAAACCCAGAAGAACGTAAGCCTCATCCGCTCCACCATCGAAGATCTTGACGCACAGCTCGCCAACGTGCCGCAACAAACGCAATCCGCCCGTCAGGCAATGAACGACGTGCAGCTGGCCGCAGCAAGTGCGGGCAAGGGACTGGCGAACACCGCCACCGCCATCGGCACCGCACAAAACGGCCTCAATACCTTCACGTCCAACGCCAACACCGCTTTGGAGAACGGTTCCGGCCTGATTTCGCAGGCCGCCAGCGACACCACCACCAGCATCAACAAGGTGACCACGGCCGTCTCGTCCGCAAGCGGCACCGCACAGCAGGCCGTCAGCAACATGCAAAGCGTGACCGACAGCAACGCCCGGCTCATCGAGAAGCTCAAGAACGTCAGCGACAACGCACAGTACCAAGACATCATCAAGAAGCTCGAAGACACCAACAACACGGCCGCTGGCACGCTCAACGACCTCAAAACGTTGAGCGAGAACACACAATCCACGTCCGACAGCGTGTCCAAACTCGCCACCGACTTCAACACCAGCACGCAAAATTCGCTGAAAAGCATGGGAGATGCCCGCAACACGTTGAATTCCGGTGCGCTCCCCCAGCTCAACTCCGGTCTGAGCTCGCTCGCCATGACCGCCGGCACACTGTCCGGCACCGTAACCAGCCAGACCACCGTGGTCAACCAGACCTCCGCCGTGCTCGACCAACTCGACCAGGTGGCGAACGACACCCGCACCACGCTGCAGAACACCGACAAGCAGCTCGAGCAGGTGGAGAACAAGCTCATCACCGTCAGCACCGACCTGAAAGCGCTCGGCAGCGTTGACATGCTGAAAAGCCTGACCGGCGACAGCTCCCTCAACACGGAGAAAATCGCCTCGTTCATGCAGTCCCCCACGGTGATCGACACGAAAAACGTGTATCCGATGAACTCCTACGGTTCCGGCATGGCTCCGCTCATGACCAACCTGGCCCTGTGGGTGGGCGCGTTCGCCTTCGTGGTGATCTTCAAGGTGGAGGTCGACGATGAAGGCCTCGAAGACCTCGACTTGACCACTTCCGAAAAATATTTCGCCCGCTACATGCTGCTCGGCATCATGGGCGCCATCCAAGGCGCGATCACCACCATCGGCAACCTCATCATCGGCGTGCAGACGGTGAACGCGCCGCTGTACATACTTACCGGCGTCATCACGTCGCTGGTATATCTGAGCATCACCTTCGCGCTGTCGACCTCGTTCATGCATATTGGCAAGGGACTGTGCGTCGCGCTGATCATCGTGCAGATTCCGGGCGCTTCCGGCCTGTATCCGATTGAGATGATGCCGAAATTCTTCCGCATGGTCTACCCGTTCGTGCCATTCAGTTATTCGATTGACGCGTTCCGTGAGACGATTGCCGGCTTCTACGACGGGCATTGGCTCAAGTCGATTGGCGCGCTACTGATGTTCGCCGTGGTCGCGTTCTTCATCGGACTTGCGATTCGCCCGCTGCTGGTCAATCTCAACCGCCTGTTCGCCCGTCAGATCAAGGAAAGCGACATGATCATCGGCGAGGAGGTACAGCTTCCGGAACGCGGCTACAACGTGTCCCAGGCCATTCAAGTGCTCGCCGATAAGGGCGGCTACCGTGAGGCGATCGAGGAACGTGCGAGCCGCTTCGCCGAACTGTATCCGAAGCTCAAGCGTGGCGCGCTGGTTGCCGGTTTCATTGTGCCGGTGATTCTGGTGCTGATCTTCTCCTTCACCAACGGCGAGAAGATCGTGGTGCTTGCCACCTGGATCATCTGGGTGCTGCTCATCATCGGATTCCTGATGGTCATCGAATATATGCGTTTCAGCCTGCAACGCCAGGTGGAACTCGGCAGCCTCAGCGACGAAGCGATTCGCGAACAACTGGTGGAACGCCAAGCTGCAAGGCTGCGCCGCAAGAAGCGTGCGCAACAAATCAGGCGAGACAAGCTGATGCGCAAGGCACAACGAAGAAAACACGAAACCAAACAGGCGATCGCCAACGTCGCAGACACCAGCCAAGCCGATGCCGACGGCATCGCAACACTGGTACAGGCCATGAACGCGACCGGCAACACCGGCACAGCGAGCAACACCAATCCCAACGGTAACAGCGAAAGGAGCAACGCATGAAAAATATCTGGAAACTGTTCGTCGGCGACGTTCGACGCCTGACCAGCAACATCGTCTCCATCATCATCGTCATCGGACTGGTGGTAATTCCTGGCCTGTTCTCCTGGTTCAACGTGAGCGCAAGCTGGGATCCATTCGCCAACACCGGCAATCTGAAATTCGCCGTCGCCAACGACGATGAAGGCTACAAGTCCGATCTCATTCCCGTGAAGATCAGTATCGGCGATCAGGTGGTCAACACCTTGCGCGCCAACGACCAGATGGACTGGACCTTCACCACCAAAAAAGAGGCCATCGACGGCACCAAATCCGGCAAATACTATGCAGCAGTGGTGATTCCGAAGGATTTCAGCACCCGCATGATGACATTCTTCACCGCGGACGGCGACCATGCCACACTCACCTACTACAACAACGAGAAGAAGAACGCACTCGCTCCGAAGATCACCGGCCAGGGAGCCGACACCGTGGCAGCACAGATCAACGAAATGTTCTCCGCAACGTTGACGAGCACCGCGCTCAACATCGCCTCGCAGCTGGCCGATGAGCTTGACAAACCGAAATCGCAGGCCACGCTCACCAACTTCAGCAACAACATGGGCAATTTCGCGAATACGCTCACCGACACGTCGTCCGCGTTGACCACGTTCAGCTCGCTGACGTTGAGCGCGCAGAACCTGCTCGACAGCTCCAACAGCCTGCTTTCCAACGTGAGCGGCAGCGCGAAGAACGCCGTCAACGAGCTCAAACAGTCGAAGAACGGCATCAACGATCTGACCGGAGCCGTCAAAACCAGCACGAATGCGCTCAGCACCGCGTTGAGCAGCTCGTCGAACAGCTTCGGCGCTGTCTCCACCGATATTGACAGCGTATTCAACAATGCGGGCACCCAAGCCGGCAATACGGCCACCGCCCTGCGCAATCAGGCTGCGAACGTATCCAAGCAGGCGCAAGGCTATCAGAACATCTACGATGCCCTCGACGAGCTCAGCAACAACAATCTGGTGCCGGAAGTCGCGAAAATCGCCATCAATCATCTCAAAACCAACGTGGGCGCGACCATTACGCAACTCAACGATCTAGCGAACTCACTCAACACCAGCGCCGACAATATCGACGCGAAAGTGAGCGACACCACAGCCGACCGCGAGCGCGTGAGCCAGCTTGCCCAGCAGGCGAAGGCCTCCATCGACGGCATCAAAACCGATTTCGACAGCCAGCTCAAGCCGCAGCTCAACGACATTTCCGATTCGATCAGCAGCACGGCCACCGCACTGAGCAGCACGGCCACCGATCTGAAGGGCGCGTTGGGAGATCTCAACAGCACCACGAAGTCGGCCGACAAGCAGCTGACCAATATTCGCACGGTGTTGGATTCCACCGCCGAAAGCCTCACTAAGGCGAGCACCGCGCTGTCTTCGTTCAATGGCACGCTTTCCGACGCGCTGAACAGCGGCAATATGGACACCGTCAAAGACGTGCTCGGCAACAACACCGATTCGCTGGCGGCGGCTCTTGCAGCTCCCGTCCAGGTGAAGCGCACGGCTGTGTTCCCTGTGGAGAATTTCGGCTCGCAACTGGCTCCGTTCTACACGATTCTGCCGTTGTTCGTGGGATCGCTGCTTATGGCCGTAACACTCAAGACCACGGTGTCGCGCAAGAATCGTGAGGAGCTCGACAATCCGAAGCCGCATCAGCTGTTCCTCGGCCATTATGGCGTGTTCGCCGTGATCGCACTGTTGCAGAGCACGTTCTCGCTGGGCGGCGGCCTGCTGTTCCTGCACATTCAGGCAGTGCACCCGTGGCTGTTCATGTTGACCGGCTGGGTGGCCTCCCTCGTGTTCTCGTTCTTCACCTACACGATGGTGGCGAGCTTCGGCAACGTGGGCAAGGCCATTGGCGTGCTGACGCTGGTGTTGCAGATTTCCGGCGCGAACGGCGCGTATCCGCTTGCCGTGCTGCCGAAGATCATCGGCGATATCAGTCCGTTCCTGCCGGCCACGCATGCGATTACGGCATTGCGTGCGGCCATTGCCGGTATTTACAACAATGATTATTGGCATGCGATCGGTTCGCTGTTGCTGTTCCTGATTCCGCTGCTGCTGATTGGCTTGCTGCTGCGTATTCCGCTGGTCAAATTCAATAGGTGGTACGTGGCGAAGGTGGAAAGCACCAAGGTGGTCGCATGATTACCGGAGTGCATGAGGCGGTTTCCGAAGCCGTTTCCGATGTGGTTTCCGACGCGGTCAGTGACGTGCATGAGGCCGTTCGCAAGGCGCAGAGCCGCCGCGAGCAGCTTCGCGAGCAAACCGATCATAAGATCATGAAGGCCACGCTTGCGATTGTGATTTCCGATGGTGTCGGTGCGGTGACCATTGAAGAGGTCGCCCGTCGTTCCGGTGTTGCGAAAACCACGATTTACCGTCGCTATAAGAATGCGGACGATCTGTTGCGCCGCGTGCAGTTGGAAGTTGCGGGATTGCCGGATTTCAGCGATGTCGAGTTGTCGAAAAACGGTCTGCTGACGATACTGCAACGCATTCAGGGCTGTTTTTTCGACAGTGAGCTTGGTTTGAAAGCCGTCGGTGTGGTGCTTTCTTCCGATAATCCTTCGTTGAATGCGATTGCGGATCAGGTGCTCGTTCCCGCGGAAAAGCGTTTTTCTGAGTTTGTTGAGCGCGGCATGAAGGCCGGAGTGTTCCGTAATGGATTGGATCCGCAATTCCTGTTCAGCACGATACTCGGCTCCATGCTCGCCTGTAAGGCGTTGCATGGCGACGCGAGTATTCCTTGGCCTGAGAACATGACGGCTGTTCTGTGGCCCGTTATGGCCGCCTGAAAGGCATTGCAGAGCAGAGTTGCACGTAGTAGTATCTGAAACTCATGAGCGTCCCCGCTACGGCCTTTAATCACTCTTTGAGTGAGGCTGTAGCCGGGGCGCTCATTGTACGTTTGCAGACTTTTCGCCGCTACTGGACCTACTGGATCGACGCTTCCTGACGGGCCACGTCCAACGCCTTGTTGAACGCTTCCGACGTCCAGCTGGCACCGGCCACCTTGTCTACCTTGAGGTCTTTGAGCGGTTTGCCGTCCACCACGCCGTTGATGGCTTCGGCGAACGCATTCTGGTGCTTTTTGGAGATGGACGTGAACGGATGCCCGATAACCTCCACATTGGTGACGGTCTGATCTTTGACCGTCACATGCACGTCGATGGTGTCTTCGCCCACCGGCCCGTACTGGCCGTTGATCGAGTAGGTACCGTCGGCGTAGTTGCCGGTGTCTTGCTTGTCGGATGTAGTGCTGTTCGGATCGTCGGCATGGTTTTTGTCGTCCGAATCCGCAGAATCGCCGGAGTCGGTGGCGCTACCGCTGTTCTTCGAATTTTCTTCCTGCGATTGCACGCTTTCGCCGGAATTTCCGGCATATTCATCGTCCATCGGTGTCGCCGTGGGTTCGCCGCATGCCGACAGCAGCGCAAGGCTTGCCGCAGACAGTGCGATCACTTTGATCGCATTCGATGATTCGTTGCTCATGTTCGCTCCGTACGATTCGTCAGTGCTATGGCTTGGATTATTCGGCTGATTTCAGCTTATTCCTCACCGCCGGTTTTCGCGGCTTTGGTCGGATCGGCGAAGCTGATGGCCGTCTCGCCATTCTGTGCGCCTTCCGTAGTGGAACCGGTGTATGCCGGCTTGCCACCCGCCTGCTCATAGACCTTCCGTGCGGCCTCATCATTCCACTTCTCACCGACGAGCACGCCATGGTTGAGCATGATCTCGCGCTGGGCACAAGATGCGACGAGCGCATCATGGGTCACGACGATGATGGTAGTGCCCTGCTCGTGCAACTGACGAAACAGGTCAAGCACGATTTTCTCGTTCTTCTCATCCAAATTGCCGGTCGGTTCGTCCGCAAGAATCAGTTTCGGACAGTTGATGAGCGCACGTGCGATGCACACACGCTGCTGTTCGCCGCCGGAAAGCTGTCCGGGCAGATGGTGGGCACGCTCCTTCAGACCGACGCGCTCCAATGCTTCCAACGCCTGCTGCTCGTTGACTACGGAATGGTAGTACTGTGCCACCATCACGTTTTCCACAGCCGTCAGATGCGGTACCAGATAGAACTTCTGGAACACCAATCCGATCATGTTCTTACGCACGTCGGCAAGCTGCTTGGCGTTCAAATCCTCCAACTTGCGGCCTTCCAGCATGACGGAACCCTTTGAAGGCGTGTCCATGCAGCCAATCATGTTCATCAGCGTGGTTTTGCCGGAACCCGACGAACCGACAATCGCAAGCCATTCACCTTGCGGAACGGTCAAAGTCAAATCGTCGACGGCACGCAAATCGCCGTAAATCTTGGAAATATGATCCAATTCAAGCAACGTATTCAACGTATGTTCGGAACTCATGATTATTCCTCCCTCAAAACGATGGCGGGGTCGATACGGGTTGCGCGGCGAACCGGCGGGATGGATGCGATGACGGCGATGAGCACGCTCAACAGCAGCGAAGCGACGCCCAACAGCCAGTTGAAGCCAATGGCACGTTCGAATACGGATACGCACAGCACGCGGGCCAGCAGGTAGCCGATGGCAGTGCCGATCAGGCCGCCAATCAGTCCGTAGATGGCGGATTCCACATAGAATTCGATGCCGATAGCGCGCGAGGATGCGCCTAACGCCTTGCGCAAGCCGATTTCGTTGCGTCGCTGAGACACGATGGAACTGATGGTGGTGCCCACGCCCACAAACGTCAGCACGAGCACGACCAGCGACACGATCCAGAACAGGGTTTGCAGCATGGCGATGATACGAGTGTCGGATGAGGTGATTTTGGTGACGGTCTGCGCTTTCACGCCGGTTGACGGATTCGCATTGATCGATTTGACGACATCGTTGAGTTCGCTGCCTACCGCATTGACGGAATATTCGATCACGTCCGCTCCGCGTTTGAAACCGGCCAGTTTGGCCACGTCAGCGTTGACCGCGTAGACGATTTCGTCTTCGCTGCCGCCCGTATCGACGATGCCTCCGACACGGAATTCAGTGCCGGTGTTCTCCATAATGTCGGACGAAACGCGGCCGTTTTCTTTGGCTTGCGCTTCGGTTTGGCTAAGAGCGCCGGAATCCTGCGCATCGTCGGATGCGCGGTAGCCGATGGTTACGGTCGAACCGATGGAGACACCGAGCGCGTCTGCCACGTCACGGCCGAGCATCACGTTGCCTTCGCTAGGCCAATCGCCAGTCACGTTCCAATGATGGTTGAGCGCCTTCACGTCTTTGGTTGTGATGCCAGCCAGCGTGTATGGCGCAGAATTGATGCGCACGCTTTCATACCGGTAAGCGGCGGAACGGGCGCTGTACGAGCCTTTCACCATCTGGTTCAACGCTTTGACGGTATCGGTGTCGATGCCGTGGGACTTTTCGGCTGATTCGGACGGCGTGACGATAAGATTCGCGCCATACGCACGCATTTCCTCGTTCATCTGCTGTGGAACGGCAATACACGTCGCCGCAAGGCAGAACAGCGTGGCAGCGCCCACCATGGAGGCGATCACGGCCATAACGGCCCGCGAACGACGGCGGAACACCGCGCCCCACAGCATGGTGAAGAACATCTTGCGATTAGTCATCTCATGCCCCTTACGGACTGTCTTGAACTCACCTACCATGCAACACCTCCGCAGACGAACAGCACAGTGTGCCGTTCGTGACCGAGGCCGCAGCCACGGCCGAGTTTACGGAACTCAAGTTGACATCAGCGGCCATGCAACACCTCCGCAGGTTTGAGTCCCAGAATCGAACGGATCGACGAGAACGAGGCGATCAGCACGGTAAGCGTCAGCAGCACAAACACCAGCACAAACACCATCGGACGCATCGTAATGCCGGAACCGAATACCACATGTCCCACAATCTGCGCAACACCGGAACCCAACAGCGCACCGACAATCGCACCAACCAACGAAATCACAGCCGTCTCAGCGAGCATCAGGCGAGAAACCGCACCATCGGTGGCACCAATCGCCTTCAGCAACGCCAATTCTGAACCGCGCTCACCAATCGAGGCGGCCATCAGATTCGCCACTGCAATAGCGGCCGCAACCAGCGAAAGCACGGTCATCAGCACCATCACCGCCTGCGTTTTCTGCAGCACATCGCCCTGTAATGCGGCCACCTGACGCACCTGCTTGGCTACGGAACCGGGAATGACCTCTTCGATCTGATAGGCGATGGACGAAGGGTACGCGGTGCAATACCATGTTTCCCACTCATCTTGCGTGAGCGCATTCGGATTCTTCGACGCCTTACGCGCCAAATCATTGTCTGGCGTGGTCAGAGCCTTGACTTCGATCTTGTCGATGGAATCAGGCAGATTCGCAAGCACCTGCGTGGTGGATGACGGAATGTACATCGCATTGTTGTCGCTATCGCCGGAATCGTAAATGCCGGTGATGGTGATCCGCTGCTTGTTGCGGCTGCCGTCGGCGGTGGTTTTGTAGAGGGTTACGGTATCTCCCTTGATCACGCCGAGTTTGGATGCGAGCGTGGTGCCGATCAGGCCTTGCGCGCTATCGTCTTTCGGCCAGGAGCCGTCAAGCTTCCACCACGAACGCATGCCGTTCATGCCCGCCACCGTGGATTCACCGGAATCCATATGCAGGGTCTTGGCGAACCATGTGCCCACGATCGGCACGCCGGAAGCCTTGCAGGAGCTGGAATCCACCGATTCGGACGCGCAGTTCACGTCAGCATGGATATTAAGTTCGGGGGCAAAATTCGTGATGTTGAACGCCCAGAAGATGGTTTTGATCTTCGGTGCATCCGATTCCTTCAGAAATGTGGTCGGATCGGATTCGGAAGTGCCGGAAGCGTTGCTATTCGCGTCACCCCCCGTGTTGTACAGGTCGTTGACGACGGCATCGGCCTTGGGCTGCACGGTGATGTTGGAACCGTACGTCGACAGTTCCGCGTTCAGCTTGTCTCCAACGTCGAACACCACACCCAGCATGGCCACGCTGACCGTGGCCGACAGGCACACGGTGACCGCGATCAGCAGTCTGCGTTTGAACTGCCTGCTGAACGAGCGGAAAATCATTCGAAAAAAGAACATGACTACCTCTTTCCGCTCACTGGAAATGCGTCGACAATGCGTCGAGCGTCGAAGTTTGAATTACGATTTTGCCGGATTCAACCTGATAATCGAACGGCACAGGATTGCAGCCGCCCTTGAATCCGATAGTGGCGAGGTTGATGGCGACATCGCACTTCTTGCAGATGATCTTGCCATCCTTCTCGTAATAGCCCGCGTCACCGCAGTTATCGCATGCGTCAAGACCGACACCGTACGCTCCACCATTCTTTTTGATGATGATGAAACGCATTACCGTGCCATCTTTCGCCTTGTATTGGAAGCGATGCAGATGACCGTCGTTGATTTGGCTGAATTTGATGGTGGCCACGCCGTCGCTCAGCGAATAATCCTCAGGCGGAGACAGCGTAATGACCTTCTTCGTTTGCGCCACACCATACGTGAGCGCGAACGTGATGCCGATCATCGCAACAAGACTCCATGCGCCGGCCGCCTTCGCACGGCGACGGAACGCGATATGCGATCGCACAATGGCCTCGTTTGCGCCTTCCGGCTTGATTTTGAAGCCCATCACAATGCTGGCGACCACCGGAATGATGAACACCAACACCATGGCAATGACCATATGACGCTGATGATTGATGCACCACACCAACGCCAGGAACGCTTCCGTAGGGAAATGAACGATGCGCTTGGACTGCAGAATCTGCGCAAGATCAGTGAAATGCGAGACAAACAGCAGCGCAATCAGCAGCAGCACGGCCGTGGTGAACGACCAACGAATCGCAGTGGAACGCATCGTACGGAAAATCAACGCTGCAACAATCGCAGTGGCCGCACCCAATGCGAAACCAAGCGCACGAAGCAGCATATCCGAAGTGAAGATCGGATCTCCTGGCTCCACGAAAATCGTCAAACGCAAAATAACATCAGGCAACGCACGGAAGGTGGTGGCGGCAATCGCAAGAGCGCCAATCGCATTCGCAATATCGAGCAACGCGCGATGATCATGCCAATTCGTAGTGATGCGACGTGCGAACAGCACAACAACGAACACTGCGATATCGAAAATCACACAACACCACAACGTAGGGTAATTGACGAACGTACGCTGATTGATCATCGCGGATGCACGCAACGCGGCGAACACAATGGCACCCGCGAATCCAATAATGAAGCCCGCAAGACGCCAGTACGCGCTCAACGGCTTGTCACGCCCCTCACCGACCGTGAGCATCACGTTCAGCGCCATAATCAGCAAAGCCGGTGCCAGCGTTCCCTGCAACACCGTGACGTACTGCGTCAGCATCTCACACCTTTCGTTGTATATCCCTGTCAAAGCCTAGTGAATTCGGCACGCAAAAGGAACCCCCTTACCAAGATTCCCCCAAAAGCGCGTTATCTCCCAAAAGCGTATCCCCTCAAACGCAAGAGAGCGGTTGCTTGGATGGTTGTTCGACCGTAGGCTCGGCCAAACGGCCTTGAGCGCGTCGAACGACTATCCAGGCAACCGCGAACGCCGTACCCATATTCGCGCTACTTGCATACGTTTCGCGATACGTGAACGGCGTTAACCACGAGTTGAATCTCAACATGAATTCAGGCTTACATCCAAACCGTTTCGCTTGGCATGTGCCGGAACTCACGTTTCAGATCACCACTCCTGCGGGGTGTAGTTCCACTCCGGGAAAGTGACCTCGAGCGGCTCGGTCCAGAAGCGGCCCTTGACGCCGGTTTCCGGATCAACATGCAGCATCCAACCCTTCTTCTCCGGAGATTCGATCTTCAGCACGAGCTTGTAGGAGCCAGCCTCGTCGAGCTTGACGTTGGCGCCGTAGTGCGGGCCGTCGGAAGCGTTCATCTGCATG
>OGYN01001971.1_pt1 | contig 15841 bp, 14 predicted proteins | sample 1576551 | NCBI WGS metagenome assembly OGYN01 (sample SAMEA3541589, study PRJEB24748) | human gut metagenome | biome: human gut; feature: human-associated habitat; material: faeces | place: China | collected 2012 | reverse complement strand
GTTTGATAGTAGACCCTACCTGACGGCGTCCTACCATCGCCATGTCATATTGGAAATATGTATAATTAGGTCCGCCAACATAAGCTTTCACATGCCCGTTCATAGGATCCATCGACATAAAGCCGGTACGAAGGAATGACTTATAATAGCGGATTGAATCCATCGGAGTCATAATCGTGTCCTTGCTTCCCATCCACGAAAAGACTGTCATTTCCTGCGGTGTATCGAATGCTTTCCGAATTTCCTGTTCAGAATTCCCCGCCTCTTTCATCAGCCGGTAACGCTCAGTCTGTTTCATAGCCTTCGTCAACAGTTCTTCCACCCGTTTCGTAGGCAGCACTCTTGCGTATGGCGCATTCTTACTTCCTACTTTTTCTTTGAAAAACAAAGGTTGCAAATAACTCAAATGTTCTTCTACCGCCTCCTCCGCATATTGTTGCATCCGCGAGTTGAGAGTCGTATAAATCTTCAGTCCGTCCGTGTAGACATTATAATTCGAACCATCCTTCTTTTTATTCTTCGCACACCAGCCATACAGAGGATTCGTTTCCCAAGAAAGGGAGTCTTCATAGTATTTCTGCATTTGCCAACCACGATAATTACTCTTCACCGGCTTGGTTGCTGTCATCACACCACGCAGGTATTCACGGAAATAAGTAGCCAAACCTTCCTTGTGGTCAACACGGTTATACGACAATTTCAAAGGAAGCGCTTGCAGAGAATCACATTCGGATTCAGTAATATATCCCGCTTTACGCATCTGTCCAAGCACCACATTACGACGGCCGCGAGAACGCTCATTAAAACGAACAGGATTATAGAGTGACGGATTTTTACACATACCAACCAAGGTAGCCGCTTCCTCTATTTTCAAGTCCTTCGGTTCACGGTTAAAATAAGTATGCGCAGCCGTCTTAATACCGACAGCATTATTCAGGAAATCAAACTTATTGAGGTACATACTCAGAATTTCCTCTTTGGTATAATAACGCTCGAGTTTTACGGCAATCACCCACTCAATCGGTTTCTGGAAAAGACGCTGGAGAGTATTTCTCGCCACATTCTCCGTAAACAACTGCTTGGCAAGCTGCTGTGATAAAGTACTTCCCCCACCCGCATTTTTCTGGAATAACAAACCACGTTTCACAAATGCACGGAACAAAGCCTTAGCGTCAATCCCCGAGTGTTCGGCAAAACGAACATCTTCTGTCGCAATCAACGCATTAATAATGTTGGGTGACAAGTCCTTGTAGGCTGTATACACACGATTTTCCTTACTATAAGACCAAGTACCGAGCACTTTCTCATCCTCAGAAAAGATCTCCGTCGCAAATTTATAACTTGGATTCTCCAGTTCCTCCACTGGAGGCATATAGCCGATCCAACCTTTCGAAATAGAAACAAAAATAATGACGGCAGCCACTACTGCGATTGCCAATAAAATCCAAAGAGCTTTTATTATTTTTCGAATCATGTTTTTTCTTGCTTATAAAAAATGCACTTAATTAAGTTACAAAGGTAGATAAAATCCGGTAGCCGACCAAACAAAAACAGGCGGGATTTTTATTCCCGCCTGTCATTCACCCTAACTCTATCTATTCAGAGTTACCAATTATGAATGAGTCGTATAGTAACTCACCATTTATCAATAGTCTGTAATTTCCATTCTCCTATCGTACAGCGTTCACTATCAAAGTTGATCGCCACTTTCACTACCGGAAGCCCACACAAAGCGAAGCGTTCAGGATAATTCTTCAGATTGATCTGTTCCATAGCTTCACCGGCAGTCTTGTCAAGCTTCAATTCCATCACATAGAGCGTTGTTTTCGTACGAAGCACCACATCCACTCGACCACGGGGGGTACGGACTTCAACATCCACAAAAGAACCCAATAAGCTGAAAATAATGTAGAACATCTGCTGATAGTGACCTTCATACCTCGTATTGTCACAATAAGGAATGGTAGACAAGAAAGTCTGCAGCCGACGCAACGCAGAATCCATATCATCATTACGGATATCACGGGAAAGATAAGCTACCATGGTATTCGTTTTTTCAGTAGGTGTAGACACATAATAAGGCAACAGACTCCTCATCAAGCCGACCCTAACTTCTTTATTAGGAATATCCAATGTGTACAGTCCCAACTCGCTATCGTAACCCTTGATGGTGATATAACCGCTCTGATATAACAGCGGAGTAATACTGGACATTGTCTCCGTCGGTGCATCAAAATCCTCCACAGCTGCTGTTTTTCCTCCGACTTCAGAAGGTTCAACACCGAACTTTTCCAACATCTTTATCAAGTATGTAGGAGTACCGCTACCGAACCAGTAAGAACCAAATTTACCATCCGCAAAAGCATTCAACAGACTGAACGGATTATAGATGTCGGGAGACGGATAAGTGAAATGATAACCGTCATAATTCCCCTTCAACTTCAGCAAGACCTCTTCAGGGGAAATATTCAATTTCGCAGCCAATCTCTCCATATCCTCTTTCATTTGCGTTAGCATCTCATCCTCCGTTATTCCGCAAATTGCAGCGTATGGCTCATCCATGCTGATATTCTTGATATTATTCAATTCACTAAAGATACTCAACTGAGAGAACTTGGTGATACCAGTCAGAAACACATACTTCAGATAAGGATCACAAGCTTTCAAGGGACTATAGAAATTACGCATGATATTACGCAATACGCCTAGATTCTCCTTTTCATGTACCACATCAAGCAAAGGAGCATCATATTCATCTATAAGAACTACAACCTTTTTCCCTGTCTTTTCATAAGCACACTTGATAAGACGGGTTAATCGTAGATTAGCATCACCGGCAGTTGTATCGAGACCGAAGGTCCGCTCATAGTCTGAAAGCATAAAGTCAAGCAAACGCTCCAAACGCTCCTTATCCACATGCTTCGCCATACTCATATCAAAATGAAGAACCGGATATTCTATCCACTCTTTCTCCAACCTCTCCATAGCCAACCCTTGAAACAGGTCCTTACGACCAGAGAAATAACTATGCAAAGTAGAAGTAAGCAAAGATTTACCAAAACGGCGAGGACGACTCAGAAACACATATTTCGCAAAATGAGTCATGCGATAAACGTATTCCGTCTTATCGATATAAAGATAATTCTTCTCACGAATTTCAGAAAAAGTCTGTATCCCTATGGGGTATAATCTTTGCAAAGCTTCCATATCAATCATATTTTTCACAAAGCTACAAAAAATATCCGTTCAAAAAGAAAGCAGGCAGAAAACTTTTTCCCGCCTGCTCCTTTTACTTTATATGAACAGCTCCACAGGTACAAAAGGTATAGTAAATACACCCCGCATTTTTCCACACACACGTACGCACGTACCTGACTAATGAGCGCAAGTGTGCGTGTGTATAGAGAGCCCCGAAAAAAGTGTACCTGCTGTACCCGCCATAACCACCGCACCTGATAAACTCATCATACCCGCCACACCCATCGTCAAACAAACACAGTGCCATATAAGTCCTACAAATCATATTAGCTTCATGCTAATATGAGGGTATAAGTCAGGAACATACCACTGTACTCTTCCCGACCTTTTGTCAACGTCAAACCTTGACGTATAGTTCTGTTATCCGTACTCTTCCCCCATACCTGATATTAAATTCGATTTATATAGGGAGCTTTGCGACTTATTCATATTGCCAAATGTCATCCATAGTAATTGGCACATAGGCCCCATCTTTCATTTCTATAATGACAGAGGGCTCATGCACAATAAGAGTATGCCACATTCCGGCAGGTACTTGTACGCCATAAATACCACTTGCAGGATTCAATTCATGCCGAGCACATTCAACACCTTTTTCATCATAAAAAAGTTCCGTTATATGACCTCTAAGCAGAATGACAGTCTCAATTGTTTTAGTATGACGATGAATAGGAACATGCGTTCCCGGTAGCAAGGCATTGAGCATACGCTGCGAAGTGTCACCTTCACCATTACGCAAATCAAGATTAATGCGCCGCCGCTCATTTGTTCCCGCCTGAGCTAACAGTTCATCAAGCAGTTTATCATTTATTTCCATATTTTTCATTAACTTTTGCACGTAGATATTCTTCGTGTAGGTGATAATATTTTCTCTTGAACAAGACATAGACAATACAAAGTAATACCAGCACTACAACTAAATACAAATACTTATTCATTGGCAAATAAATAGCCCCCAAAGAGATTATTAATTGCATAACCATATAGACGGTCGACACTACCACATGCTTAATATGCAATTCATTGGCCATCAATTGATAAACATGTTTACGATGAGGTTTGCCTATATTTTCATGCAATAATATCCGATGGAGAATAGTGAGTACACTATCAACGCCATATACCATTAGCAGCAGAATAGCCCAATAGTTTCCGCTTTTTAATATATAAGAACCTAAAAAGTAAAGCAAAATAAACGCAATGGATACACTGCCCACATCACCTGCAAAACATTTTGCCTTAGTGCGGAAGTTAAAGAAGCAGAATATCAGCACACTAAGCAAAGCCACAATAATGAAATTCCGGTCGACAAACTCCTCCCGCGAATTGAGAATAAGCAACGGAACAAGCACAGCCAACGAGTAACCGCCGGTAATACCATTTATTCCATCCATAAAGTTATACGCATTGATAATGCCGGTGCATACTATGAGCGCAATGATAACCACCCACCAATACTCGGGCAGCAAAATACCCCACTGGTAGAACATGAGTGTCATGGCGACAAAGTGCACAATCAAGCGAAACTTATTGGATACCGAATGAATATCATCCGCAAAACTGATACCACCCAACATAGTGAGTCCTAACAGGAACCAAGGACATGTAAAACCATAGAAGGCAGCATAAAGCCAGGCTCCAAACAAGAAAATAATACCTCCGCCACGCAACACAATAGTACTGTGCGATGAACGCAAGTTGGGTTTGTCTATAATGTTAAACTTGTCGGCAATCTTAAAATAGACCCATTCAAGAACAAGCAATAATACTGCTATTAACAGATATACAACCATACTTATTTTGTATTTGTAAATGATTTAATGGTTTGTGTAAGTCCTTCTTCGGCACGTATGGGCATTTTATCTATACCCAGTGCCTTTTTTATTTTAGCATTGCTAACCACATAGTCTTCAGTTAGCTTTGTCAAACGCTCCGAGTTTAGTGGCAGGTGCAACCCATCTCCCACCTTCGCCATACCATTCATCAGCCCTTTGGGCAGATACCAAATACGTGCTTTCTTACCCAAAGCCTTGCAGATAACTGTAATAAGTCCGTTGGTCGATAACGCTTCATCGTCACACATATTATAAATGCCAGATTCCACTTCCTTAACAAGCAGCCCTTTTATGACAAAACAAAGGTTGTCAATAGAGGTAAAGCAGCGGTGATTTTCAAAAGCCCCCAAAGGCCAGGGTACTCCTTTTTTCACCACTCCGTAGAGCAGATTGAGATTCCCCTTGTTTCCGGGACCATGTATCATACAGGGACGCAGGATATACACTTGCTTATCTGCGGCCGGATGAGATAGGATATATTCTTCAGCTTTGATCTTCGATTCACCATAAGGTCCTACTGGATTGGGAACAATATCTTCAGTCAGAATATCACCGGGGACAAAGTCAGCAGCCGCTTTCACCGATGAAAAGAAAATGAACTTCCCGGCCGATGATTTAAGAAACCAGTCATACATCTTTTGAGTGAGCCCCGTATTTACCTTAAAATACACTTCCGGCCCAGAAGTTTTCTTCAAATCATGTGCCTTGCCGGCAAGATGGATAACGGCATCTACTTGTGGAATCTTATTTTCGTCAAGATCATCCCAGGAAAAGGTCTTGACCACACCCTCCTTTTCAGGCGCTACGATATCAAGGCCGTAAATTTCATTACTTTGCCCCAAAGCTTTTACCAAATTCCCCCCTACAAAGCCGTGAATTCCGGTTATAAGTATCTTCATAATATTTTATTTACCAAATCAACGTATTGTTTTGTTACCTTTTCTTTTGTGTAATAGCGCTGTATCACATCATATCCGTTACGCCCCATTTTCTGAAGCTCTTCACGCGACACCGATGCCAGCCATTGTGCCATTTCATCTACCTTCTTATCAAAGTCCTTCTCAGTAATAAGCTTTGCACAATTATAATCCTTAGTGAAGTTTACGATAGGTGTTTTGTCTCCGGAACATATAAGCAACGGTCTTTCACAAGCCATAATGGTATACACTTTAGACGGAAATCCCATCATTTCCATTTCAGGTGCCATAAAGATGAACTGCACGTCACTGTATGCCAATATACTCGGCATCAGATGGCGAGGTTGATAATCGAGTACATGCAACTTGTCCAGTCCCTTCTCTGCTTTCTGTTGTTCCAAGTATGATCGTTGTACCCCCATACCTATCACAAAGTACTCAACATTCAAATCCTTTGTCTTTTCGACCAATGCCACCAGCGGACGCCAGTCTTGCGCATGTCCTATATTCCCGGCATAAAGCAATTTCAAAGAATCGGTTTTAGGAAAGATATTCTCGTCAAGAGGTTCTACATTAGTTGGGTTATAAAGGTCAGTATCTACGAAGTTGGGAATGATGTGTAGCTTATTCGGATCTTCAAAACGACTCACAATCGTATTATAGAAAACATCGTCAATGGTAGTGATTGCAGCAGACTTGTTGTAAATGCAACGTTCGACTTTCTTTAAACAAGCGATTATCGGTCCTGTTTTCTTCTTTAGGATATCGGGATAAATTTCCTGTACATTATATATAACTTTGCAGCCTTTTAATTTACCGAGGATGAGATTAAGCATTCCTATGCTGAGAGGTGGCGAGGGCGACACTATTACACTAACATTGCGTATGCACAAACCAAGGAGAAACGAAATGATGTGCCAATAAACAAAACCAAGAATACGCAATGCAGTGCTCTTGAACTTCTTTTGTGGCACATGCATTACCTTTATACCATGAAAATCACTTTCCTTATAAATTCCGGGGATTTTCCACTTTAGCGGTTGCTTTGCCAGTTGTTCCTCTACTACATTAAAGTGCGGTGTTGTAGAAAGCACTACTACCTCATAACCTTCTTTTTGAAATCTAAGTGCGATATCGTTATAAAGATATGCAGTGGAAACACCATCTGGGCTGAAGATAAGACTGTGAATTAAGACTTTCTTGCTCATTTATACAATTTTCTTTTCAACTATTTCAGAGAAGAATCATTATCAATAAATCAAAGGGAGTTATTCAATAACAGACTTCAAATCTATATTGTATTGTTCCTTAAGTAAATCAATCATTTTCTTCTTATCATCACCACAAGCTTTCTTTATCTCATACACTTTGGCATCACATAATGCACGATACCACCAAGCCTGCATAAAGTGCCAAATAAATCCTTCTTTACCGTCCAAAAAGCCAAAGCGAAAGATATAGCGATAAAGGAAATAAGCAAATGAACGCCAAAATAAAGGTTTCTTGGCATAGCTATGTTTACGTTTACGTTTAATCAATGCATCTGTTGTCAACTGTTTTTCCAATCTTGCTGCTCCTGTCAAGTCGTATTCTATATCCAATAAATCCACCGCTTCACGAATAGCATAGTTGACATGTTTGTGTGCCCACCATGATAAATTATTGAGATTATCATCTGCAAATTCACCATTAAGTTCAATCATTCTGCCTCGAGTCAATTGGATATGTTCGTCCATAAGCCTTGCTTCGCATTCAGCTGCACCATATACGAACAATCTCATCTGCCTATACACAGGCATTCCTCTACGCAAAATACGCCCCATAAACACATGACGAAGCACTATAGAACACGCTGTCACATCATCTGATAAATTAGGTATTTTCGTCATCATTTCTGCTTTGAGTTCATCAGTCAAATACTCGTCAGCATCCATGCGCAGTACCCATTTACTTTTTATAGGAGCATTATTAAGTCCCCAATTAAACTGTTTTGAATAACTATTTTCCCATTCATGTTGTAACACTTGTACATTTTGATAATGCGAAGCTATCTCTATCGTTCTGTCTGTTGAGAAGCAGTCTATTATACAAATTTGCTTGACAATATCACTTAAACTCTCGATACAACGTTTAATATGAAGTTCTTCATTAAATGTAAGAACTATGGCTGTAATATCTAACATTTTATATAGTTTATAGTCTATTTATTGAGAATCACTCATTGTATCTATACGTCCCATATTCTTCATCAGGAATACACTCTGAGTGTTTTTTATATTTTCTTGTTAAAAGGATCAACTCCTTATTCATACTTAGCAGATTTGATTAGATCAAAAAAACGTCCCCAATCGCTTTCTCGATTTTGTGGCAAAGGTCTATATCGTTTTTTATTCATACCAAACTCTATTATGTTCCTTGCCCAACCCTCATAATCAAACACATCAATATATCTCACTCCCTCATAATCTTTCAACACCTCATGAGCATAATCTACATCAGCTGCTAAAACAGGAAGTCCAAAGGCTGCTGCCTCAAGCAAAGGCAACCCCAACGTTTCTATATAACTTGGGAATAATAAAGCATCAGCATTTTTATACAACCCCAACAATTCGTCATGCTTATATTTTCCATCAAATTTTATAATATCTTCCACTCCGTACTTCTTAACTTCCGCTGCCCATACACAAGCATCACCAGCAGTCGTTGTTAAATGAATTTCAACTGATTTATAAGTTTCTTTATAATTTCGCTTTAATATTACAGCCGCCCGGATAAGAGTCAATAAGTTCTTATACCTTGGAACATCTCCAACAACCACACAAAGAAAATGATATGCATTATTCTTGAATGCGTAAGGTTTCACATTTTCTACATCTATTCTTTCCACATCAGGAAAACATAAATGTATATTCCGCTCAGGTATTCCAAAGAATTCTACCATCCTGCGCTTTATAAATGGTATCTGTACCACAAACTGAATATTCTTCGCCCATGTACGTTTTACAATATACGGAAAAATATATTTGTACAAAAATTGGGAACGTTCCTGTGATTTAAACGGATTCCATACCCCAGGATATAACGGCATCGGTTGATGATAGTACACGATCTGTTTACACCCCTTAATCTCTTTGTATCCATTATTCTGAAGCGAGACCAAGATATCAGGTTTCACTCTTAGCTTTGTTATTTCCCTTTGCAATAATTTACCTTCGAACAAAATTCGTTTCATTTTAGACTGTAAGGGAAAAGATATATATTCTACTCCTTCTATCACCACTTGCGGCAATATAGGATTAACAAATATCCAATATTTGTCATGTCCTATATATTTAGGTAAATGTGACAAGAATTGCTTATATATTGTTATACCTCCCCCAGCTTGTAAGGTTGTGGCTATTACGAAAATATTCATACTAAACTTGTTCTTTAAAATTCTTTATTACTCTTGCTGGAACTCCTGCCACTCTTACAAATGATGGTACATCGTGAGTAACCACTGAATATGCTGCCACATGTGACTTCTCTCCAATTGTCTTACCAGGACATACCATTGCCTGTGTATCAATCAAAGCTCCTTGACCGATGATAATATCATCACACTTCCCTGGGCCGGCTATGCAATCATATTGGACACCATAATCGTGATAACCTGTTACAACTATAGCACGAGACGCTACTTTAGAATACGGTTTCATCTCAATCTTACTACCTGCAGCACCAAAAATAAGTGCATCATGTCCAATCCAACAATTATCACCTATGATAAATTCAAACTGTCCAAGTATCCTTGGTGAGAAAATCGAGACGTTTTTGCCCACTTTTGCACCAGCCCAACGCAGTAACTGTACTTTAAAGCTATTGAGACGTGAAGGAGGACAAATCTTTACAAACAAATTAAACAAATGAATCTTTACAGGACTTATTGCCATAATATATTCAGTTACCAACCATTAAAATATTCATAATCCGCACAATCCTATGCCATAGAACATGGACCTTCTGCAATTTCCAATGTTTGCCCCTTTAGCATTGCATCACATAACTTATAAAGTTGTGTTGCTGCATTTTCTGGACTCCATACGTTATGGACTGTATTATAAGCCTCTAAGCTCATCCTTTCACATTCTACAGGATGCTTAATAAGCCACAAGACTTTCTCAAACAAATTATTCTTTTTTCTAAGATTAAAAGAGAAACCATTTACTCTGTCTTTTATAAGATATGGCGTAGAACCGGTCTCTATAGAACTTACAGGACAACAGCCACAGCCCATGGCCTCATTAAGAACTGCTCCCCAGCCTTCATTTCTATCACTGGTGAAACAGGCGATATGATGCGTCAGCATAGCCTGCTTTACACTATCATTAGGCATAGAACCCCATAAATGTACATACTCTCCTAATCCAAACTTTTGTATCTGTACCTGAAGATGGTTAAACATATCTCCTGCTCCAATCAGGTTTATATAAAAATTGATTTTTTCCTGTCGTAACTGCAATGCTAATCTTATCATTGTTTCAGGATGCTTCCAAGCTATCAAACGCCCCACCCACAGTATTTTTACAATAGTACTATTGCGTTTTTCACGTAATATAGTTTCTATATCAAGAGCAGGAACTGCTGTATAATATCCCCATTTATAACACTTACCAATAAAAGAACGCATCAAATTAAAATCCCTGGCAGCATAGGCACTGCTACACAACACATAAAAAGGTTTACCATGACAATGAACATGATAAAACCACTGCTGCTTAAGTAAACGAGGTGAGAATAAATTCAAAAGCCCTTTCTTTAGCCAACGTTCACTGTACATAAAAGTGAGCTTCCCTGTACTTATGCGCTCACGCAAATATATTAACGGGGCAGCACCATATATCATTACATCAGCATCACGAATTATTTGAAGGACTTTGTGTAAAGCAACCTCACCGTCAGCAATTCTAATAAGATAAGGCCGCTGAGAAAAATCATCTCCCCCTTTACTATTATCACCATTAAAATCGCCAGTCTCTATAAACCAATAATTTCCACCAGTAAGACGGTACAGTTCATCTGCGATATTTATCTGATGAATATTTAAGACAACGGATACAAAAACTAGAGTCATAGTGTATGTTCTGTTATATATTTACAATCTATATTCTGCCCCACTATCATCCAATATGTCATACTCAAAAAACCTCCTGCAGACAATACATACCCCTCAAACCATGCATGAGTAAACATAGCCACCAACAGCAACATCACAAACTGGGCATTGAGTGAATTATCTCGTTTTGAAGTCTTATATGCATTTAGCAGCAATAAGGTATAGGCAAACATTCCCAACAGTCCCGTCATAGAGAGTACCGCCAAATGAGAAGTTCCAGGTTCCACTTGTCCAGTGACAGGATTGTATTCGTCATTCCCATTCGGATCAACAGATACAAAACCAACTCCTAACAACGGTGATTTCATAAACTCATCTATTCGACAATCGAATTTACTTTGCCGAGAACTTAAAGCTCCACCTTGTTCTTTTCGTTGTTCTTGTTTATTTAAAACTCCTGCAAAAACTCTATCAGCAATGGGCATTGCCACCAAAGCAGATATGCAAAGTATAATTATAATCCTTTTCTTATTTCCATTAACATTACTTTTCATAAAAAACAATGAAAAGAGTATGGCAACCGCCACCCCCAATAGCGCAGAACGGCTGGCAGCCATTACTGCACTCATTGCAGAAAGAAAGAATAATACAATAAATATCTTTGAGTTATTATTTTGATAAATAACATAGAATGCCAACGCACTGATCATAGATATCGGCCCCAATGTCATAGAGTGATTGACAAGCCCGCCGAATGTACCTCCATTTGAGGAATATTCAGCTAAACCTAATTGTGTCCCTACCTGCATATAATTCACTCCCAAGAAAAAAGCAAAAAAAGAGCCTATTGATAATATACATATATACATTAATGCATATCTAAATACATAGCGTCTAAAAATAATCGCCCTTGCTGACGATATACATGCCGAACATGCCAACGTTACTATAAGAAACTGTACAAAACGTAACTTTGAGTTAAAACAAGGTTCAATAGGCAATACCAACACATTAAACAAAAAGACTAAATACAAAAATACATATCGACCTTTAAATTGCACACTACCATCACACAAGCAATAAAGAATACTCACCAAACATAATCCTATATAAGGAAGAAATGTATCCACAGATATAAAACCCATAATCTGCACCGATGCCATCGTAGCCCATAACAATGCAAGTCCCTTACAAAAGCGTCCTGCTTTCGGTGCATAAAAAACTTCTGTATGACCTACTTCTTTTATTATATTTACCAATCCCATATCTTAAAGATTCTTCTATGAATCATATTAAGCCTATAGCTTTTTCATAAGCAAATACAACTTTCTGTACTGTAAATGGCTCCCATGCTTCTCGAGGCGCAGGTTTACGTGGATTTTCAACTTGATTAACAATAGCCTCTGCCATTGCCTTAGAATCATTTACAGGAACAAGCACTCCATATTGACCATTTTTTAGCAATTCTGGTGGACCATAAGGACAACTAGTTGAAATCACAGGAATACCTGCAGCCATCGCCTCTACCAAAACAATTGAAAAACTTTCCATTTCAGAAGATACAAGGAATGCATCGGCACATTTTATTTCAGATGGCAAACTAGTACTCTGCCCCGCCAACCTTATCCTGTCCTGCATATGATTTTCAGCAATCCACTTTTCATAATCCTGCTGTAAAGCACCCTTTCCAAAAAGCACCAATCGAACAGGTATCTTTTCATTTGCCAGACGAATGGCTTCAAATATCATATAGTGTCCCTTAACCTTACAAAAAGCTCCGGCCGCAACCATTGTTGGCATAGCTTTATTCCTAAGCCAGTCACAAGATGGTTCTTTTGTAAGTTTATCATAATAAGATGTATCCAAAACCGGATTATAAACAGCCTTTACAGTTCCTTCATTAAGCCCCATCAATCTCTCTAACAAAGCACATGAGCCTTTCGATACGCTCATAAAACAATCATATCTACTCCTTATTAGTTTATTGATAATCCTTTTTGTTATGGAAATATTATCTGCCAGTTCCGGCAAAATGCTATTATGCTCAACGTAACAGTAACGCGTTTTATGCCTTAATCCTATTGAAGCTAATGCAAGTGCACATAAATATGCAGAATTCATTACTACAACAGCATCTACGGTAGCAGTTCTTATATATGAATGTATGAAAGATATATTATAACGGGCTCTTCTACTTGGCATAACAAGAAACTTTACAGCAGAAGGCACTTCAAAAGGTATATGCCCCGTATTTAACAATTCTTCATGAGCCTTTGAAACCAAAATATCAACCTCATAGCCCTTTTCGTAAAATCCTCTAGCCATAAGCGCTGTTACATACTGAGCGCCTTGCTGAAAAAGATCTTGAATAATAAATGTTATTTTCATTTACCTATATAAAAAATTAATCACTTTATTTTACCAAGTAAAAGGATCGAAAGCACCTTACTTGTTTCAATAAACTTCGTTAATAAAAGTGTTCCAAACAAAACAATAGCTGATATAATACCGACTACTGTCAATGACAGTAATATGTTATGATTTGGATTAAAGGAACTAGGAATCACAAAAAAATATGTAGGCAATAAAAAGAAATGAAATAAATAGATATCAATTGTTCTTGTAGCCACATATTCAACCCATCTGTTATACCTGTTTGCAAACCAATATTGAAAAAAATAAAGCATTATGTTTATATATGAGAAAGCTATGACTAACCGGCAAACAGTATAACCAATTCCCATATATACCCCTGCCATAATACCAACCAACGATATGGTAAATAATAAGTTACTTTGTTCTAACAAATTCTTTAACTTAGATATTTTATTAACAAAAATACCATAAACGAAAAATGGAACATAACGATAAAATTGTGGGATTGACAATGCGTTAGTAAATATATTATCCTGAAATAAAAATCTATAACACACTAACACTAAAATCACCCCTACAGACAAAAAAATGACTTCATTATAATTACCCAATCCACATCTTTGAAAACATTTTTCTAAAAGACTACAAATCCAATAAAAAATATAAAGACAAAATAATGTAAAACAAAACCAATAGCCATTATGCATAGACGATATAAAAAATGACTCAAACTCTATCTCTTTACAGAAAGTATATAGCATACCAACCATCAATGTTGGTAAAATAAGTGTTCTAAGCCTTTTCAGTACTCCTTTAGCAGTAGGTATGCCTGAAAAGAAACCACTAATAAACATAAACATTGGCATATTTACCACATCTATAAACTGCCATACTAAATTATTGGCTTCGTGAAAACTATAAAAAAGAACGTGTCCCACAATTACCATATAAATAGACAATACCTTAAGGGCATCAAACGAATATAAGCGCGTCATGTCATTCTTCACAATAATACTTCTATAACTATATGATTAAAGATTTTCAACAAGATTACACCATTTTTCTACAATTATCTCTTTTGAAAATGTGACAGATTTTGTCATAGCTGCACGAGACATTTTCGTATATTTATCCTCATTGCTCATTAAGACAACAAGTTTATCTGCATATTCTTTTTCATCAAACGGTTTTACCAAGAAGCCATTAATATCATCATCTATTATATCTGTTACCGAACCATAACTATTAAAAGCCATAGGAACAACACCATGTTGCATAGCCTCTGTTAAAACCATACCAAACCCCTCGTAGATTGATGTCATACAAAAAATTCTTGAACGCTGATAAAATGGTGCGGGATTTTGAAAACCATGAAACGTAACATGTTCTAATCCCAAATCCTGAGCCTGCATTTCTAATACATCACGATCTTCGCCATCGCCAACAATATCAAGTTGCCAATCGGCAAACGATGACTCTACCTTATTCCATATCCTTAATAACTTATTAACTCCCTTTACACAGTTTCTTAAACGCCCTACAAACAATACATGCTTCTGTGCTGTTGTTAACTCACAGGATTCAAATGTATTAAAATTAGGGATTGTAAAAAGTTTTATTCTATCGGCTTTGGGACAATAAAAACAAAAATCTTCAATAAAAGACGATGACAAAGTCACTATTCTGTCATAATTAGTATTTAAATCACGATATAATCTTTTTGTCAAACATACAGAGTGATAGTATTTCAATTTTAAAAATACATTATCGTAAAAGAATTGTTTTAATGTACCCCATCTAGTCTGCGTAAAATCTTTCGCAAACGCCAAATTATAATTATCTAATATAGCGCGAGTAGAATTGTGCTGAACTGCTATCAATTTTACTTTGCTTTTAAAATCCTCTCTATGTCTAAAAATACCAAATCGACCTACTATATCTCCTTCTGTTTGATCTATAATGCAATATATATTACGTTCTATAACCAACGTTTCCAAAAAGCGTCTATTATCCTTATTTCCAGGCAAATATAATATATCAGTGGGAGCATTGTATGTTTTCCCAAGTCTATTTGAGTATTTACAAAGAAGCGTTACTTCATAACCGACATTTAATAAAGCTTTTGCCAGCAAATCTGTAACCCGCTCCATCCCCCCCTGCTGGGGCAATGGTTCATTAGAATTGTATAATAGTATATGTTTCTTAGTTGTCATTTGTCAACTCACTCCATATCTTTAATCGGTTATTATTGTCCATGCATTTGACCGTTTGCTTTGCATTTCCACTCATCTTTTGCAAATTAAATTTATCTTTTGCAAGTTGAAGAAGTTTGCTTCCAATCCCCTGTTTTTGATATTGAG
>OGYN01001955.1_pt1 | contig 15920 bp, 14 predicted proteins | sample 1576551 | NCBI WGS metagenome assembly OGYN01 (sample SAMEA3541589, study PRJEB24748) | human gut metagenome | biome: human gut; feature: human-associated habitat; material: faeces | place: China | collected 2012 | reverse complement strand
TACGCAAATACCTGGACAGCCAGGGATTCATCGAAGTGGAAACTCCGATTCTGGTTTCATGGACACCGAAAAATGCCGGGTTTTGCTCAACGTGCTCCACGAGGGGAGCCTGTCCGCCGCCGCCGAGGCACTGGGCTACACCCCCTCCGGCATCAGCCGGTTGGTGGACAGTCTGGAGCGGGAGACGGGCTTTCCCCTGCTGCACCGGGGGCGGGGCGGGGTATCCGCCACACGGGCCTGTCAGGAGCTGCTGCCGCTGATGCGGCGAATGGCGGAGCTGGACGAGCAGTACCAGCAGCTGGCCCACCGGATCCAGGGGCTGGATGTGGGCCGGGTGGTGGCCGGCACCAATTACGCCGCCTTCTACCCGTGGCTGTCGGAGGGCATTGCCGGGTTCCATCACGCTTATCCCGGCATCCGGGTGGATTTATTATCGTCGCATCCTGCTTGCTCGCTTACTCGCTTCGTTACGATTTTCGCAGCATTTTCTTGGATTCGTCGACAATAGATAAGACCATTCTTTGGACGGTAGTGGCTAACTTAATCTTCTTCCGGGTATTCCGTACCTATTCAAATGTGCTTCGCTTTTCTTCGTTTGTAGACATTATGCGCATATTTGTGTCGCTTACGGTCTCCTATGGGGTATTGATGATTCTGAGTCTTCTGCTGGATGCTTACCTGGGCATTCGGATTGGTGCCATCAGTGTACTGTTTATGGCATATGTGATCAATTTTGCTATGATGGCCTGTTCGCGTATTGTGGTCAAAATGTTCTTCGAGGTACTCAATTTTGACGGTAGCCACACGACCAACGTCTTTATTTATGGTGCTAAAGAAGCCGGAGTAAACATCGCCAAATCCCTGCGTGTCAATTTGCGTAATCATTATCGTCTTCGTGGTTTCATTGCCGATGAACCCGAACTGATTGGTAAGGTGATGATGGGGGCGAAAGTTTTCCCGAATGATGAAGCATTGATTGAAAACATGAATGACCGTGATGTGCATACCATCATTGTTTCTCCGGCTAAGATGGAAAAGCTGAAGAAATCAGATATGATTGATACTCTGCTTTCCAATAACGTGAAGTTGCTTACTGCTCCCCCTTTGAGTGAATGGGGTGGGCAGGCACTGAATAAAACTCAGTTGAAGGAAATACAGATTGAGGACCTTTTGCAACGCGAACCGATTGAGGTGGACATCCATAAGATAGCTTCTCACCTGGAAGGTAAACGTGTAATGATTACAGGAGCCGCCGGTTCTATTGGTAGCGAAATCATGCGACAGGTTGCTTCTTTCAATCCATATAAGTTGATCCTGATTGATCAGGCTGAAACTCCGTTGCATGACATTCGTCTGGAATTGCAGGATCGTTGGCGTGACATTGATGCTGAAACGATTGTAGCTGATATTTCGAACGCAACTCGTATGGAGGCCATTTTCCGTGAATACAAACCTCAGTATATATTCCATGCAGCTGCCTATAAGCATGTGCCGATGATGGAAGACAATGTTTCGGAGTCTATTCAGATTAATGTATCGGGTACACGTACGCTTGCCGATCTGGCTGTTAAATTCGGTTCAGAGAAATTCGTAATGATTTCTACGGATAAAGCCGTTAATCCGACAAATGTTATGGGTTGTTCAAAGCGTATTTGTGAAATCTATGTACAGTCCTTAGCCAAGAAATTACAGAAGGAAGGCACACGTTCGGTACAGTTCATCACCACTCGTTTCGGTAATGTATTAGGATCTAACGGTTCGGTTATTCCCCGTTTCCGCGATCAGATTCAGCGTGGAGGACCTGTCACAGTGACCCATCCCGAAATAATCCGTTATTTCATGACCATTCCGGAGGCTTGTCGTCTGGTACTGGAAGCAGGAAGTATGGGTAATGGTGGGGAAATCTACATCTTCGATATGGGTAAACCGGTTAAGATTGTCGATCTGGCAAAACGGATGATCAGTCTTTCGGGACGTACGGATGTGAAAATTGAGTTTACCGGTTTGCGTCATGGTGAGAAACTGTACGAAGAGTTGCTCAATGTGAAGGAGCTGACCAAACCTACTTATCACGAAAAGATTATGATTGCCACTGTGCGTGAGTATGATTATGACGAAGTGAAAGAGAGAATCCAGAAATTAATTGATGTAAGCTATACCTATGATCAGATGAAGATCGTGGCTGCCATGAAAGATATTGTCCCTGAGTTTGTGAGCAAAAACTCTTGTTTTGAGGCGTTGGATAAGAAAGACTGATCGTATAGGAATATCCTGATCTTATTTATATAATCCGAAACTATAGATTCAACTATAGCTTCGGATTTTTTTATGTATTCATGCTTTTCGTTACTTCGTAATCTTATTAAACATGTCCTTTACATTTTGTATTTCAGGCATATTTTGCAGATAAAACTTTTCGTAGGCTCCTGCTCCATATTGGCAGTTAACCGTTCCGAAATCTTCTTCTTTACGGGATGGATTATTTCCGTCCATGCGGAGAAATACATTCGGAAAAGCTGCTGATTCGATTGTATATGAACCATCACTTTGTTCGTGTAACTTGAAACGTTCCCAGGCACTTGCTCCGAACTGACAGTTTACACGACCGCTACCCGATCCTGCGAATGCGTGAATGCCATTTCCGTCCATACGGAGAAATACTCCGGGATACTTTGAAGATTCGATAGTAAATGTACCATCGGTCTGTTTTTGTACTTTAAAGGCTCCGTTGGGAGCCATGCTTCTCTGACAGTTTACTTTACCTGCACCGGCACCACAGGCTGTGCTAATTCCCTTCCCATCCATGCGAAGGAATACATCTTTGAAAGCTACTGATTGAATCAGCATCGGTTTTGAGAAATTTACTTTACTTTTGTCCATACGGCTCTTTTCCCTTCTTTTAAACTTAATTTAAATCCTTCTTTAATATTATCAATGGATATGTCCGGACCAATAGCTGGACATGCAATTGATGCATACATTGTTTTTCCCTTTTGTATTGCATATAGCGCATATTCTCCATTATAATATGTACGTCCTACGATTTTAGTGTATTGACTTTGATTGTCGACACGATATTGGTCTTTGTTAGGTTTAGTTGGAATCTCTGTTAAACCATCTATTAATTCATGAATTGCTTTTTGTTGCTTACTGTTAAAGTTATCAAACTTACCGCCTGCTTTTTCTAATTCCCACATGATATATTAATTGTTATATGATTTATATAAGATAGTTAGATTTTGTCGAAATCAGAATGATTTTTAATTACCATTTTAATTCCTTTTGATTTTAAATTCAGACAATAAGTCTTAAATTCAGTTTCGGTAAAAGGGTGATTAATATCTACTTCGAATTTGCTACATTCGTAGTAAGTTAAAGTGTTATTCTTTCGAGTATAGATAGCTGGAACGATTCCATCCGACCATACTTTTAATCCTTCCTTATTGCCATTTATCCACCGTTCATAGGTGTCTTTACCTGTTTTAATTTCGATGCTGTTTACTTGGCAGATACCTACATGACATAATATGATTCCATCATCTGTTAACATCTCTTTGAAATGTGGAATATGGCAGGCGCTATGGCAAGCATCAAGAACTAATCTACAAACTTTTCCTTTGAAGAAATAGGTCAGATCTTTTATGTCTGGTTTGGTTAGTTTGCAAATTTCCTTTTCATTTCCGTGTGTTCCGTAAATAATTAACTCTATACAGCTATCGCTATTAATAGATTTTGTGTTCAAATCCAGAGTTTTTTTCAGTACACTATAATCTTTGTATCGGATTTCTAAAGAGTTTGTTGTACATGTCGTTTGTGCAACTTGACAACTATCATCTTGTTTTAAAATAATAAGCATAATAGTGATTTGTAAAAAGTTCCTACTCTTTCTTCGGCTTTTCGGAATCCGCCGTTTCTATTTATTCTTTGTAAGCTTACGGTGACAAAAGTGAGAAGAAAAGTTCCATCTTAAAAATATAAATTCTGAATACGGAATAGTTTCTTTCAGGAGTGTAAATCAATCTTTCAAGTGCTGTCTTCTAAGCCACGAAAGCAATATACCTGTATGCTTATAAGACAATATCGTCTATTCGGAAAAACATTCTTCCTGTTTAAAATATAAAATTGTAACCGGGTCGATCACTCTCTATTTTTGCCATCATAAACGTCAGAACAAACGGTTGAAATTCATAAATAACAATAGATATGGCAGTAAAAATATTGAGTGTAGATGATGAACTCGATTTAGAAGTATTACTTACCCAGTACTTCAGGCGACAAATACGAAAAGGTGAATACGAGTTCGCTTTTGCCCATAACATCAAACCGTTCTCACTGAGCCACCAGCTGCGGAGCAAAGGAGCTACGAAGCGATATCATCCTGAGCGATATTAATATGCCGGAGATGGATGGGTTGACCCTATTGGCTAAGGTCAATGAACTGAAAAATCCGGCAATGAAGTGTATAATGGTCTCTGCTTATGGAGACATGGATAACATACGTTCTGCTATGAACAAGGGAGCGTTTGATTTTGCAACCAAACCGATCGATTTGGATGATCTGTCGCGGACTATTGAAAAGGCGATCGAACAGGTTCGCTATATCCGTGAGTCACAGCAGGAGCACAACCAACTGGAATCTATCAAAAATGACCTGGCCATTGCGGGAGAAATCCAGCAAACGATTCTTCCCCGTTCCTTTCCTCCTTTTCCGGAACTGACGGAAGTGGTTGATATTTATGCTTCCATGACTCCGGCAAAAGATGTAGATGGCGATTTTTATGATTTCTTCCAGATTGACGATGAACGTATCGGGCTGGTGATTGCTGACGTATCCGGGAAAGGGGTGCCGGCATCCTTGTTCATGGCGGTTAGTCGGACCCTGCTCCGTGCAACTGCTCTTCGGGGTGTTTCGTCGGCAGAATGCCTTACTTATGCCAATAAGTTACTGTGTAAAGAGAGCCTGGACTCTATGTTTGTTACGGTCTTTTATGGGATTTATCATTATAAAACCGGCATGATGGACTATACCAATGCCGGGCATAATCCCCCTTATCTCCTTCGCGGCGGACGGACTGTTGAATGCTTGCCTGTCGCTTCTAATTTTGTGGTAGGCGTGTTCGATGATATTGAATTTGAGAGTAATACATTGACGTTCGGCATCGGTGACACTTTACTTCTGTATACGGATGGTGTCACAGAGGCTTTTAACGACAAGCGGGAACAATTCTCGGAAAGTAACTTACAGGATATATTGGCGTCTATGCACGAAAGTAGTTCCGCAAAAGAGGTTGTTACGAGTGTATTGCAGTCTGTTAAGACTTTCTCCGGAGACTATCCTCAGTCCGATGACATAACCCTGCTTTCTCTTCAACGAATCAAATAATATTAAAATAAAAGAACGATGGAAAAGTATGAAATTCATTTTGTAGGTTCCGTCTTGGATTCAAATACAAGCGGTGACGAACAAGCAAAAATTGTAGCTCTTATCGAGCAAGGACATTCTGTTGCATTAGATCTCAGCGGCTGTTCTTATGTATCCAGTGCCGGATTGAGAGTCATGCTTTATGCCTTTAAGCTGGCGAAAGCTAAAAGTAGAGATGTTTGCCTTGTCGGTGTGTCACAAGAGGTTAAAGACGTGATGCACATGACCGGATTCGATAAATTCTTTCGTTTTTATCAGACTCTCGATGAATTATCACAACCCTAAAAATTACCTGAGCAATGACGTTACTTCAGTTTCGCCCTGTCGATGGGAGGTTAGATGAAATTCTTAGTATGCTGATGCATAGTCGTGAAGTTGCTTCACATCCTTCCCTGTCTTATGCCATCCGTTTGGTCAGTGAGGAGATCATTGTCAATATTCTCAATTACGCTTATCCGCAGCAGGCAGAAGGTTATCTGACTCTGTGCTTATGGGATGAAGACGGAGAGATTACTTTGGAATTTATAGATGGTGGTATTCCATTCAATCCTTTGGATAAAGCCGATCCTGATATTTCATTACCGTTAGAACAGCGTGAAATAGGAGGATTGGGCATTTTCCTGGTACGTGAAATGATGGATGACGTAGCGTATACGTACGTGAATAAGGAGAATCGGTTGACCATTAAAAAGAAATATCTGCAACCCACTGATGAACCTGTATCATGATCAAGTTAAACGAAAATATAATCCGTTGGATCATTGCCGTTCCTTGTATACTTTTGACAGTATGTCTGGTCCTATACCGGGCATATCGTCATTCGGCATCGGACAGGGAGCGTCTTGCTCTGTCTCTGGAGGAATTCCGGGATAAAGAAAAGAAATCGGTTCTTATACAACGGGTCAGTCAACAAATGGAGGAGATTGCTTATCAACAAAAGGATATTTCCGAAAAGAGAAGACAGGAAGCCGTTGCGCAAACTCAAAAGGCCAACCGAATGCAACAGCAGGCAGAGTTGGCACGGGAAAGAGCGCTTGCTGCACAATTGGAGGCTGAGAAAGCGTATCGGATGGCAGATGAACAAAAGAATCTGGCGATGGAACGGCAACTACAGGCCGAACAGTCGAAGAGGGTTGCCGATACATTGGCTTTTCTGGCTTTGGGACGTTCATTGGGGACACTCTCTGTTACTCAATATCGGTCGGGCAACATGGAATTAGCTTCTCTGTTGGCATATACCGCCTGGTGGTTTACCAAGCGATATGATGGCGATGTATATCATCCGGCTGTTTTCAATGCATTGTCTTTGTCTTGCAGGCAAGATCAGCTTTGGTTCGGGCATAAAGGAGCTGTTACTGGGATCAAACTGTTATCCGGAGGCGAGGAAAAAGCAAGAGCCGGTCGGAATCCTCTGCCGGGATTGGTCACTGTCGGCAAGTACGGTGAGATGATACGTTGGAAATCGGAAAATGGGCAGACCTATATCTCCGAATTACTGTTGAATGATCCCTGTTATGATTTTCGGGATGTGCTGTTGCGGTCCGATTCACAGATGTATGCCTTGTCATACTGCGGGCAGCTTATCTCCACGGATTCCGCCGGTATCGTTACCCGCTTTTTGCCTAAAGGAGAATATCGGCAATTGATTTCGATTGCCTCTAACTTGGTATTGGCAGTTTCCACAACCGGTATTTATTCTTTTGACTGTATCAACCATGAGATACAACCTTATTTTCAGCCGGAACATTCGATAACTTGTGTCGGTCAAATGGAAGGCTATCTCTATGTTTTTTTTAAGAATGGGACAGTAGCTTTACTTTCGTCGGATGGTACATTTCTCAGATTTATAGACAGCTTGCCCGAGAATAGTGTGGTTACTGCATTCTGTCCTCTTACCAATGAAAGATATGCCATTGGCTGTCGTGAAGGAGTCATCCTGATTTGTGATAAGAATGGAAATATCCGGCAGAAGTTGATAGGGCATCAGGCTGCGGTTACTGCTATTTCCCGGAAAGGGAACAAACTGTTTTCGAGTAGTTACGATTGTACGCTGCGTCTGTGGGATCTTCGTAAAGGAAAGACCGAGTCGGCCGTTATTGTGACAAGCCCCGGTTGGATTCATACTTTTTGCTTTCATCCGGACGGTACATCTGTCTTTATGGGAGACGAACAGGGGCGGTTGTATCGGGTGCCTATTTCACCCGATCACATGGCTACTGTTGTCCGTCAGGGGTTACAGCGTGATTTTACTCGAGAAGAATGGGAGTATTATATCGGTAAGCAAATTCCATTTGAATCCTATTACCTAAAAACGTATCAGCCATGAAAAAGATAGTCTTTTTGATAATGTGTCTTTGCTCGGTATATGCAAATTCACAAGAGGGTGTCCCGTTTTTTGTAAACTATCCGGCTTCGGTTTATCAGGCGCATAATCGTAATTTCGATGTCGTTTGCGACAGTTGTGGAAATGTCTATTTTGCTAATTTCGAAGGTATCCTTCATTATGACTATAACCGTTGGGAAACTATTTATACACCGGGCTTTTCCCGTGTCACCCGTTTGTTTCGTGATTCGGAAGGTAGGATATGGGTGGGAGGATATAACGTGTTCGGACGGATAGAGCGTGATGGACGCGGATGTATTACGTTGAGAACCCTTCTTTCCGATCTGGACACAGACTCTTTGGGCGAATTGGAAGATATGGCAGAAATAGATAAACGCATTTATCTGAAAGCTACATCAGGAAGATATTATACGGTTCAGTCAGATTCCATTTTGACACCGGTTCAGGTACTTCCGGCCCAATTGCAGGAAAAGTGGAGAAATCAATCCTCAGTCTCAATGAATCGGGCGTTTTCTCTACCCGGAGGAGAAACAATCTCGATAAACTCTGCCCATGGATTAATAATGGATGACAGTGGGAAAAAAGAACGGTTTTCCGTAACTGAGAGAAATGGCTTATGCAGTAACGCTGTTTCGGGTATTGCGGCCGATGGGCGTGGCAATCTCTGGGGAGCTACGGATAACGGTGTGTTTCATGTTTTTATTCCCTCTTTGTTCAGCCGTTATACCTCTGGTGAAGGTCTGAAGGGAGAGGTAATATCGGCTGTCTCTTACAAAGGAATGATATATACCGGGACCTTACAGGGATTATACGTATTGAAGCAAAACACTTTTGTTCCTGTTCAGGGAATTTCGCAAGCATGTTGGCAACTGTGTCTTTCTCCACAAGGAGAATTATATGCAGCGTCCGGCGATGGTGTGTATGTGATCCGGGATTATAATCATTCGGAAAAACTCACAGATATGGCAGCTTATTCATTGACATTCATTGGGCATACGAACCTTCTGATGGGCACTATGGATGGGATTTATCAATATTCGGCAGATGAGGAACGGATAAAGAAAATTTCCGATGTCGAAAAAGTCGTTCGTCTGGAAGTGAAGAAAGATCGTTCTGTATGGGCTAAAACGTTGTACGGAGAAATCTATTTGCGGGAAGAGGGCGAAAGCTCTTTTGTACTTCAAGACAGAGAGAGTGAAGAAGTAATGACCGAGTATACGGACAACGATGGCTGTCATTGGCAGACAAATCTGAAAGGAAAAGAGGTACAGGTACATCATTCGCAAATTGATACGGAGAAATTCAACCAATGCCTGTATGCCATTCGGAATTATGTCGTGAGGGTGATTTATATTGAAGAAGACAGGGCGGCATGGTTCGGCGGTGATTTTGGTTTAATTCGGATGGACCTTGAAAAGGCCCGGACATTTACTCCGGTTGCTCCCCGCATCTATCTTCGTGAAGTTTGTCTGAACCGTGATTCTGTCTATTGGGGAGGAGATCTGCCGGAAGAGTCCTGGGGAGCGGACTGGCAGATAAATAGTACAGTACCTCGTTTGGGGAATGATGTACGTTCCATTCGTTTTTCATTTGCTACCGATGCGCCCTGTTTCACCGGTTCCAATGAGTATAGATATCGCCTGGTCGGTTATGATCCGGAATGGAGTTCGTGGGATTCCGGGACTGTGAAAGAGTATGCCAACCTTTCGTCGGGTACGTATACGTTTTGTGTCCGGGCCCGTGATATTTACGGCACAGAGAGTGAAATGAAACAATTCCGCTTTTCGTTATTGCCTCCTTTTTATTTGCAATGGTATTGTCTGATCCTATATACCGTTGCTTTTGGAATGCTGTTGTTCGTATTGTTTAAATGGAGAATGCGCAGTTTGCTGAAAGAGAAGGAGAGGTTAGAGGCCCTTGTCGGCCAACGTACCAAACAGTTGGTACAACAAAAAAATGAAATTGAGGAAAAGTCCTTAAAATTGGAAAAAGCATTGAAGGAGCTGGGCCAGGCACAAGATGAATTGGTTCGACAAGAAAAAATGGCTACTGTAGGTAAACTGACTCAAGGGTTGATTGACCGTATTCTGAATCCGTTGAATTACATTAATAATTTTTCCCACCTGACCTCAGGATTACTGAAGGACCTATATCAGAATCTGGAGAGTGTAAAAGAACTTTTGGATGAAGATACCTACTTGGATTCGGTAGATGTCATCAACATGATGAGAGATAATCTGGAAAAGATTGAGGAACATGGAAGTAACACCACTCGTGTACTGAAGGCCATGGAAGAAATCCTGAGAGACCGTAACAGGCAACTGGAAAAAACAGAATTAATCGGTTTATGCCGGAAAGACATGGAGCTATTGAGCAGTTATTATCAGAAGGAGATTACGGCTATGCACATTGCGGTTCGTACTTCCTTGCCCGATAATCCGTTGTTTATTGACGGGAATGCCGAACAACTGGGAAAAACCATTATGAGTCTTCTTAACAATGGTATGTATGCCATAGCCAAAAAATACGGTAAGAAAGCCTATCCGGCAGAGATTGGCCTGGCATTGGAAAGTAAGGACGGACAGGCAGTCATTCGCCTATATGACAATGGAGTGGGGATCGAGCAGAGTATTCTGGATAAAATCTTCGATCCGTTCTTTACTACCAAAACAACCGGAGAGGCAGCAGGTATCGGTTTGTATCTGAGTAAGGAAATCATATTAAATCACCATGGGCAGATAGCAGTACGTTCTGAAAAAGATGAATTGACAGAATTCACTATCACTCTGCCATTGTGGGAGGAAAAGTCAGTATAAATAAACATAGAACAGATTGATTATGGAAAAAAGCATTTCACAAGAGAAACGAATTGAAGAGTTGGAAGCACGGCTCAAAGAGCAGGAAAAGCTGGGATCATTGGGTTTGTTGAGTGCAGGCATTGCACACGAGATACAGAATCCTTTGAATTTTGTCATCAATTTCAGTAAACTGTCCGGTCAATTGTTGGCCGACCTGGCCGATAGGGTGGATGAAGCAAAAGCTCGTATTCCGGAAGCGGAACTGGAAGATATCAAAGATATACTTTCCGGGCTGAGAGAGAATGTGGACAAAATCAAAGAGCATGGTGATCGGGCTATCAGCATTATTCGTGGTATTTTGCTTTACTCCAGGGGGAAAGAAGACGAATTCATGCCTACACAAATACAAAAATTGACTAAAGAATATGTGTGGCTGGCTTATCATGCCATGCGGGCCAATTATAAGAATTTCAATATTGCTATCCGTGAAGATTATGCTAAAGATATCCCCTCGATCCGGCTGATCCCGCAGGATTTCAGTCGGGCAGTCTTGAATGTGATGAATAATGCCTGCTATGCAGTATGGAAAAAATGGCAGAATGCTCCCGAAGGATATTCCCCCGAGATAATGGTGACCTTAGAAAAGTTGGATAAAAGAATTGTACTTTCTATTCGTGATAACGGAGAGGGCATGGGTCCGGAGGTCAAACGAAAACTATTTGACTCTTTTTTCACAACAAAACCGGTGGGGCAGGGGACAGGCCTTGGTATGGCAATCGTTCGTGATATTATAGAAAACAAACACCATGGAAAAGTATTGTTTGATTCGGTCCTGCATGAATATACTTGTTTCCGGTTTATCATTCCTATCGCATGAAACGCTGTCTGCTATATATCCTTTGCTGCTTTGGGGTTGTGCAACTGTCAGCTCAGCCGGCGGATAACATCCGTAATTCGTTTGTAAAGGCGGAAACATTTTATAAGAGCGGAGATATCGATGAAGCTTGTCGTATCTTGGAGGAGAATCTGTCGTCTTTTCAAGGTACGATGCATACCGAGGCGTGCCGTTTGGCTGCATTATGCTGTTTAGCTTTAGACCGCTTCCCGGAAGCGGAAAAGTATGTTTCGCTGTTATTGAAAGACGAACCTTATTATTATATCTCGCTTCAAGATCCGGAACGCTTTGCGGATATGGTAAGGAAACACAGGGAGACTAAAGTAACTCTGGTCACAGCCTCACAACAGGTAGAGACCCCGGAAGAAGCTCCGGTGCCTGTTACTTTAATTACGGAGGAGTGCAGGAGCTGCGGTTTCCGGAAGAATATTTTCCTGTGCCGGCTGTTCCGAAGCAGATGGCTGTACCACGGTCGGGGTTTCTGACGGTGCGGATGGCTGTTCCGGAACGGATGGTTCTGGAGCGGCCGGTTCTTCCGGAACTTCCGGTGCAGATGGCTCTTCCGGAAGAGATGGCTCCGGGTCAGTTGCCGGTGTTTCCGGGATTGCGGTACAGTAAACAAGAGAAGTCATCGCCGCCGAAGAATCCGTAATCACAACGGAACCGCCATTGGAAACGGCCTGTCCATTAACATAGAAGGAAATCTGATCCATATCCAGTGTGTAGCCAGGTTCCGTAACCATCGATACGGAGAACGTTCCGTTTACTTCCTCGACCGGTTCGCTGTTCTGATACAGGACATAGGAACCATCATCGGAAAGATATGACATGGTGACCGGCGCATCCATTGTGGAATCCTGAAATGTCAGGGCAGCATCGGTAAAAGCAAGGGCCGCCTGATCGGTGTTCAGATAGAATTCCAGGTCCTGTGCATCGTAATGGGTGAAGTGAATGGTAATTTCACCGGCGTCTGTATTTTCTGCACTTGGAACTGTCTCGGCTGCTGCCGAATACGGAGCGGAAAAAAATAATCCGGCCGCCAGGAAGCCTGCCATTCCGAATCTCAGAATCAAATTTCCTGTGTGTTTTTTCGTTGTCTGTGTGCTGTGTAACATATGACATCCTCCTTTCACCTGATCGGTTTCTAATGTCGGTCTGTTTTATTTTCCTGCGGTAAGTTTCACGTATAAATTGAAAGAAAAATAATTGATAAAATATAAATTTTCTTTCTTTTTAAAGATTATACCATATGTAGAAAGAAATATCATGTAAAAATAAAAAGTTAAAAGAAAATTTGAAAATGCGTCAAAAGTGGAAAAGGTTTGTAATGCATGTCGAAAAATAGAAAAAGAACTGTCACAATTTCTTAAAAAATATTTGCGGAAAAAGAGGGCAGAAAGGGCAGAATGTGAAACAAAAGCAAAATAAAAAGAAGGAAACAAGACACGGAAAAGTATTCCAGGCAGGCCGCATGCAGAAGAAAAAGTGGGAATAAAAACCGATCCAATTCGTCAAAAAAGCGGAAAAGTGGTGAAAAATTGTGGGTTCTATGAAAAAAACGATGGGAAAAGACAGGAATGTTGTCGAAATATTCTAGTTGACAAAAAGATGTAACACTGGTAGAATCGGTTTGTAACAAGATGTAACAAAAACGTAATAATTGTTTAGGAGGTAAGTATGACATTCAAAAAAAGTTATGTGCCGGGCATCCTGGGGAGCGTGCTCACACTGACTGTTATCATGGCTGCACCCGTAAAAGCAGAGACAAAGGAAGAAACCATTTTAAATAAAACAGACTGGAGCACAATGGCTGCAGCAAACGTAGAAGGATATGCCAACATCCGCAGCGAGGCAAGCGTGGATTCCGAGATCGTCGGAGTTCTGATGCCGGGTTACGCAGTTGCGGTAACGGAGAAAGGAAACGAGTGGAGTAAGATTTCTTCGAATGGCGTAGAAGGCTACATAAAGAATGAATATCTGGTATTTGGGGAAGAGGCAAAAGCACATTACCGCAATATGTGCGGTATCATCGGAGTTGTTCAGGCGGACAGCCTTCGTGTCCGTGAGGCAGCATCCACAGATTCCGCGCAGGTTGGAACACTAACACAGAATGGTGAAGTCAGCGTATTCGGCGAAGAGGCTGACTGGTATCAGATCCAGTACAGCGGAAGCAGCGCATATGTTCATGGAGACTATGTGACACTTTCAGAGGAGTTAAAAGGTGCTGTTTCCATGGAGGAATACCAGGCATCACAGGCCTGTGTGGCAAGCAGCGCAGCAGCAGCCTCCACAGCAGGCAGTGCATCGGTAATTTCCGCAGACAGCAATGATGTGGCAATGCTTGCAGCACTGATCGAGTGCGAGGCAGGCGGCGAGAGCTACACAGGAATGGTGGCAGTCGGAGCGGTTGTAGTAAACCGTGTCAACAGCGGTTCCTTCCCGAACAGTGTTTCCGGCGTTATTTATCAGGGTGGACAGTTTACACCGGTTGCGACCGGAACCTTCCAGAGCGTGCTTTCCCGCGGAGCAAGAAGTGACTGTTATGCAGCTGCACAGGCAGCACTTTCCGGCGAGAGCCCGGTTGGCAGATGCCTGTATTTTAACAGCGGCTACGGCAGCGGAATCCAGATCGGATATCAGCATTTTTATTAAAAACAGGCGTGTAACCTTCGCAAGGGGATAGGCGGAGGGAGTATGCATTTCCATAGATTGTGATCGGTTCAAAGTCATGAAAAATGAGATGGAATCGACGGTATAGAAAAAAGAGTAAGTGAACAAGGGGAGACGTTCACTTACTCTTTTTTTACTCTGAAACAAATACTACCGGATAGTCAAAAAGTGCAGACTATCCTTATGGAGTTTTACAGGAAATGTTGTTGGATTTCCAGTTACGGGACATCGTTATTTTCAAAAATTTTCAACAGCTTGGTTTTCTGGTTATCGGCGCGGAAGTCTGCTAATGTCTGACGTAGTGTTGTATGGCGGACGCGGTAGGTATTGGAGAGAAAACAGAAAAAAGTGATTCCCCAAAATACCGGCCAGAGCAACACACATTTATGAAGCCTGGAAAATCGAAGCTTCATCTGAACATGCCCTTCGTGGAACCAGGCACGGACACCGGCGTGCCGGTAAGAGCCGCGGCTTACGATTTTCCGCTCCGTGTCACTGCCAAAGTCGCCGTCTGCGAGAATTTGTTCCAGAAAGGCAGCACAGTCAGCGGCAGAAGAACGAATCTGCGGGTCAATCGAAGCGGAAAGACCGAAATAAAGATGGCAGGATCCGAGAATCAGCTCATAAAGATGAAAAATTTTTGATTCCTGGCACCAGGAGTGGATTTTCTCAAAATCAATCTTAGATGCATACTGCTTCAGATACAAGGTAAAATCGCAGAGCAGACGGCTGCCGAAACCACTGTAGAGATAGTGTTTGAGCATATGATGCAGCATGTAAAAAACATTTTCCGTCGGCGGCAGCACCGGATAGGACTGACCGTAAAGCGTAAGGGAAGATGCTTTCAGATGATCCGCGGAGAAAATCTCGTCCACCAGCTCATTCGCACGGGCAAACTGATAGACGCCGACGATGCGGTAGTGCAGCTCCAGCGTGAAGGAACGGTGCGTGTCCGGGAATGTATAGCGGTAGGTAACGTGGTGGTCACTGTCTTCCGGCTCCTCGACGCAGCCATGCGCCTCGAGAATCCGGCAGGCACGGGAAAAAGCTTCTTTTTCATTGATATAGAGATTCAGATCTCCCAGCTTCCGGTATTCGGGAACCGGATAATTGGCGGCGAGACTGATTCCTTTTAACAGAAAGCACGGGATTTTCTCTGCGAGGAGCAGCAAAAAAGTGAGACTGGTAAAGTGTTCTAACTGATAATAGGAGAGCAGCATCTGCTTCGTCTGCTGTTTGAGGGCGGAAAACTGCGGCTGATTCTCAAAATATGGCAGAAGAAACGGAAGTGAACAGTGTTTTTCCGCAAGGCGGTATAAAGCGGAAGCATCCACACCGGTAAGCGTGACGGGATCAGATGAATCTGTGCATAAATTTTTCAAAAATCTGTAAATAAACGGTATCAAGCGGCTGCATAAGAGACTCCTTTTTGGGAAAAGTTTGATATGATTTAGTATACCACAAAATGGAAAATAACTAAAACTTTATTACAGATATCAATAAAAAGTAAAATATAGTTTATAATGTAACAGGTTAGAGCTATAATAAAATTATTAGTATGATTGCTTTTTCCTGCCGTCAGGAAGAAAAGCAAAACTTAAGTGAATGGAGATAAAAATGACCAGAAAAGGTGATTTTGTACTCAGACGGCTTGCAGACGAATATGTTCTGATTCCATATGGGGCGACGACAGAAAAAATGAATCAGGTACTCACACTAAGCGAAACTGCTGCTTTTATTTACGAGCAGACCGGCGATGCCGCATCCGCAGAGGAGATTGCGGAGCGGCTT
>OGYN01001952.1_pt1 | contig 15956 bp, 11 predicted proteins | sample 1576551 | NCBI WGS metagenome assembly OGYN01 (sample SAMEA3541589, study PRJEB24748) | human gut metagenome | biome: human gut; feature: human-associated habitat; material: faeces | place: China | collected 2012 | reverse complement strand
TGCCGAAGGAGAAGGAGCGGTCGATGATGGTCTTCTGGATGCCGGGCAGCTCGGTGAAGTCGATCTCCACGCCCAGATCGCCACGGGCCACCATCACGGCGTCGGCAGCAGCCAGAATGCTGTCGATGTTGTTCACGCCCTCGCGGTTCTCGATCTTTGCAATGATGCGGATGTTGGAATCATACTGGTTCAGCAGGTTGCGGATATCGTACACGTCCTGTGCGGTGCGCACAAAGGAGGCGGCGATGAAATCATAGCCCTGCTGGATGCCGAAGATGATATCGTCCTTATCGCGCTGGCTCATATACGGCATGGACAGGTGCACGCCGGGCACGTTGACGCCCTTCTTGTTCTTGATCTTGCCGCTGTTCAGCACGGTGCAGACGATGTCGGTGTCGTTCACGGTCTGGATCTGCAGCTTGATCAGGCCGTCATCCAGCATGATGGTGCCGTTCGGCTCCACGTCCATGGGCAGATCTTTGTAGGTGATGGAGCAGATCTCGTTGGTGCCCTCCACATCGCGGGTGGTCAGGGTAAAGGTCTGGCCTGCAACCAGATTCTCAACGCCGTTCTTGAAGTCCTTCAGGCGGATCTCGGGGCCCTTGGTGTCCAGCAGTGCGGCCACGGGCTTACCCAGCTCCTCGCGCAGAGCCTTCAGCTTTTCAAGGCGACCCAGATGCTCCTCGTGGGAACCGTGGGAAAAATTGAAGCGGGCCACGTTCATGCCGTTGGCGATCAGATCGCGCAGAACGCCTTCCTTATCGGTGGAAGGGCCAAGGGTGCAAATAATTTTCGTCTTTCTCATACAATATACCTCCGTCAACTCTCTCTTACCTATATCCGGCACAGCATCCCTGCAGGCTGCTGTGTATGACCAATGGGAGTAAAAGCTCCCGGTACAGCGGGTCGATTTATGTGGCAGAGCGGGAAAACCCAAAACTCTACCGTTTATTATTATAATCCTTCCGGTGCAAGAGAGCAAGAGGAATTTTTGCTTGAATACAAGTTTTTGCATCTGTTTATGTTTGACAGAAAGATTGTGGAAAACTTAACGATATGCCGCGGCTTTCCGCTTGCTGCCCGACAGGGGAAAACTGCTGCAAAACGTAAAAACTGATAAGACCGCACAAGGCTGCTTCCTCTTGCATCCGAGGGGCTTTTTGCTTATAATAAGGGTAATAAAGTAGTACTGTTCCGGGGCGCGCCCCGGAGAAATGGAGTGACCATTATGGAAAAACGCGTTTTTCTGATCGTGCTGGACAGCTTTGGCATTGGAGCAGAGCCGGACGCCGCTGCCTTTGGCGATGCAGGCACCAACACTCTGGGTGCCATTGCGAACCACCCCAATTTCAATTGCCCCAACCTGCGCAAGCTGGGCTTGTTCAACATTGACGGCGTGACCGCAGGGGAAAAGACGGATGCCCCGGCGGCTGCCTTTGCCCGCCTGCAGGAGCAGAGCATGGGCAAGGATACCACCATCGGCCACTGGGAGATCGCCGGTGTGGTCAGCCCGGAGCCGCTGCCCACCTTCCCCGAGGGTTTCCCGGAGGAGCTGATCCGGGAATATGAGCAAAAGACCGGCCACAAGGTGCTGTGCAACAAGCCCTATTCCGGCACGCAGGTACTGAAGGATTACGGCGAACAGGCCATGCGGGAAAATGCCCTCATCGTCTATACCAGCGCCGACAGCGTTTTTCAGGTGGCTGCCAACGAGGAGCTGGTGCCGGTGCAGGAGCTGTACCGCTACTGCGAGATTGCCCGGGAAATGCTCAAGGGCAAGTACGGCGTGGGTCGTGTGATCGCCCGCCCCTTCCTGGGCAACAGCGCGGATACCTTCTACCGCACCACCAACCGTCACGACCTGAGCCTGAAACCGCCCCGCGCCACCATGCTGGATCTGTTGAAGGATGCCGGTAAGGACGTGATCGCTGTGGGCAAGATCTACGATATTTTTGACGGCGAGGGCGTGACCGAAAAGATCAAGACCACCGGCAACACCAACGGCATCGCCTTTACCAAGGCTCTGCAGACCCGGGATTTTGAAGGTCTTGCCTTCGTGAATCTGGTGGATTTTGATATGCTCTACGGCCACCGCCGCGACGTGGCAGGCTACGCTGCCGCCGCCACCGAGTTCGACCGTTTTCTGGCTGATTTCCTGCCGGGAATGCGGGAGGGCGACCTGCTCATGATCACCGCCGACCACGGCTGCGACCCCTCTTACACCAAGACCACCGACCATACCCGCGAGTATGTGCCGTATCTGGTCTGCGGCAAGGGTGTGAAGGCGGGGACGGATCTGGGCACCAAGCTGTGCTTCGGCACCATCGCCCAGACCATCTGCGAATATCTGGAAGTGGACGCCTCCACGCTGGACGGCAAGAGCGTATGGCAGGAGATCCGGGCATAAAACGCCCCAAAAGCAATAAGAACAGGAGCGTGAAACGATGCGTATTTATGATCTGATCGCAAAAAAGCGCGACGGCGGCACCCACACCCGGGAGGAACTGGAGGCCATCGTCAACGGCTTCGTCAGCGGGGAAGTGGCCGATTATCAGATGGCCGCATGGATGATGGCGGTGTATCTGCGCGGCATGACCAACGAGGAGACCGCCGAACTGACCGATGTAATGGCGCACAGCGGTGTGATGGTAGACCTTTCGCCCATTCCGGGCATCAAGGTGGACAAGCACTCCACCGGCGGCGTGGGCGATAAGACCACGCTGGTCATTGCGCCTATCGTGGCGGCCTGCGGGGTGAAGATCGCCAAAATGAGCGGCCGGGGCTTAGGCCACACCGGCGGCACCATTGATAAAATGGAAAGCGTGCCCGGCACAAAAACTGCCCTCTCGCAGGAGGAGTTTTTTGCACAGGTGAACCGGATCGGTCTGTCGGTCATCGGCCAGAGTGAGGGTATCGCTGTGGCAGATAAAAAAATGTACGCCCTGCGGGACGTTACCGCTACCGTCAGCTGCATCCCGCTGATTGCGTCCAGCATCATGTCCAAAAAGTTGGCCTCCGGTTCGGACGCCATCCTGCTGGACGTCACCACCGGCACCGGTGCTTTTATGAAAACTGTTGACCAGAGCATTGAGCTGGCGCAGCTGATGGTCGCCATCGGCACCCACCATGGCCGCCGGGTAGCCGCCATGATCACCGATATGGACACCCCGCTGGGGCACAACATCGGCAACAGTCTGGAAGTGATGGAGAGCATGGACGTGCTCAAAGGCCACGGCCCGGCAGACCTGACCGAGGTGTGCCTGCAATTGGCGGCCAACATGCTGGTACTGGCAGGCAAGGGCGATGCCGCCCACTGCCGCGCTATGGCTGAGGCTGTCATTGCGGACGGCTCTGCCTTTGAAAAGTGCAAGGAAATGTTTGCCGCGCAGGGCGGCGACATCCGGGTACTGGATGATTACAGCCTGTTTGCACAACCCGCCGCCAGCTACGAGCTGCTGGCCGAGCAGGACGGCTACATCACGGCCAACGATGCGGAAAAGATCGGCTCTGCCAGTGTGCTGCTGGGCGCAGGCCGCCAGAAAAAGGGCGACCCGCTGGACTTTGCCGCCGGTATCACCCTGCACAAAAAGCGCGGCGACTATGTCCATAAGGGCGAAAGCCTTGCTACCTTCTACGGTGCGGCGGATAAGTTTGAAGCCGCCGCAGCCGAGTACCGCAGCGGCCTTGTGTACGGCGCTGAAAAGCCGGAGGAAGCCCCGCTGGTGTACGCCCTTGTCACAAAGGACGGCGTAGAGCGGTACTGAGACCGGACAGCAGGGGGAAACCCTGTTTTTCCGTGAAAATGCAATGCCGGGCAGCCCGCAGGCGGCCCGGCATTGTTCTTATGACAATAATTTTTCCACTGAGGATGCCCAAAGCGTACGCGGTGGGCATTCTAAATCGTTTTGCCCCAAGGGACTGCTGCACAAAGCTGTGCGGCAGCCCCTTTTTGCGTTTTCATGCTGCAAATGGGCCTTTTGCACAAAGGAGCTGTCGCTTTTTAGGCAATTCGCTGTATTTGCGGGGCAAACAGTAGAACTTTGCATCGGGATATGGTATACTATGCTGTACTTGTATGCCCCGGGAAAAGGGGCTGCCAAAGGAGAAAGGACTTGTTATGAAGATCATTCTGGTGGGCGGCGGCAAGGTCGGTACGGCTCTGGCACGCCAGCTCAGCGAGGAAGGCCACAACGTGACTGTGGTGGACACCAACAAAGCGCGCGTGGAGCACCTGACCGAAAGCTACGACGTGCTGGGCATCGTGGGCAATGGCTCGTCCATCGCCACCCTGTCTGAGGCGGGCATTGAAGATGCGGACGTGTTCATTGCGGTCACCGGCTCGGACGAACTGAACCTGCTTTGCTGCATGTTCGCCAAAAAGGCGGGCCACTGCCACGGCATTGCCCGCGTGCGCAACCCGTCCTACAGCCACGAGCTGGACTTTATCAAAAAGCAGATCGGCATTTCCGCCATCATCAACCCGGAAATGGCAGCGGCAAAGGAGATCTCTCATCTGCTGCGTTTCCCCGGTGCCAGCAAGATCGATACCTTTGCAGACGGCCGTGTGCGGCTGATCAAGTTTGCGCTGCCCGATGCACTGGACGGCGTAGCCATCCGCGAGATCCCCACCCGGCTCAAGAGCGATATTCTGGTGTGCGCGGTGGAGCGTGAGGGCGGGGTCATCATCCCCAACGGTAACTTTGTGCTGCAAAAGGGCGATCAGGTCACCTTCCTTGCTACGCAGGAAAAGGCCCATGCCTTCTTCCAGCAGCTGCATCTGCCGGTGCAGCCGGTGCGCAACGCCCTGATCGTGGGCGGCGGTGCCATTGCGTACTACCTCAGTCAGGAACTGCTGGAAAACCACGTGCGGGTGCGCATTGTGGAGCGGGACGCTGCCCGCTGCGTAGAACTGGCCGAGCAGCTGCCCGGCGCACAGATCCTGAACGAGGACGGCTCCAACCGCGAGTTTTTGCTCTCCGAGGGTCTGGAATCCACCGAAGCTTTCGTGGCACTAACCAACATCGACGAGGAGAACGTGCTGCTGACTCTGTTTGCTAAAAAGCACTCTCACGGCAAGCTGGTGACCAAGGTCAACCGTCTGGAATTTGACGATATTCTGGCCGGGCTGGATCTGGGCAGCGTGGTCTACCCTAAGTACATGACCTGTGACTACATCGTGCAATACGTCCGCGCCCTGCAAAACGAGGCGGGCAACAACATCAAGACTCTGTACCGCATACTGGACGACCGTGTGGAGGCACTGGAATTTACGGTGCACGAGGAGAGCGCCGCTACCGGTGTGCCCCTGAGCCAGCTGCACCTGAAAAAGAACCTGCTGCTGTGCTGCATTACCCGCGGCAGCAAGATTTTGATCCCCCGCGGCGGCGACCAGATCCAAGTGGGCGATAACGTCATCGTGGTCACGCTGGAGCACGGTCTGCACGATCTGCGCGATATTGTGGAGCACTGACGGAGGCGGACTATGAATTATGCGATCGTTTTCCGTCTGCTGGGCTATGTGCTGATGATCGAGGGCGCGTTGCTGCTGCTGCCAGCCGCCGCCAGCTTAGTGTATGGCGAGTGGATGGTGCTGGGCGTGTTTCTGCTCACAGCTGCCGTCAGCGCCAGCATCGGCTACGCCCTGCACACCATCAAACCCCGTAGTAAGGTGTTCTATATGCGCGAAGGCTTTGCGGCTACCTCGCTGTGCTGGGTGTTCATCTCGGTGATGGGTGCAGTGCCCTTTGTGCTCACCGGCTGCATCCCGAACCCCGTGGATGCCCTGTTTGAGACAGTCTCCGGCTTTACCACCACCGGTGCCAGCATTCTGCCCGCCGTAGAGGGACTGCCCAACGGTATTCTGTTCTGGCGCAGCTTTACCCACTGGATCGGCGGTATGGGCGTTCTGGTGTTTCTGCTCTCGCTGCTGCCGCTGACCGGCGGCTCCCATGTCAACCTGATGAAAGCCGAAAGCCCCGGCCCGCAGGTGGACAAGCTGGTGCCCAAGGTACAGTCCACCGCTAAGATCCTGTACGGCATCTACTTTGCCCTTACCGTGCTGGAACTGGTGTTCCTGCTTGTTGGCAGAATGCCCCTGTTCGAAGCCATGCTCACTGCCTTTGGTACGGCGGGCACCGGTGGCTTCGGCTTCCGTAACGACAGCTTTGCCAGCTTTTCGCCCTACATCCAGTGGGTCGTGACCATCTTCATGATCCTGTTCGGCGTCAACTTCAACGCCTACTTCCTGCTGCTCATGCGCAAGTTCCGCCGCGCTGCTGCCAGCGAGGAGGTGCGGGGCTACTTTGTGGTCATCGCAGTGGCAGTGGGCATCATCACTGCCAATATTTATAGTATGTACAACAGCTTTGGTGAGGCGCTGCGGCAGGCCGCTTTTCAGGTGGGCTCCATCATCACCACCACCGGCTTTTCCAGCTGCGATTTTGACCTGTGGCCGACCCTCTCCAAAGAGATTCTGGTCATGCTCATGTTCATTGGCGCTTGCGCGGGCAGCACCGGCGGCGGCATCAAGGTGAGCCGTTTCCTCATTCTGGGTAAGACCCTGGCCAAGGAACTCAAGACCGCCCTGCACCCGCAGGTGGTAGCGCCCGCCCGCATGGACGGCAAGCTGCTGAACCACGAAACCATCCGCACCACCAACGTGTTCATTGCGGCCTATATCTTTATCTTTGCGGCCTCCTTCTTCCTGATTAGCCTGAACGGCTTTGATATGGTGACGAACTTTACCGCCGTGGCGGCTACCCTGAACAACATCGGCCCGGGCTTGGAAATGGCAGGCCCGATGCAGAACTTCGGCTGCTTTGCAGACCCCGCAAAGCTGGTGCTCATCTTCGATATGCTGGCCGGCCGTTTGGAGATCTTCCCCATGCTGGTGCTGTTTATGCCGGATACATGGCGGCGGTTCTGAGCCTTTTTTGGGTACGGGACAAGCATAAAAATATTATTTCGGAACACCGGAGTGTCTATGGACGCTCCGGTGTTCTTTTTTGTGAAAGAAGCTGCAAAGGCAGGTGGCAACGGTTAGAAATGCCTTGCGTTCAGCGCCGCATTGCAGTATGATTATAATATCAATTATCTGACCCTTACCCCTGAGCATGCAGAACCATTTTTACAAACGAAATCGTTCTGCATGATAAAAAAGAAGAAAGCAAAACAATAAAATGTACAGGAGGAAATTACTATGGGTTTGATCAAAGCAGGTATGGGCGCACTGGGCGGAACTCTTGCAGACCAGTGGAAGGAATTTTTCTATTGCGATTCTCTGGACAAAGATGTGCTGATGGTCAAAGGTCAGAAGCGCACTTCCCGCCGCAGCTCCAACCACGGCGAGGATAACATCATCACCAACGGCAGCGGCATTGCTGTGGCCGATGGTCAGTGTATGCTCATCGTGGAGCAGGGCAAGGTGGTGGAGGTGTGCGCCGAGCCGGGCGAGTATACCTTCGATTCTTCCACCGAGCCCAGCGTGTTCACCGGCAACTTCGGCGACAGTCTGGCAGCCACCTTCCAGACCGTGGCCAAGCGCTTTACCTACGGCGGCGACACCGGCAAGGATCAGCGGGTGTACTACATCAACACCAAGGAGCTGGGCGAGATCCTGTACGGCACCGCCACCCCCATCCCGTTCCGGGTGGTAGTCAGCGAGGAGCGGGGCTACAAGCTCTCGGTGAATATCCGCTGCAATGGCAGCTTTACTTACCGCATCTGCGACCCACTGCTGTTCTACACCAACGTGTGCAGCAACGTCTCCAACCAGTATGATGCCTCGGAGCTGGCTCCCCGCCTGAAGAGTGAGCTGATGAACGCTTTGCAGCCGGCGCTGGCCACCCTTTCGGCCAACAAGGTGCAGTATTACGAGATCCCCGCCCACACGCTGGAGATCTCCGAGGCGCTCAACGAGCAGCTGTCCAATGTCTGGCGCAAGAAGCGCGGCATCGAGGTGTTCTCCTTCAACATCAACTCTCTGTCCATCCCGGAGGAGCAGCAGAAGAAGATCACAGAGTGGGAAGAAAACGCCATGACCACCAATCCCACCACCGCTGCTGCCCGTCTGGTGGGCGGTCAGATCGACGCCATGAAGACCGCCGCAGGGAACACTGCCGGTGCCATGACTGGCTTTATGGGCATGGGCATGGCAGCCGGTGCAAACGGCATGAACGCCCAGAACCTGTTCGCCATGGGCCAGCAGCCCGCAGCAACCCAGCAGCAGCCTTCTGCCGCCGATAGCTGGACTTGCAGCTGCGGTGCCACCGTTACCGGTAAATTCTGCCCGGAGTGCGGCAAGCCCCGCCCGGCGGCAGCAGAAGGCTGGACTTGCAGCTGCGGTGCAGTGAACAAGGGCAAGTTCTGCTCCGAGTGCGGCAAACCTAAGCCCACCGGTACCCCCAAGTATAAGTGCGACAAGTGCGGCTGGGAACCGGCAGACCCCGCACACCCGCCCAAGTTCTGCCCGGAGTGCGGCGACCCCTTTGACGACAATGACCGCAGCTAAGCCCGGCGCACAGCCCGCTGCACAATAACTGAACACACTGCGGGGCAGGGAAGAAAAGTCAATAAGCCCCTGCCCCGCAGATTATAATAGGAGAAAACACTATGGCAGGAATGCTGGAATATAAGTGCCCCTGCTGTGATGGTGCCATCAAATTTGACATCACCACCCAGAAGATGAAATGCCCCTACTGTGACACCGAGTTTGAGGTGGACGCACTGAAGGGCTACGATGAGGACCTGAAAGACCAAAAGCCCAGCGAGATGAACTGGGCCACCCCCGGCGGCAGCTGGGCAGAGGGCGAGACCGCCGGTCTGCATACTTATGTCTGCAAGAGCTGCGGCGGCGAGATCGTGGGCGACGACACCATGGCCGCCTCGGCCTGCCCCTTCTGCGGCAACCCCATCGTTCTCACCGGACAGTTTGCCGGAGAGTTGCGCCCCGACCTCATCATCCCCTTCAAGTTGGATAAAAAGGCTGCCAAGGCAAAATTGCAGGAGCACCTCAAGGGCAAGACCCTGCTGCCCAAGGTGTTCCGCAGCCAGAACCATATTGACGAGATCAAGGGCGTGTATGTGCCCTTTTGGCTGTACGACAGCGATGCCGACGCCCAGCTGCGCTTTACCGCCACCCGCACCCGCTTTTGGTCGGATGACGACTACGATTATACCGAGACCAGCTACTACTCCGTGCGCCGGGACGGCGTGCTGGGCTTTGACGCAGTTCCGGTGGACGGCTCCTCCAAGATGGAGGACGACCTGATGGAATCCATCGAGCCCTTTGCCATGCAGGATGCCGTGCCCTTCAAGACCGCGTATCTGGCGGGCTATGTGGCCGATAAGTACGATGTGGACGCCCAAAAGAGCATCCAGCGCGCCAACGAGCGTATCCGTCAGTCCACTGAGGACGCCTTTACCCAGACCGTTACCGGCTACGACTCCGTGAAAATGGAGAACAGCAGCATTCAGCTGCACGGCGGCAAGGCAAAGTATGCCCTGTTCCCGGTGTGGGTGCTGAGCACCAGCTGGCAGGGCAACAACTACATTTTTGCCATGAACGGCCAGACAGGCAAGTTTGTGGGCAACCTGCCGGTGGATAAGACCGCCGCTCGCAAGTGGACGCTGGGCCTTACAGCAGCCGTTGGTGCCGCATCCTATGCGGTGATGTGGCTGCTGTGGCTGGCCGGGATTCTGTAAAGGAGGGACGGAAGATGAAAAACACTGCTACCCGACTGCGCTCCCTCTGTGCTGCGCTGGCCGCACTGGTGATTTTGCTGGCGCTGGCTGTGTCGGCCTTTGCCGCAGACGGCTTTGCCGACCTGTATTATCGCATGAACGACAGCGCAGAAGTCCTGACCGAGGACGAGGACGGCGAGCTGGAAGCTTCACTGGAGGAACTGAGCGTCCGTCAGAGCTTTGATGTGGTCGTTGCCACCATCGACTCGCTGGAAAGCGAGGGCTACACCAGCATGGAAGAATACGCCGATGACCTGTACGATTACTGCCAGTTCGGCTACGGCGAAAACCGGGACGGCGTGCTGCTGGTGGTGAGCATAGGCGACCGCAAATGGCATATCTCCACCTGCGGCTACGGCATTACCGCCTTTACGGATGCCGGCATCCAGTACCTTGGCGAGCAGATGACCCCCGATATGGCAGACGGTGATTACGCCGCCGCCTTCCGCACCTTTATCCAGTGGACGGATGCGTATGTCACCGCCGCCCGCGAAGGCCACCCCTACGATGTAGACAATATGCCCAAGGAGCCGTTCTCGATCGTGTATCTGGGCGTGGCGCTGGTCATTGGTCTGGTGACGGCACTGATCGTGACCGGCGTGATGAAGAGCCGGCTCAAGAGCGTGGCACCGCAGCGGGATGCAACCGACTATGTGCGGCAGGGCAGCATGAAGCTGACCAACCAGCGGGATCTGTATCTGTACCGTGAGGTCCACCGCACCGAGCGGCCGAAGGAGACTGACTCCGGCAGTTCCGGCGGCAGCTCCACGCACACCTCCTCCAGCGGCTCCACCCACGGCGGCGGAGGCGGCTCGTTCTGAAAACGTTCCCCGCAAGATAAAATCTCAAAAACCGATCCGCAGCAGCCGGACGCACCCGCGCCCCGGCAACCGCTGCGGATCGGTTTTTACTTTTCTGCCGCCCGACACAAATAACTGATTTTTTCTACGCCTTTGGGGCTATACTTCCAGTGCAGACGATTTTATATGCAGCAAGGAGCAGACACATGGGCATTTGGAAAAATCTGGGCATGGGCGGTTACCGGGGCTTTTCGCGCCCGGCGGCGCGGCTGTTGCAGCAGGCGGTGCAACTGGCGGGAGATCTGGGCTGTGAACAGGCGGATACCAGCCATCTTTTGCTGGCAATGCTGCGGCAGCAGGGCGCTGCGGCGCAGTTCCTCACCCGGAAAAACATCACCGAGCCGGAGGTGCGCCGCCAGCTGGCTCAGCAGCGCAGCGGCCCGGCACAGCGGCTGGACCGGCAGGCCATGGCACCGGACCTGCGCCGCACCATGGACTATGCGCTCATTGGGGCGCAGAACGCCCACGTCAGCCGGGCAGAGCCGGAACATCTGCTCTGTGCCATGCTGGAAGATGACGGCTGCGCCGCCGGGCTGCTGCTGGCGGAGATGGGGCTTTCGCTCACCGAGGCGGTGCGGGAGTGCCGCCAGCTGAGCGGACAGTTTGTGCTGCCCGCCCAGCCCCGGGTGTCGGCCAGCATCCCCCGGGGCAGCCGCGCCAGCGATAAATATTGCCGCGATCTGACCCGCCGCGCCGCCGAAGGGGAGCTGGACCCGGTGTTTTGCCGGGAAGCAGAACTGGATCGCATGGTGGAGATCTTGTGCCGCCGCCAGAAAAACGACCCCTGTCTGATCGGCGAGCCGGGCGTGGGCAAAACGGCGCTGGCCGAAGGTTTGGCGCTGCGCATTGCCGCCGGGCAGGTGCCCAGAGCGCTGCAAGGGCGGCGGCTGCTGGCGCTGGATATGGCCAGCTTGGTGGCGGGCACCAAGTACCGGGGCGATTTTGAGGAGCGGCTGAAAAACCTGCTGGAGGAACTGGTACGGGACGGCACCGCCATCCTGTTTATCGACGAGTTCCACACCATCGTGGGTGCCGGTGCCGCCGAGGGCGCCATCGACGCCGCCAGCATCCTGAAACCGGTGCTTGCCCGGGGCGAATTGCAGCTCATCGGCGCCACCACCAATCAGGAGTTCCGCACCCACATCCAGAAGGACGCCGCGCTGGAACGCCGCTTTGGCCGGGTGCAGGTGGAGGAGCCTACCCCCGCGCAGGCGGTGGAGATCCTCAACGGCCTTGCGCCCCGCTACGAGCGATACCATAACGTGCGCCTGCCGCCCCAGACCTTGCAGGCGGCAGTGGAGCTTTCGGTGCGGTATCTGCCCGGGCGCTGCCTGCCGGATAAGGCCATCGACCTTGTGGACGAAGCCTGTGCGGCGGCGCGTATCCTTGCCGAAAAGGAGCAGCGCACCCAGCCGGTGCTCACCCCGGAGGATATCGCCCGCGTGGTGGCAGCGGCCAGCGGCGTGCCCGCCCAGCGGGTGGGCGAGCAGGAGCGGGAGCGTCTGGACAAGCTGGAAAGCCGCCTGAATGCCGAGATCGTCGGTCAGCAGCGTGCGGTGGCTGCCGTGGCGGGAGCCATCCGGCGCAGCCGCACCGGTCTGGGCGAGCCGGGGCGTCCCATCGGTGCTATGCTGTTTTTAGGGCCTACCGGCGTGGGCAAGACCGCACTGGCACGAGCGCTTGCGGTCAGCTGGTTCGGCAGCGAGAAGGCGCTGCTCAAATTTGATATGTCGGAGTATCAGGAGCAGCACACCGCCGCCCGGCTGCTGGGTGCGCCGCCGGGCTACCTCGGCCATGACGAGGGCGGGCAGCTGACCGAGGCTGTGCGCCGCCGCCCGTACAGCGTGGTGCTGTTTGACGAGATCGAAAAGGCGCACCCGGACATCCAGAATATCCTGTTGCAAATTTTGGAGGACGGTCAGCTGACCGATGCCATGGGCCGCAAGGCAGATTTCCGCAATACCATCGTGCTGCTTACTTCAAACTTGGGTGCACGGTTCCTGGCGGGGCAGAACGCGCCGCTGGGCTTTGCCGCCGGGGCAGAAGCGGTGTTTGAAAAGCAGTCCGCACAGGCCGTGGAGGAGGCCAAAAAGTGGTTCCGGCCGGAGCTGCTGGGGCGGCTGGACGAGGTGATCGTGTTCCGCCCGCTGGCAGAGGAAAACCTTTGTGCCATTGCAGAAAAAATGCTCTGTCAGCTGGAGCAGCGTGCCGCCCGCAGCGGATACCGGCTGCGCCACACCCCGCAGGTGGGGGCGGCACTGGCTGCCCGGGCGCAATCGGCCTACGGTGCGCGGGAACTGCGCCGTCAGGTGGATAGGGCGGTGGAGCAGGCACTTGCGAACCGCATTGCCGCCGGGACGGCCTGCGTGGGGCAGCACTGGACAGCAGACTGCGCCGCCGATGGCAGCATCGTTTTGCGGGAGGATGAAACGGTTACCCTGTAATAAAACAGCAAAATAGCGTTTTTTGCTTGCAACCGGCACGGTTTTCGACTATTATAGAGGAAATAGAGTTACAACAGGGAGGACCCCGATGCACACGCTGTTTCTTCTGAACCCCGCAGCCGGAAAGGCCGACTGTACCCGCACCCTGCCGCAGCAGATCGCGGCAGCTGCTGCCGGTGCCGGGCTTGCCCCGGAGGACTACACCATCCGCGTCACCACCCACGCAGGCCATGCCCGGGAGCTGTCCCGCGCTGCTGCCGCTGCCGCCCAGAAGGCCGGGGTGGAGCTGCGCATTTTTACCGCCGGCGGTGACGGCACCTTCAACGAGGCGCTCACCGGTGCCCACGGCTTTGATAAGACCGCCGTGGGCTGTCTGCCCTATGGCAGCGGCAACGACTTTCTGCGCACCTACGGTACAAAGGAGGAGTTTCTGGATCTGGACGCTCAGCTGGCCGGCGGGGCAGTGCCCATCGACCTGATGCGCACCAGTCTGGGGCTTTCTGCTACCATCTGTGCCGCCGGTCTGGACGCACAGGTGGCCTACGGCATCCCCAAGTTCCGGCGCATCCCCCTGTGCGGCGGCGAGGCGGCCTATGCGCTGTCCATAGTTCAGCAGCTGTGCGGGCATATCGGCCGCAGGGTGGAGTACGTCATTGACGGCGAGGTGCTGACCGTGGACTGTCTGATGTGTGCAGTGTGCAACGGCCGCGCCTATGGCGGCGGTTTTATGGCCGGGCCGGAGGCACAGCCGAATGACGGCTGGCTGGATGTGTTCATCGTGCGCAAGGTCAGCCGCCGGGTCATTGCAAAGCTGCTGATGCTGTACAAAAACGGCCAGCACTTTCAAAACGGCCAGCTGACCGAGGCTGCAAAGCCTTACTTTATCTATCGCCGCGCAAAATCGGTCAGTCTGCGGGCAGCAGATGGCCGTGGACCCATCATTGCCACCGTGGACGGCGAGTGCGCCCCCTGCAAGCAGGTGTCGGTACAGGTGCAGCCGCTGGCCGGCCGCGTGCTGCTGCCGCTGCCCGCCTACCAGCGCTTTACCGCCAAAAAAGCGGCTGTGAAGTAAATAATAAACCATCAGACCCAAACAAGGCCGCTGCACATTGTTCTGTGCAGCGGCCTTGTGTTTTGCTTATTGTTTTGCAAGGCGCTGCCGCACCCGGTGCTCCAGCGCCTTGTAAAAGCTGCTCAGGCAGAGCGTGAGCAGATATACAGTCAGGGTCCAGACCACAGGATGTACTGTGAGGTTAAGCTTGTCCGCAGTCCACTCCATATACCGAATCAGCACCTGATGAATCAGAAAACCGTAAGGGGACAGCCCCGCCAGCCACAAAAACGGCTTTGTGGAAAGCAGCCGGGAAATGCCCCCCTTGCCCACGGCAAGCAGCCAGACAAGCAGCACCGCAGAGGGGGTAAACAGCACATTGTACCGGAAGGCCACCGCGCCCAGAATCCCCACCTGCTTGGCGGCGATAAACAGGCAGCCGCCCGCAAGCAGCACAGCAGCAAGCTCCAGCAGGGAGAAAGCACCGCCCGGCAGAGAACGCTCCTGTTTGCGGCTGTGGTAAAGGCACCCCATACAGCAGCTGATGGTAAAATCTCCAGCCCGGAACAGCGGGCACAGATAGGTCAGGTAAAAGGCCGCCTTTCCGCTGAGCCCGGCTTTCCAGACCGCAAGGGAGAAAAGACACTGCACGCAGAAGATCACGGCGGCAATGCAGCGCAGCCTGCGGGCATCCGCCTTTTTCAGTACGGCGAGAAGCGGGGGGAAGATGGCATACAGAAAAGCCTGTACCGAAAGATACCACGCCACTCCGTTCAGGCAGAACCAGAAACGGCTGGAGGGGATCCATGTTTGCAGCAGAAAAATGCTCACCACAAGCTGCGCCGCACAGGAGAGTACCCCGCGGGCAGAGGGCTGCGCCAGAAGCCCCTTCAGCACAAATAACAACGCGGCAGCCATCATTATAAGGTGCAGCGGGTACAGCTTTCGTATTTTTTTAAGGGAGAAAGCTATGGCAGACCGCAGTCCCGGTGCTGTGCGGGGACGGTCGTAATAGTTGCAGGTCATCAGAAAACCGGACAGCGCCACGAATACCGTGATCGCCCACGGCCCCAGCCACGGTGCCCCGCAATGGGAGAGCACCACGCTCAGAAATGCGACTGCCCGCAGCCCCTGTAAAGATGAGATCAGCTTTTTGCCTGTCACAGTATCCTCCGTTCTGCCGCAAAGTGCGTCAGCTGTGTTTTTTGCAAGTGTTATAAGTATAAAAAAGGCGGCGCGTCCTGTCAAGAACGCACTGCTTTTTTTGCGTGGCAGAGTGCGATTTTTGGACGTCATAAATTCTTAACAAAGAAAAGTTGCAAAACCCCTTGATTTTTCAGAGCAAGATGAGTACAATACACTTAGCACTCAGAGAAAAGGAGTGCTAAACCGCTGCGGAGCACACACGAGGCTCTGCGGGACGCAACAAAGTTTCAAATAAATTTAATATAATTGGAGGGCAAGAATTATGAAGATCATTCCTCTTGCAGACCGTGTTGTCATTAAGACTGTTGAGGTTGAGGAGACCACCAAGGGCGGCCTGATCCTGACCGGCAGCGCCAAAGAGAAGCCGCAGGTGGCACAGGTCATCGCAGTTGGCCCCGGCGGTGTCGTGGACGGCAAGGAAGTCAAGATGACCGTCAAGGTCGGCGATAAGGTCCTCACCAGCAAGTACTCCGGCACTGAGGTCAAGGTGGACGGCGAAGAGTGCACCATTGTGCGTCAGAGCGACATTCTGGCTGTTGTGGAAGATTGAAACTGAATTTTCCCTTTTCAATTGAGCTTGTATTATAAAGGAGCGATGTATTATGGCAAAGCAGATCAAGCAGGGCGAGGACGCCCGCAAGGCACTGTGTGCCG
>OGYN01001948.1_pt1 | contig 15969 bp, 13 predicted proteins | sample 1576551 | NCBI WGS metagenome assembly OGYN01 (sample SAMEA3541589, study PRJEB24748) | human gut metagenome | biome: human gut; feature: human-associated habitat; material: faeces | place: China | collected 2012 | reverse complement strand
AAAAGGAGGAGGACGGGGCAGAGTATATCGGCCCCTACACCTCCAGCTTTGCGGCGCGGCAGATGGCAGAAACAGCCATGGACGCCTTTTTGCTGCCGCGCTGCTCCAAGCGCTTCCCGCAGGAGATCGGCAAAGGCCGCCCCTGCCTGAATGCCCATATCGGCAAGTGTATGGCGGTGTGCAGCGGAAAAATCAGCTGTGAGACCTACAATCAGGCGGTCAAAAACGCGGTACACCTCATCCGCTACGGCAAAAAGGACATCCTGAAAACCCTCAATGAGCGGATGCAGGAAGCCTCCGACCGGCTGGAATTTGAGACCGCCGCTCTTCTGCGGGATCAGATCAACGCCATCACCAAGCTGACGGCAGGGCAGAAGGTGGTGGTAGACCCGGACGTGGAGATGGACGTGGTGGCGCTGGCCGGTACGCCGGACAGCGTGTGCGCAGCGGTGCTGCGCTTCCGGGAGGGACGGCTGACCGATAAGCGGGAGTTTTTGCTCCACGATACCTCGGATATCAACGCGGTGCGGGAGGAATTTCTGCCCCGGTACTATCTGGACGATGAACAAATTCCCAAGATTATCGCGGTGGACGCACTGCCGCCGGATGTGGACGCCTTGCAGCAGGCGCTGAACCAGAAACGGGGCAGCGAGGTGCAGCTGTATGTGCCGCAGCGGGGCGATAAAGCGCATCTGGTGGAGATGGCACACACCAACGCGGTGGAGCGTCTGGCGCGGGAGAGCGGCCGCTACGCCCGGGAGGAAAAGCTGCTGGACGAGCTGGCACAGGTGTTGGGGCTTTCAAAGCCGCCCCGCGCCATTGAAAGCTACGATATCTCTAACTGGGGCGATGGCAGCAGCGTCTGCGGCATGGTCACCTTCAAGGATGGCAAGCCCTTCAAGGCGGGCTACCGCAAGTTCAAAATGAAAACCGTGGCGGGCACGGACGACTACGCCTCGCTGGCAGAGACCGTCTCCCGCCGGGCGGCAGAGTACGAAAAATACGCTGCACAGGCTGAAAACGGTCAGCCAAGCGGCAACTGGTTCGGGCAGAAGCCGGATCTTTTGCTGATGGATGGCGGCAGGGGACAGGTGAGCGCCGCAAAGGAAGCGCTTGCCGGTACGGCACTGGCAGATGTGCCGCTGTACGGCATGGTAAAGGATGACCACCATCGCACCCGCGCCATCGTGGACAGCGACGGGCGGGAAATTGCCATCAACATGAACCGGGGCACCTTTACCTTCATCACCGCCATTCAGGACGAGACCCACCGCTTTGCCAACGCCTACCGCAAGCAGCAGATGAAGCAGAAAAGCTACTCTTCCACCCTGACCGAGGTGCCGGGCGTAGGCCCCAAAACAGCCAAAGCCCTGCTGGCGCAGTTCAAGAGCGTGGGCGCGGTGAAGGAAGCCACCCCCGACCAGCTGGAAAATACCCCCGGTGTGGGCAAACAGCTGGCGCAGACCATCTACGAGTATTTTCATCAGGCATAAACACAAAAACGCCCCTCTTCTCTGGCGCAAAGCCATGGAAGAGGGGCGTTTTCTGTTATGCGGGGCGTTGTTCGTCAACGTTTAGATAAATCAGCCCTTTGGCGTAAAGATTCAGGATGCCGTTGGAACCGGAAGAGATATAGCGTTTATCATATTCCTTATTGCCGATGCGTACAACGTTATCCGTGCGGGCGTCGGTCGTGTAGTCGGCGGGGTCGCCATCCAGATGCAGGCGGATGCAGCGGGTCGCAGCGATACTGGCGTATTCCGCAACGGAAAGGTGCTCGATCACGCATCCCCCAGCAGGCAGCTCGACCAGCAGGTCGCGGGTCACGGTCAGGTTTTCGGCACGCAGACTGCCATTGTTCAGCGCAACAGTCAGCGTTTTCAGCTGCATGGGCGCAAGGCGGACATCGCCGGTCTCCAAGCTGATGATCAGCCGGGTGAGGGCGTCTGCCGGGATGGTGACGGTGAGCATGGCTTCGGGGGCATCCTCGGCTACCTGCCAGTTTTCCGGCATTTCAAAAGTCAGGGTAGTGCGGCCGTCCCCGCCGGTGGTGCGCAGAACGGGCGAATGCGGGAAGTTGTCGAACTGGAAGGTGGCGTATTTGTCCGAGGTGAGGGACGGGTCGGTGACAAAGGTCACAGAGCCGTAGTTCAGGCTGAGTTTCAGTTCCTGATCCAGCTTTTCCAGCGGGATCTGCAGGGTGCTTTCCCCAAGGTCATCGGCGGGAATGGTGAGGGGGACGGTATCGGTCAGGACAGCGAGGTAGCTGCTGCTGGCCTCCTCCGGGACAGAGCTGCTGTCTGCTGCCGGGGACGCAGGTTCGACCGGCTGTACAGGGGTGGCCTTGGAGTGCTGGAAGAAAAAGCAGGCCAGCACCAGCACCGCCAGCCCGCCGCCCAGCACCATGCGCCAGCGGGAACGCGGGGCAGGGGATGCCGGGGCGGCAGAGACGCCTTGCGGGCTTTGCTCGTCCAGAATCTTGCGGGCAACCTCTTCGGGGCTGCCCAGCTCCGCAATGGCGCGGGCTTCGTTTTCCGGCCCGGCGGCGTCCAGATAATCCTCGTAATAACTCAAAGCGTCCTTGCGCTCGGCCTCCGGCAAGGGAGCCAGAAGCTGCTCCAGCGCAGCAAGAAATGCAGTACGGGTCATAGATCATTCCACCTCTCTGAAAAATGTGTCAATGGAAGAACGGTAGCGGCTCCACTCCTGCGCGTAGGCGGCAAGCTGCGCCCGCCCGGCGGAGGTGATCTGATAATAGCGGCGGTTGCGGCCATTGAAGGGCGCATCGTAGACCGTGAGCAGCTGGTCCTTCTGTAACCGGCGCAGCACCGGGTACAGGGTGGATTCACTTAACTCCAGCGTGTGGGTGACCTGTTGGGTGATCTTGTAGCCGTAGGTACCTTCCGGCTCCTGCGCCACCACGGACAGCACAATGGCGTCCAGCAGCGCGGCACTGATGGGAAAACTCATGCAGGAACAGCCTCCTTTCAGTATGGTGTGTTTCTATAATATTATATATCATATAATATTACACAAGTCAATAGGGAATTTACCCTCTCAGGCGCTCCCGCGCCAGATTCCCCCTTTTGTCACCTGCGGTGACATCTTCCCCCGGAGCGGGGGAAGTCTTTCCTCAAAGGGAGAGCCAAGCCGTAAAGTTTACCACTAAAGTATTAGGAGAAATGAGAAAGCTTCCGACAGTGCTCTTGGCTCTCCCTTTGGGAGAGCTGGCAAAGCCGTAGGCTTTGACTGAGAGGGCGCACGCCGTTAGCCCTATTTTAAAGTTTCAAATGTAATGAAAAACTTTCCCACTGTGCCAAAGGCTCCCTCTCCGAGGGAGCTGTCAAAGCCGTCAGGCTTTGACTGAGGGAGTTCGTTCCCAACAAAAAAAGCTCCCCCTTTCGGGGGAGCTGGATGCGAACGAAGTGAGCAGACTGAGAGGGTCGAGCTTCTTAGTTTTCGGAAGAGATATCTTGTCCGAAATACTTCTCGCTCAGGGTCTTTAAGGTGCCGTCGGCGCGCAGCTCCTCAATGGCGGTGTTCAGCGCGTCCAGATAGGCGGTGTCCTCGCTCTTGAGCACCGGGATGGCCACATGGGAGGCCTCAGCGGTCTGTGCCACCAGTTTGAAGTCTGCGTCCGGGTGGACGTTCAGGTAGTCGTAGAAGGAAACGTCCGCGTTCAGGGTGGCATCAATGCGGCCTGCGGTCAGCAGCTGGATGGTCTCTTCCAGCGTGTCGATGCCCTGCACGGTAGCGCCGTAGCTTTCGGCCAGCTCCATGTAGGTGGAAGCCAGACTATTGGCGGTGGTCTTGCCCTTCAGATCCTCAAAGCTGTGGATATCCTCGTTATCCTTGCGCACCGCCAGCGCAGTGTGGATGTAGCCGTAGGGGGTGGTGAAAGCGTAGGTCTTGGCGCGCTCCTCGGTCACCTCCACGCCGTTGCACACCATGTCGTAGCGGCCTGCGTCCAGACCGGCAAACAGGCTGTCCCAGTCGCTCTCCACATACTCCGGCTCCACGCCCAGCTTTTCGGCAATGGCGCGGGAGACCTCCACGTCGTAGCCTACCAGCGTGTCGGAGGAATCATGGTAGCTCCACGGCTGCCATGCGCCCTCCAACGCCACCACCAGCTTGCCGCTCTTCTGGACGCTGTCCAGCTTATTCAGCGTTGCGGAACTGGCAGTACTGGCGGCGGTGTCCTTGGAAGAGCAGCCGGTCAGACCCAGCACCCCGGCTGCGGCCATAACACCCATCAGAGAAATAAAGGTTCTGCGTTTCATAAGTAAAAATTCCTTTCTGTCGTGAAAAATGCAAAAAGAGAAGTGGTTTTATTCCGTATGGGCGATCCTGCGCAGGAAGGCCCGGGTGCGCTCCTCCTTGGGGGATGCAAAGAACTGCTGAGAGGGGGCCTGCTCCACCACCACGCCGTTTTCCATGAATACGGTCTTGGAGGAAACGTTGCGGGCAAAGCCCATCTCGTGGGTGACCACCAGCATGGTCATGCCCTCTTCGGCCAGCTGCCGCATCACGCTGAGCACCTCGCCGGTCAGTTCCGGGTCAAGGGCGCTGGTGGGCTCGTCAAAATAAATGATCTCCGGGTCGGCGGCAAGGGCGCGGGCAATCGCCACCCGCTGCTGCTGTCCGCCGGAAAGCTGGCGGGGGTAGTAGTCGGCACGGTCTGCAAGGCCTACCTTGACAAGCATCTTCATGCCGATCTCATCCGCCTGCTCCTTGGGCAGCTTACGCGCTACGATGAGCCCTTCGGTCACGTTTTGCAGGGCAGTCTTGTTGCGGAACAGGTTGTAGTTCTGGAACACAAAGGCCGTCTTTTTGCGCAGCCGGGCAATGTCGGCGCGGCTGGCATGGGCAAGGTCAAAGCTCTCGCCGTCAAACACCAGCTGCCCGGCATCGGCAGTCTCCAAAAAGTTCAGGCAGCGCAGCAGGGTGGTCTTGCCGGAGCCGGACGGCCCAAGAATGGCCACTACATCGCCCTTTTCCACGGTCAGGTCTACCCCGCGCAGCACGGGCAGCTCGCTGGCGACCGTCCGCGTACCGGGGCGGTGGAAAAGGCCGGGCTTTGCGTAGGTGCGGAAGGTCTTTTGCACATTGCGGATCTCAAGCATAGCCATAGGTGCGCACCTCCCTTTTTACTGGAAGCCGCGGGCGTTGAGCTGACGTTCCAGCAGCGCCTGCAGCTTGGTGATGACGGTACAGAACAGCAGATACACCACAGCCACCTCGCAGTAGATGGGCAGGAAGATGTAGGTGCGGGCGGCTACACGCTGCCCGGCCATGAACAGCTCTGCTACTGTGATGTTGGACGCCAGCGAGGTGTCCTTGATCATACCGATAAGGGAGTTGGACAGCGCAGGCACGGCGGTGCGCAGCGCCTGCGGCAGTACGATGCGGTGCATGATCTGCCACCAGCTCATGCCCACACAGTACCCGGCCTCCAGCTGCCCCTGCGGCACGCTTTCCAGCGCACCGCGCATGGTCTCGGCGCAGTAGGCACCTTCGTTGAAGGCAAAGGCGATGACCGCAGCCGGAAAGGCGTTCAGCATGATGCCCACGCTGGGCAGGCCGTAAAAGATGATGAACAGCTGCACCAACAGCGGCGTGCCCCGGATGACCCAGATATAGAACCGGGCAATCTGCCGCAGCACCGGCACATTGGCGTACTGCACCAGCGCCACCGCCACCGCGATGATCATGGCAAAAAAGAAGGAGAGAAGGGTCAGCGGAATGGTCATGGTCAGGCCTGCCGTCAGGATGCGGGGCAGCGCCTCCACCAGCACGCTGACTGTGCGGTTGGATAAAAGTGCTTCAAACATCGGTTTTTCCTCAAAACTAAAAAATACACAAGTCGGCAAAGCTTTTGCCGACTAAGGCAGTATATACCTTAAAGTAGGGTCAAAGTCAAGAGACTCAGTTACAAATCCCTACAAAACCTACCAGAATACTATAATAACATGAAATGCCCCGCAGCGCAAACGGTTTGCACAAAACGTGTGATGTGACCGAAAAATTGCATAAACTTGTTAAATATTTGTGCAATGCGGCAGATGCTTGACGCTGTGGGCGCTTTCGTGTACAATGGTCATAGTAGTGCGCGGCTGCGGGGTAACGGCCCGGCGCGGCGCAAATCCACCGGCAGGGGCTTGCCCTTTGTCCGGTGCAGACACGGAGGATACAAACGTGAAAAAGTTTAGTATTGGTGTTCTGGGTGCAGGCACCTGGGGCATGGCTCTGGCACGGATGCTGACCGTCAGCGGCAACGATGTGCAGGTGTGGTCGGCCATTGAGGCCGAGGTGGACAACCTTTCCGCCACCCGGGTACACCCCAATCTGCCGGGGATGGTCATCCCGCAGGAGCTGCGTTTTACCAAAAGCATAGAGGAAGTGTGCACCGGCAAGGATGTGCTGCTGTTTGCAGTGCCGTCGGTGTTCGTGCGCTCCACGGCAGCTAAGGCGCGGCCCTATATCCGCTCCGGCCAGATCATTGTGGACGTGGCAAAGGGCATTGAGCCTGATACCTTATATACCATGACCGAGATCCTTGCCGATGAGCTGAGCCACGAGAACGGCCCCCGGGCGGTGCGTCTGGTGGCGCTCAGCGGCCCCACCCACGCCGAGGAGGTGGCGCTGGATCTGCCCACCACCATCGTTTCCGCCAGCCCGGATCTGGAGGCTGCCGAGGTGGTGCAGGAGGTGTTTAGCAACACCTGTATGCGCGTGTATACCAACGCTGATATCAAGGGTGTGGAACTGAGCGGTGCCATGAAGAACGTCATCGCGCTGGGCGTCGGCATCTCCACCGGCCTTGGCTACGGCGATAACGCCCGCGCCGCCCTGATCACCCGCGGCATTGCCGAGATCGCCCGGCTGGGCGTGGCCATGGGCTGCAATGTCCAGACCTTTGCGGGTCTGGCCGGCATCGGCGACCTGATCGTTACCGCCACCAGTATGCACAGCCGCAACAACCGCGCCGGTATCCTGATCGGCAAGGGCGAAAGCCCGGAGCAGGCCGTGAAGGAAGTCGGCATGGTGGTGGAGGGCATCAACGCCCTGCCCGCCGCCATGGAGCTGGCCGAGAAGTACCATGTGGAAATGCCCATTGCCCAGACGGTGAACGCCATCGTCAAGGAGGGCATGAGCGCCAGCGACGCGCTGCGCAACCTGATGTCCCGCGACCGCAAGAGCGAGATGCCGCAGGGCTATGAGAGCGTGTGAACCTGAAATAATCGAAAAGAGGCTTCCGGAATGTCTGCGGGCATTCCGGAAGCCTCTTTTATTTGGCGGGAAGCACAGCAAAATTATTAAAACTTTTTACAGAAAACAGACACAAAAGGGTAGAAGGTCGGCAAACTTTCTGCTATACTGAAAACGATAGAATTTTTGGTCAGCGCAGCCGGAACAGGGCGGCGGGCGCTGACACTGCAAAAAGGAGGAATGAGAGATGCCCTCTACTTACGCACACCGCCGTTTTGGCGCAAATGTGCTGGACCATCTGCCCGCGTCGCTGCGGGAAAAGCTGGAGGCGCACCGGGAACTGTACGATATCGGTCTGCACGGGCCGGATCTGCTGTTCTATTACCATGCAGAAAAGTCTACACCGGTCGCCGCGCTGGGCAACGCCATGCACGACGAGCCGGGCAGAACGTTCTTTGACCGGGCACGGCGGGTGGTGCATGAGGAAGCCGACCGCGAGGCGGCGCTGGCCTACGCGCTGGGCTTTGTGTGCCATTTTGCGCTGGACAGCACCTGCCACCCCTTTGTGGAGCAGTTCACCCGGGAGAGCGGTGTGACCCACTGCGAGATCGAGACGGAGTTCGACAATATGCTGCTGCGCCGGGACGGCTATGACCCGCTGACCTTCTTTACCGCCAGCCATATCCACCCCAGCGCGGCAAATGCCCGGGTCATTGCGCCGTTTTACAGGGATATTTCGGAGCAGACCGCGCTGGAAGCCCTGAAGGGGATGATCTTGGTGCATAAGGTGCTGCAGGCTTCGAACCCGGTCAAGCGCTGGGTGGTGCTGACCGGCATGAAGGTGCTGGGCAAGTACGATGGGATGCACGGTCTTGTGGCAAACCCGCAGCCGAACCCGCAGTGCACCGAGAGCAACCGCAAGCTGGATGCGCTGTACGCCAAGGCTTTGCCGCTGGCAGAGCGGCTGATCTTGGAGTATGTGGCAAAGCTGGACACGGACGAGCCGCTGGACGCCGCCTACGACCACACCTTTGGGGAATTTTAAAACCTGCACCGCCCGGCGGTGCAAGGGGAAAAGGGAAATACGATGAAAACTGAAAAATTCAAGGTGACACCGCTGGAGCGGGCATGGATCCTATACGATGTGGGCAACTCGGCCTTTGTGCTGATGATCGCCACGCTGGTGCCCATCTTCTTCAATGCACTGGCCGAGGCCGGTGGGGTGAGCAAGGTGGACTATCTGGCCTACTGGGGCTATGCAAGCTCCATCGTTACGGTGATCACCGCCATTCTGGGCCCCATTCTGGGCACGCTGGCCGACACCAAGGGCTTTAAAAAGCCCATCTTCATGCTCTGCCTTTTTGTGGGCGTCGTCGGCTGCTGCGCCATGGGTCTGGCGGGCACATGGCTGGTCTTTCTGGTCATTTTTATCATTGCCAAGATCGGCTACTCCGGCAGTCTGGTGTTCTATGATTCCATGCTGGGCGATGTGACCACCCCGGAGCGGATGGACATGGTGTCCTCCCGCGGGTACGCATGGGGTTATATTGGCAGCTGCGTGCCCTTTGTGGTCTGTCTGGCGCTGGTGCTGGGCAGCAGTGCGGTGGGGCTCAGTCAGATGACCGCGCTGTCCATCGCGCTGGTCATTACCGCCGTATGGTGGCTGGTGGTCACCCTGCCGCTGCTGAAAAAGTACCGCCAGATCAACTATGTGGAGGTGGAGCAGCACGCCATTCGCCAGAGCTTTGTGCGCATTGGGCAGACCCTGAAGCATCTGCCGCAGGACAAGCAGGTGTTCTGGTTCCTGCTGGCCTTCTTCTGCTACATCGACGGTGTGTATACCATCATTGATATGGCCACTGCCTACGGCACGGCACTGGGACTGGACACCACCGGTCTGCTGCTGGCGCTGCTGGTCACCCAGATCGTGGCCTTCCCCTCGGCGCTGATCTTTGGCCGCCTGAGCCAGAAATACGCGTCCAAGACCCTCATCCCGGTGTGCATCGCGGCCTATACCGGCATTGCCGTCTTTGCCTTCTTCCTGAAGAGCCAGTGGCAGTTCTGGGTGCTGGCCGTGGTGGTGGGTATGTTCCAGGGCGGTGTGCAGGCACTGAGCCGCAGTCACTTTGCCAAGATCATCCCGCAGGAAAAATCCGGCGAATACTTCGGTCTGTTCGACATCTGCGGCAAGGGCGCCTCCTTCCTTGGCACCATGATCGTCAGCGTGGGCAGCCAGCTGACCGGCAGCGCCAACGTGGGTGTTGGCTCCATTGCCATCCTGTTTGTCATCGGCTTTGTGCTGTTCAGCATTTCCACCCGGACAGAGGAGACAAAGCAGGTCTGACCATTTTGTGAGAAAACGAAGCCCGGAGCGTCCGCAGACGTTCCGGGCTTCGTTTTTTGTTCAGAGGAGCCGCTGTACAAAATACTGTCGGGCGGGGGCAGCGCAGGCAAAATTATCATGCAAAAAATACATCCTTGAAAAAAGTGGAATTAACCTATTGACAAACTAGGTATAACGGGATATAATGCAAACATCCAATCCACCAGTCTTGTAGGGAAATGAAACAGAGGTTCCCCGGCGGGTGGTACATAGAGGGATGGAAAAGTTTTACCGGAAGGAGGGCACAAAGATGAAGCTGATCTGGAAAGAACTGCTGCACGCAAATTATCGCTGTGGGCGAATGCATACCAACCGGGCACCGGCATCGGATGTGTACTGTAAGTTGCCCTCGGCTGTGCGAATGTGCATCCGAATGTGACAGCAGCAGCTCCGGTAGACCACACTGCCCGGTGCGCCTTTGAAAACGCATCGGGATTTTTTGTACACAATGATAATACTTTTTGTATATTAAGAGAGGCAAATAACAATGTCTGAATATAAATTTGAGACCCTGCAGCTTCATGTCGGTCAGGAGCAGGCCGACCCCGCCACCGATGCCCGTGCGGTGCCCATCTACCAGACCACGTCTTATGTGTTCCGCAACAGCCAGCACGCCGCCGACCGCTTCGGTCTGGCCGATGCAGGCAATATCTACGGCCGTCTGACCAACTCCACGCAGGATGTGTTCGAAAAGCGCATCGCAGCGCTGGAGGGCGGCGTGGCAGCGCTGGCTACCGCTTCCGGTGCAGCTGCCATCACCTACACCATTCAGGCGCTGGCGCAGGCCGGTGGCCACATCGTGGCACAAAAGACCATCTACGGCGGCAGCTACAACCTGCTGGCGCACACCCTGACCCAGTTCGGCGTCAACACCACCTTCGTGGATGCCCACGACCTTGCACAGGTGGAAGCCGCCATCCTGCCCAACACCAAGGCTGTGTATCTGGAGACGCTGGGCAACCCCAACAGTGATATCCCGGATATCGACGCCATTGCCGCCATCGCCCACAAGCACGGCCTGCCGCTGGTCATTGACAATACCTTTGGCACCCCGTACCTCATCCGTCCCATCGAGCACGGCGCAGACATCGTGGTGCACTCTGCTACCAAGTTCATCGGCGGCCACGGCACCACGCTGGGCGGCATCATCGTGGACAGCGGCAACTTCGACTGGAAGGCCAGCGGCCGTTACCCCAACATTGCCGCCCCGAACCCCAGCTACCACGGCGTCTCCTTTGCGGATGCCGCAGGCCCTGCCGCTTTTGTCACCTACATCCGTGCTATCCTGCTGCGTGATACCGGCGCTACCATCTCCCCCTTCAACGCCTTCCTGCTGCTGCAGGGCACCGAGACGCTGAGCCTGCGCATCGAGCGTCATGTGGAGAACACCAAAAAGGTGGTGGAGTTCCTTGCAAACCACCCGCAGGTGGAAAAGGTGAACCATCCCTCGCTGCCGGATCACCCGGATCACGCCCTGTACCAGAAGTACTTCCCCAACGGCGGCGCATCTATCTTTACCTTTAACATCAAGGGCGGCCGTGAGGAAGCCTTTACCTTCATCGACAACCTGAAGATCTTCTCTCTGCTGGCCAACGTGGCGGATGTGAAGAGCCTTGTCATCCACCCGGCCTCCACCACCCACAGCCAGCTGACCGATGCAGAACTGGCCGAGCAGCAGATCTACCAGAACACCATCCGCCTGTCCATCGGCACCGAGCACATTGATGACATCCTTGCCGATCTGGAAGCCGGCTTTGCAGCCGTCCGCGGTAAGTAAGCAGCGATTCTCTTTCCCGCAAAGGGAATGTGATCTTCCTTTTATTCCTGTCCTAGTCTCCATAAGTGTGCGACAAGACCCCCGGCTGCCCGCCGGGGGTCTTGTCATCATTAAAAAAGTGGTTCAGAAACGCCTGTGGGCGTTTCTGAACCACAAATTATACTGCCGTTTTTTCGATTAGCGGCCGATCAGCAGGTCGCGGCGGCAGCGCAGACCCACAGAAAGGGTAGCATTGCTGCCCAGATGCCGCAGGGTGACGCGGGTGCCGGACTTCTGTCCCTCGCACAGCAGCGAGAGGTTCAGGGTGGTGGTGTTCTTCTCGGTCACCAGCACCAGCGTTTTCACGCCGTTGGCCTGCAAAGTCTGCATATCCTCGATGGTGGTGCGGAAGGTAGCCACCTCGGCGGGGACGTCCAGCGTCAGCACGCCGTCCTTCTGGCGGGCGGTGTACAGCAGCTGCTTGCCCAGCAGACCCTTGACAGTGTAGCGCGCCTCGGTCTTGGCGGTGTCGGCCAACTCATCGCCGGAGATCAGCATAATGTTGCCCTGAATGGGGTTGCCCTCCGGGGCACCGTAACCGCCGTAGCTGGGGTCTTTTTCGCCCACGGCAACGTCACCGCTGTGCAGTGCGATGTCGCCCTGCACCATCTGCTCCTGCGGGGGCAGATAGCCCTCCACGCAGGTAGAATCCACCTCGGCGGCAAAGGCGCCTACGCTCAGCATGGCAGCGGCACACACCGCCACAGCAGCACAGCTCAGGGTACGGACAAACTTTTTGTTCAGCATCTTCATAGGAAATACCTCCTGAAAACGGCAGCCGCAGGGACTGCCTTTGTTTTTTGCATCATAATCGTTTTTTAAACCATGGTTCAGCTGCGGCGCATTCACAATGGAAAACCGCCGTATCTGCTTTGTAAACGGATACGGCGGTCGGATTATTGCAAAAGATTCAAAAATTTTTATTTTCAGGGATTTTCTGGTTTGTTTTCGGCATCATCGCGGTTGAGGATATCCATGAACTCCTCGCCGGTGATGGTCTCCTTCTGGTACAGGTACTGTGCCAGCTCGTCCAGCTTTGCGCGGTTCTCGGTCAGGATGCGGATGGCCTTTTCGTGCTGAGTCTTGACCAGCTCTACCACCTTCTGATCGATCTCGCACTGGGTCTGAGCACTGCATGCCAGCGAGGTATCGCCGCCCAGATACTGGTTGTTCACGGTTTCCAGCGCCACCATGTCAAATTCGTCACTCATGCCGTAGCGGGTCAGCATGGCACGGGCAAGCTTTGTGGCCTGCTCGATATCGTTAGACGCGCCGGTGGTGATGGAGTTGAATGCCACCTCCTCGGCGGCGCGGCCGCCGGTCAGGGTGGCGATCTTGTTTTCCAGTTCGGCCTTGTTCATCAGGTAGTGGTTGCCCTCGTCCACCTGCATGGTATAGCCCAGCGCGCCGGAGGTGCGGGGGATAATAGTGATCTTCTGCACTGGGGCAGAGTTGGACTGCTTGGCTGCCACAAGGGCGTGGCCGATCTCGTGGTAGGCTACGATGCACTTTTCGTGGTCGGTCAGGATGGAGTTCTTCTTCTGGTAGCCGGCAATGACCACCTCGATGCTCTCCTCAAGGTCGGCCTGCGTCACGCTCTTGCGCCCTGCCCGCACGGCACGCAGGGCGGCTTCGTTCACAATGTTGGCCAGCTCTGCGCCGGAGGCACCGGAAGCCATGCGTGCCACGGTGTTGAAGTCCACACCCGGGGCGATCTTCACTTTTTTGGCGTGTACCTTCAAGATCTCCTCGCGGCCCTTCAGGTCGGGCAGCTCCACGGGCACACGGCGGTCGAACCGGCCGGGGCGGGTCAGGGCAGGGTCGAGGGAATCCGGGCGGTTGGTAGCCGCCAGAATGATGACGCCGGTGTTGCCCTCAAAGCCGTCCATCTCGGTAAGCAGCTGGTTCAGGGTCTGCTCGCGCTCGTCGTTGCCGCCAAACTGGCCGCTGTTGCGCTTTTGACCAATGGCGTCAATCTCATCAATGAACACGATGCAGGGTGCTTTTTCTTTGGCCTGCTTGAACAGGTCACGCACCTTGGAGGCACCCATGCCCACGAACATCTCCACGAACTCCGAGCCGGAGATGGAGAAGAAGGGTACGTTGGACTCGCCTGCTACGGCTTTGGCCAGCATGGTCTTGCCGGTGCCCGGAGGGCCTACCAGCAGAATGCCCTTGGGCATGGAGGCACCGATCTCCTCGTACTTCTTGGGGTCGTGCAGATAATTGACGATCTCCTGCAGGTTCTCCTTGGCCTCGTCCTCACCGGCCACATCCGCAAAGCGGATGCCGTGGGTGGACTGCACATACACCTTTGCGTTGGATTTGCCCGCGCCGCCAAACATCATGGAACCCGGGCCGCCGCCTGCCTTTTCCATCAGCTTTTTGTTCATCTGGTTGCCGATGAAGCTGAACAGCAGGATGGGCAGCACGAACCACAGCAGAAAGCTGAGCACCGGCGAACCCTGCTCCACGATCTCGCTGGAGAATTGCGCACCGGCATCGTACAGGCGCTCGGTCAGACCGGGATCGTTCATCAGGCCGGTCTTGTAGATCTGCTTGTTGTCCTTATCTGTAAAAATGATCTGGTTGGACTGGATATCCACCTTGCCGATGTTTTCCTGCTCGGTCATGCTCATAAAGGTGCCGTAGTCTACCTCCTGCACCTGACGCTCGGCCAGCCACGGCATGACCACAAGGTTGATGACCAGCAGCACCAGCAGCACGATAGCATAGTAGATAGCCAGCGGCTTTTTGGATGGCTTGACTTCTTTCATGGAATCTTCCTCCTTCTATATAAAGTGGGCTTCCACCCGTTTGCTGCGTCCAGTATACCACACCTTGCCGCCCGGCAACAGCGCAGTGAGGGCAACTTTGCAAAAACTTAGCAGTTTCTTAACAAAGAGGGCTAAAGCCGCTCAGTTACCATATTATAGGTGCGCAAAGAGCTTGCCGGATGAGGTGGCAGGGAAACAACGACCTCAATTTTGCATGATTTACCCCATGGTGTTATGAAATGCTTTCATCTTTATCCTGAACGAAACTTCTTGACACTTTCTGGCAGGCGTGCTAAAATTATCTCACTTTCAACAAAGTGCAAATGCGTTGACGGGGATAAAACGATCTTTCTTCTGCGTGCAGAGAGCCGCCGGGTGGTGCAAGGCGGGTGCAGAGAACTTCGGATACTGGCCCCTGAGCGGCAGAACTGAACGGACAAGTAGGTTCTGACGGACGCCCACCGTTACAGGGGCAGCGATTCGCTGTTTTGGCTGATCGTGCAAAGTGGCTGTACCTGACCGTGCAGCAAGGAGAGTGGTACCACGGGTGCCCTGTAAAAGCAATTTACAGGCTCTCGTCTCTCAAGGTTTTCGCCTTGAAAGACGGGAGCCTTTTTGTATGCGGATACCCCTTCAGGCATCGCTGCGCGATGCCAGCTCCCCCAAGGGGGCGTCTTTAGGCAATACCGCAAACTTTACCGCATTCCGGAAAGCCGTCCCCTTGGGGAAGGTGGATGCGAGTGAAACGAGCAGACGGAAGGGGTGCATTTTTATGCACCACAACATCAGGAGGACAACAGGATGATGGACGCTACCAAGTACGCACCGGGGTACTACCCGGTACCCGCTGGTTATGACAGCTGGGTAAAAAAAGACCATATTGAAAAAGCCCCCGCATGGTGCAGCGTGGATCTGCGGGACGGCAATCAGGCGCTGATCGTGCCCATGAGCCTTGCAGAAAAGCTGGAGTTCTTCCAGATGCTGGTGAAGATCGGCTTCAAGGAGATCGAGGTGGGCTTCCCCGCCGCCAGCGAGACCGAGTACGAGTTCCTGCGCACTCTGATCGAAAAGGATATGATCCCCGCCGATGTCACCGTGCAGGTGCTGACCCAGTGCCGCGACCATATCATCCGCCGCACCTTCGAGGCGGTCAAGGGCGCACCCCGGGCGGTGATCCACTTCTACAACTCCACCTCCGTGGCGCAGCGGGAGCAGGTGTTCCACAAGTCCAAGGAGGAGATCAAGCAGATCGCCGTGGACGGCGCAAAGCTGGTCAAGCAGCTCAGCGAGGAGTACGAGGGCAACTTCCTGTTTGAGTACAGCCCCGAAAGCTTTACCGGCACCGAGGTGGACTACGCCGTAGAGGTGTGCAATGCCGTGCTGGATATCATGCAGCCCACCCCGGAGCGCCCCATGATCATCAACCTGCCGGTGACCGTGGAGATGAGCATGCCCCATGTGTACGCCAACCAGATCGAGTATTGCGACAAGCACCTGAAGTACCGCGACAGCGTGATCATCTCCACTCACCCCCACAACGACCGCGGCACCGGCGTGGCCTGCGCAGAGCTGGCAGTGCTGGCGGGCGCACAGCGCGTGGAGTGCTGCCTGTTTGGCAACGGTGAGCGCACCGGCAATGTGGACGCTGTGACGCTGGCCATGAATATGTACAGCCACGGCGTAGACCCCAAGCTGGACTTCTCGGATATGCCCGCCATCTGCGCCACCTACGAGCGGGTGACCCGGATGCATATCTACGAGCGCACCCCCTACGCCGGACAGCT
>OGYN01001917.1_pt1 | contig 16089 bp, 10 predicted proteins | sample 1576551 | NCBI WGS metagenome assembly OGYN01 (sample SAMEA3541589, study PRJEB24748) | human gut metagenome | biome: human gut; feature: human-associated habitat; material: faeces | place: China | collected 2012 | reverse complement strand
GTATATAGCCCAAGGATTGCAAAAGTCCGATTCACCATATTGTGCTCAATGGGGACATTTATATGAGGGAATTGCTTATTGTAATATTCTGATTGAGAATATACATACTACACCGGATATGGATGATAGCGAGAAAAACAGATGGATCGGTGAAGTGGAATTTTTGAAAGCTTATTATCATTTCTATCTGATCAGGATGTATGGACCGATTCCTATTATGGATCGATATGTTCCGGTAAGTAGTAGTACGGAGGAAATGCATCCTTATCGGGAGACATTGGACAGTTGTTTCAATTATGTGACAGAAACTTTGGACAAGGTGATTGCTAATCCGGATGTTCCGGCTAAAATAGAGAATGAAGCTGAAGAACTGGGACGAGTGACCGTAGGTATGGCTAAAGCATTGAAAGCGAAAGTTCTGGTAACCGCTGCAAGTCCATTGTTCAATGGAAATATGGATTATGAGGTAATTGCAGATAATAGAGGTGTGAAAATCTTTAATCCGGTTAAAACGGAAGAGGAGAAGAAGCAGAAATGGGTAAAGGCTGCCGAAGCGTGTAAAGAAGCCATTACTTATCTCGAAGATTTGGGATTCGGTTTATATTATTTTGATGATCCCACTGTGGTCATGACAGAGTCCGACAAGCTGATGATGAATTTGCGAGGTGCTGTCACTGAGAAGTGGAACAAAGAAGTGGTATGGGCAAACTCTCAGTCATGGGTCGGTTCGGGTTCTTATGACAACTATCAGATACAGGCAATGCCGCGTGACTTGGTTCCCGGCAGAAATGCTAAGAATGCTACGAACAGAACCAATCTGGGTGTTTCTCTTGGACTGACTAACTCATTTTATACTAAACATGGGGTTCCTATAGAAGAAGATAAGACATGGGATTATGCTAATAGATTTGAAGTGCAGGCTCCCACGCCGGTGGAAGCTGAGCCCGGATATGAGAATACTATTATGCTGAATTATAAAACGGGAACAGTCAAATTGAATCTGGAACGTGAACACAGATATTATGCCAGCTTAGGCTTTGACGGCGGTATTTGGTTCGGACAAGGAAAGACGGGACTTTCGGGCTTGTATTCGGTGAATGCGCGTAAAGGAGGAAATGTGTCTCCCATTCCGGCAGATCACTCTCAGAACCTGACTGGTATTTGGCCTAAGAAAGTGGTTAACTACAAGACGGTCATGTCCGATGCGGCTTCCGGATTTACATCGGTCACTTATCCGTTCCCTGTTATCCGTATGGCTGATTTGTATTTGATGTATGCCGAAGCTTTAAATGAAAAAGGAGAGGATTATGCTACGGTATTGCCATGGATCGATATGGTGAGAGAACGTTCGGGACTTCAAGGCGTAAAAGAAAGTTGGGACCAATATGTAGGAAACAGCAAGTATGCTACTCAGACTGGTCTACGACAAATCATCATGCAGGAGCGTCGTATTGAGTTAGCATTTGAAGGACATTATTTTTGGGATGTCCGTCGGTGGAAAACTGCGACAACAGAATTGACACAGCCATTGACCGGTTGGAAAGTCCGTTATGGAGAAACTGATGTAGATTATTATAGTGAGAACTTAGTGCTTGTCCGGGATTTCACTCCCAAAATGTATTTCTGGCCTATTGATATCGGTGAGTTGAGAAAAGATCCTAACTTAGTTCAAAATTATGGTTGGTAAGTAATTAAAGTGACATTTGATTTATGAAAAAGATAATATACAGTAGCCTTTTAGTGCTAGCCATCACATTGCTGCCTAGTGCTTGCGATAACGATAGTGATATGAATTCTCCCCATGGAAGTACGACTCCGCCTGAACAGGTAGTATTGAATGGTGTCAAAAATCTGCCGGGAAAGTCTATAATCTATTTTACACAGCCCAGTGATAAGAATTTTCTTTATATGAAGGCTGTATATATGACAGAGATAGGAGAACGTTCGACCAATGCTTCGTATTTTGCCGATTCTGTAGTGGTGGAAGGATTTGAAAAAGCTGGTGAATATAATGTGAAGTTGTATTCTGTAAGTCCGGGTGAAGCCTATTCTGAACCTCTGGAAGTAAAAATAAATCCGGAAGAGCCACCTTATATCACTGCTTATAAGGAGATGGAAATAAAACCGGATTTTGCCGGTATCCGGATAAAGACATCCAACACCAGCAATGAGACTCTTACTTTTTATGTGTACCGGAAGGATGCTACTGGAAAATGGACGGAAGCCGGAGCTTTATATACCAAAAAGCAAGAGATTAATGAGCCCATACGTGGTATGGAAGCCGTTCCTTCAGAATTTAGTGTGGTGGTGAAGGATAGGTGGGGACATCTTTCTGAAAGTAAGGAGATATCTCTGACTCCATATTATGAAGAGGAAGTAGATAAGAAAAAAATGGGATACTTGGCTATTGGCGAATACAAAGGTTATCTGGCACCGAATGCTAATACCCCAAAGAATCTGTATGACGGAATTATTGGAAGCAATAATACTTTCATGACCCTCACAACGGCGGGATATGATTTTACCAAGCCGAGTTCGGTGACATTGGACTTAGGGAAGAAGTTTAAGCTCAGCCGTATGATTGTCTATGGAAGAAGGAATGGAACTGATTATTCATCTATATTTGACGGTCTGTATCCGAAAGAAATAGAAATTTGGGGACGAAATGATAATAATGTAACCAAGTTTGATCCGGAAAATGATGAAGGATGGGTACGGTTATATCAAGGAGTATTGCCCAGAGCCGACGGTTCTGTTATTCCGGCGGCTATTGTCCCGTTAACTGATGCTGATAAGGAACTGGCAAGAGACGGCAATGAACTCGAATTTTCCGTAGATCTGGATGCATATAGATATGTGACGTTTGTTTGTATCAAGAATTATAATGTAGGAACATCTCGTATCAATGTGGCAGAACTTACTTTCTTTGGAACACCGGAGGATAAAATAATACAGTAATTGCTATATAAAAGACAAATATTATGAAGAAATTTATATTTATATCAGTCAGCATCTTGATATTTTGTTCCATTATATCTTGCGAGTCAATGGATGCGACTTATAAGGACTTTGTTAAGGATGGTCCAATCATGTATCTTACACGATTATCGAAAGATTCAATAACCGTGCGTAATGGGTGGGAAAGAGTGTTGATTTCATTTCCGATAGTGAAAGACGGGAGATCTACAAAGATTGCTCTTGCATTGAATCAAAGTGATACTGTCAGATATGAGTTGGCCAAAAATAAGAGGACGGATATTCTTTTAGAGAATATGCGGGAGGGGTCTATCATTTTTTCCGCCTGGCTGGAAGATGATGAGTTGAATAAATCATTGGCTACAGACTTTACAGGAACCATTTATGGGACACAGTACCAGAGCTATCTGTTAAATCGTTCCATTGTTTCTAAGAGTATGCAGAGTGGTAATCTGGTCATCAAATATTCCATGTTGCTGGACAGCACATTAGTGGCATCCAGGCTAACTTGGAACAAGGGAGGAGAAGAAACAACAAAAATTTCTTATTATAATAAGGAAGGACAGGACGTTTTAGAAGATTTTACAGGCGATTCTTTTATAATGGAAACCTTGTATGCTCCGCAGGAAAACGTATTGGATAAAATCTGGTCGAAACCTGTTAAATATACGAAGTAGCCTGAGTGGTCGGCCTGATTGTATTTTAAGGATGAGAAGGTGTGTCAAAAGTAACTAAGCTCTCCTCCTTCAAGAAGGGAATTTAGTTACTTTTGACATATCCCCTTATTCTCCAAATGATAAACATGCATATATGAAAATGATACATTATAAAATCATAATTCTATTATTGCTGGCATGGAGTCCTTGGGATTTGGTTTTACCTTGTCCCTCTATTTGTACGTCTGGCTTGCAGAATGATGATTTTGATATTCTAATGAAGAAGATTCGGGATGGGGTTGCAGAAAATCCGAATATTGATAAAGCTCTGGAACTGTATGATGACGTCCAAGGATGTTTTATAGATATAGATTATGCCCGCCGGGATCGTACTAACTGGATGCCACTTATTCATGTGGATCGGTTGTATGACTTTGTATTTGCTTATACTCATCCAAAGAATTCCTATTATCAGAATGAAGATTTGTATCATAAGATAGTAAAGGGCTTGGAGTATTGGCATCATCGTAATCCACATTGTAATAACTGGTGGTATAATCAGATTGCCGAGCCGCAGAAACTCGGTATTCTGCTTATTCAGATGCGTGTTGGTAAAAGGCAGATTCCGGAAGTATTGGAGACAAAGGTCTTGCAACGTATGCGGAAGGACGGCGGACATCCTGCCAGATGGACTGGAGCCAACCGGACGGATATTGCTTTACATTGGATTTATAGAGCTTGCCTTCAGAAGAATGATGTTGACTTGAAAACGGCTGTTGAGAATGTTTATAGTCCTCTATCATATACTGTGAAAGAAGGATTTCAGCATGACAACAGCTATTTTCAGCATGGCGTGCAGCTTTATATCGGTGGTTATGGAGACGAAATACTGAAAGGAGTAACACAGGTAGCTCTATATACTAAAGGAACGAAATATGCATTGGATGATGAGAGAATACAATTTCTGAGGCATTTTATGTGCGGCACTTATTATCAGGTTATACGTGGACAATACATGCTTTTCGATGTATTGGGAAGAGGAGTGAGCCGTAATAATGCTACCCAAAAGAGTCATGCCGCCTTGTTTGCCAAACGAATGCTGGAGCTCGACCCGGCACATATTGATGAATACAATGCGATTATAGCCAGATTGGAAGGCAAGAAGTCCGCCAACTATGGAATAAAGCCGTTACACACTCATTATTTCAGAGGAGACTATGCTCTTCATGTCCGTCCCCACTATACATTTGACGTTCGTATGGTTTCCAATCGTACCATGCGATGCGAATATGGGAATGGTGAAAATCTGAAAACCTATTTTATGTCCGACGGATGTACAAACATCGTGACCGAAGGGGACGAGTACGCTCGCATCTTTCCGGTATGGAACTGGAATCGTATTCCTGGAGTGACTGCTCCTCAACTGGATACCATTCCACGAACTGTAATTGATTGGCAAACGAAGGGAACTTCCGTATTTGCAGGAGGAGTCTCTGATAGTCTTTATGGCGTATCTGTTTATTCATATTTTGATACCTATGCTGATATAAATACCGCAGCTAAAAAGTCCTGGTTCTTTTTCGATGATGAAATCATTTGTTTGGGAGCGGGGGTTAATTCGACAGCCGGTGTACCGGTATGTACTACTATCAATCAATGTTTGCTTTCGAAAAAAGAGGTCATATTGTCGCAAAGTAAGAAGCATTCAGTAGTGAAAGAAGGAGATTTCGTCTATGATTCTCCCGAATGGGTATTGCACAATGGAATTGGTTATGTCTTTCCCGCCGGCGGAAATCTCTTTTTGAGCAAGAAGATGCAGACGGGATCGTGGTACAGCATTAATCATACTGAATCTAAAAATGAGCAGCAGCAAGAGGTCTTTACTTTGGGATTTAATCATGGTTGTAATCCCCGGAATGCTACCTATGCCTATATCGTGGTGCCTGGGATTCATTCTGCCCGCAAGATGAATCACTACAGGAAGAGTCCCGTCGAAATTCTGGCGAATACGGATTCTATGCAGATAGTGAGGCATACGAAATTGGGAATATGGCAAATGGTATTTTATAAAGAGGGTACATTCCGTAGCGGAGAGCTTTCTGTAAGTGTGGATAAAGCCTGTGCATTGATGATTAAGGATGGACACTGTGGTAATGCCGAACTGCATATTGCTGACCCTGGGCAGACACAATCCTGTATTAAAGTTGAATTGCTGATTCCTGAAATATCCAGCGAGCGAAAGACTGTTTTATGTGATTTTAGAAATACCGGTATCTATGCCGGTGCATCCAAAGCATATAAATTAAAAAATATATTATGAAGAAATTACTTTTGATTCTTTTTCTAAGCATAGCTTATTTATGCACGACACATGCACAATCGTTTACTAAACTCGAAGTGAAGCAATCGATGCGTAGGGTAGCCGATTGGCAGATCGGTCATTACAACAGAGCTGTTTATGGTGATCTCAACTGGGTGAATGCCACCTTTTTCCTGGGACTTGCTTATTGGGCAGAGATCGCCGGGAGGGACGATCAGGATGACTTCTATTATAAATGGCTGACCCGCCTGGGAAGTCGTAACTATTGGCAGGTAGATAAACGGATGTATCATGCAGATGATATTTGTATTGCTCAAACCTATCTGTATCTGTACGAAAAGTACAAGCAAAAGGACATGATTGTTCCTACTCTGGCGCGTACGGAGTGGGTGGTTGCCAATCCTCCTTCGGGTTCGTTTCAGTTGACTTACGGAGATGCCACGACATTAGAACACTGGACTTGGTGTGATGCTCTTTTCATGGCCCCCCCCGTTTATCTGAAACTCTATAATATCACTGGTGATAAGAAATTCATTCGCTTTATGGATAAAGAGTACAAAGCGACTTACGAGTTCCTGTTCGATAAAGAAGAAAATCTCTTCTACCGTGACCACCGTTATTTTGATATGAAAGAGAGTAATGGTGCCAAAGTCTTTTGGGGACGGGGCAATGGCTGGGTGCTTGGTGGACTGGTAGAAATGCTACGTGAACTGCCTGTCAAGAGCAAATATCGTCCGTTCTATCAGGAACTGTTTCAGAAACTCTGTTACCGCATCGCTAATTTACAGAGCAGCGACGGGTTCTGGCGTGCAAGTCTGCTCGATCCGGACGCTTATCCATCACCCGAAACAAGCTGTAGCGGTTTCTTCGTATATGCCCTTGCCTATGGACTGAACGAGGGACTTTTACCAAAAGAAAAGTTCCTGCCTGTAGTAGAGAAAGGATGGAAAGCACTGCTTTCTGCGGTAGAAGAAGACGGTAAACTAGGATATGTACAACCTATCGGTGCCGACCCAAAGAAAGTGACCCGCAATATGACAGAAGTATACGGACCGGGTGCTTTCCTGCTTGCCGGAACGGAAATGTATCGTATGGCAGAAGACGCTCCGAAACAGAATGCTACTATCCCGCAGAACCGTATTCAGGAAATTGCAGCTATGCTTCCCGATCGACCGCAGGGGATAGGAAGGTCTTATAAAGACCGAACTTTCTGGAATAAGATAAAAGAGAGTGACGACGCTAAACAACTTCTGGAAAAGGAAGCTCCTGCTTTGTTAAAGCAGGGGATGCCCCCTTTTGTCGATTCATTGTACTTGCATCTGAATAAGACGAATGTTCGTTTGCCTGGAGAGAATATGATGAATGCCCGTTATCAATATCTGTACAGGCTGACTTTGGCTGAATGCCTTGAAAATAAGAGGCGTTATGTCCCTGCCATCGAAAAAGCTCTGGTGGCTCTTTGCAGTCAGAAGCCTTGGTCTATTCCTGCCCACGACCGCGGTCTGAAGAATTATAAAGGAACGGATTATTATGTAGACTTGGTGGTTGCTACTGCCGGAAACGGTATTGCTCAGTGTGTTACCATGCTGGACGATCGTCTGTCGCCGGAGGTAAGGGCACGGGTGCAGTGTGCTTTCCGTGAGAAGGTTTTCCGTCCGGTCTACCGTTGTCTGGAAGAGACAAAACCATTTTGGTGGTTCACCGCTACCAATAACTGGAACTCTGTGTGTCTGGCGGGTGTTACCGGTGCGGCTCTTGCCTTGTTGCCCGATAAGGAGGAACGTGCTTACTTTGTTGCGGCAGCCGAAAAGTATAACGTGTATGGAATGAAGGGGTACGCTGACGACGGCTACTGTAGTGAAGGTGTAGGTTATTATAATTATGGTTTCCGTGCCTACATTCTGTTGCGTGAAGAAGTATACCGGGCAACGCAGGGAAAGATCGACTTCTTTCAGACTCCCAAGTTTGTCCGTATCGCCCGGTATGGGAAGAAGATACAGATGAATGAAGGAGTGTGCCCCGCCTATTCGGATTGTCGCATCGGGTTGTCTCCGGACAAGTTTATTCTCAGTTACTGCGACCGGGCGCTGGGTATTACTTCTGCAGAAGAACAGCCTGTTTTACCCAAAGGAAACAACTTGTCCCTTCACCTTCTCGAACTTTTCACAAGCCGGGTTGCAAAGGTTGGAATGACAGACGGAATCCGTCAGGTATTGCAGGAAGAGTCGGATGCTTTGCGCGCTTATTATGAGCAGGCAGGTATTTTGATTGCTCGTCCTGCCGGTGGAACTTCCTGTCGTCTGGCCATATCAGCCAAGGGCGGAACCAATGCGGAGAATCATAACCACAATGATGTCGGTTCTTATGCCGTAGCTTTGGGAAGTGAAACGATGGTTGGCGATCAGGGCGGTCCGAACTCCTATCCCGGAGATTATTTTAACGGAGACGCTCCTCAGAAATATAAGATAAAAGGATCATTCGGTCATCCGGTGCCTGTAGTAGACGGACGAACGCAGTCCTCGGGTGGCAAAGCGAAAGGCGTTGTGCTACAGAAAGAATTTACGAACGAAAAAGATGTATTCAGTATTGACTATACCTCTGCCTATTCCACCCCCAATTTGGATAAGCTCATTCGTACTTTCGTTTACGACCGCCAGGGTGAAGGCAACTTTACAGTTGGCGATGAATTTACAGCGAAAACACCGATCCGATTCGAAACAGCCATAACGACACGAGCCGACTGGAAAATCCTGGACGATACACATCTTCTGCTGGCTACAGATTCCGAACAGATGATTGTAGCTATTGATGCATCGGGTAAAGTGGTGTTTACTTCCGAAACGATTGGAGTGAACTCTCCGGCATATACACGTATCGGGATTGCATTGAAAAATCAGTCGAAGGAAGGATATATCCGATTGAAGATGTACACAAAATAAGTCTGTGTATTAGATATATGAAGTATTTATAGGGCATATATGCCCAGCGTGCAGGACATATATGTCCAACGTGCAGGAGATAGTTACCCTGCACATTGGCTATATATGTCCTGCAATCAGATTATAGTTGCCCTGCAAACGGGGGAAGAAGGTACTATCTTTATCTTCTTGTTTTTATTCTTGCTACTTTCGCTTAAACTGTCTATTTTTGAGGCTGCATTTCCATACTTGAATACGAGTACCTCATTATTAATAGAATAAAACAATGAAAAACAGGTTTCTGATCATATGCACAGTTTTGTTTCTCTCCTCTTGTTTGGCGTATGGACAAGAGCAAGCATCTGTAACAAAAGACTTTTCTGAAAATAAACAAGGTTGTATTCAGCATCCCTGGCAAGGCAAGAAAGTAGGATACATCGGAGATTCCATCACAGACCCGAATTGCTACGGTGATAATATAAAGAAGTACTGGGACTTTCTGAAAGAATGGCTGGGGATCACTCCTTTTGTTTACGGCATTAGTGGAAGGCAGTGGGATGATGTACCCCGTCAGGCGGAAAAGCTGAAGAAAGAACATGGCGGAGAAGTCGATGCTATCCTGGTTTTTATGGGGACAAACGATTATAATAGTAGTGTGCCTATCGGTGAGTGGTTTACGGAACAAGAAGAGCAAGTGCTGTCTGCTCACGGTGAGATGAAGAAGATGGTGACGCGGAAAAAGCGTACGCCTGTCATGACTCAAGACACTTATAGAGGTCGTATTAATATAGGAATCACTCAACTGAAGAAACTTTTCCCGGATAAGCAGATCGTTCTGCTGACTCCTTTGCATCGTTCGTTGGCTAACTTCGGCGATAAGAATGTCCAGCCGGATGAAAGCTATCAGAATGGTTGCGGAGAATATATAGATGCTTATGTGCAGGCTATTAAGGAGGCAGGAAATATATGGGGAATACCTGTCATAGACTTTAATGCAGTGACAGGTATGAATCCGATGGTTGAAGAACAGCTTATTTATTTCTATGATGCCGGCTATGACCGTTTGCATCCCGACACCAAAGGGCAGGAGCGTATGGCACGCACTTTGATGTATCAGTTACTTGCACTGCCTGTCGCTTTTTAATTATTCAAATATCCGCAGGACTTGACAAAGGCATTTTTTTGTTGTATATTTGCAGGAGTCATACAGGCAATAAAGTAACAACCCATTAAAAAATGAAACGAAATGCACCTTATCAATCATCTTAACCGAACCGAAAAAAATAGTGTAACATTATAACAAAATACAAAGGGGATCATATGCAAATCAGCATCTATGTGAACCGGTGATAAGCTTGAGGCTGCAACCTTTTATACGGTTTGCAGCCTTTTTTGTTGCATAAAATCAAGAAATACGTGCTTAAAAGGTGTATTGGAGTTTATAATAAATGGGGAGACCGTTTATAATAAACGATGCAACTATTTATTATAAACTCAACTGCGATTTTAGTATTGATGGTAAAAAGTTTTCTATATGTCAGAAGAACCCGTAGAGAGTTTTCTTTTATTTGACTTAGCAGACTGCGAATTATCGTAACATGACAATCTTTTACTTTATTGCCCGATTTACCTCCCGTCTCATTACGTTCTTCTCCCTATTTTTGTGCATTAAATATTCTTATTCTTTTCAATGATGAAAGATGCTGCATGATATGCACGGCGGAGATGGAAAGTGTGTGGCTGTTCTGCGGGATGTTGTTTTGAAGAAAAATAGTACAATATTCCATGCTTGTTGTACTATTCTCTATAGGAATATAGATAGTTAATCGTAAATTTGTAATTTAATTGTGCCTTATATTTTTTATAAGAATTTATAGAAGAATATCATGAAATACTGGATGTTATTGTTTGCCTTTTTGTGGGTATCTTATGGAACGGGCATGGCCCGGAAAACCGAAAAAATAGTAAATAACGGAATTCCCTGGTTTGACGACAGGGGAGAGATTGTCAATGCCCACGGTGCCTGCATTGTGGAAGAGAATGGCAGATATTATCTTTTCGGGGAATATAAGTCGGACAAGAGCAATGCATTTCCGGGTTTCAGTTGTTATTCATCTGATGATTTGGTGAACTGGAAGTTCGAACGTGTTGTACTGCCGATGCAGTCAAGCGGAATTCTTGGCCCTGATCGTGTAGGCGAGCGTGTGAAAGTCATGAAATGCCCTTCTACCGGCGAGTATGTGATGTATATGCATGCAGACGATATGAACTATAAAGATCCCCATATCGGTTATGCTACCTGTAGCACTATAGCAGGTGAATATAAACTTCACGGACCTCTGTTGTATGAAGGTAAGCCTATTCGCCGCTGGGATATGGGGACTTATCAGGACGCGGACGGTACTGGATATCTGCTGTTGCACGGAGGAATTGTCTATCGTTTGAGTAAGGACTACCGTACGGCAGAGGAAAAAGTGGTATCGGGAGTAGGTGGTTCTCACGGAGAGTCTCCGGCAATGTTTAAAAAGGACGGCACGTATTTCTTCTTGTTCTCCAATCTGACCAGTTGGGAGAAGAATGATAATTTCTACTTTACTGCCCCTTCCGTCAAAGGCCCGTGGACCAGACAAGGTTTGTTTGCTCCCGAAGGAAGCCTGACCTATAATTCACAGACCACTTTTGTGTTTCCTTTAAAGTGTGGCGAAGATACGATTCCTATGTTTATGGGCGATCGCTGGTCTTATCCGCATCAGGCTTCGGCTGCCACCTATGTGTGGATGCCTATGCAGGTGGATGGAACAAAGCTTTCTATTCCGGAATACTGGCCTTCCTGGGACGTTGATAAGTTGAAACCCGTAAATCCTCTGCGCAAAGGAAAAACCGTCGATTTAAAGAAGATAACGTTCAGTAAAGAAGCTGACTGGAAAGTGGAGGAAGGAAGAATATCTTCCAATGTAAAAGGAAGTACGCTGAGCATTCCTTTCACTGGCTCTTGTGTGGCTGTTATGGGCGAAACGAACTGTCATAGCGGATATGCGCGTATGAATATCCTTGATAAGAAAGGGGAGAAAATATATTCTTCACTGGTCGATTTCTATAGTAAGGCGAATGATCATGCAACGCGTTTTAAGACTCCCCAATTGGCTGAAGGGGAATATACGCTGGTGATTGAAGTTACGGGCATCAGCCCCACATGGACTGATAAAACGAAGAGAATCTATGGCAGCGACGATTGCTTTGTGACCATTACTGATATTGTAAAACTGTAATATTTATGAGAAATAGAATTTTATTTTCTTTCCTTGCTTGGGTAGCAGTGATCGTGTCCGTTCAGGGTAAACAAAAAGATTTTGTTTTGCAGTCCGGTCGGCCGGTTGCGATAGCTTGCAGCGGTTCGGAAGCACCGGTGGTGCGTACTTCGCTGGACTTGTTGTCCCGTGACCTTCAGACTGTATTGTCGGCAACTGCCCATATAGACACAAACACCGGAAACATCATAGTAGGAACGATCGGACAGAGCAAGCTGATTGAGCAGGCAGGCATCGATATTTCCGCATTAAAAAACAAAATGCTCTTGCTACACAAAGCAGCTTATCCGAGAACTCCATATCATGCATGGCAGCACTTCTTACAAGGATTCCTTCCGCCTCTTCTGCAGTCTCTGTCTTTGTATAGCTATCTGAGAATTTCTCAAGGCCTACCTTTGAAATGGGATTTAAACAATAATACTGAAACATCCTGATCTAGTCCTCTTTTCCGTTATTTTTTTCAAATTCACGCATGAATTCCACAAGCTTTTCAACGCCCTCGATCGGCATCGCATTGTAAATGCTGGCACGCATGCCGCCTACTGTTCTGTGACCTTTCAGGTTTTCAAAGCCATGCTCTTTTGCCTCCTTGATGAATTTTTCATCCAGCTCCTTCGTAGGCAGTACGAAGGGCGCGTTCATCAGGGAACGGTCTTTCTTTACAACAGTGCCGCGGAACAGCTCGGATTGGTCTAAGAAATCATAGAGAATAGCCGCTTTCCGTTCGTTGATTTTCTGCAAGGCAGCAACGCCGCCCTGCCGTTTCACCCAGTCGAATACCAGACCCATGAAGTAAATGCCGTAGGTCGGGGGTGTGTTGTAAAGAGAATTATTTTCTGCGTGAATATCATAACGCAGCATGGTCGGTGTGAAATCCATGGCGTTGCCCAGCAAATCCTCTCTCACGATAACAACCGTTACGCCTGCGGGGCCGAGGTTTTTCTGTGCCCCTGCATACAGAAGACCGAATTTCGTAATATCAATCTCCTGCGAGAGAATGGAAGAGGACATATCGCCCACCAGCGGCACATTGCCTGTATCGGGAAGCTCCGTCCAGCGTGTACCGTAAATGGTGTTGTTCAGTGTGATATAAAAATAATCCGCTTCGGGGTCGAATTTGGAAGGATCCAGTGTGGGGATGTGGTCGAAGGTTGAGTCTGCTGAGGAAGCAACGATGTTCACTTTACCGTAACGCTCTGCCTCTGCCGCCGCCTTCTTCGCCCACTGACCTGTGATCACATAATCCGCCTTGTTGTTTTTGTTCATCAGGTTCATGGGAATCATCGCAAACTGCGTTGAGCCGCCGCCCTGCAAGAACAGGATTTTATAATTATCGGGAATGTGCATCAATTCCTTGAGATCAGCCTTTGCCTTCTCCAGAATATTTTCAAAGGTTTTTGAACGGTGGCTCATCTCCATCACTGACATGCCTGCTGAAGGGTAACAGACCAGTTCGCGCTGTGCCTGTTCCAGAACCTCCAAGGGCAGCATGGAAGGACCTGCTGAGAAGTTGTATACTCTTTTTTCCATAGATAAGCCTCCTAACTTTTAACAATATGGACACATGTCCGCATCAAACGGGCATTGTCGATAGGGAAATTATAGCACTTTCATTTTTCTCGTCAACTGAAAATGGGATTTTTTTTGTCCCACCCTGAAATTTTGGAGAATGAAGCAAAATTTTTTGAAAGAGAAAAGAAAAGTCTGTTAAATTTGACGTAATATTGTCTTTCGCCCGAAAACAGAAATGTACTTTGTCTATTGTATACAATGGTAAACATGAGAAAAAATAATCAAAAATATTCTATTTAACGAAAATTGTTGATTATCTCGTGCTTTCATGTTATCCTAAAGAGGAAATTTATACGAAACTGAATACAAAAAATATAGAGAAAGAAGGGAGGGAAAATCATCTTGGAAAAACAGGACCGCAGAGTCATCCGCAGTAAAATGCGGATGCGAGAAGCACTCATTTCTCTGATGCAGGAAAAGCTCTTTCCCGAAATCACCGCAAGGGATATTACCGATAGGGCGGATCTCAATCGGGCAACGTTTTATCTTCATTATAATAATGTGTTCGATTTGCTGGAGGAATTGGAAGAAGAAACCGTAAGCGAATTTGCCCGCATGCTGGAGGAAACCCCCATCCTTGAAAACAGCACATGGGAGTCTGTCCTGATTGGAAAAATCTGCGATTATATCGCCGAAAATCAGGATCTCTGCCGCTGTCTGTTCCTCAATCCGCACAGCGATTGCTTTACGGAAAAGCTGACGGAGATTATGAAGCGGAAGGGGCAGGAAATTCGAAAGGAGCGCGGCTTGGAAAGGGACTCCAGACAGACGGATTATATCCGCCATTTTATTTCCTGTGGTGCCATGGGGATGGTAAAGCAGTGGCTTGCGGAGGGGATGCCGCTCTCCAAGGCAGAAATGATGGATTTAACGGAAAAAATCATGCACCCCATTTTTCAATTATTGTTTGTGGCTTAAATTTACGGCTGCAAAAGAAGGCTCTGTCATTATAAAAAATTATCTGAAAAGGAAAGGGAGTAAAAAGATGCAAAACGGAAAGAAGAAGGTGTTGGCACTGCTTCTGGCAGGCTGCTGTGTATTAAGCGCCTGCGGCACAAAAACAGACGATACAAAAACAGCGGAGAAGGGAAATTTTGTCACCGGCACAGTGGAATGTAAAGAGGTTTATGTCCGTGCGAAAATCCCCGGCTATCTGACGGATATTCCCGTCGAGGAAGGGCAGGAGGTCAAGGAGGGTGATTTGCTGTTCTCCACAGACAGACGCGATGTAGAAGTAAAGCAGACACAGGCATCCGCAACCGCAAAGGCAGCCGCAGGGCAGGTCGAGGCGGCGAAAAATGCCGCAGAGGCGGCAGCGGCAGTGGTGGAAAAGGCAAACGCAAATGTGAAGCTGCTGGAAACCGAATATGCAAAATATCAGGAGCTCTACGCCATGGATGCCGTTTCTCAGGATAATATGGATAAGCTGACCACCCAGCTGGAGGCGGCAAGATTGGATGCCGCGGCGGCAGCGGCACAGCAGCAGGCGGCACAGGGGCAGTATGAAGCGGCAACTGGGCAGCTTGCGGCAGCAAAGGGTGTTCTGGATGAAGTCAATCTCAATCTGGGGCAGACCTCTCAGTATGCCCCCTGCAACGGCACCATCACCATGGTTTCCTCCTCTCTCGGGGAGCTCATCGGCACAGGCACCACCATCGTTACCCTCACAGATTACAGCGACCGCTGGGTCATGGCAAATGTGGATGAATACGCAGTCGGCAAGCTGAAGGTCGGTCAGCAGATTCCTCTGACCAGTAAGGCGCACCCCGATACCGTCTTTCATGGCAAAATCGTCAATATCTCTAAAAGCCCTGATTTTGCAACCAAAAAATCCACAAATGAGCTGAATGATCAGGATGTTGTTACATACGAGGTGAAAATCGCCCTTTCCGAGAAGGATGATATCATGCTTTACCCCGGAATGCTGGTGCAGGTAGACCTGGATAAAGCAGGTGAGAAAAAATGATTCTGACATTTTTCAAGGGGCTTCTTCGGGAGCTTTGGCTTCTGGTGAAAGATCCGCGGGGCATCTTTATGTTTCTCGTTGCCCCGCTTCTGATGAATATTGTGGTCTGCGGTGCCTTTCAAAATGGCATTGTCAACCACATTCCTCTGGCGGCGGTGGAAATGTCCTCCTCCGCAAAAACAAGAGAGTTGATTCGCGCCTTCGATGAATCCGACCGTTTTGATGTCACCCTTGTCCTGCAGGATTTGGATGAGGCAAAGCAGAAAATGGAGGAGGGCGAGGTGTATGGCATTATCGTCATCCCTGCCGATTATACCCGTTCCCTCCAGTTGGGACAGCAGGCAGAGGTGCTTGTCGGCATCAATAGTGCGAA
>OGYN01001805.1_pt1 | contig 16728 bp, 12 predicted proteins | sample 1576551 | NCBI WGS metagenome assembly OGYN01 (sample SAMEA3541589, study PRJEB24748) | human gut metagenome | biome: human gut; feature: human-associated habitat; material: faeces | place: China | collected 2012 | reverse complement strand
GGGCCGGGCATGCCCGGCCCCTACGGGGGGTGAACGGAAGATTGTAGGGCGGCCTGCCCTCAGGCCGCCGCGGGCGTGTATAGGTGTAGGATGATTTCGGGCCATCTCTGTAGGGGGCGGCGTCCTCGACGTACCGCGGAGGGGTCAAGACCCCTCCCTACGATGTAGGGGTGAGACGGGGTGTGTAAAGCAGTAACGGGCGGCGGCGGAAAGCGCGCGGGCCGGGCATGCCCGGCCCCTACGGAGTGTTGGAAGGGTGAGCGGGTGCCGGTGGAGGGGTATCATTGGGCCTCTAACAACTGTTCGCGCATCCATTTCAGGATGCGGCGCTCGCGGCGGGAGATCTGGACCTGGGTCGTGCCGAGGACGCGGGCGGTCTCGCTCTGGGTGCGGCCCGCGAAAAAGCGCAGGCGGATGAGCTGGCGGTCACCGCTGTCCAGCCTGTCCATCACCTCAGCCAGACCGATGCGGTCCGAGAGTGCTTCCTCCGGGGACTCCACTGGCACGTCAAACTCCCGCAGGCCATCCTCGTCGTCTACAGGCGTCAGACTCAGGGTCGGCAGGGCCGCGCGGATGGCCAGCGCAATCTGCTCCGGGGTCGTGCCCAGCGTCTCGGCCAGCTCGGTCACGCCTGGCTCCTGGCCGGTGCGCTTGAGGCAGCGCTCACGCTCGGCATTGATTTTAAGGCTCAGCTCTTTTAACGAACGGCTGACCTTGACTGTGCCGCCATCTCGGAACAGCTTTTTGATCTCGCCCAGGATGACCGGCACGGCATAGGTGGAAAAGCAGACGCCGCGCCCGGTATCAAACCCATCGCAGGCCTTCACAAGGCCCAAACAGCCCGCGGCGTAGAGTTCCTCATACTCGATTCCCCGCCCCTTGAACCGCCCGGCGCAGGCGTGGACAAGGCCGAGGTTTCTCTCAATAAATTCTTCGCGCGACAGCTGGTGCATATCCGTGGGCATGACTGTCCCCTCCTTCTATATATGTAGGGGGTCACGCGCGGGCATCCAGCCGCTTGGTCAGGGTCACGCGGGTGCCGCGGCCCGGCGTGGAGGAGACCTTGACCTTGTCCATGAAGCTCTGCATGACGGCAAAACCCAGACCCGCGCGCTCCTCGGCGTCACCGGTGGTGAACATTGGCTCCATCGCCTTCGCAATATCCGGGATGCCGACGCCGCGGTCCGTGATGGTAATACGCACAATGCCGCCCTCATAGATGGCCGCCGTCATTGTGATGGGGCCGATCTTGTCCGGGTAGGCGTGGACGATGCAGTTGGTCACGGCCTCGGAGACAGCGGTTTTCATATCGGCGAGCTGGGGCACTGTGGGATCAAGCTGCACAAGAAACGCGGCCAGCGCCGCGCGGGCGAAGCCCTCGTTGACGGAGCGGCCCGCAAACGTAATTTTTACCTGATTGAGCATCTTCATCGGTGTTCACCTCCGTTCAGGCGTAGGTTATGTGGGCCAGGTCGAGCATCCGCCGCACGGCGCGCGGCGGGTTCTGGACGGTCAGCCGCCCGCCCAGTGCGCTTACGTGGCGTCCGCGGCCCAAAATCAGGCCGACGCCCGAGGAATCCATGAAGGTGACGCCCGAGAAGTCGAGCGTCAGCAGCTCAGGCAGGCGGTCATCGACCTGGGCATCGATCTCCCGCCGCAGTGTCTGGGCGGCGTGGTGGTCGATCTCGCCGCTCAAATAGGCGGCCAGTGTGCCGCTGCCGGGCACGAAGGTTACTTTGGCCATAGGGTTGTCCTCTTTTTTCATTTATAAGGGTATACAGGGTAGTGTTGGGAAGGTTGCGGGCCGGGCATGCCCGGCCCCTACGGGGAGAGTTAAAAATCAACGGGTAATTTTCGGGAGGTTGCGGAGGGGGTGTTGAGACAAAATAAAAAGCCCGTATCGTTATGATACAGGCTTACGGGTGCGTATTTTGTTGAAATGGCGATGGCCGGTTATTTTTCTGCTTCTTTGAGAAGCAGTGGGCGGGCCTCGGCGGCAAGGTAGAGCGAACCGCAGACAACAACGCCCGCGAGGTTGTTCTCGTCGGCGTAGTCCACGGCCTTGCGGATGGCATCAGCCACACTGTCGGCGGCCTCGGCGTCGGTGTGGAAGCGTGCCTCCTTCTGCAATTCCTCGGCGCTCAATGCGCGGGGGCAGTTGGGCGTGACGGTGTAGATCTTCGCAAAGCAGGGGGCCAGATCGGACAGCATATCCTTATAGTCCTTGTCGGCCAGCACGCCCAGCACACCGACGAGGTTTTCCTCAAAGTCGGCGCGGGTCAGGGTCGCGGCCAGCATTTTAGCGCCGTCCGGGTTGTGGCAGCCGTCGAGCAGCAGCAGCGGATGGCGGCGCAGCACCTCGATGCGGGCGGGCATCCGGGCATCGGCAAGGCCCTGCAGAATGGCGTCGTCCGAAATATCATAGCCGAACTCGCGCCAGAGAGCCAGCGCGATCTCGACAGCCATGGCGGCGTGGTTAGCCTGGTGCGTGCCGGGCAGGCCCAGTGCGGCGCGATAGCCGCCGTAGTCGATGCGGTTTTCCAGCCGCTTGCCGCGCAGCAGCGTCAAATCATCCTTGTCGGGCGTGATGATGCTCGTGTGCGCCTCGGCAGCGGCGGTCAGGATCGGCCCCATAGCCTCCGCAGGCTGGTCGGGATAGTTGACGACGACGGTTCCTTCTTTTATAATACCAGCCTTCTCGGCGGCAATTTTATCAAGGGTATCTCCCAGGACTTCCATGTGGTCATAGCCAATCTTTGTGATGGCTGCCACGAGCTTGTGGGGCACGACGTTCGTTGCGTCGCAGCGCCCGCCAAGGCCTGTCTCCAGCACGACCAGATCGCACTTTTCGCGAGCAAACCAGAGGAACGCCAGCGCAGTGACGGCCTCAAACTCCACAGGCTTCTCGCCGCCCTCGGCCTCGATGGCGTCAATCGCGTCGAGCACCTTCTCCGTCAGGTTTGCCAGCGTGCGGGGCGGGATCATCTCGCCGTCGATCTGGAACCGCTCACGGAAGTCCACCACATACGGGCTGATGGTCAGACCGGTCTTGTAGCCCGCTGCCGTCAGGATGGAGGACGTCATGGCCGCAAGGCTGCCCTTGCCGTTCGTGCCCGCAATGTGGATGCACTGCAGCTCCTTTTCGGGGTTTCCCAGATGGTCGCACAGGTTCTGCATCCGGGCCAGACCGGGTGCGCCCTGCCCCATGCGCGGCAGGGCGTGCAGGGCTTCAATTGCCTGTTGGGTCGTCATTCTTCGTCCTCCTCATAGTTATCCTCGTCGGGTTCGGGGCGGTTCAGCTGTGCCTCGTGGGCACGGTGGGCGGCGCGGCGGGCCAGCCGTTCATGCTCGCGGCGGCGCAGCTCCGCGCTCTCGGCGCGCAGAGCGCGGTTCTCCTGCTTGACACGGATGAATGCGGTAACGCCGCGCACGATCAGCAGGATGATGAGTGCAAACAGCAGTCCCGCCACGACGCCGGACATATCGATCCAGACATCCACCACCGACGAGGTGCGGTTGGGGCTGTGCAGCTGGATGGTCTCATCCATCAGCGCCGTTGTCATGCCGCCCAGCAGCGGCCAGCTCATGTGGCGCACAAAATGCTTTGTGTACACGCGGATGCAGAGCATCAGCAGAAAGCCCTCCAGCGCAAACTCCGAAAAGTGCGCGAGCTTACGGATCAGATGCTCCGACAACGGGCCGAGATGCACCTTGGCCAGCGCACTGTTGACCATCTGCATGACGGCCTGGCTGCGTGCGGACGACTGGGCACCGTTTTCCAGTGAGTTGCGAAAGATAAACATAATGCAGGCGATCAGCGCCGCCGTAAATACCACGCGGAACAAGATCAGCCACGGGCTGGTTCTTTCTTTTTCCATAATACTCCTTTATAGATACTCCTCTATAAACCTGTATTATAGCACGCAGCCCGCATAAGAGCAAGCGCCCTGCCGCAGTTTTCCTCATACTATAGGCCCGGCCTTGTAAGTTGTCAAGGTATGGTTTTTGTGGTATTCTAATGAAAAGAATGTATTTTGTGGGGGGAATGGCCATGAACATCCAGATTTTCGGCACGAACAAGAGCTTTGACACCAAAAAGGCACAGCGGTGGTTCAAGGAGCGCGGCATCAGATTCCAGATGATCGACATGAAGGAAAAAGGCATGAGCCGCGGCGAGTTTGACAACGTCTGCCGCGCCGTGGGCGGCTGGGCAAAGCTCGCCGACGAAAACGCAAAGGACAAGGACACACTGGCGCTTTTGAAATGGCTCGACGAGAGCCAGCAGGCCGACAAGCTGTTCGAGAACCAGCAGCTCTTCCGCCAGCCCATTGTGCGCAACGGCAGACAGGCCACCGTAGGCTACTGCCCCGAGGTGTGGGAGAAGTGGGAGTAAGACAGACAGCTCACCTCTCTGCAGGAGCCTAGGGGGCCCGACAGATTTGCGCACCCGCCCTTGACAAATCCGCCGCATTGCGGTACATTATAAGGTACAAATGCAGTGCGAAAGAGTGTGCCCGCGTCGTACCTTTGCAGCAAGCCGGGGAGGATGCAAGCCCGGTACGGTGCGGCGGGTGCTGTCACTTTCAAGCAGGCGCGGTGAGAGGGGCTTCTCCCCTGCCAGCCGCGCACGGGGTTGCCGCCGTTATCAGGGCAGGCGGGCTTGTCGGCCTGCCGCAAAGCGGCCCGATCGGGCAACTTGGGTGGTACCGCGACTTGAGCTTTTCAGGCCGTCCCATGATAAACTCATGGGGCGGCCTTTTTTATTTTGTCCAAATGTAAAAATCACGCCCCGCACATTCACGAGGAGGTTTACACTATGCCGAAGGAACTCGCCAAACAGTATGCCCCGCAGGGCACCGAGGATCGCATCTATCAGAACTGGTGCGACAAGGGGTATTTCCATACCCAGATCGACCGCAGCAAAAAGCCGTTTACCATCGTCATGCCGCCGCCGAACGTCACCGGCCAGCTGCACATGGGCCACGCCATGGATGAGACCTGGCAGGACATCCTGACCCGCTACAAGCGGATGCAGGGCTATGCCGCGCTGTGGGTGCCCGGCACCGACCATGCGTCCATTGCCACCGAGGCCAAGGTCGTCGCCAAGATGCGCGAGGAGGGCCTGACCAAAGAGATGGTGGGCCGCGACGGCTTTCTGGAGCGTGCCTGGGACTGGAAGAACACCTATGGCAACCGCATCGTCAGCCAGCTGAAGAAGCTGGGCTGCTCCTGCGACTGGCAGCGCGAGCGCTTCACGATGGATGAGGGCTGCTCCGACGCCGTCAAGGAGGTCTTTGTCCGTCTGTACAACGAGGGGCTGATCTACCGCGGCAACCGCATGGTCAACTGGTGCCCCCACTGCAACACCTCGATTTCCGACGCCGAGGTCGAGTATGAGGCCAAGGAGGGCAGCTTCTGGCATCTGCTCTACCCCGTCAAGGAGACCGGCGAAATGCTGGAGCTGGCCACGACCCGCCCCGAGACGATGCTGGGTGATACCGCTGTTGCCATCAACGCCGAGGACCCGCGCTACAAGCACCTGCACGGCTGCCATGTCGTGCTGCCGCTGCTGGGCCGCGAAATCCCCATCGTCTGCGACGAGCACGCCGACATGGAGAAGGGCACCGGCGTTGTGAAGATCACCCCCGCCCACGACCCCAACGACTTTGAGGTCGGCAAGCGCCACGACCTGCCGATGATCCGTGTGCTGACCTACGACGGCCACATGACCGGCGCTGCTGACAAGGCCGCCGTCGATGCCGAGAAGGCGGCGGGCCGCGCTGCTGCCGACGAGCCGGACGTGCTGGACTGCGGCAAGTATGCCGGCATGACCGCGCTGGAGGCCCGCAAGGCCATTCTGGCCGATTTGGAGGCCTGCGGTGCGCTGAAGGAGACCGAGCCGCTGACCCACGACGTGGGCACCTGCTACCGCTGCCACTCCGTCATTGAGCCGATGGTCTCCAAGCAGTGGTTCGTCAAGATGGAGCCGCTGGCCAAGCCCGCCATCGAGAGCGTCGAGAAGGGCGAGATCAAGTTCGTACCCGAGCGCTTCACCAAGAACTATATCAACTGGATGAAGGGCGGCCGTGACTGGTGCATCAGCCGCCAACTGTGGTGGGGCCACCAGATCCCCGCCTGGTACTGCGACGACTGCGGCGAGACCGTCGTGGCCAAGGAAGCCCCCTGCACCTGCCCCAAGTGCGGCAGCTCCAACATGACCCAGGACCCCGACACGCTGGACACCTGGTTCAGCTCTGCCCTGTGGCCGTTCTCCACGCTGGGCTGGCCCAACGAGAACGCCGAGGATTACAACTACTTCTACCCCACGAACACGCTGGTCACCGGCTATGACATCATCGGCTTCTGGGTGTCCCGCATGATCTTCTCGGGTCTGGCCTACACCGGCAAGGCACCGTTTGACACGGTACTGATCCACGGCATTGTCCGCGACAGCCAGGGCCGCAAAATGTCCAAATCCCTGGGCAACGGCATTGACCCGCTGGAGGTCATTGAGCAGTACGGCGCGGACGCGCTGCGCATGATGCTGATCATCGGCTCCACCGCAGGCAACGATATGCGCTACAGCGATGAAAAAGTCCTTGCCTGCCGCAACTTTGCCAACAAGCTGTGGAACGCCTCCCGCTTTGTGCAGATGAACCTGCCCGAGGACTTTGAGCCGGGTCTGCCCGAGGAAAGCCTGCTCGACATGAGCGACAAGTGGATTTTGTCCGAGCTTGCCAAGGTCGCCGCCGAGGCTACCGCCAACCTCGACAAGTACGAGCTGGGTCTGGCCGCCGAGAAGGTCGAGAACTTCATCTGGGAGGTCTACTGCGACTGGTATATCGAGATCTGCAAGACCCGCCTGAACGGCGAGGACGCGGCAGCCGCCGACGCGGCCCGCAAGGTGCTGGTCTACGTACTGGACAAGGCGCTCAAGCTGCTGCACCCCTTCATGCCGTTCATCACCGAGGAGATCTATCAGGCTCTGCCCGGCAGCGCCGAGACCATCATGAACGAGAAGTGGCCCGGCGACGAGAACATGAAGGTCTGGGCCGAGGACTGCGCCGACTTTGAGAAGCTGATGGACTACATCAAGGCTGTCCGCGCCATGCGTGCCGAGATGAACGTCCACCCCGCCAAAAAGACGAGCATGGTCATTGAGACTGCCTCCCCCGCCGCGTTTGAGAAGGGCGGCGCGTATCTGGCCCGCTTTGCCTTTGCCACCGACGTGACGGTCACGGCAAAGTACGAGGGCAGCACCGACGGCATGGTCAACGTGGCGACCCCCGACGCGAAGGGCTTTATCCCGATGATGGAGCTGATTGACCGCGACAAGGAGCTGGCCCGCCTGAACAAGGAGCTGACCAAGGCCGAGAAGGAGCTGGGCATGTTCACGAACCAGCTGAACAACCCGAAGTTCGTCGAGAAGGCCCCGGCGAAGCTCGTCGAGGAGACCCGCGCCAAGCTGGCTGCCGCCCAGGACAAGGCCGCCAAAATCAAAGAGAGCATTGCGGCGCTGGGGTAAGTCTGAAGGCTTCCCCCGTGGGGGAAGCTGTCACCGCAGGTGACTGATGAGGGCAGCGTTTCCGCCGCAGCTCGTTCACGGGCAATACTGGCACACCCGCCCCTCATCCGGCCCTTCGGGCCACCTTCCCCGTAGGGGAAGGCTTTTCAGCCACAAACAAAAAATAACCCCGCCCCGTCAGGAACTGCATCCTGACGGGGCGGGGTTTTCTCGTTACAGCACAAAAATTGCAGGGAAAAAGTTCAAAGCAAATTACTTGCGGCGCTTGCCCTTGCCGCCCTTGCGGGTGTTGGTCTTGGCAGCGGCGGTCTTGACGGCCTCGACAGCCTTCTCGGCTGCGGGCTTGGCAGCCTCAACAGCCTTCTCAACGACAGGCTCGGCAGCCTTGACGGCCTTCTCGACGACGGGCTTCGCAGCCTCGACGGTTTTCTCAACGACGGGCTCGGCAGCCTTGACGGCCTTCTCGACGACGGGCTTCGCAGCCTTGACAGCCTTCTCAGCGGCAGGCTTGGCAGCCTTGACGGCCTTCTCGACGACAGGCTCAGCAGCCTTGACGACCTCGGTGGCGGCCTTCTCGGCTGCGGCCTTGGCCTTAACGGTGGTGGCCTTCACGCTGGTCTTGGGCTTGCGGGTGACCTCGTTGATGGTCCAGAACTGGTTGTCACCGTTGACGTCAGCCCAGATCTGCAGCACGGTGCCGTTCTCGGTAGCCATGCCGGGGTCCAGCAGCTTGCCGGCCAGGTTGGACTTGATCTTGACGCGGCCATCGTTGGTAGGCTCCACGACCCACAGCTGGCTGGATGCCTGGGCACCCTCCCACTGGTGGACGCGGGTGCCGTCGCTGACGCCGCCCATGTCCAGATCCATCATCTTGCCGGTGAAGCGGTTCTGGATGCGGTAAACGCCGTCGCCTGCTGCGACGAAGTTCCACTGCTGCCACTCAAAGTTGGCGTTGTCCATCAGCTGGATCTTCGCGCCATTGTCAATGTTATAGTCAGCGACCTCAACGACCTTGCCGTTGGCGGCGCTGATGGTATAGAACTTACCCTCGGTAAGTACGGTCTGTGCAATCTTCTTCGGTGCCATATTTGTTCCTCCTATAGGTATATCATGTATATTATGCGGCAAATCTTGTTTGTAGTTTCCCTCATGCCGCGTGGTCAAACACCGCTTTTTGCGTGTCTACGTATCCTATTATAACCACTTTTTACCTTCCCGTCAACTTTTTGGCGCTGTTGCGGCATTTTGCACAAAAACCGCCGGGACGGCAGATGCTATCCCGGCAGTTTTGATTGATTTTATGCCGTTTTGCGGCTTTTTTCGACCTCTCTGCGCTTAAGAGTTCTCGGCAAAGTTGCCCGTGTACAGGCGGTAATAGCGGCCCTTCTGGGCGATCAGCTCGTCGTGGGTGCCGCGCTCAATGATACGGCCCTGCTCCAGCACCATGATGCAGTCCGAGTTGCGCACGGTGGACAAGCGGTGGGCAATGACGAAGGTCGTGCGGCCATACATCAGGCCGTCCATGCCGTCCTGCACAAGCTTCTCGGTGCGGGTGTCGATGGAGGACGTTGCCTCGTCCAGGATCAGCACCGGCGGGTCTGCGACAGCCGCGCGGGCAATCGCCAGCAGCTGGCGCTGGCCCTGGCTCAGGTTCGTGCCGTCGCCGGTCAGCATCGTGTTGTAGCCTTCGGGCAGATGCTTGATGAAGGTATCCGCATTTGCGAGCTTCGCGGCGGCCATGCATTCCTCATCGGTGGCGGTCAGGCGGCCATAACGGATGTTTTCCATGACCGTGCCGGTGAACAGGTGCGTATCCTGCAGGACGATGCCCAGAGAGGAGCGCAGCGCGTCCTTCTCAATGGACTTGATGTCGTGGCCGTCGTACAGGATCCGGCCCTTCTGGATGTCGTAGAAGCGGTTGATAAGGTTCGTGATCGTCGTCTTGCCCGCGCCGGTGGAGCCGACAAAGGCAATCTTCTGCCCCGGACGGCCATACAGGTTGATGTCATGCAGGACGATCTTCTTCTCGTCGTAGCCGAAGTCCACATCCTTAAAGACGATGTCGCCCTCCAGCTTGGTGTACCGGGGCTTGCCGTCGGCATCCATGCGTTTCCACGCCCACATGCCGGTGGACTCGTTCGTCTCGGTGACAGTATCGTCCGCTTCGTACTTGGCGTGGACCAGGGTGATGTCGCCCTCGTTGACCTCGGGCTTTTCATCCAGCAGTGCAAAGATACGCGCACCGCCGGCCAGCGCCATAACGACGGAGTTCAGCTGCATGGAGATCTGGCTGATGGGCTGGTTGAACTGGCGGGTCAGCACAAGGAAGCTGGCGAGGCCGCCCAACGTAAAGCCGCCGAAGCCGTTGATAGCCAGCGCACCGCCGAGGATGGCGCAGAACACGTAGGACAGGTTGCCCAGCTGGCCGTTGACGGGCATTGCTACCAGCGAATAGGAGTTTGCCTTGTCGGCGCTGTGGAACAGCTCATCGTTGAGCCTGTCGAACTCCTCAATGGCAATTTCCTCATGGCAAAAGACCTTGATGACCTTCTGGCCGTTCATCATTTCCTCAATGTAGCCGTTGACCTTGCCCAGCTCCTGCTGCTGCTTGATGAAGTATTTGCCGGAGTTGCCGGTCAGGTACTTCGTCGCCAGCAGCATGACGCCGACCATCGCGAGGGCCAGCACCGTCAGGGGGACGCTCAGATAGAGCATCGAGGCCAGCACGCCGACGAGGGTCACAACCGTGTTGACGAGCTGCGGCAGGCTCTGGCTGATCATCTGGCGCAGCGTGTCAATGTCGTTCGTGTAGACCGACATAATGTCGCCGTGGGCGTGGGTGTCAAAGTATTTGATGGGCAGCGTCTGCATGTGGGTGAACATCTCGTCACGCAGGTCCTTCAGCGTGCCCTGGGTGATCCTTGCCATCAGGCGGTTCTGCACAAAGACAGCAGCGATGCCGACGCAGTAGATGACTGCCACGCGCAGGATAGCCGCGGCCAGGCCGCTGAAGTCCGTGCTGCCCGCCTTGAGCAGCGGCAGAATGTAGCTGTCGATCAGCGTCTGGGAGAACATGACGCCCTGCAGCTGGGCGAACACGGCCAGCAGAATACAGCAGAGCACCACAATGACCTGTGCCTTATAGCGGCTCATGACATAAGCGAGGATGCGCTTGAACACCTTGCCGGGGTTTTCGACCTTGGGGCGGGGACCATTGCTGCGCCCGCCGGGACCGACCTTTACGACTTTAGGCTGCTGTGCCATTATGCCTCCCCTCCCTTCTCATCAAAGTCGCCGGAACCTTTGGTCTGGCTGTTGTAGACATCCTGGTAGATGGCATTTGTTTTCAGCAGGTTGGCCGGAGTGTCAAAGCCGCTGACCCTGCCGTTGTCGAGCACGAGGACCTTGTCCGCATTTTCCACGGAGGAAATGCGCTGGGCGATGATGAACACCGTCGTGCCGGGGATTTTTTCCGCAAACGAATGGCGGATCTTTGCGTCCGTCGCGGTATCGACGGCGGAGGTGGAGTCGTCCAGGATCAGGATGCGGGGCTTTTTCAGCAGTGCGCGGGCAATGCAGAGGCGCTGCTTCTGGCCGCCGGAGACGTTGTTGCCGCCCTGCTCGATGTGGGTCTGGTACTTGTCGGGGAAGCGCTCGATAAATTCATCGGCGCAGGCCTGCTTGCAGGCGTCCTCGATCTCGGCGTCGGTGGCGTCGGGGTTGCCCCAGCGCAGGTTCTCGGCAATCGTGCCGCTGAACAGCTCGTTCTTCTGCAGCACCATGGCGACGTTGTTGCGCAGGGTGTCGAGGTCATATCTGCGCACATCAACGCCGCCGATGGTCACGCTGCCCTCGGTCACGTCGTACAGACGCGGCAGCAGCTGCACAAGGCTGGACTTAGCCGAACCGGTGCCGCCAATGATGCCGATGGTCTCGCCGGACTTGATGTCGAGGTCAATGTCCTCGAGGGCCTTCTCGCCATCCTTTTTATAGGCAAAGCTGACGTGGTCGAACTTGACGGAGCCGTCCCTGACCTCCATAACAGGGTCCTCACCGTTCGTCAGGTCGGACTGCTCGTCCAGCACCTCGGCCACGCGCTTGGCGGAGGCTGCAGACATCGTGATCATGACGAACACCATGGACAGCATCATCAGGCTCATAAGGATGTTCATGCAGTAGCTCAGCATGCTCATCAGGTCGCCGGTGGTGAAGGTCGTTGCGCCGGAGCTGACGATGAGCTGGGCACCGATCCAGGAGATGAGCAGGATGCAGCTGTAGACGGTCAACTGCATGAGCGGGGCGTTCCAGGCCAGGATCAGCTCGGCACGCATCAGCAGATTGCGCACATTCTCGCTGGCCTTGCGGAACTTCTCGCCCTCAAACTTCTCGCGCACATAGGCCTTGACAACGCGGATGGCGGAGACATTCTCCTGCACGCTCTCGTTCAGGTCGTCGTACTTGCGGAATGCCTCGCCGAAGTACTTGGTGGCGCGGCTCATAATAAAGGCGAGCGCGCAGCCCAGCAGGATGACGGCGATCAAATAGATGCTTGCCAGCCGACGGTTGATCGTGTAGGACATGATCAGCGCCACGATCATGCTGGCGGGCGCACGCACCGACATGCGCAGCAGCATCTGGTAGGCGTTCTGGATGTTGGTGACGTCGGTGGTCATGCGGGTGACCAGGCCCGCGGTGGAGTACTTGTCAATGTTGGCAAAGCTGAAGGTCTGGATGTTGCGGAACATGCCGCGGCGCAGGTTGCGGGCAAAGCCCGTGGCCGCATGGGAGCCGGCCACCGCGCCCAGAATGCCGAACAGCAGGCCGAACAGCGCCGCGACGACCATCTGTGCGCCGACGGTGTAGATGACCTGCATATTGCCCGGCGTGACGCCGTTGTCAATGATGGAGGCCATCAGCTTCGGGATGATCATTTCCATGATGACCTCCGCGATCATAAAGATCGGCGTCAGCACGGAGACCAGGCGGAAGCCCTTGGTTTCACGTCCGAGTGTTTTTAACAATTGGTATTTCCCCTCTCTTGGTTGGTATTTTCCTCTTGCAGGATGTGCTGTGCGTTGCGCAGGGTCTGCTCCAGCACAGCGCGGGCCGCGGCGGCCTGCTGCGGGTCAATGCCGCTTTGCAGGTCATCCTCAAACCGCGCAATGCTTGCCTCGATCTGCTTGTGACAGGCGCGGCCCTTCTCTGTGGCGATAAGGCGCTTTAAGCGGGCGTCTTTCGCCACGGCGCTGCGGGTGATGAAGCCATCCTGCTCCATGCCCTGCAGCATGGCGGTGACGCTGGAGCGGCGAATGTTGAACCACTGCTCAATGTCGCGCTGGTAGACGTCGCGGCCCTGGCGCTCGGCACGGACGATGTCGCCCAGCACCATGCCGCGCACGCCCGACAGCTCCGAGCTGACTTCGACGTTGATGCGGGCATCCAGCGCACGGCGGATGAGCCGCGAGGTCTGGTTCAGCAGTGCGCCGAAGTGGGCATCCGCGCAGCAGCCGCAGTCACAATGCGATGATTCGTGCATTTCTTCCCTCCTTTACGATTTTTGGGTCCAAGAAGTTAGATTTCGAATTGTTCGTTGTCTAACTGTTCGTTTGCGTACTTTACCAGTATAACACCGGATCGAGGAATGTCAAGAGGGACGGCGCAGAGTTTTTTGTATAGTGCAGCGGCAAACGGGCAGAGTCCCGTCACCCTGCGCTTTCCCGATTCAACGTAGGGGCGGATTCCATATCCGCCCGCTAAAAGCAAAAGGCCCGCAGTATTCCCGCGGGCTTTTGCCTAGTTCTTTCAGTCGTCCATGCAGTTATAGGTTATTGCTCCCATGCAGGCCGTCAGCAAGGTATTGTCAAGGTTTTGGTCATTCAGTAATTGCAGCTGAATCAAGTAATCGCTGTATCCGCTTTCATACAGTAAATATTGCAGATTCAAAGACGCCTTCTTTGTGCTCTCTTCCAATTCTTTCCACTGTTCTGCCGCCTCGGTGTTTCCTAATTTTGCCAGCATGGCCTCCGGGGCAACACCGTCCCGCCATATTTGCACAGTATATAAGTACCCTTCCACACTGATGTTACAGCTGTCGTCAAACCCGGCCAGCGCCGCGCGGATTCTGTTCTCCAATTCTTCCTCGCTGACCTTTTCAATTTCCGGGGTTGGCTCCTCAACGGGAGATTGATACGCTGTCTTTGTCTGGATAAAGCGGTAGCTTCCCTCCTTTTGTACAAGGTCGCCTTTCAGCGCCTCCCCGCTGCTCCCGGTCACCTCCTGTACATCTTCCGGCTGCTCTGCGGGCAGCATAAGCACATAGAACTGATAGTCTCCCGTCAGTGCTTCGCCATCCCGCGTATATGCCTCGGTTTGTGCGGTACCGTCCTGCACGATAACGTCCTGCGCTTCGTCGTAGTCCTCCCGCCCGGCTGTCAGCGCACCGTCATACGCAAGCTCCGTATTCAGCACTGTGCCATCCGGCAGGTTCGTGTTGATTGTAAACACAGGCTTGCCGTCATCGCCACTCACAGCCGTATCTACCGTCACAGTAATATGGCGGATTCCCGTGTAGTTATAATATTTCACCATAACTGCCGTGTCCGGTTTCCACACGTTTGCTTCGTTCCATGTGGTCTTGCTGCCGATTTTTACGCTGATAACATTGTCCGCGTGGGACTCCGTCGTCGTGTCCTGCGGTTCTGTCTGAATGTTGGTAAACCCGGCCGCTTCCAGCTGTGCCGTGATTTCCGTAACATTTTTGCCCTTGCAGCCGGAGTACGTGAACGGCGCATTGATTTTTCCTTCATCGCTGCACCCCGTCAGCAGTGCACCCGCTATCAGCGCCGCCAGCACAATTTTCCGTCTCCAAAAATGTCCTGCTTTCATTTCCAACGCTCCTTCTGTGTAAATCTTTCTTTCATTTTGATTTACTTTTTTATGTTTTGTAAATCTTTATTACAAGATTACGCGAAAAAAGTGTTACTGTCAAGTAGAGCGAGGTGAAAAGGCTTGAAGATTTACACATATGACGGCAAAGCCAACATTTCCGGCGACAAAATTCACCAAGCACGCACCGCCCAAAGACTTTCACAGGATGCGTTGGCCGCAAAGCTCCAGCTTGCCGGTCTCGGCATTGGGCGTGAGGCCATCAGCCGCATAGAAACAGGCCTTCGTTTCGTAACAGATTATGAACTCGTCATATTTGCCCGCGTTCTCGGTGTCAGCGTTGAATGGCTCACCGATGATATGAAGGAGTAAAAAGGCATGCTCACTCGTGAGCTTGCCCTTATTTTTTGTCATTCTGCGTCAGCGTAAGGGCGGATATGGAATCCGCCCCCTTACGTCTTTTTTTGTTTTTGGTTATCCCGCAAATGCTTGCCTGCCGTACATGGGAGGGCCGGGCATGCCCGGCCCCTACGGTGCTACTGCCCGCGGAATGTTGCCACCGCCACTGCACGCCCGGGGCGTCTGGGACACCGCTCCTTCCAGCGCTCTCTGCTGTTTCCCAGATCCACCGTAGGGGCGGATTCCGTATCCGCCCGTGCCCGGCTGTCTTTATTCGCCGCTTTCCCTCTCCACCCCCAGATACGGCAGCACCTTTCCCAGTACCTCGGCGCACACCGGCCCGGAGAGCGCGCCGCCGCTCGTCGTCCAGCTGTGTGGCTCATCCAGGCAGACCAGCACAGCGACCTTGGGGTCGTCGATGGGCGCAACGGAGACAAAGCTCGCAATGCGCGCGCCCTCGTTGGCGCTGTCCAGCTTTTGGCTCGTGCCGCTCTTGCCGCCGATGCGGTAGCCCGCCAGCGCGGCCTGCTTACCCGTGCCGCCTGTAACGACACCCTCCATCAGGCGGCACATCGTGGCGGAGGTCTCCGCGCTGATGACGCGGCGCTTCACCGTCGGCTTCACTTCCTTCACAACAGTGCCGTCAGGCGCCGTGATTTTCGCCACAACGTAGGGCTGCATCAGCTCGCCGCCGTTTACCACCGCACAGACCGCCGTGAGCATCTGCAGGTAGCTGACCTTGCTGCTCTGCCCGAACGAGCAGCTCGCCAGCTCCACCGGGCCCATCCGGTCCGCCGTGTAGTATTCGCTGCGCCTGACCTCGCCCGGCAGGTCGATGCCCGTGGCCTCCCGCAGGCCGAAGGCTGCAAAGTAATCGCAGAAGCGTTCTTTTCCAAGCCGCGCACCGATCTGGATAAAGCAGGGGTTGCAGCTGACAGCCAGCCCCCGGGCGAAGGTCTCGGTGCCGTGGATATGCCCGTTTGCACAGCGGAACCGCGTGCCTGCGACGGTTATTTTACCCGCGCAGGTGAAATAGTCCGTGGCCTTACACGCCCCGGAGTCCAGCGCCGCCGACGCCGTGATGAGCTTGAACACGCTGCCCGGCTCATACAGGTCACTGATGGCCTTGTTGCGCCACTGTGCCTGCTGTGCCTTTTGCAGCGCGGCGCTGCGCTCCTCGCCGGTCAGGGCATTCACAGCGTCGCGGACTCCCTTATTTATAAGGGTCCGCGGCGCGTTCGGGTCGTAGTCGGGCTGGCAGGACATCGCCAGCACGGCCCCGGTGTGGACGTCCATCACGATGCCGACGCCGCGCTCGGCCACATGATGCTCCGTCACAGCGGCGGACAGTGCGCTTTCGAGCCAGTGCTGAATGTTCGCGTCGATGGTCAGCGTCAGCGTGCTGCCGGGCACGGCGTCCACCAGCGTCTGGTAGTGCGTCGGCATATCGTAGCCCCAGGCGTTCTTGGCGGTCAGGATGCACCCGTTCTGCCCGGTCAATTCGTCGTTGTAACGCAGTTCCAGCCCCCACAGGCCCGCGTTGTCCACGTCGGTAAAGCCTAAAATGCCGCCCATAAAATCCCCCTGCGGGTAGACGCGGCGGGTATCCTGCCGAATTTGTATGCCGTCCACACCGTTCGCCCGGCACCAGTCCCGCACAGCGTCGGCCATCGTCTTATCCACGCGGCGGCGCAGCAGGCAGTCGTTGGAGGTTCGCTGGCTGAATTTGGTCAACGTATCGGCGTAGTCCAGCTCTAAAATTTCGCTCAACGCCCGCGCAGCCGGTTCTACGGCGTCGTCGGCCATCTCCCGCGGGGCGGCGCGGATGGTCCAGCAGGTCTCGCTGGCGGCCAGCAGCGTACCGTCGGCGGAATAGATCTCCCCGCGGGCGGCGGGCAGCGTGGCCCCGCGCAGCTGCT
>OGYN01001770.1_pt1 | contig 16929 bp, 17 predicted proteins | sample 1576551 | NCBI WGS metagenome assembly OGYN01 (sample SAMEA3541589, study PRJEB24748) | human gut metagenome | biome: human gut; feature: human-associated habitat; material: faeces | place: China | collected 2012 | reverse complement strand
ATGGTTTGGATTTCGGAAATTATTGTACGTTAAGGCTATTTTTTGTACTGCGGATTATTGCGGACGTGCAGAATCCCCGCCAGCTAAGGCGGTAGTTATTGGAGATCAAGCAAAGGTTGGGGAGTAGTATTCCTGTTTGCGCTGGCGAGCTGCGTCACGCTTTGCTTTCATCCTGGCAAGCCCAGCAGCTGCTTTGCGAGTCCAGCCCTCGACCTTAATAGCGATCAGGCGGACATCGCCGGAGGATATGATCTCATTCGGATCAGCCTTAAGTAACCTGGCTCGTTCCCGGTAAACCTGTTTTAACGGAACGCCGAGAATGGCAAAGAAATCCTCTGTTACCTCAATGTTCTTACAGGAACAACGGGAGTCATAAGGATTGAAAGGTGCTTTTTCCGAAATAATTGCATTAAGCCAGGAGAGGCGATCACATCCCCGGCTGGCGCGGGAAATTGACTTATGCCCTAAATCACTGCGCGTTACCAACCCAGCACGTTCGGCCAGCGTTTCAAGATTATTGCGCGTTTCCCACGACCTCAAGTCGAGGTCATCAAAGATGGCCAGCATCAGCTCGCACAGAGTTTCAATGCCGTACTTGTTTGCTTCGTTGACCCAATACTTGTTGTGCCGAATGCGACGCCGAAGTTCGTTTTTGATTTTGATACGCCCGGCTTCGGTTGCCACCGACTTAATCCACCGATTGAGGAACCGGCGGCGCTTGCGCGAAGAAACGTTATAGCAAGGTGACTGCTTTGGGACGCCTGTAGGCTTTACGATCGGAGATTGTTCAGACACCGCCGCCCGCACTTATGGCGAACAGGGGTTGCTTTGAGGAATACATTGGTTATAATCCTTCTTAGGTTTCGTACCTAGCCCTGACTATCATGTCCGCTCGCCAAAGTAGAGCATGATTGTCGGGGCTTTGTTTTTTGGGCTTTCCAACCCATTCCTTTGCTACCTTTCGGCGTAGCGACCAAAATCATTTCCTGAGAGTTAAATAACTGCTAAATGATTTCTTCTCATGAATACCGCGTAAGCTATCACGCTGAAGAGGCACAGATCAAGATCAGTTTCCCCATAACGCGATCACTTGGATCATTTTACGTCGTTAAACCCGCAATTCCTTCTGGCTTCTGTTATTAGCTCTTCAAGCACTGCGGTTTGAGTCATGTTGTAAAGCTCTGATAAAAAAACCAAATCTGCCTTTACATCATTACGAATAGATGTTTTCAACTCAGTATGCGTATGCTTTCTTCGCTGTTTTAGTTCTCTTTGTTTTTGAGCATTGCTTTTGGGTGTACGGTCACATTTCGTTAACATAACGCCATCAGTCATGTACCCCCCCTACTTCTTTATCATTAGTGCAATCGCGAACCATTCTACATAGAGATATAACATACAATGCTGGAAACAGTTAGGCCGATTCCGAGCGACCTAACTGTAATTCTAGCCATAACGTTAGGCAACTCCAGGGCCATCATAATCTTCATGATTCTGATAGTTCACGCTGTCATTTTGATCGCGTTCCCGCCCAACTGGTGAACCTTCCCAAGTCCGGCGCTGGCCTGATTTTTCCACAGTGGAACCATCTTTAAGAGTCTCAGTCCATTTAACAGGCACTACCCCCTTGTCTTCAAGCTTGATCTTCTCGCCAACATTGAATTGCTGTACGGCATCTTCAAGCCCAACGCCCCACAAAGTACGCTCACTACCATCAGCGTGACGTAGAGTAACGTAGTAACTATCATTACGCTCTCCTTCTGGTTTAGCCATGTCGGGTTTAAATTTATATGGCGCGGCACCATGTTCGACTAATTCACCTTCATAGATGGATTCTGAGGATTTTTCAGGCTGCGAAGTTTGAGCTGGCTGTGTGGCCGTCTCTGATTCCAATTCCTGCGAAAGCTCATTACGCATTGCTGAAGCTAAATGCTCCGGGTCATGATCATTGATTAAAGTTGCAATCCGGGTGGCAGTTTCTTCGCTTGGTGACATAGCAAAGCGGAAAACCTCCCCTTCCTCTTTAGACGCAACTAACACTTCATACTGGTTTGTTTCAGCATCATGCTTAACACCAGCCGTACCAGGAAGCGAATCCTGTAATATGCTTGCATTGACGGAAGACACCGCTTCCGGGCTGATATCTTTCATCTCACGTACTGCGTTAATCGTAGGCTCTGGCATTTCAACACTATTGCCGCTTCGCTCAATCGCGAGTTCTTCCTTCCTTTCAGCCAGACGTTTGTTCATAGCCTTATCGGTGAAATGAATATCCAGATTGTTCTTTGCGACAGCCTCTATCACCTGCTCTTTAAACTGCTTACTACCATTAATAGTTAGTGTGCTACCAAACTTTTCTTTCGCTAATTCAAGAGCAACCACTACAGCTGAGGCAGTCATACCACTTTTGCGCAAAGCAATAGCCCGGCCTGTATCGACAAACATCGTCCGGTCAGTCTTCTTATCGAGATAGTGAATATTCTGGCTAAGTTTAGCTCGCTTGGTATACAGATCATTAGCCGTGATTGTTCTCTGCCGCTCACGAGCGCGTTGCTCTGCAACATGCTCATTAACGTTCTTGATAATACGAGCGAAACGAGCTTTTGCGTTTTGCGGTTCAGCTGCGGCTTCACCCTTAGTGATAGAATTATCAGGAATACGTTTTCCTTTGACTAATTTACGAATATCTTCACTACCCATATTATCATTCTCCAACTCGAAATATTCATTAGGATGTTTGAGCGCATGATGTGCTTTAATCCGTTCAAACGTTAATACTGAGATGATTTGTTTTTTCTCAGTTCTTGTTAACCTTTCATCAGTCGCAATAAATCGACGGGTATCATAAAACTTTTTATCAATTTCGCGCATTTCACGGCGCAATGATGGTTGTATTGAATTCTCCTCCATTTTTCGTAAAAAATAAGCAGCAACAAAAGAAGCATTTTTATCTTGTTTAGGCATAACTCTACGAATAGGACTTACTCTATTTGTAGAGTCTTTTACATTCGATTTACCAAAAAGCCTTACAGCTCTTTTTTGAATGTCTTCAACACTTGCTATTTTTTTGGGATTAAGGGCATGAGGCGGTAAATTGATCGACTCAGCGTCTAGTCCTCCGAAACCTCCTCGTAGTCGGTATCCGCGTCGTTGGGCGAAACTGGTGAGGCTTGGGATGCCATGAACGCGGGCATGCTTGTCGAAGTCGTATTCGCCAGTGTTTCGTCTTCCTCGTCTTCCTGATAGATCATGTCGCAATCGAGGATCTCTTCCTGGATTTTGTTGTCCCATGTGAATGTGTGCATCGCCCGGCAGTAGCACCGAACGCTCGGCTTCGCGATAGTTCCTGTCAGTTGCCACATCGCCGCCGGACAAACTTTGCAAGCCATCGGGAGATTTGGTAAATCCGATTCGTCCAGTTTCATCAGCACTTCGCTGATTACTTCTTTGCCATTTGGCAGGGTGTAACTCATATCGCCCCCTATTTTTTTCATAAAATTCATTTTGTCTTTGTGCCAACATCGTTATCTTTTGTTCAGCGCTAGCATCTTTATAAAGCTGCCTGAATTTTGGCGTAGCTTTACTAACATACTTAATTTCTTTTGCACGCTGAGGCCACTCTGCAAACCGCGCACTGATAACAGCTTTATCCAATGGTGGTTTTTTTATTTCACGATTGACGATAAAATCGTCATGAAATATTGTCTCTTTGAGGTTCGTAAATTTTTTATCATCTGGGAGCTTAACAGCTATGTACTCATTTGCTTTCCCTTTATTCCTAATCTTGGTTTCGCCAAAAGTAGATACATGAGCATAAAAGCTTTCGCGAGTGATAATATCCTTTTCAATAATATCTGCGACCAATTGCTTTTTAAAAGATTGGTTTTTGGTTCTGAAATCATCGCCTTTATAACGAGATAAAACATCAGCAACATTGGTAGGGTTTACTCGAACATGTTCGCGAGGTGAAGCAAGGTTATACTTCTGATTAATGTATTCCTGGAAAGCCTCAAAGTATTTTACGTTCGAGTCAAACATTCCTCGGGGATTCATTTCTTTACCCGTCAGTAAATTTTTTCGCGGAACAAAAATGTGAACATGAGGTTTTCTTTCAACCTTTTCACCAGTCTTTTTATCAATGGTTTCTTTTATTTTTGGGAGATGTGCCTCCGCATAGAAATTATACTCATCTTCTTCATATGCGTACATTAAAAACTGTTTAAATTCCTTCGTGATTTCAAGTAATGTTTCATTTGGGATTTCATCCTCACGAAATGATAAAGTAAAGGTAGCATAACGCTCCTGTCCCTTATCAGGGATTTGTTGATAGACCATTTGTGTTAATCCCAAATCACCATCAAGAATAACCCTTTCATCTAATTCATCACGGCTTAACTCCCTACCGTTTTTTCGCCCCTCTTCCAAATATTCTTTACCGCCATTATTATAGCCACTGACTCTAATCAACATCAGACACCCCCGTCATTAATAAATGTCGGATATCAACAAGAGAGTTATTAATAGATTTATAAAGTCGTTCAGATACCTTCCCTTCGAGGTGAGCGGCATTAACTTGATGCGCTAATTGGTTTAGATTATTACTAGCCTTATTAAACAAGAAAGTAAGGCGTTCGAGATCTTTAGATGGAGCTGCTTTTAATGTAATATTAACGTTGGCATTTAGAAAAACTTCACGAAAAAACTCAGACTTTTTCATATTTGAAGAAGCCAGCTTTTCTTCAAATTGTACGAAGTCTTCCTGGGATAACCTAAAGGCGACAACCTTATCCTTGTTTTTCTTTTCTGCCATATGACGCCTCCAGCAAGGACAACAACAACATGAACAAGTACCGCCGAGCGCAGCGGGGTTTCAAAGGGGCACCCCCTTTGGCACGACGATTTTACGAACTGCGAAGCAGTTTGTAAACATCGGTCACGTGCCTCTATCTTTTAACCACTGTAGCCGATATTTCACTAAATTGCACTATTTTGCATAAAAACAATTAACGGTTGCACTATATTGCACTAAATTGCATAAACACGGTGATATTTTCACTGTTTTGCACTAAGTTGCACTGGAGGTGTGAAAAATGATAGAGTTCAGCCAATCTAACAATGAGGCTTTGATCATGTCAGACTGGCGAAACAACCCTAGAACGGGGAAAAGCACATTCATGCCGCTGCTGAATGATATCGATGCGCGGTTAAAGCTGGGCGAAACGCTCAAGCAAATATACGAGTCTTTCAAAGACAGTAAGGCGCTTGAAATGAGTTACCCTCAATTCACACGGTATGTAAAAAAATATTGTAATGGAGGCCAGAATGCCCCAACTCCGAAACCTAAAGAAAAATTAAAAGTCAATACACAGGTAAACGCTTCAGAGGATACACCAGATGAAAACCCCCATCAGATTACAGATGATCTACTGAGTCAGTATATGGAGGTTTGTTATCGTCAGGAAAGGATAGCCAAAAGAGCTATCGAAAAAGGTGTACCTCTTGAGCAAATTAAAGAATGGAACGCGCCTAATAAGGTTAGATTAGGCACCCTAATTACAAATTATGAAGTTAAAAACTAAGGATATTTATGTACCTGAAAATTGCAGTTCTCAACAATAGCGGTAATGTTGGTAAATCTACTATCTGCCAGACTGTTCTTAAACCTCGACTTCCAGAGTCTGAGATCATCAGAGTAGAGACCATCAATAGTGATGGCACAAATGATGAGAGATTATCAGCAAAAGATTATGATGAAATAATTAAACGTATCGATGATGTAGATTGCACAATCATTGACGTAGGCTCATCTAACATTGAGCAATTTATGGTTCAGATGCAAGAATATCAAGGAAGTCATGATTTGATTGATTACTTCATTGTTCCTGTTACCGTTCAAGACAAACAGCAAAGGGATTCTATTGCAACAATAAACAATCTGTTAGATATGGGTGTAGACGAGGATAGAATTAAAGTAATTTACAACTTCGCTGATAAAGACACATCTATTGAAAAACAATACTCCATATTCTTATCAGATAAGACCAGCAAAAAAATAGCGGGGAAAAATCCTGCTGTCGTTTATAACAGCAATATATTTAATCTTTTAACAAAATCTGGATTAAAATATGATGATGTATATAGCGACGATCGCGATTTCCGTAGCTTAATCCGAGCCGCTGCGTCGAAGGAAGAAAGACAGGAACTCTCTAATCTGCGAGCAGTCAAAATGTTGATGAATGGATTCAATTCAGATCTTGATATCGCATTTGATAATTTAAAACTGGCATAAACAAATAAGGGTAAGCATAGCTTACCCTTAATGATTTCAGGTGAATAAAATGGCTAAATCATTGTCTGAAGAATTAAAAGACCTGAAAATTCAGGCATTACTTGAAGACTATGTGAACCTTGAAGAAAAAATCAAGGAAATTCCTGATATTTTGAGTGAACATCTTCAGGAAGTTAGAAAAGCAATTAAAGATATGCCTGGTGAACTGGAAGTTGGCATCGAAAAACTCGCTACTGCGGTAGAAGAAGCTGAATCGAGCTATAAATACATCGCTGAAAAACATAGGGCTGTATTAAATAATCAACTTGACGAAGCCAAGCTTGAATTAAGACAGCATATTAGCGCGGCAATATCTGATAATATCAATGATGTAAATAGCAAATTAAACCAGTTATCTAATAAGGTAGAAAATATAAAAGGGAACAGTACATTTATCAGTCAAAAGAGCTTAATCGCAATGATCCTCATGTCTGGGATTACATTTCTTTCCCTAATTGTCTGCATAGTGCAGATAATGACTCGAATTTAAGTTTCCTTAGCTTAAGTAGAAACGCGTCTGTAGGGATTTCTGGCCGTAAACGACCAGAACCCCCAACACCCGGACAAATCACCCGCAGAAAGCCGCTCTCGCGTCTTCCTGCGTGCTCAGCCGGGCTTACGGACGCTGTGCAGCTGTATCACCGCCTGAAAGGCCGCAATGGGCTTTGCAGGGAGGGGGGTGGTATGGCGCAGAACGGGAAACTGTAACCGCCCTGACGGGCGGGCATCGCCGCCCCTCACCTTCAGCGTTTACCTGTGCCATTTCTGGCGGCTTCCATGCCCTACGGGCATAGAATTTTTACGTAGCACATCCTTCAGTAAGGTTGAACAAGTCCAGCTCCGGTCGTGTCGCCGGCAGCAGCTGGCCAGCGTCCTGCAGCGGCATCGAGGGGAAACATGAAATACTAAAAAACAATGACTTATAAAAATTAGCTAGAATCTTAACTAATACAAATTTTTTGATGTTATAGGACGTTATAGCCCTGATATACTCGGTCACAATCAGGGCTGGTAGTAAGTAATTATTTTGATTCCATTACACTATTTATTGCTTTATTTATATCCCTGATTCTTACAGGTTTAGTCAGCATTGTTATTGATGGTATAGGGCTTTCATTCGCATAAGCACTAATAAATATGAAAGGCGTTTCTTTGTTCGGACTTTCTATGGATTTTATCTTCTGAAATAACTCATCCCCAGTCATAATTGGCATTTGGAGATCACTAAGAACAAGATCATAAGGTTTTCGTTGCAGTTTTTCGAATGCACGAACAGGTGAGTTTGTGAATTCAACATTATAATCAGCACTTTCAAGTATAGAGACTAATGAAGAGCATGACATTTCATTATCATCAACTAATAAGATTCTAAGATGATTAAAATGAGGCTCGTATATGGAATTATCTATATTTTCCAATTCATGTGAGCTGGAGCCTAAAGATACGGGGATTTTTACCGTAAATGAACTTCCTTCGCCAACTTCACTTTTAACAATAATTTGGCCTTTCATTGCTTTAACCAAGCCATTAACAATTGCCAATCCCATCCCAAAGCCAGGAACACCATTTTCGTTTCCTTTAAGTCTCTCAAAAGGACTAAATATTGATTTAATCTTATCTTTTGGAATTCCTTGCCCTGTATCTTCAACTTTTATTACAAGGTTTGTTTTGGAATCTAACCCAGCTATAACATTTACATTACCTTTTTGTGTGTATTTAATAGCATTAGTAACAAGGTTCTCGACGATTTGCATTATTCTCGATGAGTCACCTATTATATTAATGTCTTGAATTTTATCTGTGATTATTTTTACGTTCTCTTTCTTTAATGCACTAATGCAATCGTCAACGGTAAAATCAATAATTTTTTTTAAATTAAACTGTGCTGCACTTATTTGTATATTACCATTATCTATCCTTGCAAATTCAGATAGGTCTTTCATTTGCATTTCAATTTTAGTAACAGCACTTTCTAATCTTATAAATTGGGGATCGTCATGGTTTTTATTATACTTTTGCGAAATGGCATCAATCGTGGATATGATGGCTTGTAGGGACGTTCGTAACTCATGACCAACAATTCCCAAAAAAGCATTTTTATTATTAAATGCTTTTTTTTCTGAGTCCAATAATTTATTTAACTTCCATAAGAAAACACAAATAAAAATACCTAATGTTATTGTTAGGATTCCCGTTATATATAAAAGTATAAGTATCTGTTTTTTTGTTTCTTTGAAATCGACATTTGCATTTGTACGCTGGCGAACTTCTGCGTGATCTGCAATATTAACTAATAACTTAGAGTCTGGCTCTATATCATTTACCAGAGAAACCACTTTTCTCATATCTGGGGATGGTTGTTTTATATAGTGATCAACAATTTCTAGTTTTTTATATATATTGTCGATAGTTTCTTTATAGTCCTTTTCTTTATAGAGAGGAATGGTTGATTCACTTTCATTTTTAATAACGGAAACTCGTGAGAATAAAATATCTAATTTCAAGCGTATTTGCTCAAGATCTTTATCATTGCTTCTAACTAAAGCGTAAAAATCCGCTAACTGAATCGAGAATTTTGCAGTTGCCCATGCGTAATTCTCTTGTGTTCCTGTAATAGCATATAAAGATTTGTCAGAAAGTAATGAGTTGTATTTTACAATTGTTGAGATAGCAAAGGCTAATGCCAATGCTATTCCTGCAAAGATTAACATCAATTTTTTATTCATTTATAGCACCGTGATTTTGTCTACTTGCCAGATAAAACGAGATAAATAAATAGGTGAGTTGAGTTTAGTCGGATTGCTGTCTAATGGATAAATTACGAAATATGGCCCAAAGTTCCTTATTTCTAATGGTTTTCCATCCATTTTATTTGCAAGGATTATATTGAAATCTTCTACGTCAGAAATAGGAATATCAACCCAGTAGTCATTCAGGGCATGCATTCTTAGTGTTTTTCCTTTGGCATTTACCAGATGTAATATGTCTTTTATTTTTACACCTTCAAAGTTAACTGGGTGATCTTTTGCCGTCCATGATGTTGTTGTTCTTATTATTGTTTTGGGGAGTTCGTTAAATTTTTGACTTGTAAGGATGTAACCATTTTTTGTATTTGTGGTGGCTATTTTTCCATTAATATAAATATCACCTACTTTTGCGTTAGCATTTGACAGGGTTGCAAAAGATAAAACTACAACCAGAAGGAAATATTTAAATTTACGCATAATAAACCTCAAATTCTTTTTCAATGAGCTTAATGAGGAATTCATCTTCACTGTTATGAATTCCTTCAGTTAAATTGTTTCCTATATAAATGGAATGGCAGTCTTTATAGTAAATGCTGCGCAGTTCCGGTTTTACTGTGGTAAAAATACAAGTGGAAGGTACATTAAAACCAGCGGCAATATGCAAAGCTGAAGAATCGCAGGTATACATGTACTTAGAATTTTTAATTATTGAAATGAAAGCAGCTGTATTTTTAGATGTTGCTGCAATGTTAGTGTAGTTTTCATGATTTATGTCAATGAAACCAAATACTTTTTTCCCGTATGCTTGGGTAAGCTGGGTGATTGTTTTGTGATGAAACTTTGCTGGGATGCTTCTTATTTTTGTACTTGCATTAGGGCAATACAAAACATATTCGCCAAGGTCTAGTTCCTCTACATTGCAATCCTGAAGCCAACGGTTCCTCTTCTCCTCTGGTGAAAAATAGTTGTAGTTAAGGCCAAGGCTTTTAAGGAAGAAATCATGCATTTCTAAGCGATTGAAATCTTCCCAATACACCTGGTTTCCCATATCAATGATTACATCAGAATCTTTTAAATGAGAAATATCATATGGCATGTAATAAATTTCATCTATTACATTTTTAGCTATGTGATATAGCTCATTAACATAAGCTGGGCAATTCTCCGGTCTGATTACCCTTATTTTTATTCCTGGATTTATTTTCTTTATATTATGTAATGCAGATATGCCAATAATTGAGTCACCCAGGGTAACGCCCATCCCATTCACTATAGTAAGATTTTGTACTGTAGTGTAATCTATAGTGATATTACTTATTGAATTGTTATGTATTACCTCGTAGTTTAGAGGGGTTATTTCTCCTTTGGGTAGTTTTTTACTGATACCATACGGTGAGACAATATACTTACTGTCAAGTAAAAGGCTACCAGTAAACTCTAAAAGTTGTTTGTTCATAGCTAACTACTTAGGAAAAAATTTATCGATATTGGATTTTATTAAGCTTCCTTTAATCGGCTTTTCAAATGGGCCGACGATATCATAATCATTTATAGATATTGAAATTTCTTCATCAATAATCCCTTCTAATTGCCCTGTTAGTACCAAGATCATAGAGTTTCTTTTCTGAGACTGTCTGATTTTCTTAATGGTATCGAATACAGTTTTATCTCCAACAACCCAATCCAAAATATAAGCATCATAAGCAGACTTATCAATTGCACGTGATAAGTCATCAATAGAGTAGAATCCATCAACTATAAATCGGCCATCGTTTATAATTTCTTTGATACTATCAACAATGTTTTTATCATCATCCAGGATAGCTATGCTACTTTTGCCTATTTCTATTTTCCTGGGATGTATAACAATGCTTTCTATGTTTCTCTTAGATTCAACTAAGTATTCATCTCGAATATCATCAGTGTGAATTACGCACCATTCGTCATTGATTTTCACTGCTGAATATTCCGTCTTTTCATCGGAGGTTTCAGGTGAAAGGTAGATTTTGCATTTTAGCGTTGTATTACCTTCGCTCCATAATGCTTCGTGAGTTTCTGAGTGCGATGGGCTATACAGCTCAAAAAACTCGCTCATTTCCATCCCTATTGAATGGACTACCTTTACCAGCTGCGATACTTCCCATTTTGTAGAACCTGTAAGTTTTTTATGGGCGGCCGCTGTTGTTAACTCAAGAACTCTACCTATGTGGGCGATATGCTTCTGTTTTGGTATCCCCTTCACGATGAGTGCTTTAGCTAGCATCTCACCTAACCAGTTATCGCTCTTAGTCTCTTCTTCCATCGCTCAGCTTCTCTTCGGTGTTTTTAAAAGTTCGTAAGGCAATTCTAACCTTAGAGTTAATTTTTTCAATAAAAACAAACTCTTAAGATATCGCTACGCGACATTGAGTGTCGTAAAAGTATAGTTATGAGCATGAAAATGTCGTAATAGTTGATAAAAACTTGCGCTCGATATCGGTTTGATATAAATTCAATATCGTTAGTGGTTGAGAGTGCAGTGAGAAGGCTGCTGTTAGAAGATTTGTAGAACAAAAAGCAGCCACAGTAGTTAGGTTGCTTAATCACAGTTAACTCTCTGTTTGATAAGAATTAGGCGATAAAAGACAAATTTTCGGTTCTTCTATCTGCCATCTGTTGAATTGGAACGTTTATATGACCGATGACACCACCAAGAAGAACACTCAATCGCTTGTTGATCTTTCTCCAGAAGACAACCGGCTTTTGACTGAGGCAGCCAAACGATGCGGCAGAAGCAAAAGAAAAGAGGCTTCTTTACGTCTGGCTGACTCTTTAAGAAATTTCCCAGACATTGCCACTGAAGGTAAGCGTTTTTTAAATGACGGGACTAAGGGATAGGTAGCACCGGGGAAAGAAGGAAAAATATAAAGCTAAGGGAATAAGCATTTCACCAGGGAACCAAATTTCAATCCCTCTTTAATATGCATTCATCGTGCAGGGGGATTTTTTACCTGAATTTCGCTCTTTAACAATTTATAAAAGTCGTTACAGATGCAAAGCATCTATAAGACCCCGACGCGAAAATGCGATGTATCAATGGGTACGATCTGCCTGTTGAGAAGATTAGCTCTGCCTGGGAGGCCAGGAGTTACAGACGTGAAAGGGCAGCCCTGATAGAAAGCAATGCACTGGCGTTAATTTTAATGAAAAGTAGTGATGAAGCCCATTATTTTAATAGTGGGCTTCTATGAGTGCTTTTATACCTAACCAACACATATAACGTTTGGAGGAAAGATGTTATCTGCTGCTACGTTCGTTTCGTTAGCTATGCAGTGTGCTGTTTCAGTTCACCCGGATACAGCACTGGACGTAGCAAAAACGGAATCAGGTTTTAATCCATATGCAATTGCCGAAATCATCCCTAAAAAGGAGAGAGGTAAAGATGGTAAAAGCGTTATTACGCACATGCCAAAGTCTAAGTCGAGAGCGATTGAAATAATTAATAGTATTGAGCAGAAAAAGCGACGCTATTCAGTAGGCTTAATGCAAATAACTAGCACCAACTTTAGTCTATTTAATGTTACAGCTGAAGATATGCTTGATCCATGTTCTAACCTTAAGGTGTTCGAAAAAATAATCTCGGACTGCTATAAGGGTGGGGGGGATTTACGAAGCGCTCTTAGCTGTTATTACTCAGGAGATTATCAACGGGGGAAACGGAAGGAGTCAGAGTTTAATAATACGAGCTATATACAGCGAATTGGATATACAACCGCTTCAAATCAGTATGTCGTACCTAGTACTAAAGAAGACAGAAATGCCGCAAAGGAGAACCCTCAGCCACAATATACAGCACCACCTACTTATGAATCATGGGATGTTTTACGCGAATTTCCGCGAACATCTAACCCTAAAGTTCAACACAGTAAACCTTCACCAGATAATAAGGAACTCATTGATGAAAGCTCTAAAAATCCAGCTTGATATTCTGACCAATAAACTTGCACAACCAGCTGTATATTACGCCTTCATGTTCGCTATGTTTTCGATGTTGTCTCCAGTTTCGGCGGAAGCGGCCTGGTATGATCCCATCGTAACCTTTGCGAAAGACTTTAAAACGATGATTATTATCGTTGGGGGGATCGCAGCTGTCGCTTCGATGGTGTATATCGGCGTGTGCTGGATTATCTCGCGTATGTCCGGTGATATGAAAGTCACTGCAATGGACTACTTCAACCATGCCGCAGTAATTGGAGCCGTTGGTGGTGGTGTTGCTCTTGCTACCTGGGCTTATTCAGTATGGGGAGGAAGCGTGTCTTGAAAGAAGAAAAAACAGAGACGCTAAAATATGAGACGCACAACGCAATGGGAAGGGTTGCTATGTATTGGGGAATACCTGTATTCCCCTTAATATTCCTTCTCATGGGAGTAGCCATCAGCTTCTTTGTTGGTATTTATTTATGGGGGTGGTGGGGTATAGCCACTCCCTCCCCATTTATTATTGCACTACTCGCGTTGCGGATCATAACCGAGAGAGATGATAAAGCTATGCGCCGTTTCTTTTTTACACGTCGTAGAAAACGTATGAATAGGAAATATGGTCGGCACTTGCTTATCACCCCAAGAAATCCAAAGTGGAGAGAAACAAATGCGCGGCGAGCAATCAAAAAACGTATTCTCACCGGAGAGTAAAAAAGTGCCCTGGTTAGGGCACCATGTACATCCTAATGTATGTACATTAGGTAATTCACATTTACTTGCGTTACTTCGTTTTAAGGGTGTGCCACACGAAACACGTGATAAAGAAACCCTAAATCGTGAGTTTAAAAGGCTGGATCGCTGTATCAAGGCTCTAGGGAAGCAAGAAGGTAAAAATTTGATGCTTCAAACGTACACATTTAAAACAGGTGTACGTCTCGATGCGCATTATAAAATGGAGATACCTATCTTACAGGATTTTGTTGATGAATATACTGCACCGTTCAGGTGCGGGGCATATCAACAAGTAGGGTATGGTATGGGGCTTATTCTCAAGCACAGTGATCTTGAGGAAGGTATTGCCAGTATGGTGGAATTACTATCCATATGCCAGGAAATGCTCAGTGATTACAGCGTTGCGGTCATGGGGATGGAAGAACGCAATGGTAAGTTGTATAGCCAAGTAGGGCGATTCTATTCATTTATTTTTAACGGTGTTGATCAAGATGTCCCGGTTACAGATACCCGACTTGGCGACTCGGTTATTAATGGGGAAACAGGCTTTGGTGCTTACGATTATGTAGAATGCCGCCCATATAATAGTGCTCCTAGGTTTGCTACTACATATGATCTGCGTGATTACCCAGATGAAAGTGAACCGGGAATGTGGGATCAGGTTCTTGAGGAACAATACGACTTTACATTAGTTCAAACGTTCCATTTCGAAGACCGGAACAAAATCAAAACAAAGATTAATGCACAAAAGGTGGATTTAGCATCGACTGAAGGCGAATCTTCACAGACAGAAGAACTGGAAGACGATGTTCAAGCCGTTACTCAAGGGAAGAGACTTTTCGGGCACTATCATTCGAGTTTGATCGTTTATGGCGAAACACCGGAAAAGGCGGTTAATAATGGTGCCAGAATGCAGGCATTATTTTTAGCTCTCAATACAGGATTTGTTCGCTCAACAAGCACTAATATAGATTCGTGGCTTACGCTGTTTCCTGCGTATACCGATGTGATTTACCGATACCCTAAATCGACTGAAAATCTTGCATGTGGGTTTTCTTTGCATGCAACCCCTACGGGTAAGGCGACGGGAAATCCTCCGGGTGATGGAACGGCTTTGATGCCTCTTAAGACCGTTCAGGGCGGCCTTTTCTTCCTGAATGCCCATGACAGTCCTCCTGGGCAAAATAACACAGGTCAGGCATTCCCTGGGCACATGGTGAACCATGCTCAGACGGGGGCAGGTAAATCATCGTCAGCAGCCTTAAAAATGATATTTTTTAGTCGATGGAATCCGATGATTTTCGGTATTGACTATAACAACTCAATGGAGAATATTCACCGGGCACTGAACGTTAAATATTATTCTATTGAGCCGGGTGTTTATACTGGTATTCAGTTATTCCAACTCCCGGATTCAAATGAACTGAGGCAGCTTTTATTTGATACCGTAAAACAATGTGCTGGCGGTGCTGACTCTAATGAAGAAACTATCATTAAGTCAGCTATTGATGCTGTAATGAAGCATAGAGTCCATGAGGAGCGTCGTTTCTCTCTTCTAATCCAATCAATACCTGATACTGGCGGTAATGGACTCAGAGCAAGATTATCAAAATGGTGTACTGTCAACGGCAAGAAAGGGCAATACGCATGGGTGCTCGACTCCCCACGAAACCTTTTTTATCCTGAGAAGTACCGTCGCTTGGCTTTCGATTGCACACATATTCTTAAGAAAAGTTATGTTGCTAATCATCCTTTAGTTGTTGAGGTAATGCTTAATACTTTTTATTTCCTTAAAAGTAGTATGCATGCAAAAGAGCCAGGTTGTCTGATGATTAATCAGATCTCGGAGTATTGGGTTCAGTTAGCTTTTGAAAGTACAGCCGCCAAAATCGAAGAGATTTTACTTGCTGGTCGTATGAGGGGGGAACTGTTGTTATTAGATACTCAAACTCCTGAATCTGCGCTAAATACACCGTCAGCTCCTGCAATGATTCAACAAATTGTTACGCAGGAGTGGATGGCAAATGATAAGGCAAATCTTGAAAGCTATAGTAAATTCGGTGTTACAGCGAGGGAGTTCGAAAAAATATCAGAGTTAACCCCATACAGTCGCCAAATGATGATTAAACAAGGTTCTGGCGCTGTTATGGTTTCATTAGCTTTAAATGGCCGTCTCGAATATTACATTCCACTACTATCAGCAACGATGAAAAATCTACCCGTTGCTGAACGTGTGCGGAAAAAATTAGGTACTGATGATCCTGCTATATGGGTTCCTCACTTCCTTGATGAGATGGTCGCTTTTCAAGTACGCGAAGATCTTAAAACTGATGATGCGAAGGTGTGGTATCCGGCGTTCCTTGCAAAGATGAAGGAGTACGGGAGAGATGTCGTCTCATCACTTGTTACCCATCCAAACGAAACCGAATCAGAGAGTACAATATGAAATTGAAAACGTTAATGGCGGTTAGCCTTGCTATGGCGATCAGTTTGCCCGTATATGCCTCCGGTATTCCTACCGTTGATGTGGCGAACATCACTCAACTTGTGGTGAATGCACAGCAACAAGCTAAGGAGGCGCTAGCGCAGCTGGATAAGGCGAAGGAAGCCATATCTCAGGCAAAGAGCCAATATGACCATTACAAAAGCATCATGCAGGGCAATGATAAATTGGGTGATTTTTTGAATGACCCATTACTCAATGAACTGCTACCGGTTAGCGACTGGCAGGACATCTACAGCCAAGCTAAAGATCTCCCTAATTTGCGCACTCGCTACGGCCTAACCAGTAGCGACCCGAAAATTCAGGCCGCTTTTGATAAGCTTCTGTCTCAGGCTGATACGCTTGAAAAGCAGTATGATGCTTCAAATAAACGTATCAAAACGGCTGAGGGGTTGCGTAGCCGCCTGAACTCAGTGGAGACACCTAAAGATAGGGAGCAGTTAGGGCTTCGTTACCAGCAGGAAATGCTTGAGCTACAAAATCAACAAGCGCAGCTTCAAAATACGCGCTATTTGATGGAGCAGCAGAACAAGATTGATGATGCAAAACGCGCCCAGGCATTTGAAGACTACATGCTTGGTAAAAGCAAACAGCGGCCTAGCTACTAAATAGCTGATCCTAATTCCGCTCCAGTTGCATAAGCCCATGTCCGTTGCCAG
>OGYN01001754.1_pt1 | contig 17029 bp, 10 predicted proteins | sample 1576551 | NCBI WGS metagenome assembly OGYN01 (sample SAMEA3541589, study PRJEB24748) | human gut metagenome | biome: human gut; feature: human-associated habitat; material: faeces | place: China | collected 2012 | reverse complement strand
CCTTTCAACAAAACCGTAACTCCAATTAACGGCTCTTTGTTACTGTCCAACACTTTACCCGAAATGTCCATCTGTTGGGCATACCCGCTTACCACACTTATAAACAAGAAAGTAAGCCACATCAAAAATCTGTGTTTTTTCATATACATTAAATTATTAATAAAAAAATAGTTATTCTGTCATTCCGAAAACAAATCCCATTCCCCTAAATAATCTTATAAATGACCATCCCCATACTTTTTTTTCCCGTCTCTTCCACAATCAGCCTTTTCCCAAAAGGATGTGGCAAAGATGTGGAGAATGAAATGGAATCACGCCCCAAATATACCCAGAGAAGGGATAAAATTTGCTCTGAGTAATTTTTATACCTAGATTGAGCAAAAAAGCTTCCCTATATTATTTACCTGTTTACTCAAATCTCCCTATATTTGCACATCCCCTTTAAATGAAATGTTAATCTTGACTACGATGAAAACTCATATTCCTAAATTTCTCATCTGCTGCCTGTTCTGTTTGCTGTCCGGCATCCCTCTCCATGCACAACAAATGATTGTCAATCCCATGCCTTTTTTAGACAAACTGCCTGTCAACTCCATTTTCAATCTGTATCAAGACCGACAAGGCTTCTTCTGGCTGGGAACCGCATACGGGCTGGAACGTTATGACGGCTATGATATCCAGCCTTTCATAAACAACTATAAAAATCCTCATAAACTTACCCACAACGATATCCGGTGTTTCGCCGAAGACGATAATTACTTATGGGTAGGAACAGTGCAAGGCATCAACTTAGTAGACAAAAGTACTTATCAAATCACCTCATTTCCCGACTCTGCCCTACAGACAAGAGAAATAAGAGATCTCATCTGCGACCAAAAAGGTAACATTTGGGTAGCAGCCGGCAAAAAACTGTTCAGATGCAACGCCCGCCTCGGTGTATTAAAAGAATATACATTAGCAAACGATCCGAATACATTCTTCGAAGATAGAAACGGCGACCTATGGTTTCTGACCTGGAACGGGGATATATTGAAATATAATGACCGGGACGATTCCTTTATGCAATATGCCCACATGGACAACAGCAATCCCTACCGGATGATACAAGACCATCAGGGACGATATTGGATTGCAACCTGGGGACAAGGAATCTGGCGTTTCGACCCGTCCTCCCCTGACAGAAAGAAGATATTGCAACGTCAGTCTATCGTCAACCCCATCCGTCATTCACCAGAACAGGTGTTCTTCGACATTGTACAAGACGACATGTACGGCTATCTATGGGCATTATCCCATTTCAGGCTCTATGTTTTCCGCATAAACGAACAGAATGAACTGGAAGAAGTGAATATCAATGCTATAAAGGACATCAATAACCCCATAGACCAATACAAAACATACAGCCGGATCATCAAAGACCAATCCGGCAATTTATGGTTAGGAGCTTACGATCAAGGCTACACAATAACCTTTGAGAAAGCTGAAATAATCAACCATACGATGGAAAATATCAAAAAGAGGCTAGGCGTAGATGCCAATGTCTTATACTTCAACAAAGACTCAAAAGGTACCATTTGGTTCGACCAGTCACGTTACGGTCTCTGCCTTTTCGATGAACAGACAGGAAAGATTACTTATGGAAACAATGCGGATGCTTTATATTCATTAGTCGTGACCTCTATCGTACCGTCACAGAAAGAAGATGCTGTATGGCTGGGCGGACGCAATGATTTTTCTTCCCATATATGGAAAGCGACAAAAGAGCAAATGCACATTTCTATTTTAGAAGAATATGACCTAAAGGAAGTCGTTGCCGATCCGGGCAGTATAACCCAACTGGTAGAGGATGATCATGGCAACATCTGGATTGGAACCACCTCGCGGTTGTTCTTCAAACAAGCCGGTTCAAAAAAGATTGCGGAATTGCCTTTTGACATCTCTCACATATCCGATATGTCCAAAGACAGTAAAGGAAATGTGTGGATCGCCTCCCGAGATGCCATTTACCAAATGGCTTATGAGAACAAGCCTATACTACTGAAACATTATCCCAAAGAATCAATACTGTTATCCGATGACCCGATAGTGAATATCTGTGCCAATGCTCATGACATCTGGTTTTCCACTTCGTTAGGACGGCTACTCCGGTTTAATTCAAGCGAAGAAAAAATAACGGACGAAACCGAAGCCTGCGGACTGACAGGCGACAACATTCTGGAAATTCTACTATATAAAGATAAGATATGGATAGTATGTGACAAATACATAATCCGCCACCATCCGGCAACCAAAGAAAATACTGCTTATTTTGTCGATGACCCCAATATCTTCGTCTCCTCCTTCCGACATAGCGCAGCTTTCGTCGATGAGGAAGGTTGCCTGTACGCTGGAGGACATAACGGTTTCATCAAAATATTACCGGACAGGCAAAATACAAACAATAAACGTACCGGACAGGTACTTATCACTGACGTAAAGTCCGATAACCGCTCAGTTTTATTTTCACCTGCCGGTTCGGAAACAGGCAATTCCGTGCACAAAATAACACTTTCACCAGAAGCACGGAATATTGAAATCCTATTTTCAGCCCTTTCATATACCTCCGGACGAAGAATCAAGTATGCCTATCAACTGGAAGGCGCAGATAAAAAATGGACCTACATAGACAACGGGAAACACTCCGCATTCTACAACTACCTCGGCAAAGGAGAATATACTTTCCGCCTGAAAGCCACCGACCCGTACGGCAACTGGATGGAGGAGGAACAACAGTTGCTTATCCGGCGCCTTCCCGCCTGGTATGAAACCTGGTATGCCTATTCATTCTACACTCTTTTCATCGTGTGTATCACCTGCCTGCTGTTTTATGCCTACACCAAGCGCATGGAGAAGAAAAACAAGTTGAAGCTCCAGGAAGAACTCACCCAAATCAAACTGAATTATTTCACCAACATCTCCCATGAACTCCTCACCCCGCTTACCATCATTTCTTGTGTAGCCGATGATCTGGAAGAAAATAAAGAAAGCTCGGAAAGACAGGTGGAAATACTGCGTTCCAATGCCAACCGACTGAAACGGCTACTGCAACAGATCCTGGACTTCCGGAAAGTGGAAAGCAGAAAAATGGAAATAAGTGCAAGCAAAAGCAATCTGTCTTCTTTTGTTTCGGGCATCGTGGCGTCTAATTTTCAGTCGTTAGCCCACCAGAAAAGCATCTCCCTGTCCACCCGGATAAACGATGGCATTTGGGGATATATGGATATCGACAAGTTTGACAAGATATTGTTCAACCTGCTTTCCAACGCCATCAAATATACGCCGAAGCATAAAAAAATAAACGTAAGCCTGTCTGCCATATATAAGGAGGGATGCAGATTCCTGGTACTTAACGTAGAAGATGAGGGCATAGGAATAGCTGAAAAGGATATAAAACATATCTTCACCAAGTTTTATAACAATAAGAATCACCCGGGATGCCAGTCAAACGGAATCGGCCTGTCGTTGACCAAAGAACTGGTAACCCTGCACCACGGAACTATCGAAGTCAGCAGTGAACCGGGCAAAGGTTCGGTTTTTACCGTAGAAATACCGATAGACAGAGAAGTATACAGCGAACGGGAAATAGCAGAGTCTTCTCTCCTTACAGTTCAAGAAGAAGAAACAGATACATTCATTCCTGATGAAAAACCTTGTATTTTATTCATAGACGATAACAAAGACTTGCGGGAACTCATACAGCATATCCTCAGTAAGAAATATCAAATCTTCATTGCAGAGAACGCTTTGCAAGGACTCGAATTGCTTAAGAACACTCCGGTAGACATCATTATCTGCGATATCATGATGCCTCAGATGAACGGTCTGGAATTTTGCCAGCAAATAAAAAGAGACATACAAACAAACCATATCCCCATCATCATGCTCACAGCCAAAAATGCAGTGGACGACCAAATAGAATGTTACAAAGCCGGAGCAGAAAGCTATATTGCCAAACCTTTTGAAATGAAAATACTACAGGCACGAATAGATAACCTACTTCAATCACGTGAACAATCCCGGCAAAGTTTCCGTTCAAAAATGGAGATAAACATTTCCAATTTAAATTATCAAACCAGCGACGAAGAATTTTTGAACAATGCCATGCAATGTGTGGAACGGCACATTCAGGAATCCGAATTTGACACAGTACAAATGGCAAACGAGCTTCACATCTCCCGCTCTACCTTAAGCCGGAAATGCAAGGTTATCAGCGGGTGCACTCCTTTGGAATTTATACGAAATATCAAGTTAAAATACGCCTGTGCCTTATTGAAGAAGAAAACAATAAGCATCTCCGAAGTGGCTTATGCCACCGGTTTCTCATCGCCCAAATATTTTACTAAATGCTTCAAGGAAGAATTCGGTATGACGCCAACAGAGTATCAAAGTCAATAAAAAGAAAGTGAGCATTCTATGTTTCTACTCGGAAAAAAGACTCCGCTTTTTAATATAAAGAGTACCGGAACTTTATTTCTGCATCCCCTTCATATACACCACATTCCTCCCCGCTCCACATCTTATCAGTAATCCATCCTCAATAAACAAGTTCAAATCCATAACCGCCTGTTTCACACTGCGTCCTGTCAGACGGGCATATTGTGCACGGTTGATACAAGGCTGTTCCTGCTGCAAGTATTCATCAAGTAACCGGAAACGTTGCTCTACGGACAGAAGCGGCGTAAAAGACTCGGACTTGGACGACGACTGCGGATGGCGTTCCAACCGTATCTTTTTATTCAATTCTTTATAGAATTCCTTGCCTAGACGAAAATTCAAGCCGCGAAGCGTCACCGAAGCAGCACGCAGTTCTTTCTTTTCCATCACTTCGCGCCGGCAATTCAGCGAAGGGGTGAAATAGCCAAGTTCGCCAAATTCCACTGTCCAGCCATCAGCAAGGCAGTCGCGCAACTCGTCCATAAAGGACGCCATCGCACCCTCCAACAGGCTGCGACTGATGCCGGTAAAAAGGTGGACACGATTTAGAAATTCTTTCCGTTCAATAGTTCCTTTAGGTATAAAACGGGCATAAAGGGGTTGCTGCTCACCGGTTTGGCGAATGTCAGGCTTCTCAAGGAGGTCATAATATGCACTCATCTGTATGTTTTTTATGGGTACCCCACATAAAAAACATGAAGTGCCGGAATTAAATTATCACACCGCTATTTTTAACTCTTTTCCCTACGGTGGCTAAAGAAAATCGCAGTGAACACTTATTCTTTCCATCATGGAGAAAGTTTCTTTCCACCACGGGGATTCTTTCTTTCCTCCATGGTGGAAAGAAAGAATCCCCGTGGTGGAAAGAATAAGCATTCGCATGCAAATGTACTAATATCAGGCAATGAAAACAATAAAAGAGCCTAAGAAAAATATTAATCGACCGCTAAACGCTTTTCCACGGCAGAAACATCAGTTGTTTCATGATATTGATACACTCTGCTGCTTCCCGTCATACTTCACTGTCCCCCCCCTTAGCCTTCGCGTCAAAAGGTTGTGGTTTATCCTTACTTACCCTTACAACGTTGAATGTACGTTCTTTCAACATACCGGGAAACTCTCCTGCACGGTCACCGATAGTCAGAGTGCCCTCTGCATCATTGTAAATAAATGGGATGATGGCATACTGTCCTTTTTCATAATTGTAATTCACACCTTCGTCCTCATACAAAGTGAACTCACCATCTTTACCCGCATATACATATAGCGTAATTTCCTCCGCAGGTTTCTCATCACTATACTGCATTTCCGGTCCGTAAGGTACAATAGCCCCTTCGCGCACATAGAGGGGCATACGTTCATAAGGAGCATCCACTTTCAGCCGCCCGCCACCGGAGATGTACTTACCAGTATAGAAATCATACCAACCGCAAGTTGCCGGGAAATAGACTTCCCGATTGCGTGCACCATACTCATACACCGGAGCTGCCATCAACGCTGGACCGAACATAAACTGGTCACTGATATTATTCACCTTTGTGTCTGCCGTGAAATCCATTACCAGCGGACGCATAATCGTATAGTCATCAAAATAAGTCATTCCCGCCAATGAATAGATATAAGGCATCATCGTATAGCGCAACTTCGTATAATACATTATAGAATTATAGGCCGGATGGTCTTCGGGAGCTATATGCCACACCTCACGAAACGGATACTGTCCGTGCGCACGGAACAACGGGCAGAATGCGCCAAACTGATACCAACGCGTATTCAACTCACGCCATTCCTTATAGTCCGCATTCTCTTTTCCGGTCTTATTGAATTCCTTTTGTCCGTCTTCATAGCGTTTTTCTACGCAAAATCCACCAATGTCCATTGTCCAGTAAGGAATACCGCTTACTGCAAAGTTCAGTCCGGCAGAAATCTGCGCCTTCATATCTTCCCAACGGGTAGCAATATCTCCACTCCATGTCGCGGTAGAGTAGCGTTGCAATCCGGCAAATCCCGAACGGGTCAGCAAGAATACACGCTTATCATTGTCTGCGGCACGTTGTCCGTCATAAATAGCCTCAGCATTCATCAGCGCATACGCATTGAAATATTGGTCGGACGGACCGAGAGCAGTCGGACCGCACAAGGCTTTCCGATAAGCCAGATCCGTACAGTCGCGCACATTCGGTTCACTGGCATCCATCCACCAGGCATCGATTCCGAACGGGTAAAGGTGATCTTCCATCTGTTTCCAGAACAACTTCCGTGCACCTTCAGCATAAGCATCATAGATATCAATAGGAATCTGACGTTTGCGGAATTCCCTCAAAATAGATAGAATCTTCCCTCCGCACCAGTGTCTCTGCCTTTGTCCCCTGCACTTCAATAGGTCGAAAGCTCCGTCCCTTCTCTTCTTCCACCAGAATCAAATTGCCGGAAACATCGGTAAAGCATACTTCACCCGTAACTTTGGATACAATGGCGCACACCTGTGAGGTTTTTACTGAAACGGCATCTTCACTTTCTTCCACGCTGAAGTCCGGCTTATTTTTTTGGGGTACTATAATCAGACTTTCCGCCTTTGAAAAGTTCTTTTCGGGAGTGGCCGACACATGAATCAGCTTCTCTCCCATAACTTCAACCTTCACCTTTCGCACATCCGTTGGTTGCTGTTGTTCTACATTTACAATAATGCCATTACCCATCTTCTCATACCCATTTCCGGAGCATGCCATCAGCATCCATCCTGCGAATAAACAAACTGAAATGTTTTTCAATTTCATATCTTTGTTTTTTTAAGTTATTTTCTGTAAGGGGATAATGACCTATTGATTTACGACAAAATTACGTATCTGACACCCTGTTTTATCCCCTTTTGCCACACGCAAACGCAATGTATGACAGGCTGAAGGAAGCTCTGTTTCAAGCATGTACACCCACGGAATGTACAGGTTCCGACTCCAATCAGTAAATGTATCCAGCTTCTTGAAAGGAGCACCGTCTATACTATATTCCAATAGGCAAGCTTGCGGACCGGCTGCACAGAAGATCCCCACCGCACGACCTTCGAAAGATAAAGAAAGGCTGGCACCGGCACGATCGGCCACCAACATAGGAACGTGCACAAAACCTTTACGGGTATTCCCCTTCACAGTAGGCATCCAATCTTCCACTACTTTCCAACCATTCAGTTGTTTAGCCGAGCGAATGTCGATAAACACACCTTTATCATAGGAATAAGCATCTATTGGTTGCTCCGGCACTTCATGCGGTTGGACTGTTTTCTTTGCCACATCCCCACCCCATTCAAGGTCAAAGAGATGATTGATAGTGGCAGCATAATATTTATGCCCGTCCCAGGCAGGATGCGTACCGCCAAACTGCTTCCAGTCGAACTCACCGTCACGCATACGGTGTGCCACTTCCTCCGCCAGATTGATGGACGAAACATTATAATGATTAGCTACGCTCTCGTGACTCATAATTACCTGGGGTTGCATGCCTTTGTCAAGTAAAGGAATGAACGGATCATAAATGAAATGAAGCATGACTATATCCATCGCGGGACTGAAAGTGCGTGCATGGCGGACAATACCTTCCATACCGCGTACTTGCTGAATATAGTTGAACTTATTGGTATCATCGTTCACTGCCGCTTCCACAAACAGCAAGTCAGGTACACTTTTTTGCAGTACATCGTTTTCAAAACGGAAAGCATGAGGCGTACTTCCGGTAGAAGGTATTCCGGCATCAATAAAAGTAAATTCCGTATCGGGGAAACGTTGTTTCAAATCTTCCTGTATCATATTCCGCCAACCGCGCATTTCAGTAATGGAACCACCGAGAAAGGCAACGCAACCTTTTTTCTCTTTCGTGAACTTCAGATAAGAGTTAGCAAGGTTAGCACGCTGATGAATGACATGCTTTTTTTGATAATCCGGCTGGTTGCGAACAATGAAGTCAACTATCGCTTCGGGGTTTTCCAGGCTATGGGGGTGATGGTCGCAACCGGGTTTCAGAATGATTTCTACAAGTCCGCCCAGAGCACGATAGCGTTCGGCGGCAATCTTCATGTGCAGTTCGTAGGGCACCGTCTTGTCGCTATCGCCACAAACACTGATGACTGGAATACCTGCTGCTGCCAGAGGGGCCAGATTATCAATAGGATTACCTTTGAAATCTTTCGCATTCTCTTCGGTCAATCCCCATTCTGCAAGGAAACCTTCCCAGAAACTGCGTTCCCAGTTCTTTGAGAAATAGAGCATATCACACACCGGGGCATCCACATAGATACATGCCACTTTATCGGGATTCTTTGCTCCCCAGTTGAAGGCAAACAGACCGCCACGGCTGAAACCTTCGAGCGTCACTTTGGGAGACAACCGATAGTATCTGCGCATAATATCATAAAAGTCAGTGCCCAACCGTTGCGCACGGGGACTGCCGTAAAGGTGCGTCAAATCATAATAAGCAACATGGAAACCTTTTTCCAGCAAAGCCTTATCTACCGAGGGAAAAGCTCCGAAAAAAGCGGGACGCCATATCCAGGGACGACCTTCAGCCACTTTACGGGGAACAACTACTGTGGCCTGACGGGCATTGCAAATGAAATCATAGCGGTCGAAACCTTCCCATTGCGACTTCTTGCCGGGAAAAGGCTGGTCTGTAATGATGGCAGGTGCTTCATTGCCGGTCAGTGTACGATAAAGTTCTCCGGCTATCAGGGCAGCACCCGGTTCACTGGGGTGAATGCCATCGACATAGTAATCGGGATGGGGTTTCAGCACTGCATAAAGGTCAATTACAGGTAAGTGGCGCTTCTTTGCAACGCTGCGTATCACGGGAATGATGCCATTTGTTATCACACTATCATTAATGCCAAAATTGGAATTGACTGCGGGTACAGGCAGGCAAAGATATATCTTGGGTTTTGAAGGTAAATCCTGGAGCATATCCAGCATCTCTGTCAAATCCTTCTTGAAGTCTTTTCCGTAACACCAGTTCCAGGGTTTGCTGTCATTGGTGCCTAACTTAATGGTGACAATGTCCGGCTGAAACGCCAGGAGGTCGCGGAACTTTTGCTCGTGCATGTAAGGGCGGTCTCCCTTGTTCAGCAGTACGCGGCCACTGATTCCGAAATTACGAACGTCATATCCTTCGCCCAGAAGTTGGGAAAGCAATCCCGGATAGCTGTTTTGAAACTGATTCTTGATTCCTGAACCGTAAGTGATGCTATTGCCTACACAAGCAATCTTTACAATTTTTCTCTCTTGTGCCACCGTCCACAAGCTGAAGAGGCACAACCAAAGCAAAAGCACGCTTTTTCTTCTCATGGTATTTTGATTTAATTCTAAACGCTATAGAGTTTTTAACCGACACAAAGATACATTATTTTAAAATACAGAACCAATTTGTTTCTAAAATGTTATCCAAGCCTGAAATAAGCCTAAACGGTGCAGAAAGGAATGAAGTTACGATTCATAACCCTACAAACACGAACGGTTCTACTTTATGAGAATATAGAACGATGTGCATTCATCTTCTCATAAGGCAATGTGAACCAGAAAGTAGAGCCTTTACCCAACTCCGATTCCACCCCGATCTCGCCTCTCAGTTCCTTGACTATATTCTGCGAGATAGCCAGTCCTAAGCCCGTTCCTTGCTTAAACGAATCGAGCTTCACGAAGCGATTGAATATGGCTTCTATATTCGCAGGCGCTATGCCCGTACCCGTATCGGCTACGAAGAAGCGTATATAACCGCCTTTCGGCAAATCATATCCTATCGTTATGCTTCCGGTAGTGGTAAACTTCATGGCATTACTGATAAAGTTATTCATAACCTGGGTAATTCTGCGCTGGTCAGTATACAATAACAGTTCGGACATCGGAGTAACAGTAAGCAGTTCAACATGCTTATTGGTTAACCTGATTCGGGTCGCCTGTTCTATTTCAGACAGCATCTTGTTGATGTCGATATTGGCATAAACATATTCCAATGTGCCCGCCTCAATTTTAGAGAGATCCAGAATGTCATTAATGAGTTGCAATAAAAGCTCATTATTCTGTTCAATGATACTGAGATATTCCACCCTATCCTCTTCTGAAACATCTGTAGCCAATATGCTCGAAAAGCCGACTATGGCATTAAGCGGAGTGCGTATCTCATGGCTCATATTAGCCAGAAAAGCAGATTTTATACGATTCGACTCTTCAGCCTCTTCTTTTGCCAGACGCAGTTTGCGTTCCATGATTTTCAGGTCGGTAATCTCCCAAGCTGTATAAACAATCCATTTTCTACCATCGGAGAAGGTGATAAGGTTATTATTCTGAAAAGTGAAACACTCTTCGTTCTTGTTGGTAAAAAAGCGTCTTATGCCCGACTGGGAATTATTCGTTCTCACCAGTTCTTCATCCTCTTTCCGTATCAGTTTGGCGGCTTCGGGCATGACATCAAAGTCTGTTTTTCCGATAGCTTCCTTAGCCGGATATTCAAATAGCTCTTCCGCCTTTTTATTCCAGAAAGTATAACGCATATCATTATCCACGTCTTTCACCTTGGCAGCAATAGGAAGGTTATCGAGAATGCTCTCCAACAGATGCAAATGCTTTTCACGCTCCCTTTCACTCATAGTTTTTATGCGCCTGTTCATAAAGAAGAATAAAATGAAGACGGCTACGCCTCCCAGGACAATTACCACATAAGTCATATTTCTCTGAATGAAGCTGGGCGGAACATCGTGAAAAATAACATCTCCCGGAATGTTTTTTAGAGAGCCCACTTTATCAAGCAACGTCTGATAATTGAGATACGTATCGGGTGCACCGGCAATAATTGTCTTCGCCTGATAGGTACCGTCATCCTTTAGCACGCTCTTTATCTCGCCGACAACCGCATTCTCTATTTCAGGACTACTGATATAATGTCCGCCTACGAATAGCGAACGACTCTCTGTGTACTGGTCGAACAAAGTAAAAACCGGATTTTCAGCTGCATCGGAAATATAAGAGTGCATTCTCTCGTCGGGATAGTACCGCTCGGACAAGCTTTGACTGGATATATTCACCCACGAACAGTAAATAATGCCGGTCTCTTTGCCATACGCGCTAATCTCATGAAGCATTTCTTCCGAGTTTGTGTAAGGATAGGTAATAAAGCTCAATTCCAGTTCCGGGAAGTATTGTTGATGAAGTTCTTCAAATTCTTTACGAATCAGGGAACAGATAAACCTGTCATCCGATAATAAAGCAATCTTTTTCATGTCGGGAGTGATTTGCTTCATCAGGTGTACGGTCTCCCGAATATAAACAGGTATGTTTATCGCAGTGACATTATAGCGTTCCTGCATCTCAGGCGTAGTTATAATCTGGTCGGCGGTGATGTCCTTGCCACCATAATACTTATTTATATCTTCCGGCAGATGTGAGACCGAATGACAAATAATGACAGGCACCCCTTTCCAAGTAGTATCAAAAAGCGGTTGGCACACATACCATCCCGGATCACCTATGATGACAACAGCTTTAGGAGGAATCGGATATTTATTCTTCAGATAATCAGTCTTCTGATTCACCTCTTCCTGATTATGAAGATGCCAAACGGTAAGGGCTTCCGAATATACCTTGAATGAATCTTCCTGATTGAATGTTTTCTCTACAGCCTCAAGCAAGTCATAGGCCCATTTCTCACGAAAAGTAGAGGAACTAATAAAAATAATATATTCCTGATTTTTTGTATCGGCCATCACTCTGGGAGCAAACGAAAGACAAGCGAGAATAGTTATCGCAAGTATTCGGAATGTCAAAGGAGGATACAGAAGTATATTCTGATTTGGCATAGAGATAAAGATTTAAATATAAAACAGCAAAAGCCTCTCAACTAATTGCTGCAAAGTTAGAAAAAAATAAATGCATAAGAAGTTTCAGGTAATAAATTTGCTTTTTACGTTCATCTTTTTGCAATTTATATCCTTTAAAGTACTTATTCTAAGGCAATATCCCTGTCGGAATTTCAATAACCCGGTATGGATACTTCCTACGGACAACCTTTTCTTCCTCCCATTCAAGCTCTTCATACTTTTGTTGGTAAGTTGCAAGTGAATAGTTATTTCTTATCTGGTAAATGGCCTGCATAATATTGCTCACAATAAAAATATAAGCCGCATAAGATGAATTATCACTAATATAATATTTAATGTGATAATCCGGAGTAGCCTGAATCATTTGCCGGATGAAGTTTATAAAATCATTCGATTCAATTTTGATGTTATCAACAAGTATCTCACCTGTTTCCGATATATGCAATTCGGAAACATCTTTTGCCGAATTGAGTTCTTCCTGCAATTCCTGCCATGCGTCAGCATCCGCAAAATATCGTCCGGTAACTAATGGAAACGCCGAATAGGTATAATACCTATCGTCATATTCTCTCATAGGAGGCAGAACAGCATACTGTATCCGGATAACACCCAATTCAGCAAGAGACCTTTTTATTTTGTTTATATAACCCATTTTTATATTTTGGTGAGCATAAATGACACAGGGGTCATACAAGATATCTTCCAGGATATGTTGATTCCAGCAAGCAAAATATTCTTTCAGGCTATCAAACGATATTTGCTCACTCTGACAGGTTTCGAGTTTCCCCGCATGCTTAATGAAAACAACAGGTTCTCCATCTACAGGATTGTTTTTATCTTCCGCAATCCACAAAGTAGCACAACGTCCGCTCTCGCTGTTCATACTCTCAAAACATGCAGCTTCCGGCAATTGCAAATGATAAGAGTAATTTATATTTTTACTAAGAATAATTTGGTTGATAGTTTTATAATCAATCAGATTTATTCGGGATAATCCCAGAGATAAAACAGACAACAAAATGAAGGAAAGCAGCATCCATCTAAAACTTTTTCCATTAAACAGTCGCCTGATATTCATCCAGGAATGGCAAAAAAGCACCACAATAATCAGAATAAGAACATACTGATAACCTGAAAAAGTTCGTATTACATAAATTCCTCCTCCCATCATGGAACCAATAAGCAGCACAAATACATATGCCAACCGCGAAAACCAACTAAGAAAATAAAAATTCATACTCCGTTGGTCATTAATAACGGCCCTCATTTGTGGAGCATATTTTCCTAATTTTCTGAAGGGGACTTCAAACCAATAAGTGAAACAGAGAGACTGTCCCAATATAGTAGCAATACAGGCAAAAACGTAATTTAAAAAGTTCACTGTGATATCTGACAGTACTAAAACGTCATAGTCATTTGTCATAAAGAAAAGAATACGCAAAGCCTCCCGGCAAACATACAAAAAGGCATAAAAACAAAAAGCAAACAAAAGTCCGATAAGAATGCCCGTTATCAACCTGCCACGCGGCACGGCAGGCAAGTTAGCATAGGCATGCAAATATTTATGTTTCAGAGCCATATTGCATAAATTACAGTAACTATATTCTTCGAAGAAAATATCTCTTCATATCAGAAAAATCAGTAACTTTACAAAGTTAATGATTATCAGCTATAATATCCTGATATCACACCAAAATATTCACGTAAAGAAGAAATGCTATGAAACGAATTATCGCACTATTCATATTTGTACTATTAGTCAAGAATATAGCCTTTTGCCAAAACAATGAAATAGAATACTATGAGTACGAAGTATACACGTATGATAGCATAGGAACACCTATCTTAATTGAAGATCCGGAATACAAAATAATTGCAACAGAGGACGAATCTACATATGGAATCAAAAACAGGAATGGCGAAATAGTAATAGCTCTTGGAAAATATCAATCTCTATCCCAAGTGGACCGGGGAATGATTATAGCACAAAAGGATGGAAAAGCCGGTATTATAGACATCACGGAAAAGACGTTGATTCCTTTCATTTATGACAACATGGGAAGTTTCTCATTTTGTCCGGATTTAGCCCCAGTTATAAAAAACGGAAAACAAGGATTCATTAACCGGAAAGGAGATATCATTATCCCTTTAGAGTACGATGCAGACCCAGACTTACACTTAGGCTATTTCTACAAACCGGGACTTGCCATTTTAATGAAAAATGGCAAATATGGAGTTATAGATTCCTGCAATAATACAATTATTCCATTCAAATACCCCAAAATAGAATGGTTTTCAAATCAAGACTGCTTTATAATTACTAACGAAAAGAAATGGGCTTGTTTCTCTTTTGAAGGAAAGCCATTATCTGATTTTAGCGATTATATTATTATAAGTCAAAGTGAATCAAGCGCACTCCCTGCTAACAATCGACTAAATGTTCCCATATCAATAAGCACAAGCAAACATCAAAAGGAATATGCTTATATTGACAAATCTCAGCATATAATAGTCCCATTCGGAGTTTATGACTATATCGAACCTTTCGGGTTAGGGCGAAAAGCAATTGTAGCCAATAAAGGCAGATATGGAATTATCGATGAACATGGAAAGCTCGTATTACCTCTTACTTATGATCTCATTAAACGCCCTTCAAGATATTCTGACTATGCAAATATCTTTGTGGCTACTAAAGGTAATAAAATAACAATCCTCAATGAACATGCTAATGCGATTCCAGCAGAAGGTATTGTATCATATAGATATGGTAATGCAGATCTTTTAGTATCAGACATACACAACAAAAAAGGGCGAGTCAATTATAATGGTCAATTAACCATACCATTCGAATATGATACACTATTTCATTTTAATGACACCACAATTATAGCCACTAAGGGCAATAGATATGGTCTCATTTCAAGAGAAAATCAAATAATCAAACCATTTGAATATAGAAAAATATATCAACTGACAAGTGATCTTGTCTTTATCAACAAAGAAGGCAAAGCGGGAATATATGACGAGGAAGGCAAGATTAAGATCCCCTTTGAATATGATGCGATTTATGATACATTTTATAATGACTTTGATCCACTTAAGACCAAATACATAGTCATCAAAGAGGGAAAGGTCGGCACCATTGATATTCATAACAATATAGTCATTCCCATTATTTATGATGGACTTTCCGGCTGGGTAGAATATGGACCGGATGCACATTTCGTAAAAAATAAAGGCAAATACGGTTTAATATCTCATGAAGGAAAAATCATCATTCCCATAGAATACGATTATGTGGATATTCCCCTTGCCGGAGTCATCAGGGTCCGTAGGAATGGAAAATACGGAGTCATATCATGGAAAAACGAAGAAATCCTGCCATGCATATACGATAATCTCATTAATGACATCCCGTACTCTGACCTTGAAGAACAAGAAGGGAAATTAGCCGTTTTGCAAAACGAAATCTGGAGTTATTATGATTTGAAAGGTAATCTTATCCGCAAGAATATTCCCATAGAAGAAATTATGGGAAATTATGGGAATAGATTTGCATGGGGAGAACCCTCCAATGAAAAAGACGACTTCGATATACATCAAGCCAACAAAAATTATTAACCGATATGAAGAACATGTCCCCCAACAAGAAAGATAGAGCAATATTAATTCCGTATATAGAAATTATCATAGGCACAATCTTACTAAGCTTAGAAGTTCATGACTACATGACCTTATATTCTATGGATGAGGCAGATAAATTATTCGGTGGTCTTGTTGATTTCTATAAATATAAAGAAAGTACATATAACCAAGCTTTCTTATGGTCAATCCTTATATTTACAGGGATAAGCTATTGGGTTAATAAAAAACTATATTGGATTTTAACACAAACTTTTCTACTTTTAGTTTTAGTAAAAGTCCTTTTACCCTTCTATGCTATTTTTATTGAATTGAATCCAATACCATTTTATATCTTTCCAACTTTATATATAGTATTGTTCATTTGGATAGAAACTATCTTATTTAAAATAAAGCAGATAGAGTCAACCCCCGTAAACTCACAAACAAAGTTATTAGGTATTGCAATAGGACTATTATGCTGCATTGTTTATGTCCTGCTTTTATAATTAACCCATTAGTTTCCCATTACTCATATTGCAAAGTTACATCACCTGATTGCAATAACCCCTGTTCTTTCTTCGTCAGACTCTTGACCACAATATCATAGGATTTTCTTACCAACTCCTTAATCTGAGCATCCGACACATCTTGGTTGAAATAAACACTAATCCAATATTTCTTATTCATATGCCAACCTGGTTTTATGCCAACATACCTGCTTTGCAGTTCGCCCGATTCTTCCGGATTGCATTTGATACAACAAAAATCAAAGATTTCGATATTTACAAAACAGAACCATTTATCCAACACGTAAAAACAAAGAACATCACGACTGTATCTATCAGCCACATTTGGAAATGGCATTTTCTCATGAACACCTTCAAATGAAAGGCAGTATTCTCTGAGATCCTCAATATTCATATTTCTCAAGCATTAATTCATAAAATCGAATACACCAGCAAATTCATAAATTACGAGGGGTAGAAAAGAAAAGCGAAGAGAGTTTTTCAACTTTCTCCGCCTCAGTACCCAGACCCGGTACAAACCATAGAAATCATAGGAAAACAAAAGAATTTATTC